>Ga0307281_10000123_pt1 | contig 17622 bp, 15 predicted proteins | sample ER_DNA_120_FD_194486 | JGI IMG/M metagenome (GOLD analysis project Ga0307281, IMG submission 194486) | Bulk soil microbial communities from the East River watershed near Crested Butte, Colorado, United States - ER_DNA_120 | ecosystem: Environmental > Terrestrial > Soil > Floodplain | place...
CCCCTGATGTCCGCCAGCGGCCAGCAGCCGTCCCCCGTCACTGACGAGGGGATCTACAACGCCGCCGGCATCGGGGGCACTGGCCAGCCTGGCCGGGTCCCCGGCGTGCCGGCTGACAACCAGGCCGCCAGCATGGGCGGCTAAGGTCCCTCCCGTAGGCATTCCCAACCCGTCAGGAGACGACATGCCCTCGAACAACCCGGCGTACGAGACGCCAGCCGACGTCCTCGACAGCCACACCCCTCCCGCCGAGCAGGGTGACCAGACCCCGCCGCCCGAGATCTTCCAGGCCCCGAGCCCGACGACCGGCCAGCCCAGCACTCCCGGCCTGCCGGCGCCCGTGGTCGACGACCCGTTCGCCGAGTACGGCGGGGTCGAGGCCGTCCGCCAGCGGCAGGCTGCCGTCGAGGCGTGGGGCACCGAGGAGGGCCTGACGGTCGCCGCCGTCGAGGCGCTCCGGGGCCTCGGCTTCGAGCGGGACGTCATCGAGTCCCTGTTCAACTGGGAGGCCGAGGAGGAGCCGGACCCGCTGGCTGACGTGCCCGACGACGAGCCGCTCACCAAGGAGCAGATGCGAGCCTGGATGGAGCGGGAGATCGAGCGCCGGGTGCGCCCGGTCGAGGAGTCCTTCGAGGAGTCCCAGGAGCGCCAGCGCTTCGAGCAGGCCACCCACGCCGCCGTCGGTGCGCTCCAGGCGCTTGGCGTCCAGGACGATGCGACCAAGCAGGGCGTCATCACGCTCGCCCAGGCGTACATCGCCCCGGACGAGTGGGACCCCGAGGTGATCGCCAACGCCGTCCGCCGTGGCCACGCCGACTGGAACTCCATCGTGCAGGCCGAGGCCGAGAAGTACCTCCTGGCCAAGCAGGGCGTGCGGGACTCGCTGCCTCGCAACATCGGCGGCCACAGCCAGTCGCCGGGCGAGGTCACGCAGCCCACCGCCAGGCCCAAGAGCCTCGACGACGCCATGCGGCAGGTGCGGGAGAAGGCCAAGGCCGAAGGTTGGTGGCAGCAGTCCTGATCGCTGAGCATCGCCCCTGAAGGGCGATGCTACGGTCAGCGGCATGCCCCAGTCCCTCGCCAACTTCGATGCGGCCCTGAAGGACAACTACGGTCCTGGGCTCCGGGAGTCGATCAACAACTCCAACCCCGTCCTCACCGAACTGCGGTTCAACCGGGAGGACATCGTCGGTCGCCAGGCGGTCTGGTCGGTCCACTCGCAGCGCTCGACCTCGACCGGTAGCCGAGGCGAACTGGGCGCCCTGCCTTCGGCGGACCGCCAGTCGTACATCGCCCCGAGGGACAACCTGTCCTTCATGTACCACACCATCAAGGTGTCGGGCCCGGCCAAGCACCTGACCCGCAACGACACCGGCGCCTTCACCCGGGCCCTGGAGTCGGAACTGCGGGGCGCCGAGAAGGACGTGAAGAACGACCTGGCCCGCCAGATCTTCAACACGGCCCAGACCATCAACTCGGTCCTCGTCAACGGCGCCCTCGGGCGAGTCAACGGGGCCCCCGCCGGCAACGTCATCACGGTGAACTACCCGGACAACACGACCCTCCCGTCGAACGGCACCCGCCACTTCTTCGTCGGCGAGAAGATCGACGCCGTCACGGTCGCCACCGGGGCCATCGCCCAGGCCGGCATGACCATCACGGCGGTCAGCCCGACCACGATCACGGTCGACGCCATCGGCTCGACGGTGTCCACCAACCTCCTGTTCCGGGCCGGCAACTACGCCTCGGGCGAGACCGAGATCAACGGCCTGCCGTTCGTCACGGGCACCCAGAACTACGCCGGCATCACGGCGGCCTCCAACCCGGTCTGGAACGGCCTGGCTGTGGGGTCCACCTCGACCGGCATCTCCGAGGTCCTCCTGGAGGAGGGTCAGGAGAAGGTCGAGACGGACGGCGACGGGTCCACCCCGAACCTGTACATCTTCGAGCACGTCCAGCGGCGCAAGTTGGCCTCGCTGCTCCAGACCCAGAAGCGGTACGAGGGCCGGGAGATGACCCTGACCTCGGGCTGGAAGGGCCTTGCGGTTGCGCAGGGTGTCCTCCTGGTCGACCGCTACTGCCCCGCCCTGAAGGGCTTCGGCATCACCAGCCGGGACATGGAGTGGTTCATCGGCCTCGACTGGGAGTGGGACGAGGACGACGGCCGGGTCCTGTACAAGGCCCTGGACAACTCCGACGCCGTCGAGGCTCGGTACAAGTCCTACTTCAACCTGGAGGCGGTCACCCGGAACGCCCACGTCCAGTTCACGGTGGCCGAGCCCACCTTCTGACCTACACTGGTCAGCATCGGGGACTTGAATCCCGGTAGGTCCGGGCGCACGGACCCGATTGACGCAGCGGAGAGGCCGCCCCTTCCGGGGGGCGGCCCTTTCGCTATGGTGGGCCCATGTCTGACCTGCCGCTGGAGTGGACCGTGCTCGACCGCCAACTGCGGGAGGGCGAGCCCACGAAGGGCTGGCCGGGCGACCCCCGGCTGTGGCTGCAACTGGCGTACCTGGAGGCGCCCGAGACGGGCTGGTACCCGCAGGACAACAAGATCCACCGCAAGGGCGACGTGGTCGCCCGGCTCCTGGAGGTCTGGCGCCACACCGAGGAGGGCCGTGACGTCGTGATCGGCCGCTGGCAGCCGAGCGACCTGCCTCAGATCCTCAGCGACCTGGTGGCGATGGACCCCGGCCGCCCCGGCCACACGGACGTGCTCGACCGCATCGATGCGGCCAACGAGGCCAAGGAGGCCGACCTCAGCCGGCAGTACCAGGACGTGCAGGGCGAGATGATGGAGCACTACCTGAAGTTGGCCCACGACCTGAACAACCCCCGCAACGTCTTCCGGGGCATGCCGGGCACGAGGGACGACGCCGACCTGAAGCGGTAGGCTGCGGCCATGCTCACCCGCTTCCGCCGCTGGCTCCTGCTCGTGACGGCCGTGGCCGTCGTGGCCGCCTGCGTGCCGCCCCAGCCCGACTACGGCTACCACGGCGGGAACCCGCCCCACGTCAACCCCAACCCCCATATTCACTCGATGTACGAGTGGGCGTACGTCCTCGTGCGGCTGCACTACCTCGATCCGGTCACCGGCCTGGCCGTGATCTGGGCCGAGTCTCACGGCGTGGACAACGCCCGCAACCTCGTGCGCAACCCGGGCTCGGTCGCCGATGGCTCGTGGGACCGGGGCGGCTGGCAGTTGAACTCGGTCTGGCACGCCCGGGCCTCCGACGCCTGCGCCGACGAGATGCTCTGCGCCTCGGCCTACGCCAAGGGGATCTCGGGCAACGGCTCGGACTACCGGCTCTGGACGACGTTCGTCCACGGGAGCCACAAGGTCTGGATGAACGTGGCCGCCAAGGCCGTCTGGGATGCGACGGTCGACTTTCAGCGGACGGGCTGATGCCTAACTCCTCCCACCTCAACTGGCTGGAGATCAGCGATTGGACCCCTGGCGTGCACACCCGCAACGCCGGGACGATGCCGCACAACGCCAGCCAGGTCATGCAGGACTGCTACCCGCTGAAGGAGGGCGGCCTGCGGGCCTTCGCCGACGACGGCAACATCGTGACCACCGGAATGGACATGAGCACGGGCAACCAGATCATCGCCATCGGCGGCCACTTCGGCATCCCGCACCGCACCGTTTCGGGCCTGAGCCAGGACCGCTACGTGGTCAAGTACGACGAGTCCGACTCGACGATCCGGCTCTACCGCATGGACGAGACCAACTCGGACACGACCTGGTCCCTCATGTCCTTCACCTTCGCCACGAACACGGCCGGCTCCTGGAGCCAGTCGTTCCTCGTGCCCTTCGTCGACGCCGGGGGCACCCGGTACATGCTGCTCGGTCTCAACTACGGCGGCTCGGGCGCCACCGGCCCCGGCATCTACAAGATCAAGTACTCCGACGGCGCCGTGACCCTGATCCAGGTCGCCAAGCCCACCGGCCTGATCGTCAACCAGGGCCGCTGGCTGTACGCCCAGGAGGAGTCGAGCCAGTTGTTCTACTCGAACGTCGGCGACGTGGGGGCGACCAACCAGTTCCTCGACGTGACCCCGTCGGGCCCGGGTGCGGTCATCACCGCCCTGGCCGGCACGGAGCCATCGGACATCCTGGTCGGCAAGGCCGGCGCCCCGTGGGTGTCGATCACCGGCGACATCTCCAGCCCCAACACCGTCGTCCGGGAACTCTCGGGGGCGCACCCCGCCGGCCGGCGGCCAGTCGTGCCCACCAGCGTCCCGGGCGGCATGGCGTTCATCGCCGACAACGGGAGCATCTACATCACCGACGGCCGCAACTTCGACGACGTCGGCAAGAACGTGCGGTGGACCCAGTTCGACCGCCTGAAGTTGGAGCCCACCGGCAACGGCACCGTCGGCATGACGGCGTTCATCGGCGACTACCTGTTCCTCGGGGCCAACCTCGTGCGGGACATGGTCACCGGCGCCATCTTCTCGATCCTCCCCAACCTGGCCGACAACCTCGACCTCTGGGTGGCCGACCACACCCGGGGCCGGATCTGGGGCGCCAGCCTGGCCGAGGCCGCCGACGCCACGATGTACGAGTACCAGCCCGTCGGCGACGGGGTCTTCCGCTCGCCGCAGTGCTCGTGGACCTCGGCGCCGCTCGTGCCCAAGTCCGGCGAGGACGCCCGCCTGCGGGAGGTCGAGGTCTACTTTCAGACCCACGGCGCCTCGGTGAACAACATGACGGTGACCCGCTTCGACCAGAACGGGGCCAACTCGGTCGCCCGCACGGGGCCGACGTACGCCGCCAACCAGCACGGCAAGATCACCTTCCAGTTCCCCAACCTGGGCTCGGCGTACCAGTACATCAAGATCGACTGGAACACGAACGGCACGCAGACCGAGGCGGCGACCATCGAGCGCCTGCGCATCGGCTTTGCTCCCGGCCGGGGACTAGGCTGAGCCCGTGACCACCCACGACGCCCTCGTCACCACGGCCGGTTCCCGGTTCAAGGACCCGTCCAACAACGTGATCTCGGCCGCCGAGTGGTCGGAGTACCTGAACACCTGCTACGCCTTCGTCAACGCCGCCAGCGCCGTCTGGCCCTGGCTGGAGGTCGTGGCGCCCGGCACACTAGCGTTCGCCCAGGGCACGGCCACCGCCGCCCTGCCGGGCGACGTGCTCACCATCCAGAACGCTTGGAACACCACCGACGACTTCCCGCTGGTGCCGCTCGTCGGCGACCGACAGCAGTTGACCATCTACGACACGAACAACGCCCAGCAGGGAATGCCCACGAACTACCGGCTCGTGGGGGGCAGCATGATCGTCTACCCCGTGCCGGACCACGCCGTGAGCGTCAAGATCGAGTACCTGCTCGGACCGACCGCCCTCTCGACCACCATCGAGCCCGTGTGGCCCGAGATGTACCACCGCATCCTGGTGACCGGGATGCTCTCCCTGGCCTACGGCGACGACGGCAACCCCAAGGAGGCCGAGCGGCGCTGGGCCCTGTTCGAGAAGGAGATCGGGCAGATGATGCGGCAGGTGCTCAGCACCCGTGACCAGGGGTACCCTGGCATCGAGGACGCCTGGTACGGTCGCTGACATGACGACGATGCAGGACCTGCTGAACCGCATCCCGAACTACTGGGACAACCCGGCGCTGCGAGCGATGGGGATGTACGTCACCGCCGAGTCCCAGGAGACCGCCCAGGCCGCCGAGTACGAGCGCCTGGCCGCCACGGTCAAGGACACCAACCCCCAGGCGTACCAGATGTACATGACGGCTGCCCAGCAGACCCGGGGTCGGGCCCAGTCCTACAAGGACAACCAGCAGATCAACGCCTTCCAGGTCCCGGGCTACGCCGAGGCCCAGCAGGCCAACGTCCAGTCGCAGCAGCAGTTGGCCGAGATGGGCGTGGCCGAGCAGCGGGCTCGGGCCGACACCGGCCAGAACCTGAGCCGGATGACCGACACCTTCCAGAACCAGACCATGCCGCAGTTGCAGGGGGCGCTCGGCGCTGCCGGCCAGTACCGGGGCACGGCCGCCACGGGGGCCCGGGATAACGCCGCCACGAACTTCCTCCAGCAGTCGGGCGACGTGAACTCGGCGCTCCAGCGCAAGTTGGACGACTTCACGAGGCAGAGGACTTACGCATCGGTCGGTCTGCTCGTCTGAGCCCGGCTAGTCTCGGGGGCGTGAGCGCCAGCGATATGTATTACGCCCAGTTCCAGAACTCCCTGGGCGATCAGACACAGCGCATCCGGGGCCAGTTGGCCCTGGCCCTTGCCGACCTTCAGGCCAGCAACGAGCGCTCGGCCGCCGTCCAGGCCGCCATGCCGCAGGCCCTCCAGCAGTCGTACCAGGGCGCCCTCGGGTCGCTAGACCAGGCCAGCGCTGTGGCGCAGCAGGCCACCGGCGGCATGGGCCGAGCCGGTGGCATCGACCAGTTGCGGGCCATGCTCCAGTCCAACACGGCGGCCAGCGCCAGCGCTTCGCCGCTCATGACCGCCATGCGGGAGGCTGCCCTCTCGGCCCGGCAGGCCACGCTGCGCTCGGCCGGCGCCCAGGCTGAGGGCAACATCGACTCCCAGCGCAACGACATGATGAAGACCATGTGGCAGGACGCCTACCAGTGGGATCGTGACCAGTGGCGCCAGCAGCAGTTGGCCCTCCAGGCTGGGGGCGGCGGCGGCGGTGGCGGTGGTGGGGGAGGCGGCGGCGGCGGTGGCCGTGGAGGCGGCGGTGGCCGTGGAGGCGGGGGCAAGGGCACCAGCCAGGCCCGCAAGAACTACCTCAACCAGACCAAGACCCTCGATGCACAGGAAGTCGCCAAGATGACCAACGCCGCCGAGGCCATGCGTGGCGCTATGGCGCAGCCCAAGAAGGCGCCGAACACCACCCGGTACAGCGTGGGCGGCGGCCGCTTCATCTACTGACGGGCTAAGGTCGGCCCATGCCGACTCCTCGGGTCAACCCCGTGCTCGCACGCCTCGGGGGCAGCCACTGGCTGGACGAGGTCGACGGGCGCAAGTCGACGTCCAACGCCAGCGCCGGCAAGTTCGAGCGCACCACGCAGCAGCAGATCCTCAGCGACCGGCAAGCCGAGGCCGCCGCATCGTCCGGGCGCTCCCGCCGGGGCGTGCGCACGGCCGCCCCCACGAGGGGCTACTCCGCTCCCCGCCAGACGAGCACGCCGGCACCGGGTCACCCGGCGCTGTCCGCTCTGGCGGGGGCGACTGCTAGCGGCAAGATCACCGGCGATGCCCGGGACGCCATCAAGAAGGCTGCTCCCAAGCCCGTCCAGGGCTCGGGCAAGGGCGGCTTCAAGTTGGGCATCGGCCAGGCATTCAAGGAGATCGGCCAGGGCCTGACCGGCATCGGCCAGATGGCGTCCTCGCTCGCCCCCGGGGGCCAGCCGGCCGGTCAGGTCTGGTCCCGAGCGGGCAAGGGGCTCGTCTCGTCTGTCGCTGGCACAGTGAAGAACGCCGTCCCGAACGTCAGCCCCGGCGGCATGGGCACCCCGGGCGGCGGCTCGGGCAAGGGCCGCTCGATCAAGGACTCCTACTCGGACGCCGTGGCCGAGGCCCTCGGCGGTGACCAGTACCGCCCCAAGGACTTCGCCGAGAAGGCGCACGAGCGGGGCATCATCCCGGCTGCTATCGAGGACGTCGGCAACGTCTCCCTCGCTGCCGGCGCCGCCAAGGGCGCCCTGGGCGCAGGCGCCAAGTTGGCCGAGCGGGGTGGGGCGCTGGGCACGGCCGAGCGACTGGCCGGCGCTGCTGAGCACCTCGACCCCATCGCCCACCCCTACGCCACGGCCGCCCGCAGCGTGGGCGACGTCATGCGTGCCGCCGCCGAGAAGGTCCGCCCCGGCCTCGTCGAGGACCTCGCCACCCGAGTGCCACGAGCCGCTGAGATCGTGAAGACGGCCGCCGGCATCGCCCCCACCGCCGAGGAGGCCGCTGGCGCCCTCACCACCACCGAGGCCACCCGGGCCGGGAAGACCCTGGCCGAGGCCACCACCCCTGGCCTGAAGGACGCCCACATGGCGGCGGTCGACAACGCCGTCCACGACGCCCGGGTCGCCAGCCCGGCGCCCGAGGCCGCCACCCTGGCCACGCAGTTGGCCTCCCGCCCGCCGGCCCCGTGGGCCACCTGGATCACCTCGAAGTTGCCCGACCCCGTCAACCGCATCCTGGCCGCCGGGGCCCCCTTCGTGAACAAGCGCCGCCTGGCCAAGGTCACCCAGGACCTTGGCCGCAACGTGCGCATGGCGCAGAAGGTCGCCCAGGCGTCCCCGGCCGTGGTGGCCGCCAAGACGGCGGCCGAGGACATCCTGCGCACGGTGCCTGAGTTGGACCGCTTCGAGGTGTCCCGCATCATCGGCGAGGAGATCGGCGCTCGCCTCGACGGCACCGACTGGTTCGAGACGGTCATCCGAGACGGCGGCAACGCCGAGGCCGCCAACGCTCTGCGGCTCCAGGCTCGCCGGGGCTTCGAGGGGCTCACGCCCGAGATGACGGCCCGTCTGGGCCCGGAGGCTGCGCAGCGTGTAAACGAGGCCATCGACCAGGCCGTGGTCGCCTGGCGGGATCAGCGAAAGTCCAGCCTGAACGAGTTGCTGTCCAGCCGGGCCGGCGCCAGCGGCCTGGAGGACGCCGTGCTCCAGACCGACGCTCCGCTGCTCTCGGGCCCCGACCTGAAGCGGCTGAACAAGGCCCGCCGTGACCTGAAGCGGGCCGCCGACCTGCGGGACCGAGCGCCGGACGAGCGCCTGGCCCTGGCCGCCAAGGCCGAGAAGTTGAGCGGTGTGATCGAGACGAGGAAGACCGCCGTCGGCGACCTGCGCAAGCGGCTTGACGAGATCAGCGTGCGCACCAGCGAACTGCACCAGCCGGTACCCCCGGGCGTGCTGAAGATCGACCGCACCATCGAGGCCATCAAGGCCGACCTGGCCGTGAACGGGGGCACGACCTTCGACGTCGCCACCGGTAAGCCGGCGCTCGGTGACACCGGCTACGCCGTGGGCGGGATGACCGGGACGGCCCGGGACCTGATCGACATGCCCTACGAGGAGTTCGCCGCCAACTCCGACGAGATCCTGCGGGGCATCGTCCGAGACAACCTGGAGGCGTGGTACCACCCGGACGCTCGGCTGGGCCTGTGGACCTACACCGACGACAACGGCCTGGGCCGCATCGCCGGGGACATCAGCACCACGGTCGACGACCGGGAACTGGCCATCCTCATGGGCGAGGCTCGTGGCCAGCAGGCGCTGTACGACATCACGGCGAAGGGCGACCTCACGCTGTCGGGCAACGCCGACATGCAGGCCCTGGCCAAGATCTACCACAACGACGTCCTGGCCAACCCGGGCAAGAGCCCGCTGCTGCGGACGTGGCACGAGGCGGTCGACGCCGCCAAGGCGGTCGGCCTTCCTGCCAGCACCGCCGACGGCGTCATGCAGATCTGGATGAACTGGGACTACGGGATGCACGCCACGAAGGGCACCCCGCTCGGGGAGTTCTTCAAGAGCGCTGAGGTGCAGGCCGGGGTCCGGGCCCCGTCCGCCCAGTACCTGGCCCAGACCGTACTGAACCTGAGCACCGAGGAGGCCACGGGCCGGGCCCTGGCCGAGTTGAACCCGCAGCAGGTCAGCGAATCCCTGTCCTGGTACTACGACTCCCACGACTACGTCGAGGGGCTGTACCGGGGCAAGCCGATGACCATGCTCAACGGTACGGTCCGGGACTCGGCCGATGTCTTCTACGACCTCCTGGCCGTCACCTCGGTCATGGCCAACCCCAAGCAGAACCTGGGCCGGGCGATGATGGCCGTCGCCAACATGTCCGACTGGCGCAAGGGCCAGGCCAACGCCATGCGGGCGGCCAAGGCCCTCATGAAGCGCATCGAGGAGACGCCCCCGGGCCGGGGCCCGACGCCGACGGGCTTCGCCTCGACGGCCGAGGTCGCTCGCCGCTTCAGCGAGATCCCCGAACTCCGGGACCTGACGAAGTCGACGAGCATGATCGCCGCCCCCAAGCAGAACGTCATCGACATCCTGACCGGGAAGTTGGATCTGAGCAAGGCCGACACGGCCGACATCGCCGCCCTGCCCGAGGCGTGGACCGGCGTCAACAAGGGCCTGGCCGCCACCAACATGCCCCGCTCGCTCGTCGCCGACGGGCTCGTCGAAGGCACCCCGGCGCACGCCGCCTACCAGGGCTTCCAGCGGGCGCACGAGGAGATGCTCGACATGAAGGCCCGGGTGAGCGCCTTCAAGAAGGGCGGGGCCACCGAGAAGCAGGCTCGGGAGTTGGCCCGTGTCCCCCGCAGGATCGACTTCGCCCGAGAGGCCCGGACCCTGGCCGCCCAGGAGGACACGCTCCTGGCGAACTTCCCCGAGATCGCCCAGGCGCACGATCGGGCGCTCATGGAGTACCACGGCTCGAAGGCGCTGGCCAAGTTGCGGTCCTTCCGAGACAACCTCGCCAACCCGGCCGACTCCACCGCCGTGACCCTCGACTCGGTCATGGCGCAGTTGTACGGCCTCGACGCCACCGACTGGGCCGGCGGGGGCACCTACGGCCAGTACGCCCGGGGCATCCGGGAGCAGGCCGCCGACCTGACCCAGAAGTTGGGCCGGGACGTGCGGCCGCACGAGGTGCAGGCGCTCCTCTGGGTCTACGCCAAGCAGGAGGTGGGCCGCCAGGACTGGGGCCGCTTCCTGGCCCATCACGACGTGGCGATGGACGAGATCGGCCGGGCCATCGAAGGCGCCCAGCGCCCCGGCCCCGGCTGGGACCCCCTGAAGGACTACTGGGACGAGGAGTTGAGCCACAGCCTCTACGCCCAGGACGTGCGCACGCAGCGCAAGCAGGTCGCCGCTCAGGTCCGGGATTACGCCAAGCACGGCGAGACGCCGCCCAACGACCTCCAGGGCGAGTACGCCCGGCTCATGGCCACCGACGTCTCCAGCCCGGTGGAGTCCGCCGTGATGACGGCCAAGGACCGGGAGAGCCTGGCCATGCTGCCCGACGACTGGCAGACGGCCGAGACCCGCTACGAGGTGGCGGACGACGCCAAGATCCTGGGCCAGAAGTTGGACAGCCTGAACGTCTGGGAGGGCGACGTCCTCCCCAAGATCCGTGCGGCTGTGCGGGCCGGCGACGGCGCCGAGGCCACCCGCCTGCTGAACGACTACGCAGCAGCGTGGAAGCCCAAGTTGCTGGGCCCCTCGGGCGGCAGCATGGCTGTCGAGGGCGCCCGCTCGATGACCGAGGCCGGCACGAGTCAGGCCCTGGCGGCCGAGCGCCTGGCCACCAACAAGGCCCGGGCAGTGCCGGCGCCGAACGACTGGCTGACTCGGTACACCTCCTCGATGGCTGGCCGCTACAACCGAGCCCACGGCCTTCCTCGTCCCGAGTTCACTGACACGACCGTCCGAGTGCTCCCGCAGCGCACGGCCGAGATCGCCGCCCAGTACGAGAAGTTGCCGGACCTGGAATCCATGACGCCCGAGCAGCGAGCGATGGCCGAGCGCTCCTACGCCGTGCTGGCCGACAACGTCCGGCAGCAGTACGAGTGGATGACCCAGGCCCCTGACGGCCCCCGGCTCCAGGTGGAGTACGTCCCGCCCGGCCAGGAGTACGGCGGGGTCGGCGTCCCCGGCAACACCCTGTCGGCCGACGAGGTAGCGCACGCCGCCATGCGGGAGGACGTCCAGAAGAACAATCACCTCAACATCCGGGGCACGGCCCTGGCCGGCGATGAGCCCAACCCGCTCATGTCCGCCGTCGACCCCGACGGGGTCATGGTCAACGACAAGTTCCGGGCGGTCCACGACTTCTTCGGCCACGCCCAGGCGGGCAACACCTTCAGCCGGCACGGTGAGAACATCGCCTTCATCCTGCACAGCCAGATGTTCCCCGAGGAGGCGCTCGGGGCCATGACCACCGAGTTGCGGGGCCAGACGGCCTACCTCGTGACGCACGGCGAGTTCGCCCCGCAGAAGATCGCCACCGACTGGCCGGGCGAGATGGTCCAGCCCGACTACATGAGCCGCCGGGGCTCGGTCGGCGAACTCCACCAGTCCTTCGGCGACAAGTTGGTCGGGGCGATGGTCATGCCCTCGAACCCCGACGCCCGCCTGATCGTCCGCCTGTTCCAGGACGCCAACTTCGGCACCCTGGTCCACGAGGGCGGCCACCTGCTGCGCCAGATCCTGCCCGAGTCTGACGTCCAGGCGCTCGCCCGGGCGTACCCCGGCCTGCTCGACAAGGGGCTGACCGCCGCCAAGCGGCGGGCCGAGGAGGGCTTCGTCGGCGGGCTCATGGGCTACGTCACCAGCCGAGGCACCCTGGCCGCTGGCCGGGCCGGCCTCGACGCCCCCTTCCGCAAGATCGCCGCCAGCCTGGAGCAGACCTACGGCGCCTACCTGTCTTCGGCTGTCGGCGACGTGCCCGAGCACGTCCGGGCCTTCTGGGACGACATGTTCGCCCCGCCGACCGAGGCCGGCCAGGCGCTGGACAACCCGCTCAGCGGGCAGTTGCCGCACCCCGTCGAGACGAAGCGCTACCGCTGGGAGACGGACTTCGAGTCGATGCAGCGGGCCAGGATGTACGGCGAGGCCCGCAAGTCCTCCGACGCCGTCGACCTGCGCATCGCCCACAACCAGGCCATGATCCGCACCCTGGAGAAGGGCCACAAGCGGGTGCTCGATGCGATGGACGGCCTGGCCGACTCCGAGGTCCAGGCCAGCCGCTTGGAGCGGGGCGCTGCCAAGGCGATGGACACTGTGCGCCGGCACGACGCCGTGCGCAAGCCGGCCGACGCCGCCTGGAGCCCGATGTACGACGCCTGGCAGGGGCTCATGGACGAGGCCAAGGCCGACCCCACGGGCTCGATCGCCACGATGCTGGAGGGCGTGCCCGACACCTTCAGCGAGGTCATTCGCCAGGCCGAGGCTCGGGGCTTCCGGCCGACCCACCTGAAGGACGTCTCCTGGGACAAGGCCCAGGCGCAGTTGTTCGGCCACCTCGGCCTCGGCCGCCAGGGTGTCGACACGGCCATCGAGGCCGGCACCCGCAAGGCCCGCTCGGGCCGCCTGGTGCAGATCGGCGCCGCTGACCGCTCCATCGAGGCCCTGGCCTCGGCGGCCGTCGAGGTCGCCCACGAGAAGATGACGAACGCCCTGGTAGACCACATCGAGAGCGTTTACACGAAGCCGATCAAGCCCGGGCAGGCCATCCCCGACGGCTGGGTCGCCTGGGACCCCGAGCGGGACTGGGTGCTCACCGGCAAGGAGGTCACGACCAAGAGCGTCCAGGACCAGGCCGTCCAGGGCGCCCAGTACATCGTCCCCAAGGAGGTCAAGACCGCCCTGCGCTCGATGAGCAAGGAGTACGACCACTGGACCTTCCGCATGATCCGCCGCTTCACGAGCCCGTGGCGGACCTTCGTGCTGACCCTGAGCCCGAAGTGGTACGTCAACAACCTGTTCGGCAACGTCATCCTGGCCACCCTGGAGGGCGTGCGCCCGCAGGACTGGCTATCGGCCTGGCGCAAGGTGCGGGCCGGCAACATGCCGGCCGAGATCGTCGGCCAGTCGATCAACTCCTTCGAGGAGGGAGCCAGCACCGTCGTGGGGCGTGGCCTGAAGGACATCGCCCTGCACGAGTCGAACCGGGCGCTCCGGGACACCCTGAAGGCGAAGACCGCCCGGCTCAACGAGGTGGTCGACGAGTTCAGCCGCACCGCCGTGATGGACCGGGCCATGCGCACCGGCGCCACCCGAGAGGCCGCCCTGCACCGGGCGTACGAGGCGATGGTCGACTACGGCAACCTCGGGCCGCTGGAGCGGGGCTTCGTCCGCTCGGTCCTCCCCTTCTACGCCTGGCAGAAGGGCATGGTCAAGTTGATCGCCCGGATGCCGGCCGATCACCCCCTGGCCACCCGCCTGCTCCAGCAGTTGGGCGTGCAGCACACCGAGTACCTCCAGGACCAGTTCGGCGGCATCCTGCCGAGCGCCTACGAGGGCCTCGTCATCGGCAACCACGGGCAGGGCATCAACACCCGGCCGTGGAACCCCCTGCTCGACGCCGGCAGCCTGGCCACGGTCAACGGGATCGCCGACGCCATGAACCCGTTTGTGGGCTCGTTCGTGCGGGCCGGCCTGGGCGCCCCCGAGGGCGGCTTCGCCGACTCCTACGGCTACAGCCCCACCGGCTACGCCGTGCCCAAGAGCGACCCCGTCAAGGACCTCCAGGAGACGATCCGGGGCGTCCCCCTGATCCGCATGGGCGAGCAGACCCTCCGGGGCAAGGACGTGTACGAGCAGAGCCCGTCGGCCGCCACGAGTATCGGCCGGTACCTCGGCGCCCCCCGCATCTACTCGCCCGAGGAGATGGACAAGATCCGGGAGCGGATCGCCAAGGCCAAGGCCAAGGTGAGCCCGCCGCCCAAGAAGCCCGAGAAGTCCCAGGCCGAGAAGGACAAGGCGGCCGCCGAGAAGGCGGCCAAGGCCAAGGCCACCCACGACGCCAAGGTCGAGAAGGCCCGGGTGGCCCGAGAGAAGGCCGCTGCGCCTTCGACCACGACGGCTACCCCGACGCCCGTGAGCCCCCGCAAGGGCGCCCCGTGCCGGGACGCAAGCGGCCGCTTCGTGAAGTGCCCGTAACCTCGGGCAATGTCCACCTTCGCCTTCGCCCTCTCGGCGGTCATTGCCGCCCTCGCCGCCCTGGCCACGTCGTTGGGCAACTTCTACCTCGCCCTGCGCAACCAGCGGGCGGTGGAGCGGGTCCACGTCCTGGTCAACTCCCAGTCCGACGTGCTGCACGCCACGATCGCCAAGTTGGAGACCACCTTGAACGACCATGACATCGAGGTGCCCGAGTAGTCTCGGAGCATGACTGGCGGCGAACTGGCTCTCCTGATCTCGACTGCCGGTGTGGCCATCGCCGGCATCGTCACCGGCCTCGCCGCCCTCTGGGGCCGTAGCCAGGACGGGGAGACGCTGGCCCAGCAGATCATGCGCACGACCTTGGAGACGCTCGGTGAGGACTACACCCGAGTGCGCACCGAACGTGATGTGGCCCGGGACAGACTCAATGCGTGCAGGGACGACCTGGCCAGGTGCCATGATGAGAAACATGACTGAGAGCACCGTAGTGGTGGTCCGCCCAAAGCGGCCCCTGCGGGACTGGCGCCTGTGGGGTGCCATCGCCGCCGTGCTGACCGTGGCGAGCCTGACCTGGTCGCTGTACCTCGTGGCCGGCGGCCGGGCGGCTGCTGATGAGCGAGTGCGGGCCCTGACCACCGAGCAGCGCTGCTACCGGGACGCCGCCGCTCGCACCACGGCCGCTGCGGCCAACGTGAACGTGGACCTGGCTGACTTCGTCACCCTGGCCATCCAGCGCATCGCTGGCCAGACGGACGCCAACTCGGCTCGGGCGGCTTACGAGGAGTTCCTGCCTCGGATCAAGTCCAACGCCGAGTCGCTGAAGGCGGCCATCGCTGCCCAACTGCGGGCGGCCGAGGGCTGCAAGGTAGAGTGACCGGCATGGAGAAGGTCATCGCCCTGCTGAAGCGAGTCCAGAACGAGGTGCCGGCCACGCTGTCAGGCGTCTCGGCCGTGCTCGCCGTCGTCCTCGCCACGCTCACCAGCCTGCCGGCCTCGGCCTCGATCGCCGCCGTGGCGAGCGCCCTGGGCTTCGCCCTCGTGCGGGCCTTCGTCAGCCCGGCGTTCCCCGCCGACGAGAAGGAGGCGCTGCGGCTCGCCGAGCGCTACTCCCGGCTCGCTCTGGAGAAGATGGCGGACGCTGGCGACGAGGTCGCCAAGGCAGTCCTCGGTCGCTGAGCCCAGAATGGCACCAGTCAAGCCAGGTGGCCGCCTCCCAGGAGTGCACTCCCGAGTGAGGGGGTCACGGCGCTGGACCGTACGGGCGATCGTAGGGGCCGGTTTGGCAGCCCTCGTGCTCTACGCCTGCGGGTCCCCGCCGCCGCCCCACGACCCGGCCACGACCAACTACGTCTTCGTCGGGAACACCCCGGGCAAGGCTCACGGAGAGTGGTGGCGGTTCGACGGCCGGCTCATCAACGGCCTGACCATGTACTGCGGCGACCTCGACAAGATGGACCCGGTCAACGACCACTTCTGGCACTTCGGCGAGGTATGCACCCCCTGAGTCGGTAGCCTGGCCGGGCCGCTGTAGCCCAACTGGCAGAGGCACCGGATTCAAGCCCCGGGTGTGAGGGTTCGACTCCCTTCAGCGGTACAATGGCTCGTACGGCATCCTGCCGTGCCCTACCCAGGAGGTACCGCATGAACCCTGTCCGTAAGGCCCTGGCGACGTGTCTCGTCGTCGGAGCCGCCATCACAGGCGTGGCGGTGGCCAGTTCGGCCGCCAGCGCTGCTCCTGTCGTCCCCCAGGCGGCCTCGGCCGCTCAGGCACCTGCGGGTGCCGTGGAGGTCGGCCGGATCATGGAACTGCCCTCGGGCAATACGGCCTTCGTGCCGGCGTTCCTGCCAGCCCACGTCTTCGGCCCCCAGGGGCCGGTCCACTTCCACGTCGGCCAGGGCTGCCTCGTCTCCCCCGTCAACTGCTTCCGCTGGATTCTCCAGGACGGTTCGGTCTGGCAGGGCGACTACGGCAACCTCGTCGGCCAGTACGGCTACATGCTTGTCTGGTGCTCGCAGGCCACCACGGCCACGAACAACGGCAACTGGGTGAAGATCTCGACGCCCTGGGGCCCCCTGGGCAACAAGGGCTCCACCCATCCGTACTGCCAGTCCCCCTACTACGGCAACCCCGCCCGCTCCTGGAGCGTGCGAGGTACGTGGCAGGAGAACTTCTGACGCATGCCCCGAGCGCTAGCACCGTTCCAGGTTGAGGCGCTCGGGTTCCTCGGGCAGACCGGGAGGGCCATCTACGGTGACCCTCCCGGCTCCCGAAAGACCGCCACGTCGCTGACTCTCGCCGCCGGCAGGCCCGGCCGCACGCTGATCGTGACGCCGGCCAACGTCCTCCACCACTGGGTCCACGAGGCCCAGGACGCCGTCCCCGACTGGCCGCTGGCCTGGTACCGGGGCTCCGACAGCGCCAAGCGCCGCACGACCGCTGTTGACTCTTGGCTTCAGCGTGGTGGGGCGCTCATCATCAACTACGAGGCCGTACGCCGTGACGTGGACTGGCTGCTGAAGGCCAAGATCCGCAACCTGGTGTTCGACGAGGCGCACCGGCTGAAGAACCGCACCTCCCAGATCTCCCGGGCCGTGTCCCGCCTGTCGACCGCCTCGACCACGTTCCTGGCCGTCACCGGCACCCCCGTCATGAACCGGGCCGAGGAACTCTGGGCCCTGCTCCACCTCATCGACCGCCACCGCTGGCCGGCGTACTGGCCGTGGGCCGAGGAGCACTTCTACGTGAAGTCGACCACCTTCGGCAAGGCGACCCGTTTCCCCGTGCGCATCGTCGGTGCCATCCGGCCCGGCCACGAGAAGATCCTCCAGCAGGAGATGCTCGGGCTGCTGCTCTACCGGCCGATCGAGGACCTCATGCCCGAGTTGGGCAGCGAGCCGATCTGGACGAACCTGGCCGTGGCCCTGGCGCCGGCCGAGCGCAAGGTCTACAACCAGATT
>Ga0307281_10000124_pt1 | contig 17417 bp, 11 predicted proteins | sample ER_DNA_120_FD_194486 | JGI IMG/M metagenome (GOLD analysis project Ga0307281, IMG submission 194486) | Bulk soil microbial communities from the East River watershed near Crested Butte, Colorado, United States - ER_DNA_120 | ecosystem: Environmental > Terrestrial > Soil > Floodplain | place...
GGCCGAGAGCGTCGACTCGGAATCCGCAACGGTGGGTGTCGTGCGTACGGGCTGGTTGGTGGCGGGGTGCTGGGCGCGAACCGGGGCCGCCCCCGACATCGCGAGCATGACCAGCCCGGCCAGGACCGGCGCGACGCGACGGCATACAGTGCAACGTGCTTTCCGCATCAGAGGTGCTCCTGTGGAAAGTTGGGTCGCGAAGAGAATACGACGAAGCCGCTATTTGTTCGAGATGGAAGAGCTCTTCTCCAGCTTGTAAACGCCGTGCCCGTCGCGGTCGACGAAGAGGAAGCGCGTGGTGGGCTCTCGCTCGGTCACGCGGTCGCGTTCCAGAATCGGGTTGCCCATGCCGTTGTATATCCAGAGCTCGTACGGAGCGCCCGTGTTGTCCTCGGGCCGGTTGCGGGCGCTCGTGCCTTCGCCCGCCAGGGAGTTGCGCGTCTTGGGAACCGCGTAGATTTTCTGGTTGCTCGAGCTCAGGTTGAGCGGGTGATACGGATTATCAATCACCTTCTCCGCCTCGGCCAGCGTCTCGTAGTTGGTGGGGATCACGTCCTCGACGATCTCGTCGGGCGGACCGTAGCGCAGATAGATGTCGGCGCGCGGCGAATAGATGGCGATGGATTCGTCCGCGTAGTGCGCCTTCACGTAGTCGAGGCGCTCAAGAAAGATGTCATACGCTTCGTTGTTGCCGGTCAGCGTATCGGGATCGAAGCTCTTCCACAACGCGTCCAGGATGCGCTCCTGATCGCCCGGCGTCCTGGTCTCGAAGGTCTTGTACTCCCGGTCGCCGAGGAGGAAACGCGCCTCGGCGAGATACTCGCGCCGCGGCGTCTCCCACGTGCGCAGATCCCACGCCACCGAGAAATCCCCGCCGCGCACGCGCGCCAGCGTGTTCCCTTCCAGTGCGAAGGTGAGATAGAGCGTGTAGTTGCCCGCACGAACCTGGCTCAGGTCCTCGCGCAGAACCACCGGATAGGTCGTGATGGCCTCCGACGACGGCTTCGGATTGGGCAGCGTGAGCTTGGACTCACGCACGAGGTCGCCGTTGGGCGACACGATCTCGGTCCGGAAATCGAAGGTGGGTGCGTTGGCCATGCTGGGCGGCAGGTAGAGCTCCACGTACACCGTGAGTGAATCGCGATAGAGCCCGTACATGCGCGACGGGTTGGGACGGTACTTGAGCAGTCCCGATTCCTTCGGGTTGATGTCCCACACGAAGAGCGCGTTGCTGAAAGACGGCTCGTCCATCGGGATCTCGGGAAGGTTGATGCGCGCGCGGCTCACGATGGAGGTCTTGAACTGGTTCTTCAGCATGCCCACCACGCTGACCTTGGGCGCGTTGATGTCCTCCACCCGGCACGAAAGCCAGTAGCCGCCCGGCGCGAGGTGCACCTGCTTGATCACGGTCTCGAAGGTGATGGGATTGTCCGCGCCCTGCTCGGTCGCCTCCGCAAACGTCACCTTTTCGCCGCGGCGCAGGATGTCCTTTCCGGCGTCGTCGACGATCAGGATGGAAAGCGATACGGTGCTCTTCCACTCACCCTTCTCTTCGCTGTACTTGAGGGCGCGGCTCGGGATGCGCAGCGAGATTTCCGTGAGCACCTTGCCGTCGCGGTCGCGGAAGGCGGCGGTATCGAGGTAGAAATCGAAATCACCGCGGCCGATGTGGCTGTTTGCCAGCGCGTCCGTGGCGCCCAGCGTCATCGCCAGCGCGATCACAAAGAAAAGATAGGCGCCCCTCGAGGCGCCTATCGCGTGAAGTCTGTTTCGTCCGTGCATTGCCTAGTACGTGAAGCCCAGCGTGATGCGGTTGACATCGCCGAGGAAGCCCAGGTCCTCCCACGAATAGTCGAACGTGAGATCCGAGGTCTGGCTCGTGTCGATGCGCAGGCCCATGCCCGCCGCGAGGCCTTCACTGTCGGAGTTGAAGTTGTAGCCGCCGCGCAGGAAGAAGAACTGGTTGAATCCGTATTCAGCACCCATGTGGACCACTTCCTGGTTGTCCGATGGATGCGCAAATTCGAACACGCCCTGCACACTGTTGACACCCTGCGAGTACGGCGTCGCCGCCATGGCGACCTTGAACACGGTCGGCATCTTGGATTCGCGGTCGTCGAAATTGACCTTGGAACCGAGGCTCTGGATCAACATGCCGAGGCGCATGCCCCAGAGACCGATGCGATACACGAGGCCGAAGTCGACCGCGAACGTATTGATACTCTTCTCCGCGAGACCGGAGTGAATGAAGTGCACGGTCGAGCCGGCGGAGAACTTGTCGGTGAAGAACTGCGCGTACGATAGCCCGAACGACATATCGCCGGCGTCAAACGTCCGCCCGGTTCCGTCCGGAAGGAAGATGGTGCGCTCCGTCTGCGGGTCCATCGTCAGTGCCCGCGCGCTGACCCCCCACGTTCCGGGAATGAACGGCAGCGTGAATGCGCCCGCCGCGTAGTTCAGCGCAATGTCCGCAGGCCACCAGGTATAAGAGAGCGACACGTCCGTGCGTGTCACCTCGACCAGGCCCGCCGGGTTCCAGTACGTCGCGGTCGCGTCGTTGGCGAGCGCCGTGAACGCATTGCCCATGCCTGTCGCGCGCGCCGACACGCCGATCTTCAGGAAAGGAAGCGCGTACGTGCCGACCTTGGCGAAAGGCTCCGTCGCGTAAGCGTGCGCGGGGAGCAACGCCAGAAGGACCGTCGCAGCGATACCACGTTTCATATGAGATTTCACGTTCTCGAACCTCCTGAAAGATTCCAGCATCTTCGGCTAGAACTCAAACCCGAGACCCAGGCGCCACTGTCGGTGGGTTTCCCAGATCGTCGGATCGTAGACAGGATTGAACTCATCCAATCCGTCGTCGTTGTTGTCCTGGAGATAGGCACCACCATACTTGCCCGTCTCCGTCAGATATGAACCACCGTCGGTATTGGCCGCTTCCAGAGCCGGGAAGGCGCCGGGCGAGGTGCCGCCCGGAAGCAGCACGTCATCATCAAGAAGATTGCGCCCTTCAAAGAACAACGTCAACTCGCGACCATACACATTGAAGAGTTTTCGGCCCTGGAGGCTCAGCTTGTGCGTGGGTTCCAGGCGGCGCGAGTTCTCCACCGTCGGATCCTGCCTGCGGGCGAACCGGTCCACCGGCGTCCACGGAAGGCCGGAGCCGTACGAGTAAATCATCGTGGCGCCCCACTTGTTGCGATCCGCCAGGCGCAGAGTCACGTTGAAGGTGTGGCGCTGATCCCAGTCGAGCGGCAGCTCTTCGGTCGGCAGGTGGGTGAGCCCCGCCGCCGATCGGCCGAAGTCCGCATCCGACGCCACGCCGTCCGCGAAGGAGTACGTGTAGTACACCTCGAAGCCCAGCCGGCGCGTCAGGCGCTTTTCGAGCGAGATTTCCAGGCCGCGCGAGCTGGCGTAGGTACGATTGATGAAGCGGAACCCCTGCACGCCGCTTGAATCGGTGAACTGCGTCGACGAAATCAGGCCGTAGATGTCCTTGTTGAACACGACGAAGTTGCCCGCGATGTCGTCGGTGAACTGGTGCGAGATACCCGCCTGGTAGGACACCGTGAGCTCGGGCTCCAGGTTGGGATTGCCCAGCGTACCGATCGAACCCACCGGGTCCTGGGTGCGGAACAGGTACTGGCGGCTCGGCCACTGCGTAAAGCGTCCGTAATGGAAGAAGAACTTGTCACGGTCGGTGATCGGAAACGCGACACCGAGCCGCGGCGAAAGATTCGACTTGAACGTCTGCACGGTCGGGTCGATGTCGGCGCTCGCAATCTGAATCTGGTCGTTATTGCCGACCGTGAACCACTCGTAGCGCACACCGGCGTTGAGCACCATGCCCTCGTACTCCCACTTGTCCTGGAAGTAGGCGGCGCCCTCGGTATTGAAATTCGTGTAGATGTTCACGTTCAGGCCCTGTTGCTCCAGTCCGGTCTCCGAATTGATGCGCACCTGAGCGGGCTGCACGCGGTCGTCGTCACGGAGATCATTATAGAGGAGCTGCAGGCCGGTCTTGAGGCGGTGCCCCTTGACCTGCTCCGAGGTGAGGTCACCGCGCATCAGCCACTGGATCGACTGCTGCTCGGAATAGAGCGGATAGTCGTACGCAGTGATGAAGTAAGGAACGTCGTCATCGGTGTACCACGTCCGCGTTGTGATACCGCCCGTCAGCGTGGCGCCATTGGGCAGAGTAACCGGCAAGCCCGCCGTGCTGAATTCGGCCGGATCCTTCTGGTCGCCGTTCTCGTCCAGGACCGACGACTTGGTGTGGAGGTCGAGACGGCTCACCTTGATCGCATAGAGGAGCTTGCTTGTGATGTTGTGGCTGAAGCCCATCTTGAGCTGCAGGTTCTCCGAGCGCGTCTCCGGCGTGCGGGTGGCGGAGTTGAAGGCCACGAACGATGAATCGGCCCCGGTCCCCTGCAGGTACGGCTGGAACTGGCTGAACTGGCGCTGGTAGCCCTCGAACAGGGCCCACGGCTTGTAATAAAGGATGGTCCCGTCGGTCGCGGTGACGGCCTCGTCCCAGATGACCTGGACGATCGTGTTGCCGACACGCAGGTCCGCCGCGCGAAACTTGGTGTAGCGCACTTCCTGTTGCGTGCCGTCCGGCTGGCGCTCGAAAGCAACCACGATCACGGGACGAATGTTGAGCTGGCGCTCGCGCTTGACCTGGTCCTTGATTTCCGCCCATGCGCCGTGGTTGAAGACGCGGATGCGGCTGAACTCGAAGATTTCGGGCTGGCCCGGCTCCGGTGCCACGGCGTACACGAGCGACTGGAATTCCCAGATTTTTCCAGCGTAGCCCGAGATGTTCCAGTTGTTGAGGTAGTCATCGGAGCGCGATGACGAATAGATCGCTTCGCCGTCGACCTTCATGCGGGCCATGTTGTAGGTCAGTTTGCCCTGCATGTTGTACGAGGCCGACTGGCGCTCTCTGAACTTGAGGAAGTCCGTGATCTTGTGCTCGGGACGCGGCTCGATGGTGGTGTTCTCGCCGTCGGTCCAGGTCGCTTCGCCGGAGGCGTAATAGCGCAGGTTCTTCCACCACGTGGGACCGCCGAAGCCGAGGCTCAGTCGGTCGAAGTTGGTGTAGGTCTTGTCGGAGCGGCCGAAGTCGTCGGTGAAGTAGCGCAGCTCGCCGCCGAACCGGCGTCCGCCTTCCTTGGTGGCGATGTTGATGACCGCGGACTGGGCATCGCCGTATTCGGCGTCCATGCCGCCGGAGACGATTTCCGAGCCCGACGTGCCCAGCATGCCGACGTCGACGGTGCCGCCGCCGAGAGGATCCGACACGGGCACGCCGTCGATCTGCACCTGCACCTCGCCGCCGCGGCCGCCGCGCACGTGCATATCGTCACCGGTCTTCACGATACCCGCTTTCAGACCGACGGCTTCGAGCACGTCGTCCACGGGCATCGACTGCAACTGCTGTTCAGATACGGCGGCGCTGGTCTTTGATTCGGTGACTTCCACCAGCGCGCGTTCCGCGGTGACGATGATTTCCTGCGTCTTCGCAACCACGGTGGTTTCAAGCTTGAAGTCGGCGGCCTGGGTGGCGCCGAGGTTGACCACCACGCCCGCCTTCTCGACCGCCTTGTAACCCATCATCATGGCGCGGACGGTGTAGGTGCCCGGCGGCACGGCGGTGATGGTGTATTTGCCATCAGCCAGTGTCATGGCACCCATCGTGGTGCCCACAATGATTACGTTGGCATACCCGAGCGGAGACCCATCGCCTTTGGTCACTTTCCCCGTAATCGTCCCGGTCTGCGCGGATGCAATCGAATGAACGAGACCCAGGAGCGCGACAACGATCAGGAGGATCTTTGCGCCCCGGCAGTCACGTGGGAACATGTCGCGAACCCCTTTCGATCCCAACACGAACCCGACGCACGGGTAGCGTGTTAATTCCGACATTAACTTGTTGTGGTGGGGACAGTTTCAGCCGCAGCGCCTAGTTCACTACGACTTACCGAACAGGTGGGGTTACTCTATCACAAGCTTTCGAAGCAGTGCCAACAATTATCACTGTCTTCGTTCGCAATATAGCGTGGGGTCTAACGGCTTGTCAATACGCGTCATCCGTCGGGTGACCAAAAAGCCGGTGACCGGTACCCGGGTGGCCGCTCTCACCCCCATCTGGCCCCCTCCTGCCGCCGGGCGGGTGAGGCGCCGGAAGACCGCGGGGAACTTGGGGGAGGGTGCTCCAGCAGTGGATGCAGGCAAAATATGTCCCGGTTCCGCCCAATCGTCAACCCCTGCCTTCTGCGGCGCTTCAGAATTCGAACCCCAGGCCGAGGCGCCACTGGCGGTGCGGCTCCCAGATGGTGGGATCGTGCACCGGATAGAACTCGTTCACCCCATCGTCGTCGTTGTCCTTGAGGTAGGCGCCGCCGTAGTGGCCGGTCTCCGTCAGGTAGGAGCCGCCGTCGGTCAGCGCCGCCTCGAGATTCGGAAAGGCCGTGGGGGCGTTGCCACGCGGAAGCAGGAGATCATCGTCGAGGAGGTTGCGTCCCTCGAAGAACAGCGTGAGCTCGCGGCCATAGACGTTGAACTGCTTGCGGCCCTGCAGGCTCAGCCGGTGCGAGGGCTCCAGCCGGCGTGAGTTCTCAAGCGCAGGATCCTGCAGCCGCGCGAAACGGTCCACGGGTGTCCACGGCACGCCGGATCCGTAGGAGTATATTGCCGTGGCACCCCACCGGTTGCGATCCGCGAGGCGCAGCGTCAGGTTGAACGTATGGCGCTGGTCCCAGTCGAGGGGACGCTCGTCGGTGGGCAGGTGCGTGAGCCCGGCGGCGGAGCGCCCGAAGTCCGCGTCCGAAGCGACACCGTCCGCGAACGAATACGTGTAGTACGCCTCGAAACCGAGCCGGCGGGTCAGGCGCTTCTCGAGCGAAATCTCGATACCGCGCGAACTCGCGTACGTGCGGTTCACGTAGCGCAGCGACTGGATGCCGGTGGAGTCGTCGGTCACCTGCGTGGAGGAGATGAGCCCGTAGATATCCTTGTTGAACACCACGAAATTGGCCGCGATGTCGTCGGTGAACTGGTGTGCGATGCCGGCCTGGTAAGAAACCGTGAGCTCGGGCTCCAGGTTCGGGTTGCCAAGCGTTCCCGTCGTGCCCACTGGATCCTGCGAGTGGAAGAGATACACGCGGCTCGGCCATTGCGTGAAACGCCCGTAATGGAAGAAGAACTTGTCGCGGTCGGTGATCGGGAACGCGACACCCACGCGCGGTGAGACGTTGGACTTGAAGGTCTCCACGCGCGGATCGACGGCGGCGTTGGTGATCAGGATCTCATCGTTGTTGCCAACGGTCAGCCAATCGAAACGCACGCCGCCGTTGAGCACCATCCCTTCATGCTCCCACTTGTCCTGCACGTACACCGCGCCCTCGGTGTTGAAGCTGCGGTAGAGATTCACGTCGAGCCCCTGTTGCACCAGGCCGGTGGCGGTGTTCACGCGCTGCTGCGCCGGAAATACGCGCTCGTCGTTCATGAGGTTGTTGTAGATCACTTGCACGCCGCTCTTGAAGCGATGGCCCTTGAGCTGCTCGGAGCTGATATCGCCGCGCATCAACCACTGCACCGAGTGCTGGTCGGAGTAGAACGGGTAGTCGTACGCCGTGACGAGATAAGGCACGCTGTCGTCGGTATACCACGTGGGCGTGGTGACTCCGCCGGTCAGCAACGTGCCGTCGGGCAACGTCACCGGCAGTCCGGCCGTGCTGAACCCGGCGGGCGTCTTGGGATCGCCGTTCTCATCCAGTACGGTGGCGTGCGTGTGCAGGTCGAGCCGGCTCACATTGAACGCATAGTTGAGGTGTGCGGAGATGGCGTGCGTGAATCCCACCTTGAGCTGGAGGTTGTCCGAGCGCGTCTCGGGCGTGTGGGTCGCGGAGTTGAAGGGCACGAAGGAAGAATCCGCGGCGGCATCCTGCAGGAGGGGTTGGAACGGACTCAACTGCCGTTGAAAGCCTTCGAAAAGCGGCCACGGCTTGTATCCGAGCAGCGATCCGTCCGGCGAACGAAGCACCTCGTCCCACACCACCGTCACCACGGTGTTGCCGATGCGAAGGTCGGCCGCGCGAAAATTGGCGTACGTCACCGGTACCTGCGTGCCATCGGTCTGCCGCTCGGTGGACTGCACGATCACGGGCCGGATGTGCAGGCGCCGCTCGCGTGTCGCGGCATCCTTGATTTCCGCCCAGGGTCCGTGATTGAACACGCGCACGCGTCCGAACTCCATGACCTCGGTTTCCCCGGGCTCCGGCGCGACCGCATAGACGAGCTCCTGGAAGTACCACACCTTGCCGACGTAGCCGCTCACGTTCCAGTTGTTGAGATAGTCGTCGGAACGGGACGCGGAGTAGATGGCCTCACCGTCGATTTTGACGCCGTTGTCCCGGGCGTACGTCAATTTGCCCTGCATGTTGTATGCGGCCGACTGCCGCTGGCGGAACTTGAGGAAGTCCGAGAGCTTGTGTTCCGGCCTCGGCTCGATGGTGGGATTCTCGGTGTCGCTCCAGATTCCCTCGCCGGAGGCGAAATAGCGCAGATGCTTCCACCACGTCGGTCCGCCAAAGCTGATCCCCAGCCGGTCCATGTTGGTGTAGGTCTTGTCGGCGCGGCCGAAGTCATCGGTGAAGTAGCGTAGCTCCCCGGCGAACTTCTCGCCGCCTTCGCGCGTTTTCAGATTGATGATCGAAGATTGCGCGTCGCCGTACTCTGGATCCATTCCGCCGGTCACGATCTCCGCCTCGGAGGTGGCCATGATACTGACATCCACCGACTTGCGGCCGAGCGGGTCATCGATGTTGACGCCGTCGATCTGAATACGGTTCTCGTCGGCACGGCCACCGCGCGCGTGCATTTCTCCCCCGGTCATGACGATCCCCGAGCTCAGCCCGAGCGCTTCGACCGGATCGTCGACCGGCATATAGGTCAACTGCTCGCGGCGCACCGTTGTGCTCTTCTCGCTCTCATCGGGGTCGACCAGCCGTGGATCCGCATACACCGTGATCGTGCGCATGGGGATGGCCTCCACCACCAGTTGCAAGTCAACGGTCACCGTGGCGCCCGCGTCGACGGTCACGTCAGCCGTTGCGATCCTGTATCCCATCATGGTGACCTTCACCTTGTACGAACCCGGTGGAACACCGAGCCGGTAGCGTCCGTTCGCGTCGGCACTGGTGCCACCGGATCCCACCAGCATGACGTTCGCATAGCCAAGCACCTTGCCGTCCGTCGCGGTGATTTTTCCGGTGATGATTCCAGCCTGGGCGTGCAGCGTCGACGGAACGAACAAGAACGCAATCGCAGGCAGCAGCCACGAGCGGCGGAACAACTTGAACATGGACGAACCCCTTTCGGTTGCGCGCGCGACGCGGCGGGTCGGCGCATCGTCGTGTGGGGTCCGTATGTCTGGCGCGTGGGGTGTCCGGCAGCAGGCGCGGGGTGTGCGCTGCCGGTTCTCGATACTCGTGTGGGGTGGTCGTGGTCGCGCTGTGGATCGAACGCGACGCTCATCGTGTGGGATTCGCCGGCAATATAGGAGGGCGTCAAGCGCCCCGTCAACAATTATCGCCCGCGGCTATTTTTCGTACAGCCAGCACGCCGTGCGGTGGCCCGGCTCGTATTCCTTGAGCGGCGGCGTCTGCTCGCGACAGATCGACATCGCGTGCAGGCAGCGCGTGTGGAACGCGCAGCCCCGGGGCACATTGGCCGGGCTGGGCACATCGCCGGGGAGCAGGATGCGCTGGCGACGCTTCGACGGATCGATGCTCGGCACCGCGCTCAGGAGCGCCTGCGTGTAGGGATGCTTGGGCGTGCGGTAGAGATCGGGCGCCGGCGCGATCTCGACGATACGCCCGAGGTACATCACGGCGACACGGTCGCTGATGTACTCCACCACGCCGAGATCGTGCGCGATGAAGAGATAGGTGAGGCCCAGCGCGTCCTGCAGATCCTTGAGCAAATTGATGATCTGGGCCTGGATCGACATGTCGAGGGCACTCACCGGCTCGTCGGCGATCACCAGGTCCGGGCTCACCGCCAGCGCGCGCGCGATGCCGATGCGCTGGCGCTGGCCGCCGGAGAACTCGTGCGGATAGCGGCTCATGTGCTCCGCCGGAATGCCGACGCGGTCGAGCAGTTCCGCGACGCGCGCGCGCACCGCGTCGCCGGTGGCGAGACGGTGGATCTTCACGGCCTCGGCGATCATGCTGCCGACGGTGAGGCGCGGATTGAGCGAGCCGTAGGGATCCTGAAACACGACCTGCATGCGCTTGCGCAGGCCGCGCATCTCGTGGGGCTTGAGCGAGAGCACCGGAATGCCGTCGAAGTACACCTCGCCCGACGTCACATCGGTCAGGCGCAGGATTGCGCGCGCGAGCGTGGTCTTCCCGCAACCGCTCTCCCCCACCAGGCCCAGCGTTTCGCCGCGCTTCACTTCGAAGCTCACGCCGTCGACGGCACGCACCTGACCGACGACGCGCGAGAGCACGCCGCGGCGGATGGGATAGTGCTTGACCAGGTTCTCGACGCGCAGGAGCGCGCCGTCCTGGCCCGAGGCCGGCTGCGGCGAGGGACGCGTCTCCACCAGGGTATCAGCCACGGTGCACGTCCTTCCAGCAACGGATCGAGTGGTTGGGACTCACTTCGCGCAGCGCGATGTTCTCGTTGTCGCAGCGATACTCGGCGTACTTGCAGCGGTCCGAGAAGCGGCAACCGCGCGGCAGGTCGAGCAGGTCGGGCACCTTGCCCGGAATCACCTTGAGGCGCTCGCCGCGCTTCGCGAGGCTCGGGATGGATTCGCGCAGGCCCATGGTGTAGGGATGGCGCGGATCGTTGAAGAGATCCTGCGTGGTCGCCCCCTCCATCACCTTGCCGGCGTACATCACGATCACGCGCCGGCAGGTCTCGGCGATGACGCCGAGGTCATGCGTGATCATGAGGATCGCCATGCCGAGTTGCTCCTGCAGCGAGAGCAGGAGATCGATGATCTGGGCCTGGATGGTGACGTCGAGCGCGGTGGTCGGTTCGTCCGCGATCAGGAGGCTCGGGTTGCACGAGAGCGCCATCGCGATCATCACGCGCTGGCGCATGCCGCCCGAAAGCTGGTGCGGGTACGACTTCGCGACGCGCGCCGGATCGGGAATCTTCACCATGGCGAGCATCTCGAGTGTGCGCTCGTTGGCCTCGCGCTTCGAGAGGCGCTGATGCAGCACGACGGCTTCCTCCACCTGGTAGCCACAGGTGAACACAGGATTCAAACTCGTCATCGGCTCCTGGAACACCATGGAAATCTCGTTGCCGCGGATCTTGCGCATGTCGCGTTCGGGAAGCAGGAGCAGGTCGGCGCCCCTGAAGAGGATCTGACCGCCGTCGATGCGCCCCGGCGGCGTCTGCACGAGGCGCATGAGTGCCAGCGCGGTGACGGTCTTGCCGCAACCGCTCTCGCCCACCAGCCCCAGCGTCTCTCCGGGACGGATCGCGAAGCTGACATCGTCGACGGCGGGCGCGCGGCCTTCCGGGGTGTCGAACGACACCTTGAGATTCTTCACCTCGAGGAGCGCATCGGTGGCGGACGAGTTCCCCGTCGCCGGAGCGGAACCGGCGTTACTGCGCGTGCCTGCCATGCGTCGATCGTACGTCTCAACCATCTAGATCAGCAACCAGTTCCTGTTCGTGTCTCATGCCTCGGGAGCCGCGCGCGTCTCGAACGCGTCGCGCAATCCGTCGCCCACCAGGTTGAATGCCGCCGCCGCGATCGTGATCGCGATGGCCGGCGCCGCACTCACCCACCACGCGCTCGTGAGCGCGTCGCGTCCGTCGAACACCATGGCACCCCAGCTCGGCACCGGTGGCTCTACGCCGAGCCCGAGAAACGAGAGCGACGACTCGAGCAGGATCACCGCGCCCGCATTCAGCGTCGCCGCCACCACCACGTGGCCGATCGTGTGGGGCAGGAGGTGCCGCCACACCAGGCCCGTCTTTCCGACACCCGATGCGATCGCGGCCTGTGCGAATTCGCGCCCGCGCGTGCGACGGATCTCTCCGCGCACGATGCGCGCGATGCCCATCCATCCCGTTGCCGCCAGCGCCAGGCCCAGCGTGAGCGCTCCCGGTCGCGCCAGCGCGGCGACGGCGAGGAGCAAGAGGATGCGCGGGAAAGCGAGCATGCCGTCCACCCACCGCATCAGCGCGTCGTCGACGATGCGCCCCGATATTCCCGCCACCGCACCCACCAGTACGCCGAACAGCGTTGCCAGTCCCACCGACACGATGCACAGCACCAGCGTCGTCTGTCCGCCGTGTGCGACGCGCGCCCACACGTCGCGTCCCAGTCGATCCGTGCCCAGCACGTGTTCCGCACCGGGCGGAGCGTAGCGCGCGCCCACGCCCATGTCGTCCGGGTCACCGCTCCAGACCGACGCGAGGACCACCACCGCGATGAGCGCGATCAGCGCCGCGAGTCCGGCCAACGCGGCGCGGTTCGCAGCGAAGCGGGCGCGGAAGCGTGCACGCGCGGAGTTCCCACCGCGCGCCCACCATGCGAGCGTGACGAGCAGCACGCCAAAGGCCGCCGCCGTCACGGCTTCGAGCGGGCTCAATCGTGTCCACGACCGTGCCCGCAGAATCAACGCAACGCTGTAAACGATCGCCAGCACTGCAAAAACGACGCCAACGGCGGAGCCGCCGGCCGCCCGGCGGGGTGGCGCGCCCGCGCGCGGATCGGAAAATTCTGCCTGCCGCGAACTCACGTGCGCATTCCCTCGTCGTGCGCCGCCCTGGGATCGACGCGCAGCATGGCCAGATCCGCCGCCAGGTTGCCCGCGATCACGAGAAATGCGCCGATAAGCGTGATGGCGAGGACGGTCGGATCATCGCGCGCGCCCACCGCTTCGACCATCAATGAACCCGCTCCCGGCCAGGCGAACACGCTCTCCACGACCACCGCGCCGCCCAGGAGAAAAGGCGCGCTCAGGCCGGCCACGGTCACCAGCACGGGCAATGCGTTGCGAAAGGCGTGACGCCAGAGCACCGCGGATTCGTCGAGCCCCTTGGAGCGCGCGGTGCGCGCGTAGTCTTCGGCGAGCGCGTCGATCAGGCTTCCCCTGACGAAACGCGCGAAGCCCGCGGCCCCCGCGATCCCGAGCACGCACACGGGAAGCACGAGATGGAGCGCGCGGTCGGCAAAAGCAGCCGGGCCGTGCGCGCCGGGTGACACCATCCCGGCGGTCGGAAACCACGCATGGTCGACCGCCAGCCACGTGATGAGCAGATACGCGAGGTAGAACGGCGGAATCGAATAGAGCAGCACAGCGGCGGTGGACACGATGCCATCCGCGCGCCGGAAACGACGGCGGGCCGCAAACGCGCCCACCGCAACGCCCAGCCCGATCTGCACCAAGAGCGCGATCGTCGTCAAGAGCAGCGTGCGCGGGAGCGTCTCCGCGAGCAGGTCGCGCACCGGGCGCTGGTGCAGGATGCTGGTTCCGAAATCGCCCGAGAGCGAGCGGCGCACCCAGTCGACATACTGGCGGTGGAGTGGTTGGTCGAGCCCGAGCGAGCTGCGCATGCGCGCGATGTCGGCCGGGTTGGTACCGGGCTCGACGTAGTGTGCCAGCGGATCACCGGGAATGATGTGGAGAACGACGAAGGTGAGCGTGATCGTGACGGCGACCAGCACCAACGCGTTCAGGATACGGCGCAGCACGAGGGCGGCCATGGCGGACATTGTAGCACGGGCTCCGGCGAGCACCGCATCGGGCTGTCGCTAGGCGAGCGGAACCGTGATCACGGGAGATCGGTTCGCCGTGGTCTCGTCGACACGGCGCACCGGCGTGCGCGTCGGCGCCTGGTGCAACGTGTCCGGAGAGGACTCCGCTTCGCGCGCGATCTCGAGCAGCGCATCGGCAAATCGGTCGAGCGTCTCGCGGCTCTCCGTCTCGGTCGGCTCCACCATGAGCGCTTCCGGCACCGTCAGCGGGAAATACACCGTCGGCGCATAGAATCCGAAATCGAGCAGGCGCTTGGCCACGTCGAGCGTGCGCACGCCGTGTTTCTTGAGCGACTCCCCGCTGGCCACGAATTCGTGCATGCAGCGTGATCCATACGGAATCGGGTACTTGTCCGCGATGCGCGCGGCCAAATAGTTGGCATTCAGGACCGCGGTCGAGCTCGCGCGACGGATGCCGTCGGAGCCGAGCCGCATGATGTACGTGTACGCGCGCAGGTAGATGCCGAAGTTTCCGTAGAACGAATGCAGGGCGCCCACCGTCTTGGGACGGTTGTACTCCAGCCGGTAGGTGCCGTCGGTTTCCACCACGCGCGGCACGGGCAGGAACGGCTCGAGGTGCGACCGGCACGCCACCGGGCCCGAACCGGGGCCGCCGCCGCCGTGCGGCGTCGAGAAGGTCTTGTGCAGGTTGTAGTGCATCATGTCGAAACCGAAATCGCCGGGGCGCGTCTGTCCCATGATGGCGTTCATGTTGGCGCCGTCCATGTAGCACAGTGCGCCGGCCTTGTGCACCATCTCCACGATCTCGGCGATGTGGGTCTCGAACAGGCCGAGCGTATTGGGATTGGTCAGCATCAACACGGCGACGTCGTCGTCGAGAACACTTTTGAGGATGTCGAGGTCGACGCGTCCGTCCTTGCCGGTGGCGAAGGTCTGGGCCTGGAATCCAACCACGGTGGCGGTGGCGGGATTGGTGCCGTGCGCCGAGTCGGGCACCAGTACCCGACGGCGCGAGATGCCGCGGTCCGCGAAATACGCGCGCGCAAGCAGGAGCCCGAGCATCTCACCCTGCGCGCCGGCGGCGGGCTGCACGCTCACCGCGTCCATGCCCGAAATGGCGGCGAGCAATCGCTCGAGGCCGTGCATCACCTTGAGCGCACCCTGTACGTCGGCGTCACTCTGCTCGGGATGCAGACCGGCGAAACCGCTCATCGCGGCCACCTCATCGTTCACCTTCGGGTTGTACTTCATGGTGCAACTGCCGAGGGGAAAGAGATCCTTGTCGACGTGGTGATTCTTGTTGGAAAGTTCGATGTAGTGCCGCATCACCTGCGGCTCGCTCACCTCGGGAAGCCCGATGGAGTCGCGCAGGTATTCCGATGGAATGTCGCGCGGTGCCTCCGCCGGCTTCGACGAAATGTGATACCCATGCCGGCCCGGCCGGCTGCGCCCGTAGATCGTCTGCGAAAAATCGTGCCCGCTCACCTTCAACCCACCTTTACCAGCGCCGCGCGCTTGAGTGCGGCGCAATACTTGTCGGCGTCCTCGTCCTGGTTCTTTTCGGTCACCGCGACCAAAAGCAGATTGCGCGCAGCCGCGCCGTAGTAACGCGAGAGCGGAATCCCGGCCAGGATGCCCTCGCGGCGGGCCGCCTCCGCCACCGACTCCGCGTCGGTCGGACACGCGATCACGAACTCGCGGAAGAACGGCGCGCTGTACTTGAGCGTGTAGCCGTCGCACGCGGTGATCTTCTCGGCCAGCTTGCGCGCGCGCTCGTGGCACACGCGGCCGAGCTCGGTGAATCCATGCTCGCCGAGGAGGCTCAGGTGAATGGTCGCGCGCGTCGCCAGGAGTCCCTGGTTGGTGCAGATGTTCGACGTCGCCTTCTCGCGGCGGATGTGCTGTTCGCGCGTTTGCAGCACCAGCACGAACGCCTCGCGGCCGTCGACGTCGTGCGTCGCGCTCACGATGCGGCCCGGCATCTGGCGGATGTAATCCTGCTTGCACGCCATGAAGCCCACCAGCGGTCCGCCGTAGCTCATTTCATTGCCGAGCGGCTGGCACTCGCCCACCGCGATGTCGGCGCCATATTCGCCGGGCGGGCGCAGCACCGAGAGCGAAATCGGATCGACGCACGCCACCAGGAGCGCGCCGGCCGCGTGAATCTCCTTCTCGTATTCCCACGGGCGCTCGAGCGCGCCGAAATAGTTGGGTGTCTGCACGACCACCGCGGCCACGCGATCGCCGAGCTCCTGCTTGAGGGCTTCGGCGTCGAGATCGCCGGCCGACGATTCGCGCAGCGTGCGCACTTCCACGTTCTGCCCGCTCACGTACGAACGCACCACGCGCAGATAGCGCGGATTGAGCGCGTACGGAACCAGTACGACGTCGCGGCGCGTGATCTTCGCGGCCATCAGGCACGCTTCGGCAAGCGCGGTGGCTCCGTCGTACATGGACGCATTCGCCACCGGCAGGCGCGTGAGCCGCGAGATGTGGGTCTGGAATTCGAAGATGACCTGCAGCGTGCCCTGGCTCGCCTCGGGCTGGTACGGCGTGTACGCGGTTGCGAACTCCGGCCGGCTGGAGAGGTTCTTCACCACCGACGGGACCGTGTGGTCGTAGATGCCGCCGCCCAGGTAGTTGAAAAGCTGGGACGCGGGACGATTGGCGCGCGAGATGAATCCCATGGCGCGCAGCGTTTCGGGCTCGGTTTTTCCTTTTTCGATGGGAAGCAGCGCGCGCAGGCGCAGCTTCTCGGGGATGACATCGAACAGACCGGCCTCGTTCGCGAGGCCGAGCGCCCCCAGCATCGCCTTGCGGTCTTCGTCGGTGTGATACGTGTACGGCATGGCTACTTTCCGATCATCGATTGATACGCGGCGCGATCCATCAAGGCTTCGAATTCCTTCCGGTCCTTCATCTTCACGCGCACGAACCAGCCGTCACCGTAGGGATCCTGGTTGACGAGGTCGGGATGCTGCTCGAGCGCGGGATTGACAGCGCTCACGACGCCGGAAACCGGCGCGAACAGGTCGGCCACGGTCTTCACGGCCTCGATGGTGCCCATCGACTGCATCGCCTTGACCTCGGCGCCGACTTTCGGAAGCTCGACGTAAACAATGTCGCCGAGTTCGCCGGAGGCGAAGTCGGTGATGCCGATGCTGACTTCATCCGCCCCATCGACGCGAACCCATTCGTGCTCTTTCGTGAATCGAACGTTCTTGAAGTCCATGTTTCTCCTTTGCCAATCTTCGTGGGCCCGCTCGTCCTGGCGCGCGGTTCAGGTGCGCGCCCGGCTCGGGTAGAACGGAATCGTCACGCGCTTCGCGGGAACGGAGTGTGCGCGCACCTGCACGGACAGATCCGCCTCCACGCTGTCGCCGTCGACGTACGCGAGGCACAGGCTCTTCTTGAGCGTGGGCCCGTACGTGCCGCTCGTCACCTTGCCCACCATCGCGTCGCCGCGCATGATGGCGTAGCCCTGGCGGCCGATGTTGCGACCGTCCAGTTCGAAGCCGAGCAATTTCTTCTTGAGACCCTTTTCCTTTTCGCGCACGAGCGCCTCGCGCCCGATGAAATCATCCTTGCCGAGCTTGACCAGCCAGTTGAGCCCCGCCTCCAGCGGCGTGGTCTCGTCGTCGAGCTCGTGGCCGAGAGGCAC
>Ga0307281_10000125_pt1 | contig 17409 bp, 14 predicted proteins | sample ER_DNA_120_FD_194486 | JGI IMG/M metagenome (GOLD analysis project Ga0307281, IMG submission 194486) | Bulk soil microbial communities from the East River watershed near Crested Butte, Colorado, United States - ER_DNA_120 | ecosystem: Environmental > Terrestrial > Soil > Floodplain | place...
CGTCGCTTCGGCGGCGTGACCGCGGTCGACAATGTCTCCGTCAGCATTCCCAAAGGTGAGATCGTTGGTCTGGTCGGCCCCAACGGCGCCGGCAAGACGACATTGGTCAACCTCGTCACCGGCTTCGTGCCGAAGACGGCCGGACAGGTCTTCTTCGAAGGAACAGACGTCACCCGCCTGCCGCCCCATCTGATCGCCCGCAACGGCATTGCGCGCACATTCCAGATCGTTCAGCCCTTCGCCGAAATGACCGTTCTGGAGAACGTCATGGCCGGCGCGTTGTTTGCCGGACAGCGTGGCACCATGAGGGAGGCGGACGCCAAAGCGCGCCACTTCCTGGAGTTCGTCGGGCTCGACCGGTTCGCGGACTATTCCGCGTCGGAACTGTCCCTCGCCGACCGCAAGCGGCTCGAACTCGCAAAGAGCCTCGCCATGGAGCCGCGCCTCCTGTTCCTGGACGAGGTCAACGCCGGCCTCAACTCCAGCGAGATCGACAATGCGCTCGAGCTCATCCGCAAGGTTTCGCGCATGGGTGTCACCATCATCATCATCGAGCACGTGTTGCGGATCGTGCTGTCCCTGGTGAAGCGGCTGATCGTGCTCCACCACGGTGCGATGCTGAGCGATGGTCCGCCGGCGGAGGTGCTCAAGGACGCCGCCGTCATCAAGGCCTATCTCGGCACCAAGTTCGGCAAGCGTCACGAGGCTGAATTCCACCAGCAGCAAGAGAAGTACCAGCAGGAACTGAAATCGGATCGGGGCACAAATGAGTGATCAAAAAACGATCGTCGTCCGTGGTGGCCAGGTCTACGATCACGACGGCGACGTCCATAAGCCCAAGGTCGCCGACATCCTGATCCAGGACGGCACCATCGTCGCGGTTGGCCACAATCTCGACGCCGGCGGCGCCGAGATTGTGGACGCGCGCAACAGGCTCGTCGTCCCGGGCCTCATCAACGCCCACTATCATTCGCACGACACGCTCTGCCGCGGGCTGTTCGAGGAATTGCCGCTGGAATTCTGGCTGCTCTACACGCTGCCGCTGGGCATCAACCGCAGCAAGGAGGAGCTGCGCGCGCGCACCCTGGTGGGCGCCCTGGAGTCGATCCAATGCGGAATTACCTGCGTTCAGGACATGCTGGGGCTGTTCCCGCTCGATGACGAATCGACCGATGTCGTGGTCGACGCCTATCGAGACATCGGGTTACGGGTCGTGTTCTCTCCGATGGTCTGGGACATCCCGCCCATCGCCATGGTGCGACACAAGGATTCGCTGCCACCGGATGTCCAGGAGATGCTCGGCACCGTCGGCCGGCCGATCCAGGACCAGCTCGACTATCTCGACCGCCAGTTCAACCGCCATGCCGGGACCGGTCCGCTGCATTGGGCCGTCGCACCGTTCGCGCCGCAGCGCTGCTCCCCGAAGATGCTGCAGGGCTGCGCGGAGCTGTCGCACAAGCACGATCTGCCGGTCTATACCCACGTCTACGAGACCCGCGGCCAAAGGCTGATTGCGCGCGAGCTGTTCGCGGAGCACGACGGCTCGTTGATCACCTATATGGAACGCAACGGCCTGCTCGGGCCGAAGCTCAACATCGTGCACAGTGTCTGGATCACGCGGCCGGAGATGGATCGCATGGCGGCCGCCGATGCCGGCATCGTTCTCAATCACCTCAGCAACCTGAAGCTCAAGAGCGGCATTGCGCCGGTGCTCGATCTGCGCGACGCCGGCGTACGGATCGGGCTGGGCTGTGACAATTGCAGCGGCAGCGACGTGCAGAGCATTTTCCAGGCCATGAAGACGTTTTGCCTGTTCGCCGCGGTCAGCGACCCTGAGCCGGGGGCGCCGCTGGCGCATGAGGTGCTGCGCCATGCGACGCTCGGGAACGCGCGCACCGCGGGCTTGCAGGGCAAGGTCGGCGCGATCAAGGCCGGGCACAAGGCGGACCTGGTTCTGATCGACCTCAACGACACCGCCTACCTGCCCTACAACAGTGCCGCCAGGCAATTGGTCTATACCGAGACCGGCCGCGGCATCGACAGCGTGATGATCGATGGCCGCATGGTCATGCAGGGGCGCCGCGTGACCACCATCGACACCGACGCGTTGCGCCGCGAAGTCGAGAGCCTGATGCGCCACTTCATCGCGGACTATGATGCCGTGGTGAAATCGCGCGCACACGCCCTGCCCTACATGCGGGAGGCGCATCGCCGGATGTGGGAGCCGGATGTCGGGATGAACCGCTTCATCGCGCGCACGCGGTGAAGATCACCGCCTGTCCGGGACGCTGATCTCGCCTGCGAGGTCGGTTCTCATGATGGACCGCACGTCTCCCCCCTGCCCGAGGGCCCACATCAATTTCACCAACGCGCAGTCGCTGTTCATATCGCCTGCGGGAATGACGTTCGGGATGGCGAGAATGTTGCGATCGACGTCGTACGAACCCAGGCGCTCACCGCCATAAACCGTCTGGGTGCTGATGAGCGTGGGCTTGGCGAATTTGGAAACGACGGGTTGCAGATCGGTCCGGATGTGGCCCACGCCGGTGCCCTCGAGCACCGCACCCGACGCCCCCTGCAGTTGCCGGGCCAGAGACTCGGGGGTATCGGCCGGCGTCAGCTTGATGAGCATTGCGTTCCGGTCGACGTCCATGGCCAGTCGAAGTTGCCTTGACGTGCGCGGACGTGTGTCCAGCCCGGACCGAACGATCGTGTTGCCGGCGACGCACCCGATGGCAGGGACGTTGATGCTGGCAAAGGCGTCGATCGCGTGGGAATGCACCTTCCTGGCTCTGCATCCGCGGATGATGACGCCCTTCGTTCTTTTGGCATCCGCCGAGAACACGACACAGACCTCGGCGAAATCCGCCTCGGCCGCCACCACGACGGCGTCGCGCAGATTCGGGATGGCATCACTGCCGCTGTCTCCGCCCGGAATCATGGACCCGGTCATGACAACAGGCACGCCCAGGTCGCGCAGCATGAATGCCAGCGCCGACGCGGTGTAGTGCATTGTGTCGGTGCCGTGCAGGATGACCACGCCACGCGGCCGCAGGGCAACCGCCTGTGCGACGGCTTCGGCAAGAACAACCCAGTCACTGGGCACGATGTCCATGCTGCCTTTTCGGAAGATCGATCTGAACTCGAGATCGACGTCCGGCAGCCCTATCGAGGCGATCAGCCCCCGGGGGTCGAAATCCATGACTGCGACACCATCTTGCTGCGAGCGGTGTCCAATCGTACCCCCGGTCGTAAGCACAACTACCTTTGGTTTCATGGCGCCCTTTGTCGCCGGGAGGCTAGGACACCGTCTTCAACTGCAAGAGCGGCGAGGTCAACTCCTCGCAGCCCCGCTCGGTGACCATGACCGTGCTGGCACAGGTCAGAAGAACGGGATCGTCGACCAGCGTCTGCACGAGCAAGGCCATCCCGGGCTTGAGGATATCCTGGCGGCCGTTGACCAGATCGATCGTGAAGACGGTAAGGCCCATCGAGCCGCCGCAACGTCGAAAATAATTCGTACTTCGCGCCGCGCGATAGACCGAATTGGCGGCAGCAAAGACGTCGCCCGCGGTGGCCCCGGCCTCGACCGCCTTCTGCGCCTTGGCATGCATTTCGACGTTGAGGTCGTAAGCGGCGACGATGTTCGCCGGCGGGTTGTCGCCAATGTAGATGCTGGCTTGCGCGCCGGCCTTGTAGTGGTTGTCGACGCCCCACACCTCGAGCGTGACGATATCGCCCTTTGTGATTCTTTCGGTGGTCGAAGTGTCGTGCATGCGTCCGCCCTGCGGGCCGGACCAGACGCAAACCAGGGACATGTCGAAATCGCGCTGGCCCGCCTGATACATGGCAGCATGAATTTTGCCGATGACGTCGTAGGGATAAATCCCTTCGCGGAGCTCGCGAACCCCGGCTTGAAATCCGATGTCGGTGATGCGCGCCGCCCTGCGCAGGCAGTCGGATTCAGCTTGCGACGGGCTGGCCGCGACACCTTCCACCAGCCCGGACGCATCGACGAGCCTTGCGCCCGGCAGGTGTTGCTGAATACGCCTGAACTGGCTCACGTTGAGAACGCGCTCTTCGATGCCGATCGTCTTGGTTTCGTTGCCGCTTTCGCGGAGAATCTTCACCAAAAGCTCATAGGGATTCTCGTGATCCAGATAGAGCTGCGGCGAGCCCGTCCATTGCAGCTTGGCGATCTCCCGTTCGAGCGCCCGGGTCATCAAGCGCGGCGCGCCCTGCGCCGGAACGATCAGCGCATGCAGCTCAGACAGCCAGCTTGCAAAGTGCGACGCCCGAAAGCCACTCGCGTAGAAGATGTTCTCACCCCGCGTCAGGATCAGCGCATCCAGGCCGGCTGCCTTCATCTTGTCGCGGATCGCGGCAAGGCGGCCTTCGAATTCGGCTGCAGGAAATGACAAGTCGCTCAAACAGACCTCCCCGATGACGTCCCGATATGCCAGCACGGCGCTCCCACCGGAAGCAACCTATGCGGAACGGCCGGTTTTGCGGTCGTATCGGCCATGGCTGGGGACGAACAGATCGTCGATCGGAATGGGCCCATTGATGATGGCCTGATCGGACAGGTAGGTGACCAATGCCTCAAGCGTGGGCCTGTTGGGCTCGATCCCATAAGGCCAGGCATCGCCACCGAACACCTCGTCGAGCTCATCGATATCCGCAGTCATCCACGGCAACATGTAATTGAGGGTTCCAAGGTCACGCATCCGCAGGCGCGCGCGTTCCTTGGATTCGCACATCGCATCGAACAGGCTCGACGCCATGAACGGATGCTCCTCATAGACGTCACGGCGCATCGCCAGAAGATGCATGATCGGAAAGATCTTCGTTCGCTTGTAATAGCTCTTCTCCTCCTCGCGGTAGTTCGGAAACAACCGCTGGATGTCCGGATTGGTGTGAAACGCATCGGGCAGCACCGTACCGATGATGGCATCGATGCCGCCGCTCTCCAAAAGGTCGCTGAGCGACTTGTCCGATGTGTTCTTTTCAATCCGTGCCGGCCGCAGCAGCGGCAGGATGCTGGGATGGCCGTGCTGACCGGGATGGTTGATCGCGCCCTCCACCCACGCGATCTTCGAGATGTCGACGCCGTAGTCGTGCTGAAGGTGGCCCTTCATCCACACCGCGGCGCTCATGGTGTAGATTGGCAACCCTACCCGCTTGCCTTCCAGATCCTTGGGCGACTTGATGCCCGAGCGCCGGTTGACGGTGCACATCCCGTGGCGGAACACCCGCGAGGGAAACACCGGCAAGGCGACCAGGGAGGTCTGGCCGGCGGATTTTCGCGCGATGAACTCCGAAGAGGACATTTCGGCGACGTCGAACTCGAGATTTCCGGCCATCCGATCGAAGATCTCGCGGGCGCCGGCCGAGCCATCCATGGGAATAAAATTCAATGTGATGCCGTCCGGCCGCACGTCCTCGCGATAGAGATCGAGCATGCGATCGTAGAGGCCGCACGCCATCGTCAACTCCAGCTTCTTTGTCATTTATTGTCCCATTTCCAAATCGCGATTACGCGCGCGCGGGAGCGTCGCCCGCAGCGGGTGCCGGCTTTTCCATCTTGAGAAGGAAGCACCGGGATGGCGCCCAGGTCAGCGACACCAATTCGCCCTTCCTCGGCACGGCGCCGCCGGATCGAACCACGGCGCTGAACGTTTCATTGCGCGCGCCCGAAAGCTCAACATTCCAAGTGCTGCCGCGGTAGATGATGTCGAGAATCGTGGCTGGTGTGACGTTCTCCTGTTCCGCGCCAATGGTGAAATTCTCGGGCCGCGCCGCCAGCAGGCAGCGCTCACCCACCTCGAACGAGGCGTGCCGCTGGCCCGCAACCTTGAATGTGGTGCCGCGCGCGCCGGCGGCCTCGGCGCTATAGAACCCGTCCGAATTGCGGCCGGTGACCAGCACTTCGATCAGATTGGTGCGGCCCACGAAATTGGCGACATATTCGCTGTTCGGTCGTTCGTAAAGCTCGTTCGGCGTATCGATCTGCACGATCTCGCCGTCACGCATCACGGCCACGCGGTCCGACATCCCCAGCGCCTCGCCCTGGTCGTGCGTCACAAACATCGTGGTGATTCCAAGCGTCGATTGCACCCGCTTGATCTCGACTTGCAACTCTTCGCGCAGCTTCAGATCGAGCGCGCCAAGCGGTTCGTCGAGCAGCAGCACCTGCGGCCGGATGACGACCGCCCGCGCCAGCGCCACGCGCTGCTTCTGCCCGCCCGACAGTTCCGAGGGATAGCGATGCGCCAGCTGCTCCAGCCGCACCAGGCGAAGGGCCTCCCGCGTCCGCTCATCGGTCTCGCTGCGGGAGACACCGCGCACCCTCATGCCGAAGGCGACATTGGCGGCAACCGTCTTGTGTGGAAACAACGCGTAGGACTGGAACACCATCCCGGTGTCGCGCCGATGAGGCGGCACGTGAGTGACGTCACGCCCAGCCATCATGATTCGTCCGGCGGTCGGCTCGACGAAGCCCGCCACCATCCGCAGGCACGTGGTCTTGCCGCAGCCGCTGGGACCCAGCAGCGTCACGAATTCGCCGGGGGCCACCTGCAGGTCGACGCTCCGTACCGCAACCGTGTCGCCATAGACCTTGTGGACCTCGTCGAGGACGACGCCTGCCATCGCTGCTTCTTTTTTATTGACCATCGGCGGCCGCCGTCGCCGGCCGCGGTCGCCGCGCTACTTGAGGATCACCCGGTTCCAATAGTCGGTGCCCTTCTTGAGATTGCGGTTGAACACCTCCCAATTCGGCAGATACAGCGCGCGATGCGCCTCCGGCGACACCGGCGCCTTCTTCGCCCATTCCGGATCGGCGGCGATGATATCCTTCAGCAGCATGTTGGTGGGGCCAACCGGCAGCGCCTTGGCCATGCCGAGCTGCCCGAACGGGCTCAGCATGTAATTCATCAGCGTCTGCGCCTCGCGCGGATACTTGGTCGTGGCCACCATGGCGATGGTGTCGGTGTTGCCGATCGTGCCTTCCTTCGGCATCACGAAACCGATCGGCAAACCGCGCTCCGCCATCGCCCCGGCGCGCATGTTGTTCCAGACCGTGACCCAGACGTCGCCGGACTCGAGTTGCGCCTGCACGGTGTTGGAGCCGGTGTAATAGGAATGCGCCTTGATTTTGGCGATCTGGTCGATGCCCTTGTCCGGCGTGGCCTCGCCTCCGCCATGCAGCTTGGCGGTCTGGATGATGAAATCGCGTCCCTGGATGTTGACGATGTCCGGGATCGAGATGTGACCGGACAGCTTGGGGTCCCACAGGTCCTTCCAGGAGGTCGGCTCGGCAATGCCCGCCTGCTTGAACTTGTCCTTGTTGTACGCGATGCCCAACGCGAAGAAGAACAGTGCCGCGTAGCGCCGATCCTTGTCGACGGCCTCCGGATAGAGATATTTGAGCTCGGTCACGATTGTTGGATCGATCTGCCCGAGCACGCCTGCCTCGACCGCCAGCGAATTGACGTCGTCGTCCATTGCCACCAGGTCGAATGGCGCTTCGCGACCGCGGCTGGCGATCATCTTGGCGAGATGATCGGCCGGATTGCCGTAGATGTACTCGATCTTGATGCCGGTGCGCTTGGTGAACAGATCGCCGGAATACTTCTGCAGGCCCTCACCGAACGGTCCGGCGAACGAGGCGACGCGCAACGTGATGTTCGATTGCTGGGCAGCGGCAGGGATGGAACCGATCGCCACCGCCAGGGTGGCAGCCATGACGTGCTTCAGGAGCTTCATTGCTCGCGTCCTCTGCTCAAGGTTGTCTCAGTTCTTGGTTGCAAACAGCCGTTCCAAACCGACCAGCCGATCGAGGACCAGCATCAGGACCACCGATCCGCAGACGACCAGCGACGCCACCGCCAGGATGTCGCCGCCGAAGCTGATCTCGATCGCAGTGAATATCTTGACCGGCAATGTGGTGGCGTCGCCGCCGCCCATGAACAAGGCAATCGGCACCTCGTCGAGCGAGATCAGGAAGGCGAAGATCGCCCCCGACGCGATGCCCGGCTTGAGAATCGGCAGCGTGACCCGGAAGAACGTCTGCAGCGGTGTTGCGCCGAGGTTGGCCGCGGCCTCCTCCAGCGCGTGGTCGAACCGTGTGTGACTGGCCAAAACCGATCGGATGACAAAGGGGATCGCGAAGGTGAGATGGCCGATCACCAAGCCCGCGATGGTGCCGCCGACCGTGACGCGGAACAGGTCCCAGAACACCAGGGAGAACTGGAACAACGCCACGCCGGTCACCAGCGCCGGCACCATCAGCGGGGACAGGCAGAACGCGTTGATCGCGTCGCGGCCACGGAAACGCCCCCGCGCCAACCCGAGCGCACCCGGCACTCCCACCAGGACCGCAAGGACCACAGTGATGACGCCTACCAGCAGGCTGACCCAGAGCGCGCGATAGAAGCTCGGATCGATCTCGTAGTACCAGCGGGTGGTGAAGGCCTGCGGTGGAAATGAGAGCACGCCGACACCGTTGAACGACGCCAGCACGACCACGATAATCGGCGCCAGCAGAAACACGAAAGTCGCCGTCAGCACGGCCGGAAGGATGACCTTGGTCATCGCGCCACGTCCGTCCGCTGCACGCCTAACCGCACCGCCAGTAGCGTGAGCAGGCCTGCCAGCAGCATCAGGACCGCCGCCGCGGTCGCGCCGAGCGCATAGTCGAGGACGGTGCGGAATTGCTGGCCGATGAAAGTCGCCATCACCAGCACGCGGTTGCCGCCCATGATCACCGGCGTGGTGTAGGCGGCGATCGCCATGGTGAAGACCAGCAGCGAGCCCCCGATCATGCCAGGCAGGCTCAGCGGCAGCATCACCTCGAAAAAGGTTCTAACCGGCCCGGCGCCGAGACTGGCCGACGCCTCCTCGAGCTCCGGTTCGATGCGCTGGATCACCGTGGTCAGCGTCAGGATCATGAACGGCAGCAATGCGTGGACCAGACCGATGACGACGCCCGTGAAGTTGCTGATGAGCGGAACCGGCTGACTGACCAGCCCGAACTTCAGCAGCAGCCAGTTGACCAGCCCGCTGTTGCTCAGGATCGGAAACCAGCCGATGTTCCGCACGACGGCGCTCACCAACAGTGGCGCCACGACCAGGAACAGCAAAAATCCGCGCCAACGGCTTTGCGTGCGCGCGAGGAAATACGAAACCGGATAACCGATGACGAGGCAGCTGATCACCACGACCGCGCCAAGCCAGAACGTATTGAGCAGGATCCTGAAATAGAAAAAGTCGGTGAAAAAGTTCAGGTAGTTTTCCGCGGTAAGCTGGTCGCCCGACCGTCGCGGGGCCGGTCATGCTGTAGAAGCTCAGGCCGATCAAGCAGCCAATCGGAACGGCGAAAACCAGGGCCAGCGTCATCAACATGGGAAGCGACAGCAGCACCCAGCTTGCGCCCGGCGACGTCCGGCGCGCAGTCCGTTCCGGGCCAAGTGAGGATGCCGCGATCGCAGTCATGCCAGAGTCGACCCCACCGCCGGCCTAAACATCCATCGTGACGTACGCCGCCCGCCCGATCGCAACCAGCCGCTTCTGATCGTCATTGATACGGACATCGACGACGCCGATCGTGCGGCCGATCTTGACCACCGTCGCGACCGCCATCAGCTCCGTGCCGGAGGCCAGGCGCAGATAGTCTACACGCATGTCGATCGTTGCGACGCTGTGGAGCACCTTTGCCGCGACCGCGGCATGACCGGAGATGTCGACCATCGCCGCGACCACCGCCCCGTGCAGCTCCGGCCGTCCCGGCAGACGGCAAAACTCAGGCCTGACCGGCAGGCGAATGGTGACACTACCCGCCTCCTCGTTGACCTCCAGGAGCTCCGGCAGAAGCCACTGATGAAACGGCGTCTGGGCGATATTGTCGCGAACGAATTCGAACGTGCTTTGAGCCATGTGATCGACTGGACCTGACGAGGATGGACCGCGGGGAACGCGTCATAGAAACGTTTCCATAACGGATAATACGGCATTATTCGAGGGTCGCCACGACATTTTTTTCACCTGTCGGTGCCCAATTGTTCTTCAATTTCGAGACGTTGCGGATGCGATCAAACATCGCAGGCCGTTCACGCGAAAACGACCTCCCCCTCAGCCCTGCCAGCGCACCGGTTCGGGCTTTAGCTCCCCCTGCGCGACCATCTCAACCAGCCGGCGCTTGAGCACCTTGCCGCTTGCGGTCAACGGGAAGCTTTCGACCGTAATGAAATATTCGGGCATGTCGTATTTGGACAGGCCATTCGCGTTGAGATGCGCCAGCAATTCCGCCGGCGCTATCGTTTCATTCGGACGGGGTATGACGGCAAGACAGACGCGCTCGCCCAATCTTTCATCCGATACCGGGAACGCGGCCGCTTTTGCGACCGACCTGCAACGCATGGCGAAGTCCTCGATCCGGGCCGGATAGATGTTGTGACCGCCTCGGATGATCAAATCCTTCTTGCGGCCGACGATCTGGAGATTTCCGGACTCGTCCAACCGAGCCAGATCGCCGGTCATGAACCAGCCATGCCGATTGAACGAGCGTTCCGTGCTCGCCTGATCGCCGAAATAGCCGAGCATCAAGGACGGACCGCGAACGCCGAGCTCGCCGACGCTTCCCTGCGCCACCGCTTCATCCTGGTTGCTCTCGCTCCAAAGCGCGATCTCCATGCCTTCGCACGGGCGTCCGCACGTTGCCGCAATCGTGTCGGCGGAGTCATCGGGCCGGGTGTATTGAAACGAGTGGTTCTCGGTCATCCCGAAGGCGTTCTGGGTGGTGACGCCGATATCCAGGAGACCACGCACAAGCGCAGGCGGGACGGCGGAGCCGCCAATCTCAAACGCCTTGACCTGCCCGAGGGTGGTCATGCCGCGCCGGCGAACTTCAGCGAGAAGATCGAGGGCGTGGGTCGGGACGCCCAGAAGAAACGTCGCTGCAGTCTCCACCACCCGGTCGAACATCCGGGGCGCATCGAACGGCGTGTGCACGACCACCTCCCCGCCTGCCGCGATGCCGACGGCGAGCCCGACGATGCCGATATTGTGGCTCAATGGACTGAAGGAATAGACGATCGTGCTCTGATCGAAGCCCCAGTCCTTCACCATGGCCCGGCTGTTGGCGAGAATCGTATTGTCCGAATGCATCACGCCCTTCGGCTGTCCGGTGGTACCTGACGTGTAGGCCAGGTACACGATGCGGTCGGGATCGGTGGAGAATGGCTGCGGACCATCGGCCCGACGGAACAGGGGTCCGAAACGCAGGGCCGGGTCACGGTCGCAAGGCTGGGGTTCGAGCGGAGCGAGGCGGTAGACTTTTTTCAGCTTCGGCAGACTGCCGATCGCCGAGAAAATATCGTTCTTCTCGGCATCCGCCCCGTATCCCGGCTGGCCGAAGAAAGCCACCGAACCGGCGCGCTCCAATAGCGCAATGATCTCGCTGCAAGTGTAGTCGCGGTGGAGCGACGTATTGCACACATAGCCCATGCGTGAGCACGCCAGAAAGACGAGCGCCGTTTCCATTCTGCTGGGAAGCCAGATCGAGACACGATCTCCCGGGCGAACGCCGGACTCGTGCAGATCCTCGGCGATGGCATCAACCCAATGCAGGGCATCACTGAACGTCAGCCGACCGTTGGTGTCTCGAAGCGCGAAACGCTCGGGCGTCGCCTCGGCCCAGGCCCGCAGCAGCATGTAGAGCGTGTCAGTTTGCCAATAACCGCGCTGGTAGAATTCCCGCGCGCGCGCGACGTCCTGCAGCGTCAAGATGGTGTTCATCGGACTTGTAAACGTTTCATCGATCCGGATCATTGGACGTTCCGACTCCACCCGTCAAGACGCAGCGATCCGCCAAACCTCGGCCGATCCGAGGCTGAAGACAGCTCCGCGCTCCCCGCCAGCAGAAGGGCTGGAACCGTTTCATCAATCGGCATTATATTGATGCTCCCCGAGGGTGATCGGGAGTGATATCGTCCCCGCGACGCAAGGAGACCAATCATGCCCGCGCTCACCGCCGAACTCGGACATTTCGTGGCCGGCCTCACCTTGAAGGACATCCCGGCCGAGGCCCAGGCGGTCGCCAAGACGGGGATCACCGATTGTTTCGGCGTGATGATCGCCGGCGCGCAGGATCCGGTGGTCGCACTCATCGATCGGGAAATGGCCGGCTCCGACGGCAGCGCCCTCGCCTCGCTCATTCCGTCGCTCAAGCGACGAAACGTCGAGGATGCGGCTCTCGTCAATGGCGCGGCCGCCCACGTATTGGACTACGACGATGTCACGCTCGATGGCCACCCCAGCGCCGTCCTGGTGCCGGCCATCATCGCGCAGGGCGAGACCTTTGGCGCCAGTGGCTCCGAGCTCCTGACCGCCTATGTCGCCGGTTACGAGGTTTGGGCCGAGCTTCTGATGCGCGAGCCCGTGCCGTTGCATCAAAAGGGTTGGCACCCGACCGCGGTCCGCGGCGCGGTGGCCGCCGCCGCCGCATGCGCGCAACTTCGCCGGCTGACCCCCGAGCAGTGCCAGACGGCCCTCGCGATCGCGGCGTCCATGGCTGGCGGCCTTGTTGCCAACTTCGGCAGCCTGACAAAATGTTTTCAGGTCGGGCGGGCCGCCCAATCGGGCGTCCTCGCGGCGCGCTTGGCGGAGGCAGGTCTTACCGCCTCACCCGACACGCTCGAACATCAGTCCGGTTTTCTGGCCGCCTTCTCTCCCGGTGGGAACGCCGATTTGTCCCGCGCCTTCGATCCGAAGCGGAAGGAGTGGTACCTGGCGAGCCGGGGCCTCAACCTCAAGCGCTATCCGATCTGCTACGCCACCCACCGCGCGATCGACGGCGCGCTCGATCTCGCCGTGCGCCACGATCTCAAGCCCGACGATGTCGGGCAGATCCGGGTCTCCACCGGCCAAATGCAAATGCTGATGCTGCGCAATGACCGGCCAAAGACCGCGTTCGAGGCCAAATTCAGCATGCAGTTCGCGATGGCGGCTTCCCTGGTCGCGAGGAACGTCGGCCTGGCCCAACTGACCGATCAGTTCGTCAGCCGGCCTGCGGTCCAGTCGCTGATTCCGCGCGTTTCCATCACGACGACCACCGAAACCATGAACGGGTCCGCGTTTGCGCCTTCGGAATCGGTCGAGATCACGACCGTCAGCGGCAAGACCTTCACAAGCGACGCTATCGTTCATGCCAAGGGCAGCATGCAACGGCCGCTGTCGCCGAGCGAACTGGAGGACAAGTTCCTGGACTGCGTCGGCGACCAACTTGCGGACAACGCCAAGACCAACACGTTCGAGAAGCTCATGAACCTGGAGCGGCTGAATGGAGCGTCCGATCTCCTGTCCCTTCAGTAGGAGCGCGGCATGCCAAGCACATGCTCCGCGAGATAGGCGAGGATGAGATTGGTCGAAATCGGCGCGACCTGAAACAATCGCGTCTCGCGCCACTTGCGCTCGATATCGTATTCCGCAGCGAAGCCGAAACCGCCGTGGGTCTGCAGCGCGGCCTCGCCGGCCTGCCAGGACGCTTCTGAGCTGAGCAGCTTGGCCATATTGGCCTCCGGACCGCACGGCTTGCCGGCCTCGAACAAGGCCCCGGCCTTGCGGACCATCAGCGCTGCCGCCTCGACATTGGCGTAAGCCTTGGCGATCGGAAACTGGACGCCCTGATTGCGGCCGATCGGATGACCGAACACCGTGCGTTCGCCGGCATATTTCGATGCCTTCTCGATGAACCACCGCCCGTCGCCAATTGCTTCGGACGCGACCAGGATGCGCTCGGCATTCATGCTGTCGAGAATGTAGCGGAAGCCTTTGCCTTCCTCGCCGATCAAGTTCTCCATCGGCACTCGCAGGGACTCGAAAAAGACTTCCGTCGTATTGTGATTGACCATCGCTCGCAGCGGCTTGATGTCCAGTCCGTGGCCGAGCGATTCCTTGACGTCGACCAAGAACACCGAGAGCCCCTCGCTTTTCTTCCTCACCTCGTCCAATGGCGTCGTACGCGCCAGCAGCAGCATGAGATCGGATTGCAGCGCGCGCGACGTCCAGACCTTTTGGCCGGTGACAAGGTAGTGATCGTTCCTCCGCTCGGCCCGCGTCCGGAGCTTCGTGGTATCGGAGCCACTGGTGGGCTCGGTCACCGCGAAGGCCTGCAGCCGGAGCCGGCCGGCGGCGATATCCGGCAGATACTTCTCCTTCTGCTCCGGGCTGCCGTGACGCAGCACGGTCCCCATGATGTACATCTGCGCATGGCAGGCGCCCGCGTTACAGCCGGACGCATGGATTTCCTCCAGCGTCGCCGCGGCGGCACCCAGGGGCATGCCCAGCCCGCCGTACTCCTCGGGAATCAGTGATCCGAGAAGACCGGCCTTGGTCAGCGCCGCGACGAACTCGGTGGGGTAAGCCTGCTTTTCCTCGAGCGCACGCCAATAGCTGCCTGGAAAATCGGAACATATCCGCCGGACCAGCTCCCGGATTTCGGGATAGGTTTCACCCAGCGTCAGTTGGACTGGATCGTCATTGGCAACGGATTCGGTCATGGGGTTGCAGCCAGAGCCGTGAAATCTCGCGCGTTCGCATCAACGTCATTCCCCGGCCTGGGCGACCGCGGAAGACCTCAGTCCGCCGCGGTTACGCCCGCTTGGCAGCGGCGAGCGGCGTCGCGGCCGCGCCGAATATCTCCGCCGTATGCTCGCCCAAGGCCGGTGGACGCTTACGAAAGCCTGGCCGCGCTCCGTCGAACGAGATCGGAAGTCCCAGCAGGCTGATGTCGCCCAAGGGGCTCTGCTGCATCATGCCGAGCGCCTTTGTCTGAGGATGATCGAGCACTTCGGCAATCGTCTGCATCGGCGCGTTCGGAACCGCTGCCGCATCCAGGATGGCCTGCCACTCCCCGCTCGGGCGTTCCCTGACGATGTCCTCAATCCATTGGTACAGGACCTCCTGATGCTTCACACGATCCGGGTTTGTCAAAAACCGCGGATCGTCGATCCATTCAGGATGCCCGAGAACCTTTGCAAGGGATGCAAACAGCTTATCGTTGCCCGCAGCGATGACGATGAACCCATCCTTCGTTGCATAGCCGCGATAGGGCACGATCATCGCGGCACCGGAGCCCTGGCGTTTCGGCAATTCGCCGGACGCTTGGAAATTGGCGGCGTGATAGCACATCCAGCCAAGCGCAGTTTCGTAGAGCGAAGTGTCGACCGTCGAACCTGATCCGTCGTTCTTGCGCTGCAGGAGCGCGGAGAAGACGCCGATAACCGCCCACATGCCGGCAGCCATGTCTATGATGGAGGTGCCGACGCGAACCGGCCGTTGATCCGGCTCTCCGGTAACGCTCATCATCCCGGCAAAGGCCTGCATCAAAGGATCGTATCCTGGACGGTCCTTGAGGGGGCCCTTCGCCCCGAACGCGCCGATCGTGCAGTAGATGAGATCGGGCTTCAGGACGCGAAGCGATTCGGCATCAAGTCCGAACTCCTCCGCCGAGCCAGGCCGAAGATTCTGAATGACAACATCCGCACGCTCGATGATGAGCTTGCGCAGGGCCTCGCGCTCGGCCGGGTCCTTCAGATTCACGATCGCCGAACGCTTGTTGCGGTTCAGGCTTTGGAAGGTGGACGACATCTCGCCCCAATAGGGCGGCGCCCATTTGCGTGCATCGTCGCCGTCGGCCTTCTCGATCTTGATGACATCGGCACCAAGATCGCCAAGAATCTCGCCAGCATAAGGCGCCGCCACGCTGTGACCCATTTCGATCACCGTGACGCCCTCGAGCGGCAGTCGATTCAACATATGCCAATCCCCTCAACCGAGGTGCAGCGATGCAGCATTGGAATGCCGAGGTCTTAGGCAACGTGGAGCCCGCTGTCAATGAAACGTTTCCAGCCGCAAGGCCTTGGAATATCGCCCTATCCTGCGACGGCTAGCCGCCCTTTACCTCCGGAAAAAGCGCCATGAGCGGCGCACGCCCTTTCTTCCACACCATCACCGACCGCTCGTACTCGATGACGATCACCCCATCCTGGTTGACGCCTCGAGTGCGGACTTTCACGACTCCCTGGTCCGGCCGCGACTTCGACTCGCGCGCACTGATGACCTCGGACTCGGAATAAAGCGTATCGCCCGGGAACACTGGATTGGGCAGTTTGATGTAGTCCCATCCGAGCGCAAATCCGTTCTCGCTGATATCCGCCACGCCCAAGCCGGCGATCACCGACAGCGTCATCGCGCTGTTGACCAGCGGCCGTTTGAACTCGGTCCGGCTGGCGTAATGGGTGTTGAAGTGAATCTGGTTGGTGTTGTTCGTCAGCAGCGTGAACTGGATATTGTCAGCCTCGGTAATGGTGCGGCCGAGTCGGGAGCGATAAACGTCGCCGACGTTGAAATCTTCGAAAAACCGTCCGAGCCATCCGTCCTTCACGGTCCCCATCGAACCCCTCCTACTCTCCGATGACTTCCAGGATTCTCAAGGCCCGCAGAACGATCGGCCGGTCGACGAGCTGTCCGCCGACCGCGACCGAAGCGTCGCCTTTCGCCTCCGCTGCGCGAAAACCTGCGGCAATCTTGCGCGCATACTCGATTTCGTCCGGCTGCGGCGAAAATACCTGGTTGATGACATCGATCTGCCGCGGGTTGAATGTCGACTTCGATGTAAAGCCGAGGCGTCGCGCCTGCCGGACATCCGCGACCAAGCCTTCAGGGTCGTCGAGGTTAGGAAACACGCCGTCAATGCTGAGAACGTTGGCCGCCGCCGCCGCATTCACGACATGCGAACGCGCAAACAGCAGTTCGGCTGCTTCCTTTTCACGGCGCGCACCGAGGCCGAGGTCGAGCGCGTAGTCCTCCGCGCCGAACATCAGACCGATCACGCGGGGATGCGCATCGGCAATCGCCAGTGCGTTCATGAGACCACGCGCGCTCTCGACGGCTGCCAGGATGCGGACTTTGCCTATCTCCAGGCCGCGCTTTTTTTCCAGGCCTTCGATGAGCGACGCAGTCTCCAGGATATCCTGGGGTCTCACCACCTTGGTAAGACAAACGCCTTCGATGCCTGGAACGATAACGGCTTCGAGGTCAGGTTGGAGCCACGGGGTCGAAAGCGCATTGACCCGCACGTATCGCCGCGGGCCGAAGTCCTGCTGCGGCAGGGCCGCGGCGATCATGCGCCGTGCATCCGGCTTTTCTGCCGGCAGAACGCCGTCTTCGATGTCGAGAAGGATTGCGTCAGCGCCCGACGTTTTCGCCTTTTGAATGAACCTATCCCGATTGCCCGGAACGAACATCCAGGATCGAAGCTGCTTGTTTCCACCGTCCGGCATCGGCGCGCCCTTGATCGAGTTACTTCCGCAATAAACAACAATAAACAACTCCGGCATGTCAATGAAA
>Ga0307281_10000126_pt1 | contig 17321 bp, 17 predicted proteins | sample ER_DNA_120_FD_194486 | JGI IMG/M metagenome (GOLD analysis project Ga0307281, IMG submission 194486) | Bulk soil microbial communities from the East River watershed near Crested Butte, Colorado, United States - ER_DNA_120 | ecosystem: Environmental > Terrestrial > Soil > Floodplain | place...
CCTGGCGGTCGTGGTGGAGCTCGGCCAGAGGGTCGGCGCCGAGCAGGTGCAGCTCGACATCAATCGCATGAAGCGGCACTTCGACCTGCTGTGCGAGCTGATGCACAAGGCGCGCAAACTCGGCATCAAGCTCCTGGTCGGCACCGACACCGGCAACAACACATTCACGCACTATGGCGAGCTGCACGCCAAGGAGCTTGAGATCTTCGTCAAGTACGGCGGCTACACGCCGATGGAGGCCATCGTCGCGGCGACCCGCGACAACGCCTTCGCGGTCGGTCTCGAGGGCCAGGTGGGGGAGCTCGCGCCAGGCAAGCTTGCCGACCTGATCGTGCTCAACAAGGATCCCATTGCGGATATCACCGTGTTGCAGGGCGGCAAGCACCTCTCGTGGGTGATCACGGACGGCAGGATCGTCGACCTGGAGCCGCGCGAGGACATGCTGACGTTCCAGCAAGCGGCGGAATAACAAACTCTACCGGCAAACGGTGTATCGAGTCGTTGCCGGACTTGGCGCCGCAGGTCGGATTCGTCCGGCGTGCGGCGCCCTATTTCGTGGCCGCGGTGTCGTGAGGGACGAATGACCGAGATCGCGCGCCTGCGCGTCGAGATCGACGAGGTGACACCGGCGGTGATCCGCCGCATCGAAGTGCCGGTCACGATCCGTCTCGACGATCTTCATTTCGTTCTGCAGATCGCGCTCGGCTGGCAGAACTGCCATCCGTTCGAGTTCCGCGTCGGCGAGACGGCGTGGGGCCTGCTCGATCGCGACGATCCGGAGTCGTCGCCGCTTTCGGCGGAGACGGCGACGCTGGCCGACGTGTTGGCGCTCGGCAATACGTTCCGCTACGACTACGTTTACGGCGAGGACTGGGAGCACACGGTGGCGTTCGAGGGCACGGCCGCGGCGGCGCCCGCCACCGATTATCCCCGTCTCGTCAGCGCGCAAGGCCGCTGTCCCCCCGCCGATATCGGCGGCCCGACCGGCTACGAGACGTTTCTGCAAGCGATCGGGGATCCCGAGCACCTCCACCACGAGGGCATGATCGAGTGGGATGATCCCGACTTCGATCCGAACACGGTCGACGAGCCCGCGATCCGGGCCAACCTCGCGAACCTCGGGAAATATCTGGGACGCCGCAAGGTCGAGCAGCATTGAACTGCCCAAGTTACCTGTTCAAGCCGTGATCCGGTCGAGCTCCGCCAGGTCCTCCGCCGACGGCGTCCAGTCCGCTGCCCGGACATTCTGCTCGATCTGCTCCGGCGAGGTGGCACCGGCGATGACGCTCGCGATCACGGGATCGCGCAGCAGCCAGCCGAAGGCGAGTTCGAGCATGGTACGGCCGTGCCGCAGGGCAAAGGCTTCGAGCCCGCCGACGATGCGCCAGTTGCGTTCGCTGAGGAAGTCCTGCGCGTGGCGCTGGTTCTTTGCCAGCCGCGAGCCCGGCGGCGGCGCCGCGCCGCGTCGATACTTGCCGGTGAGGAGACCGCTGGCGAGCGGGAAGTAGGGCAGGATACCCAGCCCGATCGCTTTCGCCGTCGGAATGAGCTCGCGCTCGATGTCGCGTTCGAGCAGGCTGTACTCGTCCTGACAGGAGACGAAGGCTGCGAGCCCGAGCCGGCTTGCCGTGTCCCGCGCGGCAATCACCTGTTCCACCGATAGGTTCGAGCAGCCGATGTAGCGGACCTTGCCGTGCCGCACGAGCTCATCGAGCGCGCGCAGGGTCTCCTCGATCGGTGTCCGATCGTCCGGCCGGTGCAGCTGGTAGAGGTCGATCCAGTCGGTGCGCAGTCGCTTCAGGCTCGCTTCGACCGCATGCATGATATAGCGGCGCGATGCGCCTTGCAGCGCGCCCGTGTCATCCATCGGCAGGCCGAACTTGGTCGCCAGCACGATATGCTTGCGTTTGTCGCCGAGGATGCGTCCGAGCTCCTCCTCCGAGCCGCCCCTGTTGCCATAACTGTCGGCCGTGTCGATCAGGTTGACGCCGAGCGCGATCGCCTTGTGCACCACGCGTTCCGACGCCGCGAAGTCGATGCGGCCGCCGAAATTGTTGCCGCCGAGCCCGACCACGGACACCTCGAGCGCAGAAGTCCCGAGCCTGCGCTTTCTCATCAATGCAAACCGCTTTTCATGCGTTGCGATACCTCACTCCACCCTCGTCCTGAGGAGGCGGCGTAGCGGCCGTCGCGAAGGACGGGGTGGCCTCATGCTTCGAGACGCGTTGCTCCGCAACGCTCCTCAGCATGAGGAGGTCCGAGCCGGCATCGGGCTCACTGCGGGCGTGCAAGGCCGAGGATCTTACGCGCTTCGTCAGGTGTGGCGATCTCGCGTCCGAGCCCGCGCGCGATCCCCACCATGCGCTCCACCAGCACTGCATTGTTCTTCGCGAATTCGCCCGGCGCCATGTACGGATTGTCCTCATAGCCGACACGCACGTGGCCGCCGAGCGCCACCGCGAGCGCGAGAATCGGCCACTGCTTCTCCGGGTTCATCACGCTGACGTTCCAGATGCAGTTCTGCGGAAGATTGTCGACCATGAACTGCAGGGCGCGCTCGGTCGGCGGAGTCCAGGTGCCGCCGGGCCAGCCGATGAACAGCGTCGTGTAGGTCTTGTCCCTCAAATAACCCTGCTTGCGCACGAATTCGAGGTGCCAGAACGCGCCGGTCGTGAAGCATTCGCATTCGAGCTTCACCTTGTGCTCCTCGGCGGCCTTGGCATAGGCCATGAGCTCCTCGACCGGATGGATCGCCATCATGCGCTTGGGCGGCAGCGAGGGCTCGGGCTGGAAATATTCGTCATGGGCATTGAAGCAGACCGCCATCATGTCCGGCCCGAGCTCCATCAGCTTGATCTTTTCCTCGATGCGCGCCGACGCCACGCCGAACTGCATGATCGGATCGACCTTGTTCATGATCGCGTCCTGCAGCCGCTTCCAGTCGTCGTGATGGATGCGCGACACCTGCCGGCCGTCGGGCTGGATCGTTTCCTCCAGTGTGCGGCGGCCATGGACGTGCGCGATGGCGGCGCCGGCATTGACCGCGTCGATATACTGCTGCGCGACCCCGGGGACGTCCTCCTGCGTCGGACACAGAGGGTTGTGCGGGTAGGAGGTCCGCGAGTCGCAGGCGACCGTGATGATGAGCTTTTCCATGAGCGCTCCTGGACGTTTGCTCGGATGTATCCACTCTACCCGCGCCGAGGCGGCTCGGCGACGGGCTCGACCTGTCCGGACCGGCCCGCCCGCACGATAGCGTCGAACACGGACATGCCATGGAGCACCTCGTCGATCGGGACCGGGTATGGCTTGCGATCATGGATCGCGCGCGCGAATGCGGTGAGCTCGGCGTTGAGCATGTCGAAGCCGGCGTGCTCGCTGGTCTCGTCCGGCGGGGCCGTCACCGGGCCGGTCGGCGCATGCTCCGACGTCGGCACGAAGCGCAATCTCTGCAGAGTAGGCTTTGAAATCTCAGCCAATCCTTTGCTGCCGTAGAGCGTGAAGCTGAAATTCGTAGCAGTGGCCACGGAGCAGAAGATGAGGCCGGTGGCTCCGCTGTCGAAATGCAGCATAACAGTGGTCGTATCGTCGGAAGGGCCGGGAATGTTGCGGGCGGTGACGCAGCGCACATCGCGCACGCGACCGGCGAATTCGATCATGTGGTCGAGCGAATGCACGCCGACCGCCGTCAGCGCGCCGCCCGGCGCTTCATCCGGCGCGGCGCGCCAGTTGTCGGGTGGTATGAACTGGCCGGTGCTGGTGGTGTGCTGCGCCACCATGGAAACAACGGTGCCGAGGCGGCCGTCCCTGAGACGCCGGCGCAGCTCCACCACCGACGGATGGAAGCGCCGGCAGTAGCCGACGGCTAGCACGACGCCTGCCTTGCGCGCGGCCTCGACTGCCGCACCCGCGCTGCCGCGGTCGAGCGTGATCGGCTTCTCGACATGGATGTGCTTGCCGGCGGCGGCCGCCGCCAGGACTTGCTGCTCATGCAGGGTGTGCGGGGTGGCGAGCACCACCGCGTCGACATCGGGGTCGGCGAGGATTTGCTCATAGCTGTCGGCGAGCGGCATGGTCTGGTCGCGGCAGAAGTCTTCCGCCGTCGCGCGCGTGCGGGTATGGGCGGCAACGAACCGGATGTCGTCGCTCTTGCCCTGCACCGACGTGACCAGCGAGCGCCCCCAGCGCCCCAGCCCGACGATCGCTGCGCGGATCATACGGGCACCGTGAAGCAGCAAACCCGGCTTGCTCCCTCTCCCCAAGCGGGGAGGGAGCACCGCTCCAGACCGTGGCGCCGATCTGCGTCAAGCGCGAAGGAGCGCGCACCAATCGTCATCCATTTACCTCGGCGGGATAGTGAGGAAGGGAAAGAGGTGCCGCGCGAATCCCTTTAGCTCGTGAACAGGCTTCGCGTGCGATTGCTGGCAGGCTAACATCCGGGCCGCCTTCTCTCAACGCGCTGCCGGAACAAAATCATGCAGACGAACGCCGCCATCATTGGCGTAGGGCAATCGGCCTATACCCGCCGGCCGGATCCTGGACAATCGACGCACACGTTCATTCGCGACGCGGTCGTCGCCGCATTGAGCGACGCGGAGATCGACGCGCATGAGATCGACGGAATGGCTCTGGCCTCGTTCTCGCTCGCACCCGATGCCGCGGTCGATGTCGCCTGGAAACTGGGCCTGTCGCTGCGCTGGCTTGTCCAGGATACCAATGGCGGCTCCTCCGCCATGAACATGCTCGGGCACGCGCTGCGCGGCGTCGAAAGCGGCGCCGCGTCGGCGATTCTGGTCGTGGGTGGCGACGCCACCGGGCTCGGCGGCTATGCCAAGGTCGCCGCGAATTTCAACATCGTGACGCAACTGCACCTCGCGCCGCTCGGTCACGGCGGGCCGAACGGCGTCTATGCGCTGGTGACCAGCCGGCAGATGCAGCGCTACGGTTTGCAGAAATCGGATTACGGCCAGCTCGCCATCGCGCAACGTGCCTGGGCCGCCAACAATCCATATGCCGTCTACCGCGCGCCGATGACCATGGAGGAGTATCTCGCCGCGCCGCTGGTGGCCGATCCGCTGTCGCGCTACGACTGCGTGCCCGTGGTCGCCGGGGCGCAAGCCATCGTCATCGCTCATCCCGATCGCTGCCCGTCCGGCCGCGCGCCCGTGCGCGTGCGCGCCCATCGCGCGAGCTTCAACTACGACAATCAGGAAGGCGATGGCCTGCAAACCGGCATCAGCACGTTTGCCGATGAGCTGTGGCAGGCCGCCGGCGTGCGGCCGGAGGACGTCGACATCGCCTCGATCTACGACGACTATCCCACCATGGTGCTGGCGCAGCTCAACGATCTCGGCATGATCCCGGGCAACGACCTCGCGCGCTTCGCGCGCCGTGACATCGGCGAACGGCGGTTCCCGCTCAACACCTGGGGTGGAATGCTGTCCGCCGGCCAGCCGGGCGGACCGGCGGGCGGCCTCAACGGTATTTCCGAAGCCGTGCTGCAGTTGCAGCATCGCGCCGGTGCGCGGCAGGTTAAAGACGCGCGGCTCGCAGTGACGAGCGGGTATGGCATGACGATGTATCGCTATGGCGGCACGGCGGCGGCCGCCATCCTGGAGCGGATGGAATGACCTCGGAACAGCTATGCTCCGCCCTCGTGTCCCGGACGAGCGAGCGCACCGATCTCGGGTTTACCCGAGATCGGCACCTCAAGATGCACAAGTCGGGTAAACCCGACTTGTGTGCGCGAGCGAAGATCCGGGACCAAGGGCTACTTGACTCTTCTCAAAGTCATATTGCGCTTTGCGCATCTTGCACTGGGTCGCGGGTCTCGTTCCGCTGCGCTTCTCTCGCCCGGGACACGAGCATCATCGTGGTCGCGGCATGACTCCAGGCGTCGGCATTTGGCGTTGCGTGAAGTGTGGGACCGGATTTTTTCCGCAGCGGCTGCTGTGTGCGCGCTGTCATGCCGACAGCTTCGAGCCCGACCGGGTCCACGAAGCGGTCGTGGAGGAGATTTCGACCATCCGGCACATGCTGGGTCAAACCGACTGGCAGCCGCGCCGCATTGCCAGCGTGCGCACGGCTGATGGCCAGCGCATCACGGTCGGACTCGCGGACGAGTGCGGCCCGGGCACGGTCATCGAGCTGTTCGAGCAGGACACGGCTCCCTTCGGCAAAGCCAAGCGGTAATTTGTTGATGTGAAGGCGGACGCCATTCGCTTTTCGCTCCTCACAAAACCTATCCCGCCTTTTTCCACGCCGCTTCGGTGTCCAGCACGCGGCGTGCGGCATTGGCCATCGCAAGGTCGATCATGCGGCCGTCGACGGTGGTCGAGGCGCTGCCTTGCGCCACCGCCTGGTCGAATGCCTCCAGCACGCGCGCGTAATAGTCCAGCTCTGCCGCGCTTGGGCGGTAGAGCCGGTTGCACGGCTCGATCTGCGCGGGATGAATGAGCTTGCGCCCGCGATAGCCGAGCCGGCGCGAGAGCGCCGTGTCGCGCTCGAAGCCCTCGGTATCCCGCACATTGGCGAACACACCGTCGAGCGGGCTGTCGAAGCGCGCCGCGCGCGCGGCGAGGAGCGTGTGTGCGCGCGCGTGCAGCATCTCGGGCCCGTCGATCGACCAGGCGCAGCCGAGATCGGTGTTGAGATCGCCGTCCTGCGCCCCGCCGAAGGTGAGCGAAACGACACGCGCGGCCGCGGTCGCCATGGCATGGGCGTTGAGCACGCCGAGCGCGCTCTCGATCGAGAGCACGAGCTTGAGCGTGCCTGCGTTGACGCCGCGCGCATGTTCGAGCGCACCGATCATGGCGTCCCACCGCGCCACCTCCTCGCGCGTCTCCACTTTGGGCAAGAAAAGCCCGGCGAGACCGGCGACGCCGATCACGGCATCGAGGTCGGCTTCGGCGAGACCGGTGTCGAGCCCGTTCACCCGCACCCAGACCCGGTTGTCCGAAATCTTTCCTGCGTAGGCGCGCACCCCGGCGCGTGCATTCGCCTTCTCCGCCGGCGGCACGGAATCCTCGAGATCGAAGATGAAGGCATCCGACGGCAGCCCGATGGCCTTCTCCAGGAACTTTTCGCGATTGGCCGGAACGTAGAGAAAGCTGCGCGCAAGCGGCATGGTCCTGATCCTTTCAGAGCCCGTCATTGCCGGCTCGACCCGGCACTCCAACCATTTTCGCAAGAAGATGGATGCGCGGGTCAGGCCCGCGCTTGCCGGACGGCGTGTTCATTCGCCGCAACGCGCGTCACACCCGCCGCGACGAGGTCGCGGATCGCCGCCGGCGAATAGCCCAGCTCGCTCAGCACTTGTTCGGAGTGCTCGCCGAGCATGGGCGAATGCCGGTCGATCTCCGGTCCGTCGTGATCCAGCAGGACGGGATTACGGGTGGTGCGCATCTGGCCGAGCCGCGGATGCTCGATCTCCTGCATCACGCCCCGCGCGATGATCTGCGGGTCGTCGAACACCTCCTTGAAGTTGTTCACGCGCGCGCACGGCACGCCGGCGACGCGCAATGCCAGCTCCAGGTCCTCCGAGTCGCGCATGCGCACTGCGGGCTCGACCAGCGGCAGCAGCGCATCCTCGTTGATCTTGCGCTTGGCGTAGGAGGAGAAGCGCGGATCGTTCACATGCGCCTCCAGACCCAGCACCTGCATCAGCCGGCCGAACAGCGCATCGTTGGGCGTGCCGATGGCGAGATATCGCCCGTCGCTGGTCTCGAACAGCTGATAGGGCGCGTTGAGGCGGTGGCGGTTGCCCAGTGGCTGCGGCACCTTGTTGGTCTCGAGATACTCCGCCGCCTCCCAGGCGGCGGCCGCGATCGATGCTTCCACCAGCGAGACATCGGCGATGCGGCCTTCGCCGTTACGGGCGGCACCCACCAATCCCGCGAGCGTCGCGTAGGTCGCGAACAAGGCACCGAATACGTCGGCGGTCTGCACGCCCGGACGCATCGGCATCTTGCCGGGCTCGCCGGTCACCGACAATGCGCCCGAAAACGCCTCGATGATCAGGTTGACGCCGGCGCGCCGGCGATCGGGCCCGGTCTGGCCGAAGCCCGATACCGAGGTGTAGATGATAAGCGGCTGCACCGCCTTCACGGCAGCGGCCCCGAGCCCGAGCTTGTCGAGCGCGCCCGGCCGGTACGCCTCCAGGAACACATCCGATTTGCCCGCAAGCTTCAGCAGGATCTCGATGGCCTGTGGCCGCTTGAGATCGAGCACGAGGCTGCGCTTGTTGCGGTTGAGCGCGACAAAGCTCACGCTCTCGCCGTTGCGGATCGGCGGCGTCGCACGGCCCATGTCGCCCTGCGGCGGTTCGACCTTGATCACGTCGGCGCCCATGTCGGCGAGCAGCGTGCCGGCAAGCGGGCCCGCGATGAAATTCGCGAGCTCGATGACCCGAATTCCCGCCAGCGGTTTTGGCATTTGGCTTCCTTAGTATTCAGTCGGGCGCGCCCGGTGCTGTCATGCCCGCGCAGGCGGGCATCCAGTACTCGCGCTCCGAGCAGTCGCCGCGAGACCGTGGGTCACTTCCATAGGCGTTTACTGGATCGCCTGTCTGCGCGGGCGATGACATCGAGCGTGAACGAACGACTCATTGAATCTTCAACCCGGCCTTGTCGATGATCTCCTTGTACATCGGAACCTCGCGCGCGATGCGCGCGCGAAACACGTCAGGCCCCTCCGCGACCACGGGAAGGCCGGCCTTGACGAATTTCTCCTTCACGTCGGGCCGCGCGAGGATCGCTTTGAGCTCCTTCACCAGCCGGTCGATCGCCGGCTGCGGCGTTCCGGCCGGAGCGTAAATGCCCTGGAAGGTGTCGGAGACGGCGTCCTTGATGCCGAGCTCTTCGAGCGAGGGAACATTTGCGAGATCGGGCCAGCGCTCCTTCGAGGTCACCGCGATGGGCCGTACCTTGCCGGCATCGATGAGGCCCATCAGCGATCCGATATTGGCGGTGTACAGATCGACCTGACCCGCGAGCACGGCCGTGGTCGCCGGGCCCGCGCCGGGGAATGGGATGTGCTGCATGTTGATACCGGTCCGCAGCTTGAGCACTTCGCCCGCGAGATAAGGCGTCGTGCCGGCGCCGGGGCTGGTCCAGTTGAGCTTGCCGGAGTTGGCCTTCGCCTTGGCGATTAGCTCCGGCATGGTCTTGATGTCGGACTGCGCTGGGACCACGAACGCATTGGGCGACGCGCCGATCACCATGACCGGCACGAAATCCTTGAACGGATCGTAGGTCGCCTGAGCATAGAGGCTCGGATTGACCACGTAGGCGCTGGAGCAGACCAACAACGTATACCCGTCGCCGCCGGCGCGGGCGGCCGCCGCAATGCCGATATTGCCGCCGGCCCCACCGCGATTCTCGATGATCACCGGCTTGCCGAGCGCTTCGCCGAGCTGGGTATTGACCAGACGGGCGGCGATGTCGGTGCCGCCACCGGCGGGAAAGCACACGATCATGGTGATCTGACGCTCGGGATAGTCCGCGCGTGCGGTGCTGGATGCCGCGCCCGCGGCTGCGATCAAGATCATTGTCAGCAGCATACGCCGTGGGATCCACGGGACACGCAGCCCGATCGACGGGACATTGGACATTGGGCCTTCCTCCGAAGTGTCTTGTTATGACTTGAGTATGGCAGCGATTTTGACGGCCGTCATGCCGCAATGGCCGGACGCGCGGGGCGCGGGAGGGCTTTGCCGTTCCGACCAGTCATGCTTCAATCGCTGCACAAGAAACGGAAATCAAACAGGGAGGCGCCAGACATGCCGCCGGCATGTACTGCGAAAGGAGCCGCGCCAGGCCTTGGGCGGACGATCGCGCAGGCCCTCCGCGCGGCGATCATCGCGTTCGCGGTGCTGACGGCCGGGCAAGCGCACGCCGCCTGGCCGGATCGGACCATCACCCTCATCGTCATTTTCCCGCCCGGCGGTTCGAACGATCTCCTGGGCCGGCTGATCGCGGCCGAGCTTGCGCCGGCGCTCGGACAGAATGTGATCGTTGAGAACCGGGCGGGTGCCAACGGCAATATCGGGCTTGCCGCCGGCGCTCGCGCCGCGCCCGATGGCACCACCCTGGTGGTGGCCTCGGGGGTGGTATTGATCAATCCGAGCGTTGGCCGGGTCGGCTATGATCCGGCGAAGGATTTTGCGCCGATTGCGTATCTCGGCGATTCGCCGAATGTCATTCTGACGCGGCCGGCCTCAGGCATCGTCTCGATGTCCGACCTGATTGCCAAGGCGAAAGCCGCGCCCGGCAAACTCACCTTTGCCAGCCCCGGTGTGGGGAGCGTGTCGCAACTCGCTGTCGAGCTGTTGAAGCTGCGCACCGGCATCGATCTGATCCATGTTCCGTTTTCCGGCGCCGCGCCAGCGGCGCAGGCGGCGATCGCCGGCACCACCGACCTCGCCTCGGTGAGCGTCGCCGGCCTGATCGGCCACATCCAATCCGGGACGCTCAAGGCGTTGGTACAGACCGGCAAGGAGCGCTGGCCCGACCTGCCGGACGTTCCGACGCTCGAACAGGCCGGCATTGCCAACGCCGTCGTCGACACCTCGCAGATGTTCCTGGCGCCGGCCGGAACGCCAGCGCCGATCATCGATCGGCTTGCCGCGGAAACTCGCACCATCCTGCAGAAGCCGGATGTGCGCGAAAAAATGCTCAAGGCGAGCTTCGCGGTAAGGTACGAGGGGCCCCACGAATTGCGCGCGCGCATTGTCCGCGAAGTCCCGATGTGGAAGGAATTGGTGGAGCGCGCAGGGATCGGGGAAAAGTAAGGCGAGTCATCTCCTGAACCCGGTGCAACGCCGACGCACGCCGGCGGGATCGTGCAGAGCGTGCCGGGGTGATCCCGGGGCCGCCACGAATCGGAAACGGTTTCCGGGATCGCAGTCCGGGACATAGACATCTAAGTCAGTCAATCGGCGAACCATCACATGAACGACAGCTTCGACATCATCATCATCGGCGGCGGCGCGGCTGGATGCGTGCTGGCCAACCGGCTCTCCGCGCGGTCGACCACGCGCGTGCTGCTGCTCGAGGCCGGCCCTGATACGCCGCCCGGCAAAGAGCCTGCCGACGTGCTCGATACCTACGCCACCTCTTATTACAACGACGCTTATTTCTGGCCCGGCCTGAAGGTGCACTGGCGCCGCAAGGAAAATTCGCCGCTGGTCGGTTTCTCCCAGGGACGCATCATGGGCGGCGGCTCCTCGGTGATGGGCATGGTGGCGTATCGCGGCACGCCGGACGACTACGCCGAATGGGAGGCCCACGGAGCGGCTGGATGGGGCTGGAACGACGTGCTGCCGTATTATCGCAAGCTCGAGAACGACCTGGATTTCGGCGGCAAAATGCACGGCCACAGCGGACCGGTGCCGATCCGCCGCACCAGCCCTGACGACTGGGCGCCGCTGTCGAAGGCGGTGCATGCGTTCGCGCAGGAGCGCCAAATTCCTTTCATCGCCGACATGAATGCGGATTTCCGCGACGGCTATGGCGCGGTGCCGATGAGCAGCTGGCCGGACAAGCGCGCGTCGGCGGCGATCTGCTATCTCGATCCGTCGGTGCGCGCCCGCGGCAATCTGACCATCGTCAATGGCGCCACTGTCACGGCGTTGCTGTTCGACGGACGCCGCGTCACCGGCGTGACCGCAAGGGTCGGCGGTGAGGCGAAGCAGTTCAATGCGCGCGAGATCATTCTGTCCACCGGCGGCGTGCATTCGCCTGCGTTCCTGATGCGCTCGGGCATCGGGCCCGCCGGTCATCTGCGCGAGCATGGCATCGAGGTGCGCGCGGATTTGCCGGGCGTCGGCGAGAACCTGTCCAACCACGCCATCGTATTCGTCGGCTTGCTGCAGAATCGCAACGCGCGCCAGGCCGCGTCATTGCGGCCGCATCCCATGACGGCGTTCCGCTATTCCTCCGGGCTTGCGGGCGCGCCGCCGACCGATATGTACATCAACGTGCAGTGCAAGACCTCGTGGAGTCCGCTCGGCTTCCAGGTCGCCAATCTCGCACCCACGTTGCTCAAGCCGCTGGCGCGCGGTCGGGTCTCGCTGGCCAAGGGCGACGCCGCCACGCCGCCCTGCGTCGAATTCAACTTCACCGGTCACGACCTCGACCTCAAGCGCTTCATGCAGGGTTTCCGCCGCGCGGTCGAAGTCCTGGCGCACGAGAAGGTGCGCGCCATGACCGGCGTGACCTTTCCGGTGAAATTCACCGACCGCCTGCGCCGCCTCAATCGCATCACGCCGGCAAATAAGGTTCAGAGCGCGGTCATCGCGGCGCTCATCGATCTCGTGCCGCCGCTCGCCGGTCCGATCTTCTCGACCCTGGCCGACCGGCGCGTCGACCTCGCAACACTGGTGGCCGACGACGATGCGCTTGCGGCGCATATCCGCGAGAACGTCGCCGGCACGTTTCACCCGGTCGGCACCTGCCGCATGGGCGGCGCTAACGACCGCGATGCAGTGGTCGACTCCGAAGGCCGGGTGCGCGGCATCGCCGGCTTGCGAGTCATCGATGCCTCGATCATGCCGACAGCGCCGCGCGGCAATACCAATATCCCGACCATCATGGTGGCGGAAAAAATCTCCGCGACCATGGTCGACGAGGCCAGGGCGGCGGCGTGAGGGCAACGACGCCCATCGATCAAGCCGATCCGCGTTTGTAGAGTCCCATGATCGCGGCCTTGGCCAGTGTATTGAAATGGAGCTGAAAGCCGATGACCGCCGCTGAGGTATCGGCGCCAACCTGCAGCTTGTCGACGCCGACTGCGAACACGGTGAAGAGGTAGCGGTGCGGGTGATCGCCCGGCGGCGGGCAGGGACCGCCATAGCCCGGCGCGCCGAAGTCGGTGCGCGTCTGCAGTGTCCCCGATGGCAGCTTAGGAGCTTGCGGATTGCCGGCGTCCAGCGCCAGTTCGGTGACGCCAGGCGGGATGTTGACCACCAGCCAGTGCCAGAACCCGCTGCCGGTTGGGGCATCCGGGTCGAAGCAGGTCACGGCAAAGCTCTTGGTGCCGGTGGGCGCGCCCGACCAGGCGAGATGCGGCGATTGGTTGTCGCCCTCGCAACCGAAGCCGAACGCGGCCGACAGAATGTGGGTTTTGGCGAGATAGTCGCCGTCGTTGAAGCTGTTGCTCCGGACCGTGAACGTCATGCGTCGTCTCCCGTTCTCAAGCAAGGCTGATGCGGCGTCCGCACCGAGGGTTGAGCGCCTTCGCCACACCCCGCCGCTTCGAACGCCGGCGTTCAGATTACGCCTCGCCCCAGGCCGGAGCGAATCCACTCGACGTCGGCTTGCGGCTTTTAAGGGTCGCTGGGCTCGCATGCCCATTTCGTCACTCAACATGGAGACATGCCGATGACGCTGCCACCTCTCGGGCCCGCGCAGAGCGACGGACACGACAAGGAGAGCGGACCCCAGGTGCCTTACTACAGCCTGTGGACCGGGCCGAACGGCACCAGCAGCCTGGCGACCTGCGCGCTCGATGGGTTCGAGATGAAGAGCGTCGGCGGCCAGGCGGCGCCCTTGTGGCTGCGACAAATCCCGGACGAGGTGGCGGCGGTCCTGTTCATGGTCCTGCCTGTGGGCTGGGTCGGCGAGTGGCACGAGAGTCCGAGGCCGCAGTGGGTGGTGCCGTTGTCGGGCCGTTGGTTCATCGAGACTCAGGATGGTTCACGCGTCGAAATGGGGCCGGGCGACATCCATTGGGGACAGGATATCGACACCCGCTCGGTCGACGGTGGCCGAGGCCACCGCTCCGGGCAGATCGGCGCTGAACCCTGCGCGATGCTCCTGGTCCAACTCAAGACACCCCACGGCGCCGGCACGGCCTGTCCATTTCGCTGAGACCTAAGGCCAAGACGTGCGCCCGGCGATGCTCTCTGCCGGTGCAGATCGATGCAGACCCGGCTCTGCTCACATCAGAGATGACGTCGTGGAGTGCTGGTATGGTACCGACGATGGAACGAAGCCGCACCATCGACATCCACGCCCATATGCTGCCGCAGGAGACGATCCGGCGGCTCGGCGGGGAATCGGCGCGCGTGGCGCCGAAGCTGATCGCACAAGCCGACGGCTCGACCACGATGGAGATCGCCGGCAAAGTGGTGCAGCGGCCGATGCCGCCGGAATGCTGGGACCTCGATTTGCGCTTGGCCGATATGGACCAGCATGGCATCGACATGCAGGCGATCTGCGCCACGGTGCACACGTTCTTCTATGACGTGGAGCCGGAGCTCGGCGCTGCCTGCGCTGTTCTGCAGAACGACGAGATCGCTGCCGTCGTCACCCGCCATTCCGATCGCTTCGTGGCGCTCGCCACCCTGCCGTTGCAGGATCCGCAACGGGCGGCGGACGAGCTCCGGCGCGCCATGCGCGTGCTCGGATTGCGCGGCGCCCAGATCGGTTCCAACGTCAATGGCAGGAACCTCGACGATCCCGCGCTCGAGGCGGTGTGGGCGGCGGCGAACGAATTGCGGGCGTTCATTCTTGTCCACCCGCACGGCGAAATCCTGCCGGGAGAGCGGCTCAAATCGTACTATATGCGCAACTTCGTCGGATTGCCGTTCGAGACCACCATGGCCGGCGCGGCGCTGGTCTTCGGCGGCGTAATCGAGCGCTATCCCGACATCAATTTCTGCCTGTGCCACGGCGGCGGCTTCCTGCCGTATCAAGCCGGTCGTTTCATGCATGCCTTCAGCGTGCGCGACGAGGCGAAGGCGCGCCTGCGCGGGTCGCCGCAAGACTCCCTATCCCGCCTGCATTACGACACGATCTTGCATTCGCCGCGCGCGCTCGAGTTCCTCATCGATGCGCTCGGGCCCGGCCGCGTTCTCATGGGCAGCGACTACCCTTTCGACATGGGTGAGCTCGGCTGCGTTGCCCGTGTCGAGGCGCTCGCTATCTCGCGTACTTCCCGCGATGCCGTCCTCGGAAGGCGCGCCGACGAATTGCTGCGCCATGGCTGATCTTCGATTCGTCGGGGCGGCAAGGCTGCGGCGAACGCTCACGGCGGTCGCGGCCGCCCACCCGTTCTATCGCGTGCGGCTTCGCGAATTGGGAGTTGCGGCGGACGATGTCCGCTCGCTCGACGATCTCTCGGCGCTGCCGCTGACCCGCAAGGAGGACTACATCTCCGATCCCGAGGCGTTCCGCCTGCGGCCGCAGGATCTGCCGGCGGACTGCTCTCCGGAAGAGCGCGTGCTGTGGGATATCGCCTACACCACCGGTACGACCAGCGGGCGGCCGTCGCCGTTCTACAACACCGCGCACGATGCCTACGCCATCTGGGACCAGGCGCGCCGCTGCAACGAGGCGGAAGGTCTCACCGCGAGCGATCGCGTGGCGAACCTCTACCCGCTGGCGGGCTTTCCCACCGGTGCGTTCCTGAGTGTCATTCGCTCCACCATGATCGCGGGCCTGCCGGTGGTGCACGGATTGACCGGTTCGGCCAATTCCGAGTTCAAGGTCCGCAATTCGCTGGCCGAGGCGCTGGCGACGGTCGCGCGCTTCCGTCCCACCGTGCTGTGGGGGGTGCCGAGCTTCATCCGCCGGTTCCTTGACGAAGCCTGCCGGCAGGGCTCGGACTTCTCCGACGTGCGGCTGGTCCTCACCTCGGGCGAGCCAGTCGGCGAAACGCTGCGCGCCGCGCTACGCTCCCAACTCGCCCGGGTGGGCGCGCCCTCGATCGCAATCCGCGCCCGCTACGCCTTCACCGAGATGCAGGGCGGGCTGGTGCAATGCGCTGAGGACGCGGCGCCGCAGAACCTCGTGCCCGATCTTTACCATCTCGAAGTGGTCGAGCCCGAAACCGGCCGAAGCCTCGGAGACGGCGAGTGCGGCGCGCTCGCCATCACCCATCTGCATCGTCGCGGCACCGTGTTGTTGCGCTATCTCGTCGGCGATATCGTCACGCTGTCGCGCACGCCGTGCCCGATCTGCGGCCGCGCGGGCGAACGGGTGGTTGCGACGCCACGGCGCACCGGCAACCTGGTCAAATGCCGGGGAATGCTGGTCAACACCGATGTCATTGTTGATACGCTCTCGGCCGTGGCGGAGCTCGGCGAATTCCAGATCGTGTTTGCCGGTGCCGGCGCGCCGAATGCCATGGAGCGGCTGGTGATTCGTATTGAGCGCGAGGAAGATTCCGGCCTGCGCGACGATGTGATAAGGCGCGTGCGGGAGGCCGTGTCGCTGCGCCCGGAGATTGAATTCGTGGCGCGCGGAGCGATCTACGACCATGAGCAGTCGATCAAGACCAAACGCGTTGTGGATTTACGCAACAAGGATTGAAGGAAAGAGCATGGACGCAGGCGCAGCCGGCAAGACGTTTCCGTCTTACGAATTCCATGTCGAGCGCGGCAAGATCCGCGAATTCGCTGACGCCATCGGCGATTCAAACCCGATCTATCGCGATCCCGACTACGCCGCGGAGATGGGCTTTGCGGGCATTCTGGCGCCGCCGACGATGCTGCGCACGTTCCTCTACGAGCCGAAGGCGGCATCGGAGGCGCTCAAGGTGAAGGATTGGAGCTACATCGTCCATGGCGAGCAGGAGTTCGAGTATTTTGCGCCGATCGTGGCGGGGGACGTGCTCACCGCGCAGGAGCGCATCGCCGGCATCACGGAGAAGGAAAGCCGCCGCGCCGGCAAGCTGCAGATCGCAGTGATCGAGACCACTTTCCACAATCAGCGCGGCGAGAAGGTGCAGGTGGCCCGGCGCACCCTGGTCGAGACCGGCAAGAGGATCGCCGAGTGATGAGCAGTCGACCGTCGTTCCCATCGATCAACATCGGTGATGCACCGACGCCGCTTGTCTGCGGCCCGCTCACGCGCACGCAATTCGTGCGCTATGCCGGGGCATCGCACGACTTCAATCCCAATCATCACGACGAGGTCTATGCCAAGGCCAGCGGCAACAAGGCGGTGTTCGGCATGGGCATGCTGGCCGGCGGCTATTGTGCCCGGCTGCTGACGGATTGGTTCGGCGACGGCGCGTTGCGGGGATTGCGCATCCGCTTCGCATCGCGGTTCTGGCCGGGCGACGTACTGACCTGCAGCGCAGCGGTCACCGGGAAGCGCGAGGTCGCGGGCGAGGGGCTCGTCGATTGCGAGTTCTCCGCCGTCAACCAGAACGGCGACATCATCATCCGCGGCGACGCCACCGCCGCCTTGCCGCGTTGACGGAGACGGGGCACCGCGACTAGTGCGGTGGATTTGAAGTTCCTATCATTATAGCCGCGCGTTTGTGTAGGAACTTCAAATCCAAAAACCGCACTAGAATCATAGATTGCTAGTGTC
>Ga0307281_10000127_pt1 | contig 17263 bp, 9 predicted proteins | sample ER_DNA_120_FD_194486 | JGI IMG/M metagenome (GOLD analysis project Ga0307281, IMG submission 194486) | Bulk soil microbial communities from the East River watershed near Crested Butte, Colorado, United States - ER_DNA_120 | ecosystem: Environmental > Terrestrial > Soil > Floodplain | place: USA...
GTCCCACAGGCTGGCCAAGAAACCCTCCGGGTCCGTTAGCGCCTGTTCCCGGACGTCGCGGTCGTCTAGGGTCCGACGCGCAAACCCAAGTTCCTCAGCAAGTTCCACGCATAGGGTGCTCTTGCCAACCTGCCTCGCCCCCATTACCGAAACCACCGGATAGAGTTCCAGGTCGCGGATGAGGCCCTGCCTGAGAGACCTCGGATATTTCCCGTTTGCCGCCGCCATATGCAAATGCTATATTGCCTCCCGGCGGTCAATATAACGCATGGAGATCATATGGCAAATGCATATTCGATGAGTGATCTTCTCGAGTTCTTGGACCATGCAGGAGATCGTGGCCTCATGCCCGCGGCGACTGCCCAGGCATTGGCGGTTGCTTCTCGCAATGTTCTGGGCGTGTTGAGCGAGCAGGAACAAAAGGACCTGAGCCAACAGGATATTGCGTCGGTGGTGAAGCGGTTTAATAACAAGCGGGCAAAAGACTTCAACCCGTCGTCGCTCAAAGAATATGCGCGACGGGTATCGAGGGCTGTCGAGCTTTTCAAGAAGTGGCGTGAGGATCCAGCAAACTTCACCGTAAAGACTAGAGCTACCGCTGGCACGAAGAGGAAGGAAAGGAATCACGAGAAAGCAGAAGCGCCTGAGCCTTCCCGGCATTCGGATTTTTTAGGCTCAGATCGAGCCGGCACCTATCAGTCATCGATTCCGGTTCGCCCCGGAGTAGTAGTCACCCTTGTGAACGTCCCCCCTGATCTGACCAAGGCTGAAGCCGAGCGCATTGCGGCGTTTGTGAGGATGCTGGCAGTGGAGACCTAGCCGATGAGCCCGGGGTGCCGAAGCGACACTTGCAACCGGGCGGGAATTGACTGAGAATGCCCCCACGGCCCGCCGACGGGCCGGTCGTTGTCCCGCCGGGCTTGATTTTCACGCACCGCGGAGATTGTTGGAATCCATCATCAGTTTGATCTAGATCTGCGGAAGCGGCCTTGCCACCCGCGATTCGCGACTCGTTTGCTTGCCGCAGATTCATGGGATTGTTCTGAATCGAGGAGAAATCATGTCGGAGAAAAGATTGTTCACGTCGGAGTCCGTTACGGAAGGACATCCGGACAAGGTTGCAGACCAGATCTCGGATGCGGTGCTCGACGCCATCCTCTCGCAGGACGAGAAGGCGCGCGTGGCCTGCGAGACGCTGGTCACCACCGGGCTCGCCTTCATTGCGGGCGAAATCACCACCAACGCCTACGTCGACATTCCGTCGATCGTCCGTGGCGTCATCAAGGACATCGGCTACACCGACGCCGCGTTCGGTTTCGACAGCCACACCTGCTCGGTGCTGACGTCGCTCGACGAGCAGTCGCCCGACATTGCGATGGGCGTTGACCGCGAAGGCGCGGGCGACCAGGGCATGATGTTCGGCTACGCCTCTCGCGAAACCGACGTCCTGATGCCGCTCCCGATCTTCCTTGCGCACCGTCTCGCCGAGCGACTGGCGTGGGTGCGCCGCAACGACCCCTCGTGCATGTACGTCCGTCCGGATGGCAAGACGCAGGTCACGGTGGAATACCAGGACAACAAGCCGTACCGCATCGACACCGTGGTGGTGTCCACGCAGCACGGACCCGACGCGAAGGACGAACAGATTCGCCACGACATGAACGACAAGGTCGTGAAGCCGGTGCTCGCCAAGTACGGCTTCCCGGGTGACGGCTACCGCCTGCTCGTCAATCCGACTGGCCGGTTCGTGGTGGGCGGACCGCAGGGCGACTGCGGCCTCACCGGGCGCAAGATCATCGTCGACACGTACGGCGGCATGGGCAGCCATGGCGGCGGCGCCTTCTCGGGCAAGGATCCCAGCAAGGTCGACCGGAGTGCCTCGTACGCGGCGCGCCACATCGCGAAGAACCTGGTGGCGGCCGGACTCGCGGACGAGTGCGAGATCCAGATCGCGTACGCGATCGGCGAAGCCGAGCCCGTCTCCGTGATGGTGGACAGCTTCGGCTCCGGCAAGATCGCGGACGACAAGCTCACGAAGATCGTGCGCGACGTGTTCGATCTCACGCCCAAGGGCATCATCGACCGGTTGAAGCTGCGCCGCGGTATCTATCGCAAGACCGCGGCCTACGGGCACTTCGGCCGCGAGGACAAGGACTTCACCTGGGAACTGACGGATTTTGCGGAAGAGCTCAAGCGCCGCGCCACCGTGGGTGCAGCGAGCGCAAAGTAAACCATCGCGACAGCGAGAAAGGATCAAGAGACCTGAATGAAGCATGACATCAAGGACATCGGGCTCGCGCCCGGCGGCAAGGATCGCATCGAATGGGCCGACGACCGCATGCCGGTATTGCGGAGCATCCGCGATCGCTTCCAGAAGGAGAAGCCGCTCAACGGCATCCGCATCGCGGCATGCCTGCACGTGACCACGGAGACGGCGAACCTCATGCGCACGCTCAAAGCGGGAGGCGCCGAGGCGTCCTTGTGCGCGTCCAATCCGCTCTCCACGCAGGATGACGTGGCGGCGAGCCTGGTCGCGGACTACCAGATTCCGGTCTTCGCCATCCACGGCGAGGACAACGACACGTACTACAAGCACATCAACCAGTCGCTGGATTTGAAGCCGCAGATCACCATGGACGACGGCGCGGACCTCGTGTCCACGCTGCACTCGAGCCGCGACGACGCGCTCAAGCACGTCTTCGGCGGCACCGAGGAGACCACCACGGGCGTCATCCGCCTGCGCAGCATGCAGAAAGATGGTGTACTCAAGTTCCCGATCGTGGCTGTCAACGACGCGGTGACGAAGCACTTCTTCGACAACCGCTACGGCACCGGCCAGAGCACCATCGACGGCATTCTTCGCGCCACCAACGTGCTGCTCTCGGGCTCCAATTTCGTGGTGGCGGGGTACGGTTGGTGCGGCCGCGGTCTGGCGGACCGCGCACGCGGCATGGGAGCCAACGTCATCGTGCTTGAGATCGATCCCGTCAAGGCCATTGAAGCCGTGATGGACGGCTTCCGTGTCATGACTGGCCATGAAGCGGCCGCCATCGGCGACGTGTTCGTGACGCTCACCGGCAACATCGCCGTCCTGCGCCGCGAGCACTTCGAGAAGATGAAAGACGGCGCCATCATCTGCAACTCGGGCCACTTCAACGTCGAGATCGAGATCGAGGAGCTCGAGAAGATGGCGACCAAGAAGAAGCGCGTGCGCAAGGACGTCGACCAGTACACGCTCAAGAGCGGCAAGCGCATCAACCTGCTGGGCGAGGGACGCCTGATCAACCTCGCCGCCGCGGAAGGGCATCCCGCCTCGGTGATGGACATGAGCTTCGCCAACCAGGCCCTGGCGGCGGAGTACATGGTGAAGCAGCACGGCTCGCTCAAGAAGGAAGTGATGCCGGTGCCGGAGCGCATCGACAAAGAGATCGCGCGCCTGAAGCTCGTGTCGATGGGGCACGAGATCGACACCCTCACCGACCAGCAGGTCCGGTACCTGGCCAGCTGGGAGCACGGAACGTAGCATACGCGCGCCAGCGCGTACGCATGGGCGCCGCCGGTTCTTCGGCGGCGCCTTTTTTTGTGTCTCGTGGCCGGTGCATAGGGCGGGGTAGTATTCCGCCATGATGCGACGCCCCTTGATGCTCTACGATCAGGACTGCGGCTTCTGTCGCCGCTGGATTGCGCGCTGGCAGGGCTTCACCGGCGACCGCGTCGATTACGAGCCGTACCAGTCCGCGGCGGAACGTTTCCCCGAAATTCCCCGCGAAGACCTTGCGAACGCCGTCCACCTGATCGAACCCTCGGGGGCGCACACCCGCGGGGCCGAGGCGGTCTTTCGCGCCCTGGCCCACGGCGGACGGCGCTGGCCACTCGCGCTCTACCATCACGTCCCCGGGTTCAAATCGATAAGCGAAGGCACGTACACGGCGGTCGCGCGGCAGCGCACGGCCGCGACCCGCGTGACCGATCTCCTGTGGGGACGGCACGTCGTGCCGCCGGGCGAGACAAAGACCGTGTCGCTGTTCCTGCGCGCGATGGGGCTCGTCTTTGGGATCGCGTTCCTCTCGCTGTGGGTGCAGGTCGTGAGCCTCGTCGGCGAGCACGGCATTCTTCCCGCCCACGAATTCCTCGACGCGGTGCGCTCGCACATTGGAGCGTCGCGCTACTGGCTGCTTCCGACGGTGTTCTGGTTGAACGTGAGTGACGTGGCGCTGCACATCGTGTGCGCCGCCGGACTGGCATGCTCGCTCCTGGTGGTGGCCGGCTTCGTCCCCGCGGTGGGGCTGCTGGGCTCGTGGATCGCGTATCTCTCGCTCCTCGGCATCGGACAGGACTTCCTGCGTTTCCAGTGGGACTCACTCCTACTCGAGGCTGGCGTGGTGGCGATCCTGCTCGCGCCGTGGCGGTGGCGCCTGCGCGGCGCCGGCCCGCCGCCGCGCGCGTCCCTCTGGCTCGCGCGCTGGCTCATTTTCCGGCTCATGCTCACCTCCGCGGTGGTGAAGCTCTCGAGCGGCGATCCCACCTGGCGCAACCTCACCGCGCTCGACTACCACTATTTCACGCAACCGCTTCCGCCCTGGACCGCGTGGTACGCGCACCACTGGCCGGAGTGGTTCCAGAAGCTCTCCGTGCTGGCGATGTACCTGTCGGAAGGCATCGCGCCGTTCTTGCTCTGGGGGCCGCGCCGCGTTCGTTTCACCGGCGCTGTGATCATCACGTCGTTGCAGCTCCTCATCATGGCGACGGGGAACTACGGCTTTTTTAATATTCTCGCCCTCGTGCTGTGCATTCTGCTTCTCGACGACGGACTTTGGATGCGACGCGGCGGGAAGGAAGAGCCGGTGGCCTGCGGAGTCCCCGGCCCGGCGATGACGCCAGTGGTAGAGCCCATCGCGCCGCGCGCGCGGTCGCGCACGAGCGCGCCCAGGCGCGCGCTGGTCGCAGTCGTGTTCCTCGCTACGCTGGTGCCGTTCCTGGGAGCGCTCGGTTTCAACGCGCGACACCTGGGCCCGGTGAACGCGGTTTATCGCCTGATTGCGCCCTTCTACGTCGCGAACCACTACGGTCTCTTCGCCGTCATGACCACGGAACGCCCCGAGATCATCGTCGAAGGCAGCCGCGACGGAATCAACTGGCAGGCGTACGAGTTCCGCTACAAACCCGGCGATGAGATGCGCCGGCCGCGCATGCTCACACCGCACATGCCGCGTCTCGACTGGCAGATGTGGTTCGCGGCACTGGGCGACGTGCGCCAGAACCGGTGGTTTCTGGTGCTGTGCTGGAGGCTGTTGCAGGGCTCTCCGGACGTGCGCGGCGCGTTCGCGGTCGATCCGTTCGGCGCCGATCCACCGCGCTACATCCGGGCCAACGTCTACATGTACACGTTCACGACGGCCGAGGAGCGACGGCGGAGCGGTGCGTGGTGGAAGCGCACGCTGCGCGGACCGTATGTCCGTAACCTCATGCTGCAGGACGGGGAACTGGCGCCGGCGCCGGCCGAGGCCGTTCCTGACACGACGCAATAAATTCAAGACCGCGCGCGAGCGGCGTTTCGAATTGACAAGAACTCGCCGGCATCCATACTGAAGGAACACGGGCGAACAAGGAGGACATCATGCGATCGCAAATCACCATCGCGTTGCTCATCACCGCGACGGCAGTCTCGAATGCTTCTGCCGGACGGCTGTTCGGCGACGTGAAGAAGGACACCAAGCCGGTGGCGGAAGGCGTGCTGATCACGGTGCAGGCCGCCGCCAAAGCGGGGGAAAAGCCGGGGACCAACACCGCGCCCATCGATTCGGTTGTGACCGACAAGGTCGGGTCATACAAGGTAATGGTAAAGGGCGAAGGGAAATACACGCTCACCGTGCACCTCGGCAAGCAGACGGCCGTTCTCGAGGTGTTCTCGTACAAGGAGCCCACGCGCTACGACCTGATCGTCGAGGAAAAGGACGGCAAGCTGACCGTACGGCGGAAATGAGTCCCGTCCGATGACCGAAGAACACAAGCATATCGAAGAAGGAAAGCACAAGGACACCTGGGACAAGGTGCAGATCGTCCTGGCGCCCATGGGCGGATTATTGACGGCGCTCGCGATCGCACTCTTCGGATTCTTCACGTCGAGCAAACTGGATCAGCGGCAGGCGCTGGAGACCAACACGCGCCTGTACTCCGAACTGATGAGCCGGCGCGAGGAGTCGGAGAGCGCGTTGCGCAAGGACATGCTCGTGTCCATCATCGCCTCGTTCCTCAATCCCAACAAGAACGACCTCAACAACGACGTGTTGAGCCTTGAGTTGCTGGCGTACAACTTCCACGAGTCCCTCAATCTCAAACCGCTGTTCCTGGACCTGATGCGGCGCATCAAGCGTGACGAGGCCGCCGCGCCCTCGGCGGCGAAGAAGGCCGAATACGCGGAATACCAGGCGCGGTTGGAGAACGTTGCGCGGGAGATCGCACGCAAGCAGATGATCGTGCTCGAAGGCGTCGGCAGGCGTTTCGACCGCACCATCGATCTGTCGTCGGATCCCGACGGCACCTCGCTCGACTCCGCGGTCATGACGCTGGATTCGGTGCAAACCACGGTTTCCATCGATGTGTCACACGTCGATCGCGACAATCGCGAGGTCGAAGTGAGCGTGAGCATCGAGACGCCGGATCCGGAACAGGGACAGCAAACCAAGGTCGCATCTTTCACGGTCAGCTTCTTCGACTTTCCGATGATCGACAACCTGCGCATCGCGCACGGCCAGCGCGTGGCACTGGTGCTGACCAACTTCTCCGAGCAGTCGGCCGATCTGACCGCGGTGCTGTTCCCGGGTGCCTACGCCAGCCTGAAGGAAAAGCCGTACTACAACGAAGTGATCCAGAGTGTGTTGAGCGCGAGCCACGAAGGAAAGCGCTGAGCGCCGGGCGTGGGGGCGAATGCGGCCGCCACGCCCACGGTCATTCTTCCGTCTTGCTCGGCTCGACGATGCGGAACGTGCCCGTACGGTGCACGATGGACTGCCAGTACTCATCCTTGATGGTGACGAGAAAGTCGTAGAAGCCCGGCTTCAAGTTCTCGCTCTTGATGGCGATGTGGATCGGCTCGGTGGCGTTGAAGCCCGAGCCCTTGAAGCTGGACGCGAACACCGCCTGGGGTCCGTTGAAGCGGTCGATGAAGCGTTGTTTCTCCCCCGTGTGCGGCACCACGCGATACTGCACCTCGTAGTTCGAGCGCGTGCCCTCGTCCAGGCCCAGGTTGTACACCTCGAAATATGCACTCACCGGAGAGCCCACCGCGTAACGGCGGATCGGGTGCGGGATCACGTCGATCGGTCCGCGCGTGAACGGCGACGTCTCCGAGGCGGGACCGATGCGCTGCGCGAAGAGGATGTCGCTCACGGCCAGGTCGTGGTCGAAATTCCGCGTGGACACATTGGTGCGGTACGCGGACGAACGCACTGAATCGACGTCGTTCACGCTGACGGCCACGCGGTAGTAGTCGCGCGGCAGCGTGAAGAAGATCTGCGAGGGCATGAGCCGGGTCGGGCTGGCCGCGGAAACGGGGATTCCGATCTCGCGGCTCTGCGTGTCGATCACCTTGTAGTTCTCGTCCATCACGGTGGCTTTCGCCACATAGGTTCGCCTCACGACGGTGTTGTTGCTGACCGGCGGCACCAGGACCTCGAGGTTGACCTCCACCCGGTTCAGGCCCTCGCCGCCGCGGAACTGCTCCACGTCGAAATAGAACGGGCACGCCTTCTTGGCGAAATTGAACGGATAGGACGACGGCGTGTCCTCGAGCACGCCCTGGAAGTTCGCGGCCAGCTCGACGGCCTTGTCCTTCTGGAACACGTCACTCGGGTTCCCGGGAACGTTGTGGAGCCACTCGGTGGAGTTGATGGCGCTGATGTCCTCGGTCTCACCCGCCATGCGCGGGCGCAGGAAGCGCTTCGGCTCCAGCCCCTGGGTCAGCTCCTTGAACGGCGTCCACGGCACGCCGGTATCGTTGAGCTCGGGGTCCCGGTACATGTCGAGATACTGCGGCGGAATCTGCTCCTGGATGGATTCGTGCGTGTCGTAGACCAGGAACTCGGCCAGGTCGGGTGTCACATCCTGCGCGTCACCGAAGGGCGTGATGTCGTAGATGTAGTTCCCGTTCAGGTTGAAGTCGCTGAAGCGCACCATCATCTGGTGGCGGCGGTAAAACCATAATTCACCCGGCGGGTGGACCTTGCGCGAGGTGATTTCGGACTCCAGCTGGCCGCGATAATCGGGGAAGCCGTAGCGGATCATCACCTCGCCGCGCTTGTCCCAGCCCGGCCACTCCGGCCGCGTAAAGTTGGCGCGCGCAATGTCGGCGCGCAGGTAGTGCTCGGTGCGCATCTCGTTCTCGGGCGTGGTGGGCGTGGGATCGCTGGCCAGCCAGAAGCGGATGATCCACTGCCGGCGCGCCTCGTCGTCGGGCAGCCGGAAGAATTGGCGCAGCTGGTAGGGGTTCATCAGGTATTGCAGCGATGCGATCTGCCGCTGCATGGCGGGCGAGAGTTTTGCGACATCGGCCGGTTTGATGCCGTACTGATCGGCGCAGAGCGCCGGTTGCGCGAGCGTGGCCATGACCGCGAGCGCCGCCAGCACGATTCTGCCCGTATGAACTTTCATCGATTGGCCCGCCTCAACATCAAGAGGCCGATGATCAAAAATAAGATGTTTCCGGCCTGCGCGGCAAAAAAAGGCGGGAGCACGCCGTTGTGGCCCAGCGTCTGGCCCACGCGCAGCACGGCGTAGTACATGAAGCTCACCACCAGGGTAAGCCCGAAGCCGGTGGCAATCGACGGTTTGCGCTTTCCCGACGCGAGCGCGACGCCGATCAGAACGAAGATGGAGCCCGCGAACGGGAAGCTGAACTTGAAGTAGAAGTCGACCATGTACTTTTCGACGTTACCGCCGCTACGGCGCACCTTGTTGATGAACTGGCGCAGCTCGATCAGGTTCATGTTCTCCTCGTCCACCTCCTCCTCGGAGAAGGCGTCGGGGGTCTCGGTCATCTCGGGGATGGTCAGCGTGTCGAAAGCCGCGACATGCTCGCTGCCGTTCCTGAACGTGCGCACGTATCCGCCCGTGAAGAGCCAGCGATGGCGCAACCACGTCGCGGTCCTGGCGTCGATCCTCCGCACCACCTGGTCGTGCTCGAACTGCTGCACCACCACGTCGTAGAGGGTCCTTGCCCTTCCGTCGTAGGTGGAGGCGAGATACACGAAGCCGTGCTCGCCGAGATAGCGGAAGTCGGTCTTCAAATCCGGGTGTGCGCGCGCGCGGCCCTCGATGTCGTAGCGCATCACCTCGTCCTTGCGGCGATTGGAGCGCGACACGACGTGGTCGTTGAAATAGATCGAGAACAGCGCGATGAGGAGCGACGTGACGAAGATGGGGCGCGCGACGCGCGTGAGACTCACACCGGACGCGAGCAATGCGGTGAGCTCGTTGCGACGGGCCAGGACACCCATCGAGAACACGGTGCCGAGGAGCAGCGAAACCGGCACCACGTACGTGAGCACGAAGGGAAGGGAGTAGAGATAGTAACGCGCGATGCTGAAAACCTTCGCGTCATGATCGATGAAGTTGTCGATCTCCTCGAAGACGTTGACCGTGACATAGATGATCACGAACGCCAGGATGGCGAACAGGAACACGCGCAGGAAACTCTTGAGGAGATACCTATCGTGGATTCGCGGATGCATGGCGGCGGAACACCGAGCGAAGGGACGACATCGAAGGCCGCTCGAACAGCGCCTGCTCGCTGGCAGCCTGCTTGAGCAGGACCAGCGCCAGCGCGCCGAAAACGAGGTTGGGCGACCACATGGCCAGAAACGGCGTTGTGAAACCGCGGTCGGCCAGCTTCTCACCGCCGATCAGGCATACATAGTAAACCAGGAAGAACAGGATGCTCAATCCAATCGCCATGTTCATGCCGGAGCGGCTCATGCGGATGGCGAGCGGGGAACCCACCAGCACGAAGACCACGCACGCGAACGGGATCGAATACTTCTTGTGGATCTCGACCTTGTAGCGCTGGATCTGTTTCACGAATGATTCCTGCTTGTTGACCTCCGTCTCGATGCGCTGGCGCGTGAGGTACTCGTCGCGCGCGGCCATGGGAACGCCGGGGTATGCGCTCGGCCCGGGCCGCGGGACAAAACGCCTTTGCGGTGCGTTGCCGGCCGTGGCCCCCGCGACCGGGGGCTTCTTGAATCGCGCGCGCTCGCCGGCGTCCAGCATGCCGAAGGTCGCCGCCATGCGGTCCGATGCCTCGCGGATGATCTCCTGGCGCGACACCCCGATCTCGCTGCGGATCTCCTTGATCTTGTCGTGCATCATGCGCACGCTCATCTCGCGATCGCCGCGGTAGTCGCGCTCCGTGTGTTGGAGCGAGCGATCCACGTCACGGATGTTGAGCGTGTAGGTCTTGAACGACGTGCGCCGGTACGTCTCGCGCTGTTTCTCCTCCGGGATCTCGTGGATCTGTCCGTCGGTGAGGTCGACGCGCAGGACGTTTTCTCCCTCGATGAACTTGAGGTTGCCCTTCTTCGCCACGATGGTGGTGGGGAGGCCCTTCTCGTTGTGGCGGAAGATCTGGACGTCGGAGATGTCGCCGGTGCGGTCGTTCTTCTGCGCGAAGTAGATGGTGTAGCCCTGGACGTCGTCGATGAAGTGATTCTCGCGCAGCTCCACCGTCGGCTGCTTGCGGTTGATGTCGATCAACAGATTCAACAGCTTGTGGTTCGACTCGGGCAGCACGTGGTTGTTGTAGTAGACCAGCCCCATGGCGAGCATGGTGGCCGCGAAAATGCCGGGCAGGATCATGCGGTAGATGCTGAAGCCGCACGCGCGCATCGCGGTGAGTTCGTTTTCACCCGCGAGGGTGCCGTAAGTCATGAGCGTCGCGGGCAATACCGCCATTGGTATGATTAATGCGAACATGTGCCCGAGACTGAGCGTAAATGCTTGCAGCACAATGTGAAACTTCACTCCCTTCCCCAAAAATAGATCGATGTAGCGGAGGATGAAATCCATTATGAACACGAAGGTTATTACCGCCATCGAGAACAAGAAGGGGCCGATATAGTTTCGCAGGATGTAGCGCTCGAAGATCATCGCGGGCTTCGGGTTCCGGGAGGACGCAAGGTCAGACCACGAGCAATAATCACTGATAATTGGTTGGCCGACAAGACGTTTTAATCATTGGCGCCCCTGACTCCGCGCGCGCTGTGATGGCTCGCGGAACCCATCGGATCGGGCAGGCGGGGGCGCTTGTCGTTTGTCCGATGTGTCGTCGAACAGCGACACTTTTCCGTATTTCTGTCCCGGAATCAGGACGGCCGCCAACGCGCGCCTTCGAGGCGAGAGACCCCACGAGAAGGTGATTGGAAACTTTCTTTGACCGATTGGTAACGACGTGTCGTTTCATTGTTTTTCTCGCGTCCAGACGAATTTGTACACACCCCGCCGTCGCTGGATACGCGCGTCGCTTCCGATTCTCCTGACCGGCCTGTGCCTCGTGCTCACGTCGCGGCCGGCGCGCGCCGCCAAGGAGATCTACTCCGCCTTTCACATCGACCTCGGCGAAGTCTCGCGCCTCTACGACAGTCTCTATCGCGACCGCATCACGGACCAGCTCGACGTTGACTCGACGGCCACCTTCGACTGGGAGCGCATCCGCTTCGGCAACCAGCGCTATACCGTCAAGACCTTCCTCGCCACCGACTACTCGACCACGCACCAGGTCACCGACTACACGGTTATACCCGGATACCGGACGGTGTTCACCGTCCCGCGCGCGGCTTTTTTCGAGACCACCACGATGGACGTCGGCGACCTGACCATCATGCAGCCGCGCGACTACACCATCCCGGGGCTGGAAGTGGAAATCACGTCAATCGAGGACGTGATCACGGAAATCGAAAGGGAGTCCACCCAATCGGTCTGGCGCGAGGCCGTGCGCCAGCAGGTCATGACGGCGCCGACACCGGGCGAGGCCGCGGCGGGCGGCATCAAGTTCGCCGTGCCGCTGCCCATGCCCAAGAGCCTCGAGTCCATCTTCGGCCCCGGCGACAAGACCAGCATCACCATCCGCGGCCGCGAGGAAATCACCATCGCCGGCGAGACGCACGTCACCAAGCCGTTCATCGGGATCGAGGGGCGCGAGAGCCAGTCGCTGTTTCCGTCGCTCGACATGCAGCAGAAACTCGACGTGAGCCTCACCGGCACCATCGGCGACAAGGTGGCGATCCAGGTCGACCACTCGAGCGAGGCTCTCAGCGACAACGCGAACCGCGTGCGCCTCGCGTACACGGGCTACGAAGACGAAGTCATCCAGCTCATCGAGCTCGGCAACACCAGTCTCTCGCTGCCGGGTTCCCAGCTGGTCAGCATATCGACGAGTGCGCAGGGACTCTTCGGTGTCAAGATGCTGGCCAAGGCGGGCTCGACCGACTTCACGCTCATCGCGTCCAAGCAGGAGGGCGAGACGTCGTCCGCGACCTTCGCGCCGACCGGTGGTGCGCTGGGTGAGACCGAGGAAGTCGTGGTCCGCGACGTGGACTACATCAAGAACAAGTATTTCTACTTCGCGTACGACTCTCTCCTGAGCCCGCGTGACAAAAATTCGCAGATCGAGGTGTTCCGCACGGTGACGCCCTCGGACCTGCTTGCGCACCCCGACATCCAGCGCATTCCGGGCTGGGTCATGCCGGACGCGGGCGATGGCGAGACCATCCGCGCCGGGGCGGCCGTGCTCAACGCCAATGGGCTTCCAACTGGCGCCGAGAAGGAGGACTTCCAGCTGCTCACGTTCGGGGAAGACTACGATTTCATCATCGACTCGAAGGATAACGCGACCATCGGGATCGAACTGTTCGATCCCGTTCCCACCTCTGCACTGAAGGCGATCGGGGTCAGTTACATCAACGTACTGGGCGATTCGGTGGGCGGGTCGTATGCGACGCTGGGTGTGAACCGCCCATCTGAGGCCAACACGCTGATGCTCAAGATGTTGAAAGCGCCGGATCCGAATCCCCAGGGAGTGTACGGAAGCACGTGGGGCCTTATGATCCGCAACGTTTACAACCTGGGACTCACCAACATCGACAAGAACTCGCTCAAGGTGGAGATCGAGGACAACCTCAACACGACGCGCCTCAACTCCAACACGCCCGAGGGCTCCGACGTCAAGTATCTCAAGATCTTCGGCCTCGACCAGACCGATCGCACCGGAACCGGCAAGCCCGACGGGCTCATCGATCTCAACGGCTACGTGGATCTCTCCAACGGGCTCCTGACGTTTCCGTCCGTGGAAGCGTTCGCCCCCGACACCTCGGACGTGACGTTGCGGTCCGAGAACAAATTCCAGTTCACCGGGGATTATCAAAAGCAATACGACGCCTCCCGGAAGATATACGAGGAGTTGCTGAGCCCGACCCAGGAGCTGGACGTAGCGCAGTACCTCATTCGTGTCTCCGCGGTGAGCACGTCGAAGACGTTCCGCATCAATGCGCTCAACATCGTCGAGGGCAGCGAGACGATCAAGATCGGAACCGAGGTTCTGGCGCGCGGCAGCGACTATGACATCGACTACGAGACGGGCGAAGTCACGCTGAAGGAACCGGCGCTGGCCAAGCTCACGCCGAACGCACAGGTGAGCATCGACTACCAGTTCAAGCCGCTGGGCGGGCTCGGGTCCAGCACGCTGGCCGGCATCAGTTCGGTGTCGAAGCTCGGCGAGAATGCGCGCCTCGGCACCACGATTCTGTACGAATCGCGCGCCACCAGCGACACGCGGCCGCGCCTGGGAGAGGAGCCGACGCGCGGGGTGGTGGCCGGCATCACCGGTTCCTACGAGCACCAATCGCGCCTGCTCACGGATCTCGCCAACCTCTTGCCGCGCGTCGACACGGACGCGCCCAGCACCATCAACCTCGATGGCGAAATGGCGGCGAGTTTTCCGAATCCGAACACCAGGCACGAGGCGTACATCGAAGACTTCGAGGGCACCGAGGACAGCGACCGTTTTACCTTCTCGCGCCGCTCGTGGTACCCGGCCAGCCTGCCCGAAGCTGACAGCGGCAATCTGAAGACCGCCGCCGACCAGCTTGGCTTCGTCTGGTACAACATCGAGCCCGAGCGTGGTGTGCACCGCCGCGATCTCAACCCCGAACTGGACAAGAAGGAGAACACGCTCGTCCAGACCATGGACGTCGATCTCGACGCCACGCCGGCGGCCGCCACCGACTCCTCCTACGCGGGCATCATGCTGGGATTTCCGAACGGCGGTCTCGACATTTCGCAGGGACAGTTTCTCGAGATCTGGGTGAACGACTTCAAGCCGGATCCGCTTGCACGCGGCGGCAAGCTTCACATCGATCTCGGTCTGATCGACGAGAACTTCCACAACCCGGGGGACAACCCGCCCAAGTTCGACGACGAGGACAAGAACCACGACGGCTTCGCGGCCGCGTTCGACGACACCGGTCTCGACGGGCTTTTCGACAGCGAAGGAAGTCCCAATGAAGGAGCCACCTCCGAGAACCCCGACCCCAATGGCGACGATCTCGACCTCAGCAAGATCGACGGCCGTTACGCGAAGGTGAACGGCACCGAGAACAACCTGATCTACGACACCGAGGATCTGGATCGCAACGGGCAGATGACGACCGACAACGCCTACTTCAGCTACGTGATCAATCTGGCCGACTCCGCGGAGATCGACATCCGCCGCCAGTACCCGGGCTACGACGGCTTCGACGATGTCGACCACGAGAACGATTCGTGGCGCCTGTATCGCATCCGTCTCACCAACAACAAGGTCATCAAGCGCAGCGGCATCCAGCCCCGCTTCGACGAAATCCGGCATGCGCGTATCTGGTTCGACAACGGGAGTCACGTACTCCGCACCGAGAACGGCACCGGCATGAACCGCCTGCAGCTCGCGGAATTCTCCATCCAGGGCAACCGTTGGGAAGTGGACGGCGTGCGCGATCTCTCCGAGAAGATCGATTCGCTCACCACCACCGAGTTTGGGATCGGCGCCATCAGCACCAAGACCGATCCCGGCGTGTACAAACCGCCCGTGGTTCCCAACCAGAAGAACCAGGTGTCCGACAAGGAATCGTCGCTCGCGCTTCGTTACAAGGATCTGCCCGAAGGCCGCCAGATTCGCCTGCTCAAGCGTTTCCTCGGCCAGGGCCAGGACATGACGCTGTACCGCGATCTCAACTTCTGGGTCCACACGGATTCACTTCGTACCGGCGTCGAGTACTACTTCCGTCTGGGCTCCAACGAAGACAACTATTACGAAATCAAAGTGCCCTTCACCGTCAAGCTCTACAACGAAACCGGATGGGCGCGCGTCGCGCTGAAGACGTCGGACATCACGAATCTCAAGTTCGCGGGCAACGGCGCCACCTTCGCCACCGGAGTCGCGGTGGATTTCGCCGATCCGAATCGCGAGTATCCCGTCACGATGGTGGGTTCCCCGAGTCTCCAGGCAGTGCGCTTTCTGTACGCCGGCGTGCGCAATGTCTCCAACGCGAATCCGCAATCCGGCGAAGTGTGGCTGGATGACATCTACAGCGGCGACGTGCTGCGTGATATGGATCACGCGGAGCGATTGAGCGCCAACGTCAGTCTCGCCGGCGGTGCCCTCAGCGTGGGCGGCAACTGGGCGCGCACGGGCGCCGATTATCGCGGGCTGCGGCAGAAGCGCGGCGCGGGCGCGGACAACACGGCGCTGAACCTGAACGCGCGCACCGATCTCCAGTACTTCCTTCCGCTCGGCGGCTTCTCGCTCCCCATCGCGGTGGGATACGGGCACAACACGTCGCTGCCGAAGTTCCCGCCCAACAGCGACACCGAGATCGTGGATGCGGCGCTGCGTGACAGTCTGCGCAGTGAAACCGTCTCGCGCAACTTCAGCACGTCTCTCTCCCGGCGCGCCGCGTCGAAGCGCGTGCTCATGCGCTACACCTTTGACGCGCTCCGCCCGAGCTTCTCCTATGCCAAGAACCAGGGAATCAGCCCGTCGACGCGCGATACCAGCACCACCATGTCGGGTGCTGTCAGCTACAACCTGAACTGGGCCGGCAACAAGACACTCCCGCTCCTCGTGGGCAAGAACCGGCTGCGCTGGTGGCCGAACTCGTTCGACTTTTCAACCACGGCGACGCGCACGTCCGGGAACAGCTGGAGCTACCGCGACGGGGAGTTCCGGAAAAACCCATACCAGTATTCCGCGACGGTCACCAGCCAGGGCAACGTGCGCTACAACCCCTTCCGCTCGCTGGAGAGCAGTTTTGGCATGAGCATCAACCGCGACGCCTCCATTCCACACGAGTGGTTGGGCGTCGATATCGGCACCGAGGTGGCGCGCGCCAACAATGCGCGGCTTTCCTTCGTGCCGCCCCGAAGCTGGATGGGTATCAGCATCTTCGAGCCGAGCATCGAGCTGCAGTCGAGATACAGCGAGGACTCCAGCCCGAACGTGCGCGGGACGGCTGATCCCGAAGGAACGCTGAACGCAAACGCATCGCGCGACGACACCGGGCGCCTGCGTTTCGATCTCGCGCGGCACATCGGGCGCGTGTTCAAGTGGATGGGGATCGACGTCGCCAAGCTGCAGGGGGGCGAGGAAGCGCGCCGCGCCCAGCCGCCGCCGCAGTCGGCGTCGGGCTCGCCCGCGGATTCGGCGCACGCCGTGGCCGACACGTCGCACACAGCCGCGGAGAAACCGGGCGCGGGTACCGCGCTGCGCGGTCTTGCGCGCATTTTTGTCAACGTGCGGCCCATCTCGGCCAACATCCAGCACCGGCTGAGCTCGGGCTACCTGCGCATTCCGGAGCGGCCCGACCTGACCTACCGCCTGGGCATGGACACCAACGCGGGCATCGAGGGAGTGGACAAGCCGGACCAGAAGCGCGCCAGTCTGAGTTTCAACGTCGACAGCGGCGTGCAGTTGACCAAGCGTCTCGACGTGCAGGGGCGCTACACCCGCGCCACCACCGACCAGGATTTCCGCGCGAGCGGCCAGACGCGAACGCTGGCCATCACGTGGCCCGATCTGCAGGCAAAGTGGGATGGGCTCGGCAATTTCAAACCGTTGCGGCCGATCCTGTCCTCGGGAACGCTCAACATGAACTACAAGGCGACGCACCAGGAGAGCGGCCAGAAAGACCAGCCGCCGGTGTCGACCAACGAAACGCTTGCGCTCTCTCCGGCCATCGAC
>Ga0307281_10000128_pt1 | contig 17239 bp, 9 predicted proteins | sample ER_DNA_120_FD_194486 | JGI IMG/M metagenome (GOLD analysis project Ga0307281, IMG submission 194486) | Bulk soil microbial communities from the East River watershed near Crested Butte, Colorado, United States - ER_DNA_120 | ecosystem: Environmental > Terrestrial > Soil > Floodplain | place: USA...
CGGTGGTCGCCTGCCGTCGGCGATGCCCGCCGCGGCCTCGGCGAGGGTGAGGGAGTGGATCGGCCGCTGGCTCGCCGTGCCCCACCCGCGTAACGCGGCGGGGACGTCCGTCAGCAGCAGCAGGGCATCCGCGTCGACTGCCTCGGCCAGGACGACCGCGGCCAGGTCCTTGTCCACGACGGCCTCCACCCCGACCAGCGCCCCACGCGCGCCGCGACTGACGGGGATCCCGCCGCCACCCGAGGCGATGACGATGGTGCCGGCGTCGGCGAGCACCCGGATGCTCGCGGCCTCGACGATCTCGAGCGGCAGGGGAGAGGCGACCACGCGACGCCAACCGGTGCCGTCGAGGGCGATCGTCCAGCCGTGCTCCGCCACGAGCTGTCGGGCGGTCGCCTCGTCGTACATCGGCCCGACGGGCTTCGATGGCGCGTCGAATGCCGGATCACTCGGATCGACGATGACCTGGCTCAGGACCACCGCGATGCGCCGCTGCCGGCCATCCATCGCGAACCGGTCCTGGAGGGCCTGCTCGAGCAGGTAGCCGATCTGGCCCTGCGACTCGGCGACCAGCACGTCGAGCGGCGGTGGCGGGACCGTGTCGCGGGCCGCGTTGGCCTGGATGGCGAGGAAGCCGACCTGCGGCCCGTTGCCATGGGTCAGGACGAGGTCGATGCCGTCTCGCTCGAGGTCGCCGAGCGCGCGAGCGGCCGCCAGCAGATTCACCCGTTGGACGTCGGTCGATCCCTCCTGCCCGCGCCGGATCAGCGCATTGCCGCCCAGCGCGACCACCACCCGGGTCATCCCAGGCGCTCCCCGGCGGCGTCGCCGGTCAGGACCGTGTAGAGGAGGGCGGTCTCGGTATGCAGGCGGTTGGCCGCCTGGGCCCAGACCCGCGACGCGGGTCCGTCCACGACCTCGTCGGTGACCTCCTGGCCACGGTGGGCCGGCAGGCAGTGCATGAAGATCGCGGTCGAAGCCGCGTGGGCCATCAGCCGCGCGTCCACGGTGAACCCGGCGAAGGCCACCATCCGGGCAGCCCCCTCCGCCTCGCGGCCCATGGAGGTCCAGACATCGGCGTAGACCGCGTCGGCGCCTGTGACCGCTTCGACCGGGTCGTTGGTGAGGATGATCGAACCGCCGGTGGTCTGCCCGATGAGCCGTGCGTCCGCGACGATCGATTCCGTCGGCTCATAGCCGGGTGGGGTCGCGATGCGCAGCTCGAAGCCGGTCAGCCCGGCGGCCTGGATCAGCGAGTGGCAGACGTTGTCGCCATCGCCGATGAACGCGACCCGGAGCCCGGCCAGCGCGCCGAACGTCTCCTCGAGGGTCATCACGTCGGCCATCGCCTGGCACGGGTGGTGCTCGTTGGTGAGAGCGTTGATGATCGGGATTGACGCCGCATCCGCGAGCTCCTCGACCGAGGCCTGCGCGAACGTTCGCACGGTCAGGCCATCGAGATAGAGGGACAGGGCCCGGGCCGTGTCGCCGACCGTCTCGCCATGCCCGAGCTGGAGCTCGTCAGGTCGAAGGACGATCGGCAGCATCCCGAGCATCCAGGCGGCGGATTCGAAGCTGACCCGCGTGCGCGTGGACGGCTTCTCGAAGAGCATCCCGATCCGGCCGCCGGCGAGGCGGTTCCGGAACGCATCCGGGTCCCGCTTGAGCCGGCGGGTGAGGTCGAGCAGGGATCGCAGGCCGTGCGGTCCGAGATCGTCGAGGGTCAGCAGATGGCGTGGCGGCGTCGACCTGGCGAGCGGGGCCGTGAACGGGAGCATCGACATTGCGTCACCCTCCCGCCGCGATCGGGGTCCGGGTCATCCGGACGACGGGTTCGATGAGGTCGTCGAGCGACGGACCGTCGACCGGAGCGAGCTCATAGCCGACCCGCGTGATCGGCTTGTTCAGCTGGACGAGCCGGGTCAGGTCGATCGGCGTCGCTGACAGGACGATGTCGGCGTCGACGGCGTTGAGCGTCGCCTCGAGCTCGCGCACCTGGAGCGGGTCGTAGCCCATCGCCGGGACGAGTGGCTCGAGCGCCGGATAGCGCTCGAGAACGGCCCCGATCGAGCCGACGGCGGCCGACCGTGGGTCGACCAGCTCGGCCGCCCCGAACCGTCGCGCGGCGACGACGCCGGCGCCGTAGTGCATCCCGCCGTGGGTCAGCGTAGGCCCGTCCTCGACGACGACCACGCGCTTTCCCTCGATCGAGGGCCCGACCAGGGTCAGGTCCGACCGCGCGTCGATGATCACGGCACTCGGGTTGAACTCCGTGATCGTCGCCCGGACGGCCTCGACCGCGGCCGGTTCGGCCGAGTCGACCTTGTTGATGATCACGACGTCGGCCATCCGGATGTTCGTCTCGCCCGGGTGGAAGCGGCGCTCGTCGCCCGCGCGAAGCGGATCGGCCACCACGATCGAGAGGTTCGGCCGATAGAACGGGAAGTCGTTGTTGCCGCCGTCCCACAGGATGACGTCGGCCTCGGTCTCGGCCTGGCGCACGATCGCCTCGTAGTCGACCCCGGCATAGACGATCCGGCCGGCATCGAGATGCGGCTCGTATTCCTCGCGCTCCTCGATCGTCGTCTCGAACCGGTCGAGGTCGTCATAGGTCGCGTAGCGCTGGACGCGCTGCGCGACGAGGTCGCCGTACGGCATCGGGTGGCGGATGACCACGGGCTTGAGGCCACGGGCGGCGAGGAGGGCCGCCACGTAGCGGGTCGTCTGGCTCTTGCCCGAACCGGTTCGCGTCGCCCCGATGGCGATGACCGGCCGGCGGCTGCGGATCATGGTCCGATCCGGCCCCAGGAGCTCGAAGTCGGCGCCTCCCGCGAGCACGCGCGACGCGACGTGCATGACGGTCTCGTGGCTCACGTCGCTGTAGGCGAAGACGACGACCGCGACGCGCTCGTCACGGATGACCGACTCGAGTTCGGCCTCGGGCACGATCGGGATGCCGTGCGGATAGAGCGGCCCGGCCAGCTCGGCCGGATACCAGCGATCGGCGATGCCCGGGATCTGCGTCGCGGTGAAGGCGACGACCTCCACCCCCGGATCGGTCCGGTAGACGACGTTGAAGTCATGGAAGTCGCGACCTGCGGCACCCATGATCAGGACTCGTGTGCGGTCCATGTGTGGTCTCCTGTGGCGGCCGGCCCGACGATCCAGCACGGACCCGGGGACCCCTCCGACCATGCCGGACGAGGCAGATGCCGGACAGTGCCCTTCGGCCCGTTGGCCCGGGGCCAGATAGCGTCCGATCGGCGGACACGGACACCGGTCAGACGAGGATCTCGACCAGGTTATCGTCCCGGTCGAGCGCCTCGTCGAAGGCCGCGCCCGCCACGAGCAGGCCGCCCGAGCGATATGGCTGGTCGTCATACCGGACAGCGGGGAGCGACCGGCCGTTGACCCGGACCTCGCGCGGCGAGAAGCCGGCCCCGGCGACATGGTAGAGGTAGCGGACCCGGCGGCCGTCGTGGTCACGGTCGAAGGTCAGGCCGTCGGCGCGCCTCGGCAGGACCGGGTCGAAGACGACATCGTCGTAATAGGTGCGAAGGCCGAGGACGCTCGAGATCAGGACGTTGATGAAGATGCCGGGCCCGCTCGAGTAGACGCGCCAGCCGCCCATGACGCCGACCCGCCCGGTCCTGATTCGGCCGAACCGCCGGTTCGCCTCCTCGCGGTCCATGAACGCGGCATCGGAACTGCTGAAGTAGGCGTTGGACTGGCGCGGCAGGGCCGACGGCACGTCGAGATCGAGACGGATCGGGCAGATCGCCATCAGCCCGGCGAAGGCGGCGTCGGGACGTCCGACCCGTGCCATCGCCTCGATGTAGCGGATGTGAGCATGGACGTACTGGAGGCCGACCTCGCGCCCGAAGTTGGCCGCCGTCTCGGCCCGCTTGAAGAAGCGCGATGTCCCGCCGCGGTACGGCATCGGCCGATCCATCAGCCGCACGCCATCGGGGAACGTGAGGTGGCGCCCGATGAGATCGACATGCCGTCTCGCCTGCTCGACGCTGAACAGTCCGCTGAGCATGCCCCGGGTCATCGGCAGGAGCCGGTACGTCGCGCCGGTCTTGCGATCGCGAGGGTGGATGAGGTACTCGATTCCGCCCGGCCCGAAGTGAGCCAGCCCGGCGACGACTCCGTCGGGGACCAGGTAGCGGTTGAAATCATCGCGGATCCGGGCGCACAGGCCCGCAAGCCGGTCCGCCATGTCGCGCCGGCCGGCTCGCTCGGAGACCGTCCGGAACCGGTCGAGCGTCTGGTAGGCGAGTTCGACCGTCCAGGAGCTGACGAGACGCCGGGCCATCTCGGGGTCGGCCGGCTGGAGGGTGTCCTCCCAGTCGCCGCCCCCGAAGATGGCGAGGGCGGTGCCGGGGATGCAGTCGCGTTCGATCTTCGCGATCTGTCTCTCCACGTGGGTGAAGATCGGCTCGGTCTCGGCCGTCAGCGCCAGCGTCTCGTCGTCCGTGGAGGCGACCGGCTCGTCGAGGATCGATAGGTCGCCGGTCGCCTCGATGTAGTCGCACAGGGCCTTGAGCGGCCAGTGGATGACGTCGCCGTGGCTCTCGACCGCCTGGACCTCGCCGTAGCGGTCGAGCATGAACCATTGCGGCCAGTCGCCGGACTGCCGGTACTGATGCTCGTAGACGATCCTCAGCACGTTGCGCACCGGCGCCGTGTGGCCGGTGGCGATGAGGAACTCGACCGGCCCCTGGCAGACGTCACGCGTCCCCCACGCAGCTCCGCTGGACTGCTCGAGCCCGTGCGGTGCCGTGTAGTGGATCATCGCGTCGGTGATGTACCAGCGGACGAGGTCGTCGAGGCGAGCGAGCTGGTCGGCGCACGGCCCGCTGGCGCCGCCGAGGATCGAGTGGCGCCCGAGATCCTCCCGGAAGTCGTCGGCGCGGGCATCGTCGATGGCGTGCCGAGCCCCCCATGGTTCCGCTGCACGGTCAGGCGCTGACGCCAGTTGCTCGGCTCGCCGTTCGTCGAGGAGGCTCCCGGTCAGGACCAGCGAGAGCTGGCTGATCGGCTTCGTCCTGAAGACCAGGTGCCTCCCATCTCGTCCGGCGTCGTCGGCGCGGAGCAATCCGTCACGACCGATCGCTTCGATCGACCCGACGTCGGGCGACGCGATGCAGAACGTCGCGGAGGGGTATCGCCGGGCCATCAGGGTCTCGGGTGCGGGACGCAGCGTGACCCGCGCGGCCGCCTGGTCGACGACAACCAGCGGGACGCTGTCGTACTCGTTGGCATCGAGGATCACGTCATGGCTGACGATGAGTTCGAGCGGACCGCCCCGCTCGACCCGCACGCTCAGGCGGCAGACGGGTGCGTCGAGTGAGGTCGCGACCCGGACGGTGAGCGAGTAGCGGTCGTCCTGGTAGATCCAGCGCGCGCTGCTGGGCCCCATCTCGAAGGCGGACGGCACGCCCAGCAGTTCGTAGCCTCGCGCGGTCCTGATGAAGATGCGCTGGCCGCTGGCCTTCAGCACGTTGAGAGGGTCGCGGCACACGCCCAGGATCTTGTTGTAGGTCGTGTTGCCGATCGTGAGCTGCGAGCCGAAGACGCCGAGCATCCACGCCGTCACGGACAGGATGTCGTCGCTCGGGAGCAGATCGCGGCCGGTCCGCATGATGTGTCCGGTCGGTCGCTCCGTGGCGACCTCCTTCGCCCTCAGGACCACGTGCTGCCCCCGGCCGTGGAAGAACGAGCGGAGCGTGCCGTCGTGCCACTCGACGTGACGCCACCCGGAGCCGAAACGACGCTCGAGTTCCGACGGCGCGAGATCCTCGCTCTCGAACAGGATCGGCCGATCGAACAGCCCGACCACGCGCGGGAGCGCCGGCCTCCTGGCTGCCCCCGGGCGCAGGCGACGGAACGCCGCCGTGGCGACGCTAGCGCGCGCGGCGTCCTCGCCGCTCGAGGCCGCCGGATGGTCGGCCTCGAAGGCGGCGAAGAAGGGGATGTCGGCGGTCTCCCCGGGCGCCAACGACCGCGTGCGCGAGCGCAAGGTCGGCAGGGCGAACTCGTACTGGAGGACCCGGTCGGGGAGGGGAGCGCGTTCGAGGGCGGCCGGGACGTTCGTGCCCTTGTAGGCCGGACCGTAGAACTGGAACCCGTCGGTCAGGTAGCCCGCGGCGCCGTCGAGACAGCCGTGCATGACCCACGGGAAGGCGCCGTCCTGCGCCAGGTTCTGCCGTGAGCAGACCAGGAACCCGAGTTCGTCGTCTTCGAGGATCGTGTGATCGATGTACTGGCTCGTGTACCGCTCGCTGCTTCGGACGGCCGCCTCCTGCGCGATCCCGAGGTCCTGGGACAACAGTGCGTCGAGGCGCAGCCGCCGGCGCGTCGCGTTGGCGACGGTGACCGTCCAGAACCAGGTCGGCTGCCGGGCGGCGAGGCGCAGGGTGCATGAATAGTCCAGGCCATCCGCGGAGCCCTCCCAGGTCGCACGGTCCGAGGACGGCCGAAACCGGCTGGGCGACGCGGGTCCGAGCAGGGGGAAGGACGAGACGCCCGCGCGCGTCCGGCGCCGGAGATGGATGTTGCCGAGGCCGCCCTCGACCGGGCTTCCGAGCACCTGGTTGACCAGGATCTCGTCGTGGCGGATGGCGAAGACGGACCCGTTCTCGAGGAGCTCGATCGTGAGGCCGGTCCCGTTCCGCAGCGAGGCCGCGATCCGGGGCCGCCCGTCACGGCCGGCCGGCACGCTCGTCTCGGTCGTTCTCCGGGACGAGCTCGACGAGCGAGATGGCCGGTATCGGCAGGTCGAAACCGAGGGCGACGGGGCCGCCGTCGACGAGCACCTCGCGCGGCGCCTCGAGGGCCTCGAGGCGGTCGACGGCGTGGAGCGCCGCCCAACCGTCGTCGTCCGGCCAGTCGGGACGGCCGAGCCGTTCCCAGGCCCGGACGATGTTCGAGTGCGCCCCATCGACCCGGTGGTGCCGGAGCGTGTACCTCCCGGGTCGCAACCCAGTGATCTCGAGGTTGACCCTGCGGTCGAGCGCCGGGACGCCACCCGCCTTCGACTGGTCGATCGTCCCGTTCCAGATCGCGACCGCCACGCGGCCATCGGGATCGCGCGACGCCCAGGCCTCGACGAGCGACCCGGCCCCGTCGCCATCGAGCTCGGTGCGCAACTCGTCCCGGCCGAGCCGCTCGAGGATCGCGAGCGCCCAGAACCGCGGCTTGCGCAGGTTGCCGATGGTGAGCAGCCCGAATCCACCATGGAAGAGGCTCCGGGCCTCGCCCAGTTCGACAAAATGGTCGGACGCGACCCAGTACGCGAGCGCATCAATCCGCCCGGCCGCGGAGCGCATGCCGCGGGCGACGAGCGGCGCGGCCCACGCGCTGTCGTTGATCGGCGCTCCGTGGCGCGAGCTGACGCCCCATTCGGTCCACCAGAGGGGGAGATCCGGGCGGCCGAATCTAGCGACGATCGGACGCAGGTCCAGGGGCGGCATGGCGTACATGTGCGTCGAGATGAAATCGAGCGGCAGGTCGTTCGCCCGGCAATGAGCGAGCAGATCGTCGATCCAGCCTGCCGCCGCGGTGGCCGGACCGCCGACCCGGAAGCCCGGGTCGACCGACTTGACACCCCGGACGCTGGCCTCGTACAGGCGGAGATAGTCGGACTCCGTTCCCGCCCAAAAGAGGCCCAGGTTCGGCTCGTTCCAGACCTCGAATGCCCAGGTCCGCAGTTCATCGCGACCGTAGCGCTCGGCGAGGTGCGCCACAAGGTCAGCAACGAGGGCCGTCCAGCGCTCGTGATCGCGCGGCGGCGAGATGATCCCGGCGTAGTCGAACGTGGTTGCCGTCGGGTCGCAGGCCAGGTCGCGCGGCATGTACGACAGCTCGACGATGGGCCGGAGGCCGGTGTCGAGGAGGCGGTCCATCACCACGTCGATCTTCGTGAAGTCGTGGGTCGGGCCATCGCCGGAGTCGTGGTAGACGCCCAGGCTATCGTCGAGGACGGCGTGTGCCCGGACGGCCTCGACCCCGAGTTCCGCGCGAACGATCCGGAACGCCTCGGCCAGCTCTGAACCCACGTCTCGCCCGCCGGGCCCGGACCCCCGGAGGAGGAGCGCGAGGTGCTCGGAGCCGATGATCGGGCGCCACGGCCGGGCGAGCCGGCCGAGGCCCTGGCTCGCGTCGACGCCGATGGCGACCGCTCCGTCCGCTGGCCCGACCGTCGGGGCCACCGCCGCGGAGAGCGGGCCTCGGTCCGCCTCGATGGTCGCGAGGCTCGAGATCGCGTACCAGGCGTCCCCGTCCGCGCCGTCCGTCGTGTCGACGTATGGACCGTGCGGGACCGCGAGGACGTCGCCGGTCTCCTGGTCGATGGGCTGGAACGGGCCGCCGGCCGCCGCGCCCCGATGAACGAGGTAGCCGGCGGCGCCATCGACCGGCGCCCAGTCGATCGTGACCTGGCCGCGACCCGAGGTGACGCGAACGTCGTCAGGCGGCGGCAACGAGATGGGCGGAGCCGGCCGGTCACGCTCGGTCTGGGCGCCGAGCGTCTCGAACCATGCGATCCGCGCGGATCCGGCGGCGACTGGCTCGGTCGGCATCCGCCCTGCTCCCTACGGGTGGGGGACTACGGGAGGTCGACGCGGGCGCCGCGGTCCGCCGGACCGGCGTTGAACTGCTCCATCGCGATGATCGGCTGGAGCGCGTGCCGGAACTGCGGCGTCGCGAACGCGTTGCGCAGGAGGTCGTCGTCGAGCGCATTCCCGATCGCGGCCATGATGATCCCCTGGTCGAGCGACAGGTAGGAATCCGAGACCCTGCCGCTCCCCACGTTCACGGAGTCGCGGAACCCCCACTTGCCGTAGATCGCGAAGTCGTGCTCGAGCTTCGCGAGGTTGGCCAGCGTCGCCGTTGGTGCGAAGCGCAGGGCGAGGAACGACGCGTGCGGGGTCACGACGCCATTGGTGTATGCGGAGGGCGGGGGATCGGGCAGGGGGTTCGGATGGAACTCCGGGCACCCGACCGCGCCGTGATCGACGAACGTGTTGTCCTCGTTCGACGGGTAGCCGCCGGGGTTCATGCCGATCGCGTCAACGCCGTATGCGTTGTAGCCGCCTTCGGGGATGTTCGAGGGGGAGAAGCCCCAGTAGCCGTAGCCCGCCTCGACGAGGCCGTGGTGGATCTGAGCGGCCACGGTCAGGGGATGGTTGATCGCCCAGCTGTCCTTGCCCCATCGGTCCTCGGGCACGAACAGCGCTGGCATGAGCGCTTCGAACATGCTCCCGCCCCAGCCCGGGACGATCTTCATTCCGTCGTACTGATAGGCGCCCTCGAAGACATTGACACCGAGGTAGGTCTTGTCGACGCCGACTGGGCGGGTTTCCTGCCAGCTCCAATCACAGGTAGCAGGGAACGTCCGCCATGCCCCGAAATACTCCTTCGCGGGGATCGTGCCCGTGGCGATCCCGATGTAGCTCGCGATGCGGCTCTCGCTGACGATGGTGTCGTAGCAGCACGGCGAATCGGTCGGCGACGCCCAGTAGAAGGCGATCCGGTTGGCGTCCGGCCGGTAGTAGAAGCCGAAGTCCATGCTGTCGAAGAGCGCACCGGCCTGCTTTGCGACCTCGGGCACGCTCGTGGCGACGACATGGAGACCGGCGGCGAGCCAGCCGTTATCGACGGACGAGAGGATCGGCTTGAGCGGCACACCCGAGGGTGGCCAGACCCTGAGCTTCGCCCCGGTCCGGTGGTCGTACCAGTTGTAGAACTGGCCGCTCGGCCGGCCATCGGCACCGATCGTCTCGTCCCGCTCCATGCCGGACAGGGTGGTCAGGGTCTGCCTCAGCCGTGAGACCGCGTCCTTGTGCTTGATGATCCCGAGACGGTCCGCGACGAGCGTGCTCCACAGGTAGGCGCCGATGTTCGTGGTCGAGGTCTGGACGCTGGCGGTCCCGTCGGAATCGAGACTGTCGGCCGGCAGACCGCTGTTTGGATCGGTCATGGCGACCAGCGACGCATACGTGTCGCGGGCATAACGACGCAGGGTCTTCCCCTGCCCGCCGGTGGGTGCCGACAGACGCGCGGCCGCCGAATCGCCGGACGGCTCCGCACCCACGGCCGCGGCACCCGCCGGCAGCACGAGCGCCGCCGCGAGCAAGCCGACGGCGAAGGCGAGAGGAAGGTGCACGGCTCGGCGCCTGGTCATGTTGGAACCTCCGTGATTCCCGGGCGCGAGGGACGCCCTGTCGAATGGCTCAGCCCTTGAGCCCGGTCGTCGCGATGCCCTCGGTGATCCACCGCTGGAAGAGGATGAAGACGATCAGGACGGGGACGACGAGGATCACCGCGCCCGCCATCAGCATCCCGTGGTCGGCCTGGTACTGGCCGGTGGCGAACGTGGCCAGCGCGACCGGCAGCGTGTACATCTGCGGCTCGGTGGCCATCACCAAGGGGTAGAGGAAGCTGTTCCAGAGTCCGAGGAAGGTGAGGATGCCCAGCGTCGCGAGGACCGGCGTCGCGATCGGCAGGACCACCGTCCAGAAGATCCGGAACTCGTTGGCGCCGTCGATCCGGGCGGCCTCGAGCAGCTCGTCGGGGACGCCGAGCATGAACTGGCGCATCAGGAAGACGCCGAACGGTCCAGCCAGGAACGGCAGGATCAGGCCCGGGTAGGTGTTCACCAGCCCGAGGTTGCTCATCAGGATGAAGTTCGGGATGAGGGTGATCCCTGCCGGAACCATCAGGGTGGCCAGGACCAGGGCCATGATCACGCGCTTGCCATCCCAGCGCAGCTTGGCCAGGGCGTAGCCGAGCATCGGGCAGAACACCAGGTTGCCGACGGTGACCGCGAAGGCGATCACCAACGAGTTGAAGAAGAAGCGCGGGAAGTCGAGCTGGTCGAAGAGCCGACCGTAGTTGTCGCCGGTCGGTGCCGAGGGCAAGAGGGTCGGCGTCGTCTGCAGGAAGTCGGTCTCCGGCTTGATCGAGCCGAGGACCATCCACAGGAACGGCCCCACCATCAGTACGAGACCGCCGACGAGGAAGAGGTACGCCCAGCGGCTCGATCCGATCCGTCCGCCTTCGGGGGCGCCGGGGCGAGGGACTTGGCTGCGCGCGACGGCTGTCACCGCCCTGTCCTGATCATGTTTCTGACCGGAGGAACTTGAACTGGAGGAAGGCCACGACGGCGACGATCAGGAACAGGACGTAGGCGATCGCCGAGGCGTAGCCCTGGTGGAAGAACCGGAACCCCTGCTGGTACATGTACATCGTCACCGACAGGGTGTGGTCGAGCGGCCCGCCGCCGGTCATCACGAACGGTTCCTCGAACAGCTGCAGGTAGCCGATCGTGGTGATGACGGTCATGAACAGGATCGTCGGACGCAGTAGCGGGATGGTCACGTAGCGGAACACCTGCCAGCGTCCGGCGCCGTCCAGCGAGGCCGCTTCGTAGAGCGTCTGCGGGATCGCTTGCATGCCAGCCAGGAAGACGACCATCGCGAAGCCGAGATTGCGCCAGACGGCCATCGCGATGATCGAGGGCATGGCAAGGACCGGATCGGCCAGCCAGGCCGGACCGCTGATCCCGAGGCCAGCAAGGCCCATGTTGATGAGCCCGTAGTCGGGGTTGAGCAGGAAACGCCAGACGACCGCGATCGCGACGATGCTGGTGATGACCGGCAGGTAGTACCCGACCCGGAAGGCGGTCCGGAACCTGGTGATCCCGCGGTTGAGCGCGTTGGCGATCAGGAGCCCGAGCGCCAGCGTCACCGGGACGCCGATGACCACGAAGTAGAACGTGTTGATCAGCGACGTCCAGAACTTCGGGTCGCCGAGCAGGTCGGAGTAGTTCTTGAGTCCGACGAACGTCGCGCCGATCGGATTGGCCAGGTCGCGGAGCCCGAAGCTGGTGAAGCTGAGCAGGAACGACGCGAAGATCGGGAGCGCGAGGAAGAGCCCGAACAGGACCACGAACGGGGCGGCGAACGCCCAACCCGTGAGGTCCTCTCGCCAACGCCGAGAGGAGGCGACCGAGGTCGTCTCCACTCGAACGTTTCGTTGGGCGAGGGCCGGGACGGTCATGTCAGCTGCCCGTCCCGATCGCCTCGGCCTCCTTCTGCATCTCGTCGGCGGCCGCCTGCGGGGTCATCGCACCGGTCGTCATCTTCTCGAGTGTCGAGTTGAGTTTGTCGGCCAGCTCGCTCCAGGTCGGGATCGCGGGCTGGGCCTTCGTGCTCTTGAGCTGGTCGCCGAACTTGGCGACGTTCGGGTCGGCCTTGATGGCGGGATCGTCCCACGCGGCGGTCACCGCCGGCAGGTCGGTGGCATCGGTGTACCAGGCGACCTGCGTCTTCGGGTCGGTGAGGTACTGGACGAACTTCCAGGCCAGGTCCTTGTTCTTGCTGTCCTTGTAGACGACCACGTTGCTGCCACCGACGAACGAGGTCGAGCTGACCTTGCTCGGGATCGGCGCGATCGCCCACTTGTCGGCGAAGCTCGCGCCGCCGGCGGTCGTGATCAGGCCGATGTGCCATGGACCCGAGTAGAACATCGGGTGCGTGCCGGCGACGAAGGCAGGCGTGATGTCGAAGCCCTCGGGGACCGTCTTCGGGGAAAGGCCATCGTTGAAGAACGACTGGTAGGTCGTCAGCGCCTCGACGGCCGCGGGGCTGTTGAGGGTGAACTTGCCCGAGGCGTCCATGATGTCGCCGCCGTTCGACCACAGGAACGGCACGTACTCCTGCCAGTTCTTGGTGCCGAGCGAGATGCCCCACTTGGCGCCGCCCTTGGACTGCATCGCCTTGGCCATCGCCGAGAGGTCGGTCCAGGTCGCCGGCGGCGCACTGATGCCGGCCTTCTGCGCGATGTCGGTGCGGTAGTAGAGCAGACGCGTCTCGACATACCAGGGCACGCCGGACAGGGTGCCCTTGACGATGTTGGTGTTCCACGCGCTGTCGAAGAACGCGCCCTGGGTGAAGTTCGCGGGGACCGGCTCGAACGCCCCGGTCTCGGCGAACTGAGCCATCATGTCGGTGCCCATCTGGCTGACGTCGGGCGTCTGGTGGCCGGCGATCGCGGTCTGGAGCTTGTCGACGGCGACGCCCCAGTCGACGGGCGTCACGTTGACGGTCGTGCCCGGATTGTCCTTCACGAAGGCGTCGGCGAGATCCTTGAGCTTGACGCCCTCGTTGCCCATCGCCCAGACGGTCAGCGTGCCTGTGACTGAGGCGGCCGGGCTGAGCGCCGGCGCCTGGCTTGGAGCAGCGGCGGAGCCGCTCGTCCCTGATGAACCGGCGGGCGCGCCGGATCCCGAATTGGTCCCGCAGGCCGCGACCGCGAGGACGATCCCGGCGAGGATCGCTGCGATCCGGAACGGCCGGCCGCGCTCACCCCGGGGTGTGGCGGCCGTCGATGTGAAATGCGCCATGTCCGTTCTCCCAGTGCCGTCGTCGTCCGCTCGCCGTCTGGCGAGCCATCGAGGTGGATCCGTGCCGGCGGGCGCTGCCGCCGGGCGCGATGTCGGTACGATCCCGCGGGACCGCCGAGAAGGGCGACCCCATCCAAGGGCCACCCTGGGCGATCCGTTCATGCTCCGGTCCGCTCGACTGGGTTCGTGCGCGCCCAGAGGCGTGATCCCGTGCTCTTCGAGCGGTGGATTCCCGGGCTATCGATGACGACGAGGTCGGCCGTCTGTGGATCTCGTCGAGCATTCGCCTGCGAGGATCGCGGGCGTTCCCGAGCCTTCGGCAAATCTCCTACCGGGTGACCGTCCTGTCATGACGGTTCGTCATGACGGTACGGCCGGCGCTGGTGCAGCCTCGACACAGGTGATGGCCGTGCTATTGCAGTTCCATGTCGGGGACACGAGATCGTGTCTCCCGCGCGCGGGAGCGGCAGGGTCAGGTCGCGCGGCGGGTCGGCGTCGTGGAGGTGAACTCGGCCGGCGTCACCCAGGACCGTAGCGTGCGCATGTAATTGGCACGCTCGAAGGCCGACGGATCGGCGACCGTGGCCTGGCTTGCGCTTCCACGGAGCTGCGCGACGGACTCGTAGTCGTGCTCGGTCATCCACGTGCGCAGCTCGGATTCGACGGTCCGGATGTGGTCGGGACCCTGGCGCAGGACGGCCGAGGTCATCATCACGACATCGGCGCCGACCATCAGGCCCTTGACCACGTCGGTCCCGGCACCGGCACCCGAGCTGGCCGCCAGTGACACGTCCGGACCGAGCTGGGGTCGCAGGATCGCGATCCAGCGGACCGGCAGTCGCAGCTCCCAGGCGTGGCTCAGGTCGAGCCGCGGCACCACGTCGAACGTGTCGAGGTCGATGTCCGGCTGGTAGAACCGATTGAACAACACGAGGCCGTCGGCCCCGGCTGCGACGACCGCGCCAGCGAAGTTCGCGAGGGCCGAGTAGTAGGGGCTCAGCTTGACCGCCAGCGGGATGGTGACCGCCGCGCGGACGGCGGCGACGAGCGACACGTCGGCCGCCTCGAGCCCGGCGGCCGTGCGGCGCGGGTCGGCCGCGATGTGGTAGAGGTTGAGCTCGAGGGCGTCCGCCCCGGCGTCCTCGATGAGACGCGCGTAGCGGACCCAGCCACCGGCGCTGTCGGCGTTGAGGCTGGCGATGACCGGGATGCCCGCGGCGGCCTTGATCCGGCTCAATCCCGCGAGATAGCGGTCGGCGGCGCCGACGAATGTGTCGATGGCGGGGAAGTAGTCGAGCGCCTCGGCGAACGCCTCGGTGCCCTGCTCGAGCGATCGGTAAAGCTCGAGCTCTTCGGCGAGGATCTCCTCCTCGAACAGCGACGGCAGGACGATGGCGCCGGCTCCGGCACGCTCGACCTGCCGGGCCGTACCCGGCGCGCCATTGAGCGGCGACGCCGAGGCGACGATGGGGGAGTGCAGGTCCAGCCCGAGATAGCGCGTTCGCAGGTCGACGGTCACGCCTTGTCTCCCTCGGCTTCGTAGCGATAGCCCGCGTCGCTCTCGACCTCGGGCAGGATGTCCGGGTCGGGCGCGTGGATGTGGGGCACCGTGCGTTCGATCCCGGCGAGTTGCAGGTAGTAGCGCCAGCGTTCATCGGCGTCGTCCTGGGCCAGGGCCGCGAGCTCGGCGGCTCGTTCGGGCTGCGTCCGCTGGAGGATGGCGAAACGCGTCTCGGTCGCCACGAACTCGGCGATCGGGAGCGACGGCGTCGCGGAGTCGAGCTTGAACGGCTTGCCGCCGTCGATCTCGGACGGGTGGAACCGGTAGAGCGGCCAGTAGCCGCTCTTGACGGCGTCCTTCTGGTGCGACATCGACTTCGACATGTCGATCCCGTGGGCGATGCAGGTGCTGTAGGCGATGACCAGCGAAGGCCCCGGCCAGGCGTCGGCCTCGAGCAGCGCCTTGGTCGTCTGGAGGTCGTTGGCGCCCATCGACACCTGCGCGACGTAGACGTTGCCGTATGACCGCGCGATCGCCCCCAGGTCCTTCTTCGCCGTGCCCTTGCCCGCGGCCGCGAACTTGGCCACGGCGCCACGAGGCGTCGCCTTCGACGCCTGGCCGCCGGTGTTCGAGTAGACCTCGGTGTCGAGGACGAGGATGTTGACGTTGCGGCCCGACGACAGGACCTGGTCGAGGCCGCCGAAGCCGATGTCGTAGGCCCAGCCGTCGCCGCCGATGATCCAGACGCCCTGGCGGACGAGGTCGCCGGCGAGCGCCAGGAGGTGCCGGGCATCCGGGCGGGCGTCACCCTCGATCGGTTCGAGCGCCTCGCGCAGCCGCGCGACCCGCTCGCGCTGGAGGATGATCTCGGCCTCGGTGTCCTGGCTGGCGTCGAGCAGGCTGCGAGCCAGCTCGTCCCCGATCGACGGCGCGAGCCGCTCGACCAGGTGGCGGGCCTGCGCGGTCTGCGAGTCGAGCGCGAGCCGCATCCCGAGGCCGAACTCGGCGTTGTCCTCGAAGAGCGAGTTGGCCCACGCCGGGCCACGGCCGGCCGCGTTGACCGTCCATGGGGTGGTCGGCAGATTGGCGCCGTAGATCGACGAGCAGCCGGTCGCGTTGGCTACGATCATCCGGTCGCCGAAGAGCTGGCTTACCAGCCGGATGTAGGGCGTCTCGCCGCAGCCGCCGCAGGCCCCCGAGAACTCGAACAGCGGCTCGAGCACCTGGCTGCCCTTGATGGTGTCGTGCGCGATCAGGCTTCGGTCGAGTGGCGCGATCGACTGGAAGAAGTCCCAGCGTGGGCGCTCGATGTCGCGATGCTCCGCGATCGGTGCCATGTCGATGGCCTTGTGGCTGGTGTCGGTCTTGCTCTTGGCCGGGCAGACGTCGACACATACACCGCAGCCGGTGCAGTCGTCCGGAGCGACCTGGATGGTGAGCCGGTGGTCGGCGAGGTCGCGCGACCGGAACTCCTTGTGCAGGAAGCCGGCGGGCGCGTCCGCGACGGCCGACGTGGGGAACACCTTCATCCGGATGGTCGCGTGCGGGCAGACCATCGCGCACTTGCCGCAGTCGATGCAGATCGCCGGATCCCAGATCGGGATCATCTGGGCGATCGCCCGCTTCTCGTACTTGGTGGTCCCGGTCGGGAACGTGCCGTCGACCGGCAGCGCGCTGACCGGCAGCAGGTCGCCGTCGCCGGCCATCAGCCGCGAGGTGATGCGGGCCACGAAGTCGGGCACGTCTTCGGAGACCGGCGGGGTCGTCGCCTGGTCGTTGGTGACGGGGCCGAGCGTGACGTGGCCGAGCCGGGCGAGCGATCGGTCGATCGCCGCGAAGTTCCGCGCGACGACCGCATCGCCTCGTTTGGCATAGGTCTTCTCGACGAACGCCTTGATGCGTGCGATGGCCTCCTCGGCCGGGAGGATCCCGGCGAGCTGGAAGAAGCACGGCTGCATGACGGTGTTGATGCGACCGCCCATCCCGGTCTCGTCGGCCACGGCCAGGGCGTCGATCACCCAGAAGTCGATCTGCTTGTCGACGAGCAGCCGCTGGACGGCCGCGGGCAGGTGCTCCCAGACCTCGTCGGGCCCAAACGGCGAGTTGAGCAGGAAGGTCGCTCCGGCCTTGGCATATTCGAGCACCTTCATCCGGCCAAGCAACCCGAACTGATGACACGCGACGAAGTCGGCGCTCTCGATGAGGTAGGTCGACCGGATCGGCTCTGGACCGAAGCGCAGGTGCGACACGGTGACCGAGCCGGACTTCTTGGAATCGAGGACGTAGTAACCCTGGGCGTACAGGTCCGTGCTCTCGCCGATGATCTT
>Ga0307281_10000129_pt1 | contig 17184 bp, 15 predicted proteins | sample ER_DNA_120_FD_194486 | JGI IMG/M metagenome (GOLD analysis project Ga0307281, IMG submission 194486) | Bulk soil microbial communities from the East River watershed near Crested Butte, Colorado, United States - ER_DNA_120 | ecosystem: Environmental > Terrestrial > Soil > Floodplain | place...
CGAGAAGACGGACGCGCCGATGATGGAGTGCAAGAAAGCGCTCGCTGAGGCCGGCGGGGACATGACAAAGGCCGAGGAAATCCTGCGCATCAAGCTCGGTAACAAGGCAAGCAGGGCAGCTTCCCGGGTCGCCGCGGAGGGTGTGGTGGCGGCTCACGTTGCAGCGGATGGCAGGAGTGGCGCCCTGGTCGAAGTGAACTGCGAGACTGATTTCGTGGCCAAGAACGGAGAGTTCCTAGCTTTAGCAGGGGCAATCGCGGAATTGGTCGCATCCCGGAACCCCGCCACTGTGGAGGCGCTGCGGGAGTTGCCGTTCAAGGGCTCGACGGTGGAGGAGACTCGCAAGGCGCTCGTCGGGAAGATCGGAGAGAACCTGTCGATCCGCCGCTTCGTCCGCATGACGGCGCAGGGGAGACTTGCGGTCTACATTCACGGCGGCGCCAAGATCGGAGTCATGGCGGATGTCGTCGGCGGCGACGACACGCTCGCCCGGGACATCGCCATGCATATCGCCGCGAGCAAGCCGGTGGCGCTTTCAGCGGCCGCGGTCCCGGCCGAGCTGGTGCAGAAGGAACGCGGCATTGCCGCCGCCAAGGCGGCGGAGTCGGGCAAGCCCGCCAACATCGTCGAGAAGATGGTGGACGGTGCCGTGCAGAAATTCCTCAAGGAGGTGACGCTGCTCGGTCAGCCTTTTGTCAAGAACGACAAGCAGAGCATCGAGCAGCTGCTGAAGTCGAAGAGTGCAGCGGTCGCGGGATTCACTCTTTACGTCGTGGGCGAGGGCCTGGAGAAGCGCAAGGACGATTTCGTTTCCGAAGTCATGGCGCAGATCAGTCAGACCGCGTGAACCCGCCATCCCGGTCAGCCGCTCTGTCCACTCCCGCCCGCCCCGAGGGCAACATGCCGCAGACGCCCGCCTACAAGCGCATCCTGCTCAAGCTCTCCGGCGAAGCGCTGATGGGGGAGGACAACTACGGCATCAACCGCGGGACCGTCGACCGCATCGTGGGTGAGATCGCCGAGGTCGTGAATCTCGGCGTGGAGGTGGCGGTCGTCATTGGCGGTGGTAACATCTTTCGCGGAATCACGCCGGCGGCCTCGCACATGGATCGCGCGACTGCGGACTACATGGGCATGCTGGCGACGGTGATGAATGCGCTGGCGCTGCAGGACGCGATGCGCCGCGTCGGCCTGGTGAGCCGGGTCCAGTCGGCGCTCAACATCGAGCAGGTCGTCGAGCCTTACATACGGGGCAAGGCGATGCGCTATCTGGAGGAGGGAAAGGTGGTCATTTTCGCCGCGGGCACCGGCAACCCCTTCTTTACCACCGACACGGCGGCGGCGTTGCGCGGCATGGAGATGAACGTCGATCTCGTGCTCAAGGCAACCAAGGTGGACGGGGTCTATACGGACGATCCCAAGACTCACCCCGACGCGATGCGCTACCAGCGCCTCACCTTCGACGAAGCCATCATAAAGAATCTCAAAGTGATGGATGCCACGGCGCTGACGCTGTGCCGCGACCAGAAGCTGCCGATCAACGTCTTCAGCATATTCAAGCCGGAAGCGCTCAAACGCATCGTTTTGGGCGGGGATGAGGGAACGTTCCTGCATGTTTGACGGTACGCACGGAATTGACGGGAGGTAGACCATGATTGCCGACGTCAAAAAGACCGCGGAACAGAAGATGCGGAAGACGGTGGAGGCACTTAAGACCGACCTGGCGAAGGTTCGCACCGGCCGCGCCCACACCGGCCTGCTCGATCACATCATGGTGGACTACTACGGCACGTCGACCCCAATCCCGCAGGTGGGCAACGTGACGCTCCTCGACGCGAGGACGATTGCCGTCAACCCGTGGGACAAGAAGATGGCGCCCGCCATCGAGAAGGCGATACGCGATTCCGACCTCGGGCTCAACCCGGCGGCGATGGGCGAGACGGTCAGGGTGCCGATGCCGACCCTGACCGAGGAGCGCCGCAAGGATCTGATCAAGGTCGTGCGCCACGAAGGCGAGAATGCCCGCGTCGCGGTGCGTAACGTGCGCCGTGACGCCATCCACCACCTGAAGGAGCTGCTCAAGCAGAAGAAGGTCTCGGAGGACGAGGAACGCCGGGCGCAGGACGAAATCCAGAAGCTCACCGACCGTTCGATTACCGACATCGACAAGTTCCTGCAGCAGAAAGAAGCCGACCTGATGGCGGTGTGATGACCTCATACACCAGTTCGACGCTCGAAATACCGCGCGCGCGGCGTATGGCCCGCCACATTGCCGTCATCATGGACGGCAACGGGAGGTGGGCCAAGCAGCGCCACTTGCCGCGGGTAGCGGGGCACCGGCGGGGCGTAAAGTCGGTGCGCGAAATCGTGCGCGCGTGCGCGGAGCGGGGCGTGGAATACCTCACCCTGTTCGCATTCTCGAGCGAGAACTGGCGGCGTCCCGCGGACGAAGTCACTTACCTCACGCAGCTGTTCGTGATGGCGCTCGAGCAGGAGGTGGGGAAGCTGCACGATAACGGCATCCGCTTCAAGCTGATCGGCGACTTGAGCCGGTTCGAGCCCAGGCTCCAACGGCTGGCGCGGGAGGCGGAAGCGCTCACGGCGGCGAATCAAGGGCTGACGCTAACCATCGCGGCGAACTATGGCGGGCGCTGGGACGTGCTGCAGGCGGCCAACCGGATGCTGCGGGAGCATCCGGGGCTGGCGGCGGGCTTCAGCGAGAGCGACCTTACGCCCTACCTGGCGTTGAACTATGCGCCCGAACCCGATCTTTTCATCAGGACGGGCGGAGAGCAACGCATCAGTAATTTCGTGTTGTGGCAGCTGGCTTATACCGAGCTCTATTTCACCGACACGCTGTGGCCGGACTTCGATGCCGCCGCACTCGACCGCGCGATCGTTTCCTACCAGCAGCGCGAGCGCCGCTTCGGACGCACCAGCGAGCAGCTGCCCGCCGGCACCGGGCAGGCGGAGTATCGCGTCGTCCATACCCGCTCCGCCGAGTGACGGCGCCTGGAGCCGTTGGGGCTTTAGAGCCCCTAACACGATGAAACGCGCGATGCGCTGTCACGATTTTGGCTCAGGACGCGAAGCAAGGCCCGCCGCTTAGACCGACTAAGCAAGGGACTTGCGACAAAGTCATGGGCCAAAACTCGTGCCAGCCCCTGGGTTGTCATTGGCTAATCCGATGCCTGCGCCGGGGTTGCGGCCAAAATCGGCGACGCGCCGGAGCGTGGAGCAGGGGCCCCGGTTTCCGGGGATGCGACCGTGTAGGCGCGTGTAAGTCCCGCGCAATACGGCGCTCTCATGTCCCGCTCCGGGGTCGCATCCAAGCACACGACGCTTGGAACCTGCTCCGCCCTGCGCGGGACACTTTGTCGCTCGGCTTGCTAATATCGACATATTGGCTGCGCCTCGCTTCGCGTCATCACCAATTTTGGCTCGCAACGCACGCGTGTTTCATCGTGTTAGGGGCTCTTAATTTATGTTGAACGCGCGCCTCGTCACAGCGTTTGCCCTTCTTGCCGCCTGCATCACCGCGCTGTTGTTGCTGCCCAATCGGTGGTGGGCCGTGCTGCTGTTGCTTGTGCTGGCGGTGGCCGCATGGGAATGGGGGGCGCTTGCGGGCATCAAGCTCGCGCAGCGGTGGCTGTACGTCGGTCTCGTGCTCGGCTCGGCCTGCGTGATCGGTTTGATCGCCGAGAGCGCGGGTGGCACCGCGCAGCAGCGCGCCTGGATGGAAACCAGCTTCTACGGTGCCAGCACTGCTTTCTGGTTGCTGCTCGCATTGCCGTGGCTGTCACGGCAATGGCAGGTGCAATCGCGGCTCGCGCTGGGAGCTGCAGGCTGGATGGTGCTGGTGCCGGCCTGGCTTGCAGTGGCGCGCTTGCAGTCGGAACCGGGGCGGCTTCTCGCGGTTCTGGGCATCGTCTGGATCGCCGATACCGCAGCTTACCTGGCGGGAGGAGCATGGGGGCGGCATCGCCTGGCGCCCAAGGTCAGTCCGGCCAAGACTTGGGAGGGCGTGGCGGGCGCCTGCGCTGCAGTGGCGGTGTATTATGTCGTTCTGTCAATCCTAGTGTCTGATGGGCGCTGGTGGCACGGGTGGAGCGGTGCGGTTCTGTTTGCAGGTGTCACGCTGATGAGCATAGTGGGGGACCTGTTCGAGTCGTGGATCAAGCGCCAGGCGGGGGTCAAGGACAGTGGCGCGTTGCTGCCGGGGCATGGCGGCGTTCTCGACCGGCTTGACAGCGTGAACTCAAGCATGCCGTTTGCAGCATTGGTGCTGCCGTACGTCCTGTAGGCAGCTACCCCGCCCATGACCGACAAGAAGCGGCTTACCATATTGGGATCTACCGGCAGCGTCGGCGCCAGCACGCTTGACGTGGTGGCGCGACACCGTGATCGGTTCGAAGTGGTGGCGCTTGCCGCGCGGCATCAGGCCGAGGCTCTTTTCAAGCAGTGCCTCGCCTTCCAGCCACGAATCGCGGTTCTGCTGGAGCCGGGGGCGGCCCGGGAATTGCAGCAGCGCCTGCTGCAGGCGGGACTCGGCTGCAAAGTATTGAGCGGTGCGAAGGCGCTGGAGGAGGTCGCGAGCCTGCCCGACGTAGACACCGTAATGGCGGCGATCGTCGGCGTGGCTGGACTAAGACCGACGCTGGCCGCGGCGCGCGCCGGAAAGAGGATTTTGCTCGCGAACAAGGAGTCGCTGGTGACGGCAGGCGCGGTGCTGATGGACGCCGTGCGCGCGAGCGGCACGACGTTGCTGCCGATTGACAGCGAGCACAATGCCGTGTTCCAGGCACTGCCGCGCGTGAGGGGTGCACCGGATACGGCCGGCGTTCGCCGCATATTGCTCACGGCCTCGGGCGGGCCGTTTCGGTCGGCCTCGCCGCGCCAACTCGAGGACGTGACTCCCGCCCAGGCATGCGCGCATCCCAACTGGGTGATGGGACGCAAGATCTCCGTGGATTCGGCGACCATGATGAACAAGGGACTGGAGGTCATCGAGGCGCATTGGCTGTTCGATGCTCGCCCGGACCAGATCGAGGTCGTGATCCATCCCGAGAGCGTGGTCCATTCGCTGGTTGAGTACGTAGACGGATCGGTCATCGCGCAGCTCGGCAACCCGGATATGCGAACCCCCATCGCTTATGCGCTCGGCTTCCCCGAGCGCATTGACGCCGGCGTGGATTTTCTGGATCTCCCGCGCATCGGTGCATTGCACTTCGAGCGGCCCGATCGTGATCGATTCCCGTGCCTGCGGCTCGCGTACGAAGCACTGGCGGCAGGCGGCACCGCGCCGGCCGTGCTCAACGCAGCAAACGAGGTTGCGGTGGAGAGTTTTCTCGCCGGCACGACTGGATTTATGCAGATTCCGGCCTTGATCGAAGCGGTCCTGTCGGACGTGACGTGGCGCCCGGTGGGCAGCCTCGAGGACGTACTTGCCGCCGACCGCGCCGCGCGCGAAAGTGCCAACGGCTGGTTGCGTGCAGCCCGCCAGGCATCATTTGCCGTTCACGGCTCCTGACGCATGACGCTCCTCATTACCATCGCCGCCTTTGTGGCGGCGCTCGGTTGCCTGATCGTGTTCCATGAATTCGGCCACTACGTCGCGGCACGCGCTTGCGCGGTCAAGGTGCTGCGTTTTTCGGTCGGCTTCGGCAAGCCTTTGTGGATGCGGCGCTACGGGCGAGACGCAACCGAATGGGCGATCGCTGCTTTTCCGCTTGGCGGATACGTCAAGATGCTGGACGAGCGCGAGGGACCTGTGGCGAGCGAAGACCTGCCGCGCGCGTTCAACCGGCAGTCGGTAGGGCGGCGGGTAGCAATCGTGGCTGCGGGGCCGGCGGCCAATTTCCTGCTGGCGGTCTTGCTCTACTGGGCGTTGTTCATGCACGGCGTGCCGGGATTCAAGCCGGTGCTGGGGGAGCCGCCAGCCGGCACGCTCGCGCACCACGCCGGTTTCGCGGCGGGAGACACCCTTGCCGCGATCGGCGACGAACCCGTCGCGACCTGGCAGGACGCGCGCTGGATCCTGCTGCAGCATGCCGTCCAGAAATCCTCTGTTGTGATTACCGTGTTGCCTGCCCGCGGCGGGACGGGAACGCGCCGGCTCGATCTCTCCGGCGTGACTATGGCCGATCTCGACAGCGACTTCCTGCGCGCACTCGGCCTCACGCGCTATCAGCCGCCCCTCAAGCCCATCATCGGCGAGGTCGTGAGTGGCGGCGCGGCCCATCGCGCCGGATTGAAGGCAGGCGACGAGATCGTGGCAGTGAGTAACCAGAAGATCGAGAGCTGGGACCAGGTGGTGAAGATCGTGCGCGCGCATCCGGGCACCCAACTTGTGATCGAGGTCAGGCGCGGCGGCGCGCTGCAGCCCGCCATCGCAGTGGCCCCAGACACCGTACTCGAGGGTGGGAGCAAGATTGGCAGAATCGGGACGGCGCCGCTGGTGGACCGCTCGGCACTGGCCGGAATGATCGTCGAGGTGCGCTACGGCCCGCTGGAGGGCCTAGGCAGGGCCCTGCAGAAGACGTGGGATACCTCGGTCTTCAGCTTGAAGCTGCTCGGCAAGATGATCGTCGGCGAGATCTCGCTCAAGAATATTTCCGGACCCATCACGATCGCCGACTACGCCGGGCAATCCGCGCAGAGCGGCGTGGCTTCGTATCTCCTGTTTCTCGCGCTCATCAGCATCAGCCTGGGGGTGCTCAACCTGCTGCCGATCCCGTTATTGGACGGCGGCCATCTCATGTACTATGCAATCGAAATTCTCAAAGGCCGTCCACTTTCGGACCGGGCCATCGAGATCGGCCAGCACGCCGGCCTGGCGCTGTTGTTCACGCTGATGGCCTTTGCCCTCTATAACGACATACATCGCCTGATCGGCGGTTGAGTTCATGCGCTGGTTCCGCGCCGCACTGCTGCTCTCTGCGTTCCATGCAGTCACGGCAACCGCCATCGAGCCCTTCGTCATCCGGGACATCCGGGTGGAAGGCATACAGCGCACCGAGGCCGGCACGATCTTCAGCTACCTTCCGGTCAAGGTCGGCGATACCATGACCAATGAGCGGGCGGCCCAGGGCATTCGAGCGCTGTTCGCAACCGGCTTTTTCCGCGACGTCAGCCTGGAGCGCGAGGGCGAGGTGCTGGTGGTGGTCGTGCAGGAACGGCCGTCGATCGCCCAGATCGAGTTCTCCGGCCTGAAGCAGTTCGAGAAGGATCAGATCACGAGCGGCATGCGCCAGATCGGCATCGCCGAAGGCCGCATCCTCGACCGGGGGTTGCTCGAGCGCGCGGAGCAGGAGTTGAAGCGCCAGTACCTGAGCCGTGGCTATTACGCGGTCAGCGTCAGCACCACGATCACGCCCCTGGAGCGCAACCGGGTCGCGATCAACTTTAATATCGAGGAAGGGGAAGTCGCCAAGATCCGGCAGATCAGCATCGTCGGCGCGCAGGCGTTCAGCGAAAGCACGCTCACGGGCCTGTTCGTGCTGCGCACGCCGGGACTGCTGACCTGGTACAGCAAGAATGACCAGTACTCCCGGGAGAAACTGTCTGCCGACCTGGAGACGATGCGCTCGTACTACCTCGATCGGGGCTATCTCGAGTTCACGATCGATTCTACCCAGGTCTCGATCACGCCCGACAAGCAGGACATCTACATCACGATCAGCATCACCGAGGGGCAGAAGTATATCGTGTCGGACGTGCGGGTGGCGGGCGAGCTGCTGGTTCCGGAGGAGGAAATTCGCAAGCTGATACTGGTCATACCTGGCGAAGCGTTCTCCCGCGCGCGATTGACCGAGTCGACCAAGTTGATCGGCGACCGCCTCGGCGACGAAGGCTATGCTTTTGCCAACGTCAACGCGGTGCCAAGTCTCGACAAGGAAAAGCGCGAGGTCGCGTTCACATTCCTCATCGATCCGGGGCGGCGCGTTTACGTGCGCCGCATCAGTGTTACCGGCAACACTCGCACGCGCGACGAGGTCATCCGCCGCGAGACGCGGCAGCTGGAAGGCGCCTGGTACTCGGCGCAGAAGGTCACCCTCTCCAAGCAGCGCGTCGACAGGCTCGGTTACTTCTCCGAGGTCAATGTCGAGACGCCTGCTGTGCCGGGTGCGACGGACCAGGTGGACGTCAATCTCGCGGTCGTCGAGAAGCCCACCGGGAATCTGTTGCTCGGTGCGGGGTGGGGCAGCGATGACGGCCTGGTGATATCGGCCTCGATCGCGCAGCAGAATATTTTCGGCAGCGGGCGGCACCTGTCTCTGGGCGTCAATACCAGCAAGGTCAACACCACCTACTCGCTGTCCTACACCAACCCCTATTACACGGTGGACGGCGTGAGCCAGGGCTTTGATATCTACTACAAGGATCTCAACCCCGCGGCGAACGACCTTTCCCAATACCAGACCAAGACATGGGGAGGGCAACTGCGGTTTGGCGTCCCGATCTCGGAGCTCGACGTGATCCAGTACGGGCTCGGCTACGATGACACCACCATTACGCTCTTTCCCGACAGCCCGCTGCGCTACCGGCAATATGTAGCGGTTTTCGGTCCGCAGAATTCCAACGTGTTCCTGACCGCCGGTTGGTTGCGCGACGGGCGCGACAGCCACATCTATCCGACCAAGGGCACGTTCCAGCGAGCGAGCGGCGAGCTCGGAACGCCGCTCGGGGACCTGGAATACTACAAGCTCTACTATCAGTACCAGCGCTATTTCCCGGTGACGCGTTTTACCAGCCTTATGGTCAACGGCGAGGCTGGCTATGGAGACGGCTATAATGGCCTGCCATTGCCGTTTTTCAAGAATTACTATGTCGGTGGTGTCAGCTCGGTGCGCGGCTTCAAGTCTTATACTATAGGTCCCAAGGACATCAATGGTGACCCCACGGGCGGGTCCCAGAAGGTACAAGGCAACGTCGAGATCTTGTTCCCGTTTCCAGGTTTGCAGAATGACCGGTCGGTGAGGGTGAGCGCATTCGTCGATTCAGGATTAGTCGGGGATTCGATCAATTTCGATTTGTTGCGTGTTTCCTCCGGCCTCGCGGTGCTGTGGGTTTCGCCAATCGGCCCGCTGAAGGTCAGCTTCGGTTGGCCGATCCAGTATCAGCCGCGCGACCAGCTACAGAAATTCCAGTTCACCATTGGCGGGTTATTCTGATTGTGACAGGGTACGGCCGGACCACCGCGAAACAAACGTAAGGAGAGCCCAGTGAAGCATATATTCCCGAGGATCATCGTCCTGTTGCTGGCGTTTGCCGCTGCTGCTGCCGCGGCCCAGGACATGAAGATCGGTTTCGTGGACGTGGAGCGCATTCGCCGCGAGTCGGCGCCAGCGGAGCGCGCGAGCAAGCAGCTCGAGAAAGAGTTTGCGCCCCGCGCCCAGGATCTGCAGCGCCGCGAGGCACAGATCAAGACCCTGCAAGCGCAGCTCGAGAAGGACGCCATGACCATGAGTGAAAGCGATCGCCGGGGCAAGGAGCAGGAGCTGTCTCGCATGACCGTTGACTTTCAGCGCCTCCAGCGCGAGTACCGGGAGGACCTCAACTTGCGCCGCAACCAGGAGCTGGCGACGCTGTTCGAGCGCGCGGACCGCGTGATCAAGCAGATCGCGGATGCGGAGAAATTCGACCTGATCGTGCAGGAGGCGGTATTCCGGAGCCCGCGCATCGACATTACGGAGCGGGTGCTCAAGTCGCTCGCTGCGGAAAAATAGGCGGTGATTGTTTGCGAAGTGGGCGGGCCCGCGCGGCGCTGGCGGCCGCCAAGTTCGCACTCCTGGCAGCCTGTCGGACCTGGGCGTGCGCCAGGCTGGTAACGGCAGGACCGCCTGTGGAGTTTGAATAGTGGCAACCAGCGGACGCACATCCTACAACTTGCGCGAGATTGCCCGGCGCTTCGGCGGCGAGGTCGCCGGCGACCCTGCGATCGAAGTGCGCCGGGTCGCGACGCTGGAGAACGCAGCCCCGGACGCCATCGCGTTCCTGGCCAACGCACGCTACCTCCCGCAACTCAAGGGGACGCGCGCGGGCGCGGTGATCGTGGGAGAATCAGGCCGCAATGCGACGCAGCTTCCCCGTATCGTGTGCACGAATCCGTACGCTTATTTTGCGCGGGTGTCGGCGTTGTTCAATCCTGCGCCCGTAGCGCGGCCGGGAGCGCATGCGACCGCGGTCATAGACTATTCGGCGCGGGTAGCCGGCGATGCCGAGATCGGCCCGTGCGCGGTGGTCGGGCGCGGAGCGGTTATCGGGTCGGGCTGTATCGTCGGTGCCGGCTGCTTCATCGGGGATGGGGTGGTGATCGGCCCCGGCACGAGGCTGTACCCCCATGTCACTGTTTACCATGACTGCGTGATCGGCGAGCGCGTCATCGTTCATTCGGGCGTCGTGATTGGCGCCGATGGCTTCGGCATCGCGCTGGATGAGGAGCGCTGGCTCAAGGTGCCGCAGATCGGACGCGTGGTGGTCGGAAACGACGTGGAGATTGGCGCCAACACGACAGTTGACCGCGGCGCACTCGACGATACTGTGATCGAGGAAGGTGTGAAGCTCGACAACCAGATACAGATTGCTCATAACGTGCGGATCGGCGCCCACACGGCAATAGCCGCGTGCACCGGCATCGCCGGCAGCGCGAAGATCGGGCGGCATTGCCGAATCGGCGGCGCTTCCGGTATTGCCGGACACATCACCATCGCAGATCGTGTGGAAATTTCCACCTACACCCTGATCACCAAATCGATCGACCGCCCGGGAACCTACACCGGAGCCTATGCGTTCGAGCCACACCGGGAATGGCTCAAGAACGCGGCCCAGCTCCGGCACCTTGCCGAACTGGCGCAACGCGTTCGCGAGCTGGAAAAGAAATCAAAGCGGGCCAAAAGGAGCAAGCCGTGAGCGGCATGGACATCAACCAGATTCTCGAGTATCTCCCTCACCGCTACCCCTTCCTGCTGGTCGACAGGGTGCTCTCCTGCGAGCCAGGCAAGCGCCTGGTTGCCATCAAGAACGTCACCATCAACGAGCCATACTTCCAGGGCCATTTCCCGCATCACCCGGTGATGCCGGGGGTGCTGATCATCGAGGCGATGGCGCAGGCCTGCGCGATCCTGACTTTTCACAGCGAACAGCATCGGGCCGATGAACGCCTGGTCTACTACCTGGTCGGGATCGACAACGCCCGGTTCAAGAAGCCGGTCATGCCCGGTGACGCGCTGCGCCTGGAAGTGGTCCTGGAACGCCACGTTCGCGCCATCTGGAAATTCACGGCGCAAGCGCTGGTGGGGGACGCGCTGGTGGCCGAGTCGGGGATCATGTGCACCGTGCGCACGCTCAAAGAGGACGCGCAGGCGGGCCGGGCGCCGCACGCGTGATCCGCCCGCCTTGCCCATGAAGATCCATCCCACTGCGATCGTCGACACCCGGGCCCGGATTGCGCCGGACGTCGAGATCGGCCCCTATGCCGTGATCGGGCCGGACGTCGAGATCGGCGCGGGGTGCTGGATCGGCCCTCATGCCGTGGTGACCGGCCACACCCGCGTCGGCCAGCGCAACCGCATATTCCAGTTCACTTCCATCGGCGAGGTTCCCCAGGACAAGAAGTACAAGGGGGAACCGACGCGGCTGGAAATCGGAGACGGCAACACCATCCGCGAGTTCTGCACCTTCAATTGCGGGACGATGCAGGACGCCGGCGTGACGCGGGTCGGCGACGACAACTGGTTCATGGCGTGCGTGCACCTTGCTCACGACTGCCAGGTAGGAAGCCACACAGTGTTCGCCAACAACTCGACGCTGGGTGGGCACGTGCAGGTCGGCGACTACGCCATACTCGGCGGCTTCACCGGCGTGCACCAGTTCTGCCGCATCGGGGCGCACAGCATGACGGGGGCCGGCTCGATCGTGCGGCAGGACGTGCCGCCGTTCGTGATGACCGCCGGCAGTTCGGCGAAGCCGTACGGACTGAACGTGGAGGGCCTCAAGCGCCGCGGATTCACGGCCGACACTATCACCCGGCTCAATCGGGCCTACAAGACGCTCTACCGCTCCGGCCTCACGCTGGAGCAGGCAAAGGAGGAGCTCGCGCGCCAAGCGACCGAATGCCCGGAGCTCCAGGTCACGCTGGACTTCTTGTCCGGTTCCGGACGCGGCATCCTCCGCTAGGGGCGATGGAGCCGCTGACCATAGGCATGGTCGCCGGCGAGCCTTCGGGCGATGCGCTCGGCCTGCATCTCATCCAGGCGCTGCGCCGGCATGTTCCGCACGCGAGGTTCACCGGCATCGGCGGGCCCAGGATGACCGGGGCCGGCTTCGAGGCGATGTTCCCGATGGAAAAGCTCGCCGTGATGGGCATCGTGGAGGTCCTGCGGCATTACCCCGAGCTCGCCGGCATCCGCCGCCGGCTGGCAGCGCATTTCCTGAGCGAGCGTCCGCGGCTGTTCATCGGCATCGACGCGCCAGAGTTCAATCTCGGCCTCGAGTTGAAGCTCCGGTCCGCTGGTGTGCCGACGGTGCACTACGTCGGCCCCTCGATCTGGGCGTGGCGCGCCGGGCGCATTCGCAAGATCAAGCGGGCGGTGTCCAAGATGCTCGTTCTGTTCCCGTTCGAGGCGGCCCTCTACGAGCGCGCGCACGTGCCGGTGGCGTACGTCGGGCATCCGCTCGCGGACCTGCTCGGAGAATTTCCCGGAACCGCCGCCATCCGCGAACAGTTGCGCCTGCCTGCCGCGGCGAAGATCGTGACACTGCTTCCCGGCAGCCGGATCACCGAGGTGAAGCGGATGGCCGGACTGTTCGTAGCGACGGCCGAGAGAATCACCGAAGCGGTGCCGGGCGCGCTGTTTCTCGTCCCGTTCGTCAGCCGGGAGACCCGGGAGATCTTCGAAGCCGCGCTCTACCGCCGCGGAGCGGGAGAGCTCAACATGAGCATGATGTTCGGGCACGCGCACGAGGCGATGGCGGCTGCTGACGTCGTGCTGGCCACGTCGGGCACGGCGACCCTGGAGGCGGCGCTGCTGAAGCGACCGATGGTCATCACCTACAAGGTGGCCCCGTTCACCGCCTATATCCACCGCACCCAGACGTATCTTCCGTACGTGGGTCTGCCCAATATTCTCGCGGGGGAATTCATCGTGCCGGAGTTCCTGCAGGAGGAGGCGACGCCCGAAAACCTTGCGCAGGCGGTCACCAATCTGCTGTTCGACCCCGTCATGCGGCAACGGCTCGAAGCGCGCTTTGGAAGGATGCTGGCGGAACTGCGCCAGGACGCGGCTGGAGCGGCCGCCGCAGCGATCCTGCCGCTGCTCGACGGCTCGTCAACATGACGGGCCGCGGCGCCCTGATCTGCGGCGTGGACGAGGCGGGCAGGGGGCCGCTCGCGGGTCCGGTCTACGCCGCCGCCGTCATCCTCGATCCAGTGCTTTCCATCGTGGGTCTCGCCGACTCCAAGAAGCTCACGCCGCGACAGCGTCGGACGCTGGCGCGGGAGATACGTTCCCGCGCGGTCGCCTGGTCGGTGGCGAGCGCGAGCGTCGAGGAAATCGACGCGCTCAATATCCTGCAGGCGAGCCTGCTCGCAATGCGCCGCGCGGTGGAGGGGCTGGCGGTGACACCGCACGAGGTTCTGGTCGACGGTCTGCACCGGCCGCGGCTGAGCGTCCCGGTACAGGCCATCGTTAGAGGCGACGCCACAGTCGCAGTCATCTCTGCGGCCTCGATACTTGCCAAGGTGACGCGTGACGAGGAGATGCTAGTGCTGCACTCCCGGCACCCCCAGTACGGTTTCGACCGCCACAAGGGCTATCCCACGAGCGCGCACCTGGCGGCGCTGCGCGAGCACGGGGTTTGTGCCGCGCACCGGCGCAGCTTCGAGCCGGTGCGCGTGCTGCTAGGGGACGCACACAAATTTCGAGCAGAACATTAGGTGAAAATTGTGTGCGTCCCCTTATGAAGCAGATCAGTTCTGCCGCCAACCCGCACTACCAGCTGCTGCGCAAACTCGTGCAGTCGTCCCAGGAGCGCCGGAAGACCGGGCTATCGGTGCTCGATGGCGTGCACCTGGCCGCGGCCTACCGCGAGCACGTCGGGTTGCCGCGCGGAATCGCGATCAGCCGCAGTGGACTCGGGAAGCAGGAAGTACTAACGCTGCTCGACGGAATGAAAGGGGTGGAGATCTTCGCGCTCGGCGATGCGCTGTTCGGGGGGCTTTCCTCCGTGGCCACGCCGACCGGCATCCTGACCGTGGTCGAAACGCCGAGTCCGCAATCGGCGCCGCAGGACATGGATGTTTGCGTGATGCTGGAAGACCTCCAGGACCCCGGGAACCTCGGCTCGATCCTGCGCTCCTGCGCGGCGGCCGGCGTGAGGCACGTGTTGCTGTCGAAGGGCTCGGTACAAGCATGGTCGCCGCGCGTGCTGCGCGCAGGCATGGGGGCGCATTTCATGCTGAGCATCTACGAGCAGACCGACCTGCGTGCCGCTGCAGGAGATTTCCCGGGCAGGCTGATCGCGACGCGCCCCCTGGCGCCGCGAACGGTGTTCGACACCGATCTGACGGGCAAGCTCGGATTCCTGCTTGGAAACGAGGGTGCGGGTCTCAGCGCCGAGCTGCTGGCGGCCGCAGACGCCCTGGTTTCGATCCCGATGCCGGGCAAGTCTGAATCGCTCAACGTCGCCGCCGCCGCCGCTGTGTGCCTGTTCGAGCGAGTAAGACAGTTGACAGTAAGCGGCAAGCGGTAAGCAGTGTTTTTTCGTCCATTCCCTACACCTTGGAACCCGGAACGCGGAATTCGGAACGCCAACGCAAAGATGCGTTGGACGCGGCGCTGTTTTTCGATAGAATAGGAAAACGCTGGCTGATGCGATGACCACAAAATTCATCTTTGTCACGGGTGGGGTAGTTTCCTCTCTGGGCAAAGGCATCGCCGCCGCCTCCCTGGCCGCCATCCTCGAGTCCCGCGGTCTCAAGATCACGATGGTCAAGCTGGATCCCTATCTCAACGTGGATCCGGGGACCATGAGCCCGTTCCAGCACGGCGAAGTCTTCGTCACCGAGGACGGGGCCGAGACCGACCTCGATCTCGGGCATTACGAGCGCTTCCTGCACGCCAAGATGTCGAAGCGCAACAACTTCACCGCTGGCCAGATCTATGAGAGCGTGATCAAGAAGGAGCGCCGGGGCGACTACCTCGGCGGCACCGTTCAGGTCATTCCCCATATTACGGACGAGATCAAGCACTTCATCCGCCGCGGAGCGGGTGAAGCGCAAGTGGCTATCGTCGAGATCGGCGGCACAGTGGGCGACATCGAGTCGCTGCCGTTCCTGGAAGCGATCCGCCAGATGGGGATCGAACTGGGACGCGAGAATTGCTGCTTTATCCACCTGACGCTGGTGCCCTACGTCGCCGCGGCAGGAGAGATCAAGACCAAACCCACGCAGCATTCGGTGAAGGAATTGCGCGAGATCGGAATCCAGCCCGACGTGCTGCTGGGCCGCGCCGACCGCCCGATTCCGGAGGACGAGCGCAGGAAGATCGCGCTCTTCACCAACGTGGCTCTGGAAGCGGTGATTTCGGCCGTGGACGTGGACAGCATCTACAAGATCCCCGCCATGCTGCACGCGCAGAAGCTGGACGACATCGTGTGCCGCAAGCTGGGGCTCAGCGCGCCGCCCGCCAATCTTTCGAGCTGGGAAGGACTGGTTCACAAGCTGGAGCATCCCCAGCGCACGGTCAGCATCGCGCTGGTGGGCAAGTACGTAGACCTTACCGAGTCCTACAAATCGCTGACCGAAGCGCTGATCCACGCGGGTATCCATACCGGCGCCCGGGTCAAGATTCATTATATGGATTCGGAAAGCATCGAGAAGAACGGCACCGCCGGCCTGCAGAACATGGACGCGATTCTGGTGCCGGGCGGGTTTGGCAAGCGCGGCGTGGAGGGGAAGATCAAGGCGATCCGCTTTGCGCGCGAGGGCAGAGTGCCCTATCTCGGCATCTGCCTGGGCATGCAGCTTGCCGTAATCGAATATGCCCGCAACATGGCGGGGCTGGTGGGTGCCCACAGCACTGAATTCGATCCCGACACACCGCACCCCGTGATCGCCCTGATCACCGAGTGGCAGGACCGGGACGGCCGCATCGAGCAGCGCGATGCCCAATCGGATCTCGGCGGCACGATGCGCCTCGGCGGCCAGGAATGCGTGCTCGACCCTGATTCCGTCGTGCGCCGGATTTACGGGCAGGACCGCATCATGGAGCGGCACCGCCATCGCTACGAGGTCAACAATCACTACCTGCCGCGGTTGAAGACGGTAGGGCTGAAGGTGAGCGGGACATCGGCCAAAGACAGGCTGTGCGAGATGATCGAGCTGCCCGCCCACCCTTGGTTCATCGGCTGTCAATTCCATCCGGAGTTCACCTCCACCCCCCGTCACGGCCACCCGCTGTTCAAGGCGTTCGTGCAGGCTGCGCTGAGCTATGCGCAGCCGGACCAGGCGGCCGGGAAACCGGGGGACGCCGGGCGCTTGAAAAGCATCGCCTGAGGGCTGCCACGGTGACCTCCCGCCCGCGACGATCGCAACCGGCGCCGTCGCCGCAGCGCGGCGCACGACCGTCCCGCGATGTCATGCAACTGTGCGGATTCAAGGCGGGTCTCGATCAACCGTTGTTCTTGATAGCGGGCCCCTGCGTGGTCGAGTCCCGGGACCTGGCGCTCGATACGGCGGGAGAACTGAAGGAGATATGTGCCAGCCTGGGGGTGCCATTCATCTACAAGTCGTCCTACGATAAGGCAAACAGGACTTCCATAAGAGCCTTTCGGGGCATGGGGATGGACAAAGGTCTTGAGATTTTGGATGAAGTCAGAAGGAAGCTCAAAGTACCGGTCCTGACCGACGTGCATGAGATCGAGGAGATCCCCGCAGTTGCGGCAGCAGTAGACGTGCTGCAGACCCCCGCCTTCCTGTGCCGCCAGACCGATTTCATCTGCGCGGTGGCTGCCGCCGGCAAGCCGGTCAACATCAAGAAGGGCCAGTTCCTCGCCCCCGGCGACATGCGGAACGTCGTGGATAAAGCGAGGGCGGCGAGCGGGCGCGACAACATACTGGTATGCGAGCGTGGAGTCTCGTTCGGCTACAACAACCTAGTCTCCGACATGCGCTCACTGATGATC
>Ga0307281_10000130_pt1 | contig 17140 bp, 12 predicted proteins | sample ER_DNA_120_FD_194486 | JGI IMG/M metagenome (GOLD analysis project Ga0307281, IMG submission 194486) | Bulk soil microbial communities from the East River watershed near Crested Butte, Colorado, United States - ER_DNA_120 | ecosystem: Environmental > Terrestrial > Soil > Floodplain | place...
CATCACCGGCATGAGGCTCGTGATCCCCGCGTCCGAACTCGACACGCGCTGCTGCTTGCCGAGCGCGTCCAGGTTGTTGAGCATGATGATCGGGCTTTCGTTGAAGCGGAAGTTCTTCACCGCGTACTTGATCTGACCGTTCTCGATGTAAAACGTCCCATCGCGCGTCAAACCGGTGACGAGCACCGTCTGCGGGTCCACGGACCGGATGTACCAGGTCCTGGTGACGAGGACTCCGCGCGTCGTGTCGCGAATCAGGTCTTCGGTGGTGGCGGTGCCGCCGTCCATGATCAGGTTCGGGGGGAACGGCAGCGCCTTCACGCCCTTTTTCTGTGCCCAGTAGCGGGAGTAGAACATGTTCTTCACGACCCCTCCGGTCACCCAGTCGGTGCGCTCGTAGGGGCGCCCGTCGCCCTGCCACGGCGAGGTAGGCACATCCGGCTGCGCCGGGTCGGACCAGATGTGGACGCGCTCATCCACCATCTTCTCCCCGACCTTGTTCCCGCCGCCGGGCTTGGCCAGGAAGCTCCGGCCTTCGTCAGCGCTCCGGGCCGCCATGTTGAAGAGCAGGTTGCCGATGAGGTTGATCCCCGCCTCCGGCTCGAGAATAACGGTGTACTTCCCGGGCTCGATCGCTCGGGGGGTCCGGCTGGCGGCGGCTTTCTCGATGGCGATTCGCGAGGCAGCGGCGACGTCGAACTTGCCGAGATCGTTGGCCTCGCACGATCCGTAGCCGGAGCCGGTGCCGTCGTTGGACCGAACCGTCACGGAAAAGTTGGCGCCGGTCTGCCGGTGGTAGGCGAACAGGCCTGCGGTATTCTTCATGGCCTGCCACTGCGCGCCGTCCTGCAGGAACCCCGCGGCGGTGCAATCCTTCGCCTTGGCCGGCGTGATGCTGTCGGCCGCCACCTGGGTGCGATAAGCCGGGGCGATGTTCGCGATGTTGTCGAAGAACGCCTGCGTGGGTACGTAGGACTGCTGGCCCATCGGCGGAGTGAACTCTTCGTCCTCCGGGGCGAGGTGCGCCAGCTCCTCGGAGCGCCGCACCGCGCGCTCGATGGTGGCGTCGTCGAATTCGTTGATAGTGACCGTGCCGGAACGCGTCCCGAAGTTCGATTGGACCACCATCTGGAGGTCTTCATTGGCGCCGGCGGTGCTCACGGTGTTGCGGGCGAAGCGGATGTTGCCGCCGCTATTGGCGTTCAGGTTCACCTCGCAGGCGTCCGCCTTGGAGAGATGCAGCGCTTTATCCATCAGCGCGCGAGCTTGATCGGATGTGAGGGGCGGCATCTAGAGTTTCCTCGCGGTGTTGATCACGTTCACGCCGGTAAACCGGGCCGTCGCCGTCCCGTGTGACACGGCGCTGATCTGTCCCGGTTGGCCTTTGCCGTCGAAGAACGACCCACCCATCCGGTAATCCCGCTGGTCGCAGATCTGCGCGCAGGAGTTCCAGAATTCCTGGGTATTCGACTGGTAGGCGACGTCGCGCAGGGGGCCGACGATCTTCCCGCCCTGGATCTCGTAGAACAGCTGACCCGAGAACTGGAAGTTGTAGCGCTGCTGATCGATCGAATACGAGCCGTCACCCACGATGTAGACGCCCTTGTCCACGCCGGCGATCATCTGCTCGGGGGAGATCTGCGCCGTCCCAGGCTCGAGCGACACATTGGGCATGCGCTGGAACTGGACGTCGCTCCAGTTGTCGGAGTAGCAGCAGCCGTCCGAGGCGGTCTGCCCGAGGACGTGGGCCTGATCGCGGATCACCTGGTAGTTGACGAGGATGCCGTTCTTCACCAGGTCCCAGCGTGTGGCCTTGACCCCCTCGTCATCGTAACCCACGGCGCCGAGCGAGCCAGGTTGAACCTTGTCGGCGAACAGCGTGACGATGGGGCTGCCATAGTTGAAGGTCTTGCTGCGCCATTTGTCGAGTGTGGCGAAGCTCGTGCCGGCGTAGTTGGCTTCGTAGCCCAGCACCCGGTCGAGCTCCAGCGGATGCCCCACCGATTCGTGGATCGTGAGCCAGAGGTTCGTCGGATCGAGCACGAGGTCGTATTTCCCGGCTTCGACCGTCTTCGCCGTGTGCTTCGCCTTCGCCTGCTGCGCCGCGAACTTCGCGTCCTCGACCATGTCGTAAGAGTCGCGATAGGTGACGGTCTCCACGCCGGCCGGGCCGGCCACCTTGTCGGCCGCCAGGGCGTCGAGGTACTCGTAACCGAGGCCGCGCGGCGCGCTGAGGGCGTTGCGAGTCTCGAACTTGCCTGTTTGCGTGTTGACCGATGTGACGACGAACGTCGGCCAGATGCGATGGATATCCTGGTCGATATAGCTGCCGTCGGTGGACGCGAAGTATTTCTGCTCGTTCACGAGGAAGAGCAGGGAGTTGACGAAATTCGCCCCGTTCTGCAGGGCGGCGTTGCTGGCGGCCAGCAGCAGGTCCGCCTTCTCCGAGATCGGCACGTCGAACGCATTCTTCTTGATCGGTGTCCGCCACGCGACTTCCCCGTGCGACGGTTCCGGCGCCAGCCGCACCGGGTCGCTCTGCAGCCGGCTGTTGGCGCGCGCGATCGCGACCGCTTGGGTCGCGGCCCGGGCAAGGCCGTCCGGTGTCACGTCGTTGGTGGCCGCAAAGCCCCAAGTCCCGTTGGCGATTACCCGGATCCCGCAGCCGTAGGATTCGGTGTTCGTGATGTTCTGGACCTTGGTGTCGCGGGCGGTGATGAACTGGTTGAGGTAGCGGGCGATGCGGACGTCGACGTAGGTCGCCCCGCGCGCGCGGCCCGTGTTGAGGGCCACGTCGGCGAGCGCCTTCTTGTCGGCCGTGGGGATCGGCGTCAGCGCACCGAGGACACCCCCTCCCCGCCATCCGGGGAGCGGCACCGCGAGGGCGCCGACGGCGGTGCCGGTGAGTCGGACAAAGTCACGACGTTCCACGATTCACTCCCTGGTATTGGGTGTGCCCTGCTGGGATCGGCTCTCGACGATATTGCCTGTATGCTCCGCAGATGCAAGAATGCGGAGAATGGTTGCGTTCCGCTCCGCGACCCACTCGGGGACATCTAAGTGTGTCGCGGCGAGCGAGTTCGCGTCAGCGGGCTGAGCCGAGCGGAGCCGGTTCCTGACGGGATCCGAACCTGTCGGAGCCCGGGAGTTGTGCGGCGATCGCGGGTGAAACGGGGCCCACGCTTGCCGTCAAATCGCTGTGGCGATTATATTTCCGCGCTTCGCGCCGCTCCGGCGCATTCATTAAGCGTTGACGCTGTGAAACGAGGAACCACGTCGTGAAACCCGGAATCCATCCCCTGTACCGCCGCGCCTCCGTGCAATGCGCGTGCGGCAATGCGTTCGAGACGCGGTCGACCAACCCGGCCATTCACGTGGAAATCTGCGCCAAGTGCCACCCGTACTACACGGGCAAACAGAAGCTCGTGGACACCGCCGGTCGGGTCGAGCGCTTCCGCCAGAAGTACCGCACGGAGAAGGCCGCGAGCTGACGCGATGGAGGCCCGACTCCGCCAGGCGCTCGCGCGGGCGGAGGAGGTCGCCCATCAGCTGGCCGACCCCGAAACCGCGCGGAACCCGGCCAAGCTGAAGCAGCTCGGTCGTGAGCACGCCCGCCTCCAGGCCATTCGCCAGACCCACGACCGCCTGACTCGCCTCGGTACCGAGCTGACGCAGGCCCGCGAGCTCCTCGCAGATGAGGACCCGGAGCTGTCGCAGCTGGCGCGGCACGACGTGGAGCGGATCAACCCGGAGATCGACCGACTGGAAGTCCAGCTCGGCGACCTGCTGGTGCCGCCCGATCCCCTGAACGACCGCGATGCCATCGTCGAGGTCCGCGCCGGCACGGGCGGCGATGAGGCCGCGCTGTTCGCCGCCGACCTGTTCCGCATGTACACACGGTTTTGCGAGCGCCGCGGCTGGAACGTCGAGATCCTGGACCTGAGCGAGGGCGTGCTGGGCGGCATTAAAGAAGCTGTGTTCGCAGCGCGTGGCCCGCGCGTCTACGGCACGTTGCGCTACGAGTCGGGCGTCCACCGCGTGCAGCGGGTCCCCGCCACGGAGGCGCAAGGTCGGATTCATACCTCCGCAGCCACGGTGGCCGTGCTACCGGAAGCCGAAGAGGTGGACGTCAAGATCGAGGACAAGGACCTTCGGGTCGACGTCTTCCGCTCGTCCGGACCGGGCGGGCAGAGCGTCAACACGACCGACAGCGCCGTCCGCGTGACGCACCTGCCGAGCGGGCTCGTCGTTCAGTGTCAGGACCAGAAATCGCAGCTGCAAAACAAGATCAAGGCGCTGGAAATCCTGCGCTCCAGGCTCCTGGACCGGATGGTCGCCGAGCAGGAAGCGGAGCGCGCGCGGGCCCGGCGCGCCCAGGTGGGGACCGGCGACCGCTCGGCGAAGATCCGCACGTACAATTTTCCTCAGAACCGGGTGACCGATCACCGTATCGGATACACCGCCCACAATCTCTCCGATGTGCTGGAGGGCCGGCTGGACGACCTGATCGACGCCCTGCGCGTCGCCGGTGAACGCGAGCGCCTCAGTGCTTGAGCAGCTGGCCGCGGCGCCCGCGTCGCTCGGCGTCGAGCTGGACGCCGCCGCGGCGGTTCTGGCGCGTGCGGGCGTACCGGAGCCGAAGCGCGAAGCCGAGCGCCTATGGGCGGCGCTCAGTGGCATCGGTACGGGGGAGGTGTGGCTGCAGCGTGAGTCCACGGCCGCCGCGGAGACGACCGCACGCTTCCGCGGTGCCGTTCGGCGTCGCGCGGCCGGCGTCCCGTTCGCCTACGCCGCGGGGACCGCCGCATTCCGCACCCTCGAACTGGCCATCGACCATCGCGCGCTCATTCCGCGGCCCGAAACGGAAGGATTGGTCGAGCTGGTGTTGACGTGGTGTCGCACGCGCCAGGAGCCTCCTGACGACACCGGCGGCATCGCCGCAGACATCGGCACGGGGAGCGGCTGTATCGCGCTGGCGCTCGCCGTCGAAGGGGCGTTCCAGCGGGTGATCGCCACGGACGTGTCGGCGACGGCAGCCGGGCTGGCCCGGGAAAACGTGGCGCGGGTGTCACCACCCGTAGCGGTGGAGGTCCGCGTCGGCGATCTGTTGGCGCCGATCGGCGATCTGCGATGTCGCGTGATCGTCGCCAATCCGCCGTACCTGACACACGATGAGTGGACGGCGCTCGACCCCGCCGTGCGGCACTTCGAGCCGGCGCTCGCGCTGGCCTCCGGCGCCGACGGCCTGTCTGCGACGCGCCGCTTGCTGAGCGGCGCGCGTGGGGTGCTCGAGCCGGGCGGGCTGTTGGCGTTGGAGATCGACGAGCGACGGGCCCCGGCGGTTCGGAAGATCGCTCTGGCCGCGGGCTGGGGCGTGAGCGTTCACCAAGATCTGTTCGGCCGGCCGCGCTACATTCTGGCGGTCTAACGGCGGAGGACGAGTGATCGACGAGAAGGCGCAGGACCTGGGACGGCTGATCGGGCAGACCGAGGAATACAAAACTCTGAAACGGGCGAGCGAGCGGCTGCGTGAGGACGCGGAATGCCAGCGGCTGCTCACGGACATGGAAAAGCTCGCCGGCGACATCGAAGCAGCGGCGCGGACCGGCAAGGAGCCCACGCCCGCGCAGACCGAGCAGTATGACAAGGCGGTACAAAGCATTCAGGTGAACCCGGTGTATCAGCAGATGGCCGTCGCGCAGGCGAATTTCGAAAAGGTGATGGCCAAGGTCAACGCCCGCATCTACGAAGGCATCCAGAAGGGCGCGGCCAGCCCGATCATTTCCCTCGGTTGAACACCTTCGTGGGGACGTTCGTGGTGGTGGAAGGGCCTGAGGGGGCGGGGAAGTCTACGCTGGTGCGCGCGGTGGGTGCCCGTCTGCTGGCCGAAGGGGTCCAGGTGCTCCCCGTCCGGGAGCCCGGCGGGACGCCGGTCGCGGAGGCGGCACGCAAACTCGCGCTGCGCTCGCGACACGAATTGTCGGCCGCCGCGGAGCTGTTTCTGATTCTCGCCGCACGCGCTGATCTCGTGGCCCGGGTCATCCGGCCGGCGCTCGAGGCGGGACAGGTGGTGCTGGCGGACCGCTTCGATCTGTCGACCCGCGCCTACCAGGTGGCGGGGCGCGGGCTGCCGGCGGACGAAGTGGACGCCGCGTTGCGGTTGGCGACGGGTGGCCTCGTGCCGGACCTGACCCTGGTGCTCGACGTGCCGGTGGACATCGGCCGGGAACGACAGCGCAAGGCACGGAAGGTGCAGGATCGTTTCGAGCGGGAAGATGATCCGTTTCACCAGCGGGTGCGGACGGCCTACCGTGACGCCACCGGCCCTGGCGTAGTGCATCTCGACGCCACGCTGTCCAAGAAGACTGTGCTGGACTCGGCCTGGCGGGCGCTGCAGGCGGTGACGGTACTTACGACGCGAGGGATCTAATGAATCGCAAATGGCTGCTCGTTTCCGTCATGTCGGGAGTCGCCCTGGTGACCGGGGGTTGGCTGCTACAGCGCGACGCGGGCCCGCAAGGGACGGTGTACCAGCAGGCCCGGTTGTTCGACGACGTTCTCTCACGGGTCGCCGACTTCTATGTCGACTCGATCGACGAGCGCAAGCTCTATCAGATGGCGATCGACGGGATGCTGGACCAGCTGCACGATCCCTACTCGACCTTCCTGAAGCCCGACGATTTCCACGCCCTGAACGAGCAGACCACCGGCGATTACGGCGGTCTCGGGTTGCAGATCGACGTGCGCAACGGCTGGATCACCGTGATCGCCCCGCTGCCCGACACCCCGGCGGAGCGGGCCGGCGTCCAGACCGGCGATGAAATCGTCATGCTGGACGGCCGCTCCACAGAGGGGTGGAAGCAGGACGAAGCCGTGAAGCAGTTGCGCGGCACGCCGGGCTCCGCCGTCGAGCTCAAGATCCGACGCATCGGCGTCGACCAGCCGATCACCTACAAGCTGACCCGAGCCAAGATCCACATCCGCTCGGTCCAGATCGCCATGATGCTGGACGATCGCGTGGGCTACATCTCGCTCAGTCCCGTGAGCCAGACGTCGGCCGAAGAGGTCGCCCAGGCGGTGGACAGCCTGACCGCGAAAGGCATGAAGTCCCTGTTGTTCGACCTGCGCAACAACCCGGGTGGGCTGCTGACGCAGGGGATCGCCGTGAGCGACCTGTTCCTCGATCCGGGGCAGGATGTCGTCGCGACGCGTGGCCGAGCCCCGGATGCGACCCACACGTACCACGATACCCACCCGCAACGCTGGCCGAAGCTGCCCATCGTGACGCTCGTGAATGGCGGAACGGCGAGTGCGGCGGAGATCATCGCGGGTGCGCTGCAAGACCACGACCGCGCGCTGGTCGTCGGCACGCCGACCTTCGGGAAGGGCCTGGTGCAATCGCTCTACGTGCTGTCACCCGAAACAGCCTTGAAATTGACGACCGCCCGCTGGTACACGCCGAGCGGCCGTACCATTCAGCGGAGGAGCAAGAACGAGGAGGATCAGATCGCCGCGGTGGATGCTGCTGCGCTGGGGAAGGACAGCCTGTCCGACAGCGCGCCGGTGTTCCACACCGATGCAGGCCGCATCGTCCGCGGGGGAGGCGGGATCAGGCCCGACATGTTCGAGCCTCCCGACACGTTTACCACGGCGGAGCGCGGGTTCGTGCGTTCGCTGGGCAGCAACGTGGCGTCCTTCCGCGACGTCCTCACCGGCTACGCACTGGAGCTGAAGTCGGGGCACGGCCTGACGACGCAGCAATTCACCGTGAGCCAGGCGATGGTGGACGAGGTGTTCCGGCGGCTGCGGCAGCGCGGCGCCGCGGTGCCCGACAGTCTCGCTACCGGTGCCCGCTCCTTGATCCAGTCCGAACTCGGCTACGAAACGGCGCGTTACGTCTTCGGGCGGCCGGCGGAGGTGCTGCGCCGGATGCGTGACGATCATCAGGTACAGCAGGCGCTCGACCTCGCCCGGCGCGCACGGGCGCCGCAGGATCTCTTCGCGCTGCTTGGGCCGGGCGCCCCGCAAACCCGCAGCCCGTGACAGCGGCGCCGGGGCCGACCCCCCTCGTCGTGGGGGTGGTCGGTCCCGGACGAGCCGGCACCGGCCTGGCGCTCGCCTGGGCGCGGGCCGGACATGATGTTCGGCTCCACGGCCGGCACGCCAAGCCGGTGCCGGAGCCGCTCTCCCTCACCGTGGGCGCAGCTGACGCCCCGCCGCCATGGCTCGACGCGGCGAGCGTCGTCGTCCTCGCCGTCCCCGACGACGCCATTGCCCCCCTTGCCCGCGCGCTCGCCCGGACGCCCGCGATCGGCGCTGGCCAGGTCGTCCTGCACCTCTCCGGCCTGCTGGGCTCTGCCGCACTCGAAGCGCTGTCGGTGAGCGGTGCCGCCCTCGGCTCGCTCCATCCCCTGCAGACGTTGGTCGAGCCCGCGCTCGCCCCCGAGCATCTGCGTGGGGCGTGGGCGGCTGTGGAAGGGATGCCGCGAGCGGTGGCGGTCGCCGAGCGACTCGCGCGCGATGTCGGCCTCCACCCGTTCCGGGTGCGGGCCGAGGATAAGCCCCGCTACCACGCCGGCGCCGTATTCGCATCCAACTATTTCGTGGTCGTGGAGGCGATCGCGCACGACCTGCTGCGCTCCGCGGGCCTGAGCGACGCGGATGCATGGGCCGCGCTGACGCCGCTCGTCCGTGGCACCCTAGACAATCTGGGGCGGCAGAACCCGTTGGACGCGCTCACCGGTCCGGTCGCCCGCGGCGACGCGGCGACGGTGACTCGCCACCTGGACGGGCTGACGGGTATCGATCGCGACTTGTACCGGCAATTGGGGAGAGTGGCCCTCGACCTCGCGCGCCGCCGCGGCCTGGACGCGGCGGCCGCCGCCCGCGTCGTGCGCGCCCTCGCTACTGATCCACTACCCGCACGCCCGCGGGAAGGGTGAAGCGGAATTCCCGGCTGGGCACTGGCGAATTCGGTCGCTGCTGGCTGAGACGTACCGAGCGCTCCTGTCCGCCGGTCTCGACGATATCCACGCGGCGGACGAGCCCGTCGCTCCGTCCGACCCAGAGAACGGCTGACGTGTAGGGGAGGGTGCTGTCGCGCGGGGTCAGGGCGATGACGTCCGCCCAACCGGCCGCGCTCGAGTCGGCGCGAACGTACCGGGCGTTGTATCGCTCGTGCGGGCGCTCCACGAACTGGCCGACGAGGTTCGGTCCCGTGGTCCCGGTCTCCGGGATGCGGCTGCGGATCACCTGCCCGGGTGCCGTGCTCGGGGTGTAGAGCCACAAGTATCGGCCGTCTGCCACGATCCGGTCGCCTGGGGGATCGGTAAAGCGCATCGCGAATCGGCTGGGGCGTTGTTGGAAGAGCCGGCCGCGCGTGGTATCCGGGTCGCCCACCATCGGATTCGTGATGATCTGCACGAAGCTGGCGGTGAGCGTCTGGGTGGCCTGATAGGCGGCGCTCGCGTGATCGAGTATGAGCCACGGATCCGGGGTGGTTGGGTGGCCATGCGGTCGGGCGGTCAGGAGACCGGCAGCGCACAACGCGACGCTCCCCCGAATCACCGACCGCCCGACCGTCCGGCCGCCCGGCTGCATCACGCTCCCACCGGCGCCGGCTCAGCGACGCGGCGCCCGATGACCTCCGCGATGACCCGCACCTCGCGCATCAGCTGGGCGAACTGCTCGGGAAAGAGCGATTGCGCGCCATCCGACTTCGCGTTTTCGGGGTTGGGATGCACCTCGACCATGAGACCGTCCGCTCCCGCGGCCACCGCCGCCCGCGCCATGGGTATCACCTTCTCCCGCAACCCGGTCGCGTGCGACGGATCGGCGATGATCGGCAGGTGCGAGAGTTTCTGGACGACGGGTATGGCGCTCAGGTCGAAGATGTTCCGAGTCGCCGTGTCGAACCCCCGGACGCCCCGCTCGCACAGGATCACGTCGTGGTTGCCCTCGGCGAGGACGTATTCGGCGGACAGGAGCAGCTCGGTGATCGTCGCTGCGATCCCGCGCTTCAACAGCACGGGTTTGCCAACGCGTCCCGCAGCGCGTAGCAGCGAGAAGTTCTGCATGTTGCGCGCCCCGATCTGGACGATGTCGGCGACCTCGGAGACCCACCCCACGCCATCGGAGTCCATCGCCTCGGTACAGATCAACAGCCCCGTTTCCTCCCGCGCCTTCGCCAGAAGCCGCAGCGCTGGGCGCCCCAATCCCTGGAACGAGTAGGGCGACGTGCGCGGCTTGAAGGCGCCGCCGCGCAGAATGACGGCGCCCGCGTCCTTCACCTGCCGCGCGGCCTGGAGGATCTGCGCCTCCGACTCCACCGAGCACGGCCCCGCGATGACGACGATCTCCGGACCGCCCACGGCTACTCCACCGGGCAGCCGCACCACGGTGTTCTCCGGCTGCCACTCCCGGCTCACTTGTTTGTACGGATTGGAGACATGGATCACGTCCTGGACACCGGGGAGCCCCTCGAGCCGCGAGGAGTCCACCCGGCCGTCGTTGCCGACGAGTCCGACGGCAGTCCGCTGCGCTCCGGGCATGGGGCGGGCTTGGTAGCCCATGTCCCGGATCACGGCGACGACTCGCTGGACTTCCTCTTCGGTCGCCCCGTGGCGCATCACGATCAGCACGACGTCGACCCCTTGCTAGATGGTGAACCGGTCGCCGTCGGAGGCGGCGGTGACCGGACCGCCGAAGCGGCTGGCGGCGCCTCCGGCGGGATCAGTATTCTCGACCGGCGGATAGAAGTGCGTCAAGACGAGCTGCCGCGCCCCGGCGTCGCGTGCCAGCTCCCCCGCCCGTTCGGGGGTCAGGTGAAGATCGATCGCCATCGCCTCGGGCAACGAGCACTCGGCGAGCAGCAAACTGCATCCTTTGGCCCAACGTGCCAGTTCGGCCGAAGGACCCGTATCTCCCGTATACACCAGGCGGCCCTCGGGGGCCGTCAGGCCGTACGCCACGCTCTCCTGGGTGTGCGGGACGGGAAATGACTCGAGCGACAGCTCCGCGTCGAGGGGGAACGGTTCGCCCGGCTCGACATCCATGACGAGAAACGGGAACCCCGGATCGAGCAGCCACGAGCCATACCCCTCGGCCAGTGCTTTCACGAGGCGAACCACGCCACGGGGTCCGAGCACCACCAGGGGCTCGCGCCGCGGCGGCACGGTCGTGTACTTGAGCGCGTATACGAGAATCGGCAGGTCGGCGAAGTGGTCTGGATGAAAGTGCGTCAAGGCGACGTGCGTGATGTCGCTCCAGGGCAGGCCGAGGCAGGCCAACCGGTGCAGCGTTCCCGGCCCGCAATCGAGCAACAGTTGAACTCCGTTGCGCCGGACGAAATGGGCGGCAGCGGTCCGGTGCGCCGAAGGGGCGACGGTGCCGGTGCCCACGGTGATCAACTCCACAGTGTCACGGGGTCCTTCCCAGGTACACGATGCGTTTGAACTGTACCACACCGCCGGTCTTCAACTTATACAGATACACCCCGGCGGGCAGCCATTCACCATCGTCGGCGCGTCCGTCCCAGCTGAGACGTGGGTCGCAGAGCCCCCCGCCCGGACCGCTACGGCCATAACGGCCCGCCGGCAGCGCGGCGGGGATGTCGCTGGTGGGGATCAGGCGGCGGACCACTCCGCCGCGGAGGTTCAGCACCGCCAAGGCGACCTCCCCGGGCTGCGCCAGATCGAACCAGATGCACGTGGTTGAGTGTGTCGGCGTGGGAAACGGATTGGGAAAGTTCTGGTACAGCAGCGTGGCGGGCGGGGTCGCCGAGTCGAGGACTACGAACGGCGCCGGGGGGGTGACGACCGACGTGTCCGCACCGGCGTGTACGACCAGAGTCCAGCGATAGGTGGTGTTCCGCTCCAGCTGGACCGGCAACCGGAATGACGTGTCCGTCAAACCGCCCACTCCGAAGAGGACCACCGCGAGGTTGCTGCGCCGAACGAAGAGGTCGTAGCGAAACGGTCCGGGCGGGCTTGCGATCGCTGCCGGGGACCACGTGAACGTCGGCTGCACGTCGGAGGTAGCCGCTCCAGTGGGATCGGCCAGCGTGGTGAGCCGCGCCCAGGCCGGGACCGCGATCGGTCCGATGAGTCCCGTCGACGCGGTGAGTCCCGTCGCGCTCCTGGCGTCTACCCGCCAGAACAACGGGGACCCGGGTTGCAGCGGCCGCCGCAGTGGGTACTGCTCGAGGGTGAGCGCGGTATCCACGGACGGTGCGGCGAGCATCGAGTCGCGGGCGATACGCAGCCGGTAGGTGACGGGTGTCTCCGATCCGGGGATCGAGCCGACGGTCCAGGCAACATCCGGCGTGATCGAGACGAGCGTCGGCGCCAGCGGGGCGAGCGGCGTGACGCCGATGGGGAACACGGCGGCCGCCCCGACGTCGGGGCGGCCCCACCCGCGAGCCGAATCGGGGGCAGCGCGGTTGGTTCCTTGGGCCCGCAGGGCGGCCCGCAGCGCCACCGGGCCGAGTGCCGGATGGAGCTGCTTGACGAGCGCCGAGGCGGCTGCGATGAGCGGCGTGGCGAACGACGTGCCGGCCAGACGGCCGAGCGAGGTGCCCGCGACCGCGCAGACATCGGAACCCGGCGCCGTCAGATCGGGCTTGATGCGTCCGTCGGCCGTCGGTCCGCGCGAAGAAAAGGCGGTGATCGCTCCCAGAGAGTCTTCGGCCCCGACAGTGATCACGGAATCCGCATCGCCGGGAGTGACGATCGTGCGGAACCTCGGCCCGCTGTTGCCGGCGGCGGTGACGACGAGAATGCCGCGGGCCGCTGCGGAATCGGCCGCGTCCGTGGTGACAGCGATGTCGCCGTTGAGCTGCGACGGCGTGTAGCCGAAGCCATTGTCGAAGACGAGGTAGCCAAGGCTGGAGGAAGCGATGTCCACGCCGATCGAGTCCGCCCACTCCAGAGCGGCTACGTAGTGATCCTCCTCGACTCGCGTCTCGGACCGGATGTCCTCCGTCTTGGCGAGGAGGTATGACGCTCCGCGGGCGATCCCCACCAACCGGGCCGGAACCAGTCCGGCGAACAGCGACCACACTGCCGTTCCGTGCGATTGAGCGCCGGGGTGATCGTTGGCCTCGTCGCGCACGATCGAGTCGCCGAACACGAAATCTCGTTGGGCGGTGACCGTGACACCGCCGAAGGCAGGATCGAGTGTGTTGAACCCGCCGTCGAGAATTGCGATGCGGACACCCGCCCCGGTGACTCCGGCGTCGGCGAGAGGCCGGAGCCCGAGCTGCCGATAGGGCATTTCCGAGGGACCATACATCGGATCGCCCCCCGCCGGGCAGGTGTCTGACGCTGCCGCGACGAACTCGTCGATGCGAGGAAGCACCGGCGGGCGCCGCCAGCGTCCGAGCGGTTGGAGGTGATGCAGCCAGCGCTCGCGAGCGAGCCGCACGAGGACCGCCGTGGGGGCGGCGGCACTGATTGCATGGAGCCAACGGCTGGTCATGCGGATGGTCGCGCCCAGGGTCGCCGCGCGGGTGGCGGCGATCTCAAGGGCGACGTCCCGCCGGACGAACATCCAGACCGCGAACGTGGTGTCGCGCCCGAAGGCGGCGGCGAGCGGCGGCGATACGGTAGGCCGTTGCGCGGCCAGCCCGAGGGGCGACACGAGTGCCAGCAGGCCGACGGCCCAGAGCCCGCGGGTTCTGGGCCGTGGAGAACGCCTCATTGTTCCTTACGCGGTGGCGAGCTGGCCGAGGCGCACACCCACAATCGTCGAGACGCCCGGCTCCTGCATCGTGACGCCGTACACGGCGTCGGCCGCCTGCATCGTTCGCGGGTTGTGGGTGATGACGATGAACTGCGTCTGTGTCTTGAATTCCGACAGCAGCCGGACGTAGCGCCCGACGTTGGCGTCGTCCAGCGGCGCGTCCACCTCGTCGAGGAGGCAGAACGGGCTCGGGCAGGCCAGGAAGATCGCGAACAGGAGCGATACGGCAACGAGTGTGCGCTCACCCGAGGACAACAGATGGATGCGCTGCGTGCGCTTGCCCCGGGGAGCCGCGTGGATCTCGATCTCGCTCTCCAGCGGCTCGTCCTCGTTGGCGAGTCGGACGTCGCACTCACCGCCGCCGAACAGGGTCTGGAAGACGGAACGGAAGTGCTCGCGCACTTTGCCGAACGAATCGAGGAACAACGCCTTGGCCGTCTGATCGATCTCGCGCGCCGCCTGCTGGAGCGAGGCGCGTGCCGCGACGAGATCGTCGCGCTGCGTCATGAGGAATTCGAGGCGTTTGACCTCCTCGGCATGCTCCTCGACCGCAAGCGCGTTCACTGGTCCCACCGCGTCGATGGCGCCCTGCAGTCGCTCGTTCTCCTGCCGTAACCATTCGACGTCTCCGACGACCTCGGGCGCGTCCCGGAGGAGTTGAGCGAGCGGCTTGCGCCACTCGGCTTCGACGCGCTCGGCGATGGCCCGCTTGCGCCCCTCCAGCTCGGTGCGCTCCACCGCGAGTCGATGCTCCTCTTCGCCCAAGACGGTCAACGCAGAGCGGGCCGACTCGACCCCGGCCTCCGCCATGGCCAGCGCGGATTCCGCCGCGGCGACGTGCGCGGCCGCCTCATGGGTCGCCGTCTCAAGCGCCGCGAGCGCCAGCCGGCGCTCTTGCAGGGCATCCTGCCACTGCGCACGCTGGGTGCCGAGGGCGGCGTTGGCGGCGTCGATTTGCGCCACCTCGGCGCTCAGGTTGGTCGCGTCGCGACGGGCCTCTTCCGCCTCTGTCGCCGCGCGGGCGGTTCGCTCGCGGGCCGCGGCGAGGCGCGCCTCCATCTGCGCGGCTTCCACCTGCCAGTGGACCCGCTGTTCCCGCGCGTGCTCTTGCTCGGACTCGAGCGCAGCCAGGTTGGCGCGCTCGGCGAGGAGGCGGTCGTCGTGGCGGCGGCGCGTGTGCACGTGGGCCTGGAGTTCGGCGTCGAGCGGGTCGAGGCGGTTGGCAACCTCTCGCAGGCGCAGCGTCAACCGCTCCACCAAGCCGGCGGCATCGGCCAGCTCGCGACGGACATGGGCGAGGGCCCGCTCGGCGTCGGACTTGCGCGCCCCACCTTCCAGCTCCTCCTGGCGCTGGCGGTCCGCCGCCTCTGCCGAGGTCGCGAGCGCCGCCTGAGCGTCGCCCAGCTGGCGGATGGTCTCGTCGAGGGTCGTCTGGGTCCGGTCGCGCGCGGCCTCTGCGGTCGCGATCTCGGTGGCCAGGGCCTCGAGCTCAGCACGACGCTGCAGCGGTCCGCTCCCCGCGACTGCGTCGCCGTCCAGGAAGATCGCGCCATTTGCCCGGCGTAAGGCGTGCCCGTCGTCCAGCACCTCATGGCCGGCGAGGAGCGCGCGCACCCAGGCTACGGCCGGCCCTTCCACGCGCAACTCGTCACGCAACGGGTGTCCGTCCGCTGCGAGCCGCGGACCCGGCGAGCAGGGCAGGAGGACGAGGGGCCCGGGGTGCTGGGCGGCGTGCCACCGACGAACCTCATCGGCCGCGGCGGCGTCGCGCACCAGCACCGCCTGCAGCCACTCGCCGAGCAGCCGCTCCGCCAACTCGGCGTCCCGCCGGCTGGTGCGCACGAAATCCGCGAGCGGGCCGAGGATCGCGCCGCCGAACTGATCGCGCGCCGCCAGCAGGGCCTGGGCCGCTGGGGCGAGTCCGACGTGCCCCCGCTCCAGCTCCGCCAGCGCATCGCGGCGGGCCGCGAGCTGCGACCATGCGCTCTCCGCCTGGCGGCGGGCCGTCTGCGCGGTCAGCTCCTGCTCCTCCAGGCTCGCGACGCGTCGGCGAGCTAGCTGAACGGCTTCGACTGCCCGTACCGCCGCCTGCGCGGCGGCACCCGCGGCACCGGTCGCCGTTTGGAGGGAACGCTCCGCGGCGGTCGCGGTCTGCTGGCGCGCGGTGTGCTGGGTCGACGCGTCCTGCAGCTGCTGCTGCAGCTCGCCTCGTTCCCGCTCCAGGGCGGCGCGCTCGATTTCGAGCGTGCGCCCCGCTTCCGTCGCCCCCTGGAGCTGTACTTCGAGCCCGCGCACCGTCTCGCGCAGGGTTGCGAGGCGCTCACGCACGTCGCCTTCGAGCGCCGCGCGCCCCGCCAGCTCTCCCTGGACCGTCGCGAGCTCGCGGTCGGCGCTCGTGCGCTCGGCCTCGGCCGCGTCCCGCTCCCGTTCGGCTTGTGCGGCGCGGCGTTCGCGCTCCGCCCGCTCGTCCAGCGCACGCTCCCGCCGCCGGGCCGCATTCCCCAGTCGTTCCTCGGCGAGGGCGAGATCACCCTGCAGCCGCTCGGCTTCGAGCTTGGCGTCGGCCAGTCCGCGCTCCACCTCCGTCCGGCGCGCCTCCGCCGTGTGGCGCGCCTGAATGCTCGTCTCCCGCTCTCGCTCGGCGCCGTCGAACCGGGCGCGAGCGGAGGGCACGCTCTCCGACAACTCCCGCGTGCGTACGCCAAGCGCTCCCAGGGCGAGATCGAGATCCTCGATCTCGCGCCGCACCAGGGTGATTCCAACCCCAAAGCGCTCCTCGACCATCTTGGTGTAGCGTTCTGCCTTGCCTCGCTGGCGCGCGAGACTGCGCACCTGGGTCTGTACTTCCGCGATGAGGTCCTCGAGGCGGGCGAGGTCGCCGGCGGTTTCCTCGAGCCGCCGCTCGTAGCTCTGCTTGCGGTTCCGGTACAGTCCGATTCCGGCCGCCTCTTCGAAGAGCGCGCGCCGCTCCTCGGCTTTTTCGGAGAGCAAGGCATCGATCATCTTGGCTTCCATCACTACCGCCGCGTCCGCCCCGAGACCGGTGCCGCGCAGCAGGTCCTGGATGTCGCGCAGCCGGACCGGCGACCGGTTGAGGAGGTAATCGCTCTGCCCCGAGCGGGACAAGCGGCGCGTGATCACCACCTCCTGGTAAGCGATCGGCAACGTCCCATCCGAATTGTCGAAAACGAGCGAGACTTCCGCCACGTTCACCGGGCGCCGTCCCGTCGATCCCTGGAAGATCACGTCCTCCATTTTTCCACCGCGCAGCAGCCGGGGCGATTGCTCGCCCAACACCCAACGGACGGCGTCGGAGATGTTCGATTTACCGCAGCCATTCGGCCCGACGATGGCGGTGACGCCGAGATCGAACGGAAGCTCCACCGATCCGGCGAAGGAC
>Ga0307281_10000131_pt1 | contig 17135 bp, 16 predicted proteins | sample ER_DNA_120_FD_194486 | JGI IMG/M metagenome (GOLD analysis project Ga0307281, IMG submission 194486) | Bulk soil microbial communities from the East River watershed near Crested Butte, Colorado, United States - ER_DNA_120 | ecosystem: Environmental > Terrestrial > Soil > Floodplain | place...
GTCAGCATCGCCGTGTTGAACTGAAGATACGGCGAGCCGTCCTTCCCCGGGATGACGACGACTTCTTTGGGAAGGTTGTAGCCTTCCGGGATGAGCATTTCGCGCTTCTTCATCACACACCCCTCTCATCGAGTTCGAGCACGATCGCGCCGCCGAAGCAGGCATTGATCGCGCCGGTTCCGTGCACCAGGGCCAGCGGCACCTGGCGGTTGATCATCTCGCGGCGGGCCGACCACATCGAGAACATGTTCGAACCGCCCACGAAATGGCCGCCGAAGATGAGCCCGCCGGACGGATTCACGAGCACCTGTTTTCCCTTCGGCGCCTTGTGGTCGCCGAGCTCGTCGATGTCCGCCATGATTCCCTTGTCGATGAGATCCCGCGTCCTGCCGATGGGCACGAAGCCCATCTCGCCCATCGTGATCATGAGCTGGGCCACGAACGCATCGTGCAGCTCGACGATCTTGATGTCGGAGGGTTTCACCCCCGCCATGGCGTACGCGCGCTCGGCGGCGAGCCGGTCGGAGACGATGCGGTCGAGCGGCTTGTAGTACCCGCCACGGCCGGCGGCATAGGCTTCATTGGCCGCGCCCACGCCGCGCACCCAGATGATCGGCTGGCCCGTGCGCTCGCTGATCTCGTGCGCTTTCTTCTCGCTCGCGAAGATCGTGGCGCCGGCGCCTTCGGTGTACATGCACGCCTCGAGCAGGCGCAGGAACGGCGGAATGATCCAGCGCGAGTTCATGACGTGCTCGACCGTGACGTGTTCGTCGCGGCGCTGCGCATACGGGTTGCGATTGCCCTGCCGGCAGAGCTTCTCGACGATCTGCGCCCGCACCGTCGGATCACCGATGTCGCCCGGGTAGCTGTCGTTGTAGCCCATGCACATCTGCATGTACGAATCATTCGCTGTGGCGCCGAGTGGATTCTCGAAGAACGGATCCCACGAATACGCGATGGTGTTGATGACCATCGGCGTGGGCGACTTCGAAATGGGATCGAAGCAATCGGTGGCCTTCTCACCGCCGACGCACAGCACTACGTCCGACATGCCGCTCGCCACTTCCATGATGGCCGCGCGCATCGCGTAGAAGCCGGTAGCGCCGCCGCTGGTCACGCGCGTGCCCGGCTTGTTGGTCATGCCGATCAGCCCCGTGAGCGAACTCTCGGGGATGGCCTGGTGCTCGAAGATGTCGTTGTAGATGCCGTAGATGACCGAATCGACGTCGTCGATGGTCATCTTCGCACTCGCGAGGACTTCTCGAACCGCGGTCTGAAAGAGATCCCAGTAGGTCTTCTCCACCCACCGGCCGCGGCACTCGGTGATACCGGCGCCGACGATACCGACCCGTCTCATCATATGTTCCGACCTCTGCGTATGTGACTGTGGTCTCCGGCACCGATGCCGGACCGGTGCGCGGAGTGTGAAGTGTTTTGATCTGACGCGGAGTATCGCCTATAGCGGAGCGTCTAGTCCACTATTATTTGGAGTTGGATTCTCGCGCAGGAACAGGACGAAAACGAAAAACGGCCCACGTCTTTCGACATGGGCCGTTTCTATTTGGTGCGCCGCGAAGGACTCGAACCTTCAACCACCTGATTAAGAGTCAGATGCTCTACCATTGAGCTAGCAGCGCAATTCTTTCGCCGCGCGGGAGGCACGCAGCGCTACAAAATTCCTGTCGCGTGAGCGACCTTCAAATTAAAACGGAAGATCGTCGTCGGTGGACGTCGCTCCCTGCGGTGCGGGTTCCTGGCTTCCGAAATCCTGCGGCGCGAAATCGGCTCCGCTGCCACCGCCACCCGGGCCCCCGGACTCGCCGGCGCGTCCCAACATCTGCATGTTCTGCGCGACGATCTCGGTGGTCTGCCGCTTCTGTCCCTGCTGATCTTCCCACTGGCGCGTCTGGAGACGCCCCTCGATGTAGACCTGCTTTCCCTTTTTCAGGTACTGCTGGCAGATCTCGGCGAGTTTCCCCCACGCAACGATACGGTGCCACTCGGTGCGCTCTTCTTTTTCGCCGGCCTTGTTGTTGAAGCGCTCACTGGTCGCGATGTTGAAATTCGCGACGGCCTGGCCGCCCGGCGTGTAGCGCACCTGCGGGTCGCTGCCCAGGTTGCCGACAAGTATGACTTTGTTCACCCCAGCCATCACATTCCTCCCATTTGTGCTTGAGCCGCCCGAGCGTGGCTTTTCTCGACTGCGGCCATCATTTATATACGATTGACCGGCCCCGGTCAAGCCCGCGCCGGGGGCCGGCAGAGCCCCGCCGGCGGCGCTCTCACGCCTTCCGTGCCGCGATCGTGAGCGACGGAAACGGGAGCACGGAGATCTTCCGCCTCAGACCACGCGGCAGCGGCCGCAGAGCTTTCTCTTTCGCAACCATGACCCAGAACGGCACGCGCAGCGCGAATCCCTTCCCGCACCAGATCGCAGTCAGATGACCGTAACCGGTCTTGCGCAGCACGGTGCGCAACTCGCCGTAGGTCCATTCCTTCATGTGGAAACCCTGCGGATCGCCCTTGGTGAAATACATCGAGACGTCGTGCGGTCCCGTGAAGCGATGCGGTGTGCGGAACACGTAGTGCCCGCCCGGTGCCAGCGCCTGCGCGATCATCTTGAAATGCCACTCGGCATCGTCGACGTGCAGGTGCTCCACGAGCTGATCGCTGAAGGCGAGATCGATGGTCCCGGGTGCGACGGGAAGATTGAATCCGTCGTAGAGCAGAAGCTGGAAGTTCTGCGGCGCGCCTTCGAGCGCGGAACTGCCCTCGGAGATCTCGATGGCGGTCACGTTTTGCGCGCGGCGTGCGAGCTCGAACGAGAAGGTGCAGTCCCCCGCGCCGATGTCGAGCACGCGCGCATCGGGCCGCAGATACGACGACACGATGGCGAGGCGACCGCGATTGACGCGCTCGATAAAAGCGGCGTCACGCGCACGTGTCAGGCGCGGATGGTCCGGCACGGCCGCGAAGAGCGTGTCGTACATCGACTCGTAGAGCTTCGCGCGATCCTCGCGCGACGTCGTCCGGCGCAGGCGGTCGGCGAGCGCCTTCTCGACTTCATAATGCCGACGAAGGCGCTCCTGGCTGCGTTCCGCTGTCTTCATGTGTGGAAGATAAGAAAAGGATGGGGTGGATGATGGGATTCGAACCCACGACAACCGGATCCACAATCCGGGGCTCTAACCAACTGAGCTACACCCACCACTGGTGCAATGGCGCATATTAGGCGCCACGACGCGCGGTGTCAAGCCGCGCGGGCTCACTCGCTGCGGCGATACGTGGTCTGGATGAGCCCGTTGTGCCAGCTCTTCGAGGATTGGAGCTTCCAGCCCGAGCGGGTGCCGTGGGGCGCGAAGAGCGGGACGCCCTGGCCGAGGCTGATGGGATGAATGGTGAGCACCAGTTCGTCGATGAGGCCGACCTGCATGAGCGATGTGGCGATGATGCCGCCGCCCACCACCCAGATGCGCCCGCCGGCCTCCTGCTTGAGCTTCTTCACGAAGCGGGCCGGGTCCTCGCGTACAAACTGGGCCTCGGGGATCGGCGATTCGACGTCACGGCGCGTAAACACGTAGGCGCTCCGCTTCGCGTACGGATACTCCTCGAAACTCATCGCGACATCGAACGTGCGCCGGCCCATCACCACGCAATCCACGGAACGATAGAACTCGTCGAAGCCGTAGTCGTTGTCGGTGAAGAGCCAGTCGAAACGATCGTCCATGGTCGCAATGAAGCCATCAAGGCTGCAGGCGACAAAATAGGAGACGTCACGCATGGGCGAGCCGAAGCTAACACACGTGAGGCGTTTCCGTCACGCGCGGCGCGCTTGGGCGTAAATCAATTGCGACTCGACGGGAACCTGGGGTTCATCCAGCGCCGCAACAAGTTCGCGGCCCTATCCCGGCGGTACCGAGCGCCCCATCAGGCGCTCTCCTTCCAGCCGATTGTGCTGTGCGCACAGGATGCGCAGGTTGTCGGTGGTGCTCGCGCCACCGCGGGCGATGGGTCGGATGTGGTCCACCTGCAACGCCACCGTCGCCGAACAGCGGCGGCCATCCGCAGCGACATAGGTGCATCGGAAACCGTCGCGAGCAAACACGTGATCTCTCACGGCAGCGCGCACATATCGTTTGCTGCCCTCTGCGCTCGACGGCAGCACTATGGGCCTTCTCTGTTCCCGCCGTTTCTGTCTCGCCGCCGGATCGCGCCGCGCGATCAATTCATCGAGCGCCAGCTCGAACAGCTTCTCGAAGCTCGCGCCGGGCAGCTGATGCCAGACGAGAGTGCGCACGCGTTCGACCTTTGCCATGAACTCTTCCCGCGCGGTGAATTGAATCACGCTCCGGCGCTCGAGGTCGTGCTCGGGGGTTGCAGGCGGCGGCACAGCATCGCAAGTGGGTGCTTTTTCACTGTCGCCGGCGACAGTGAACCCTCGCGAAGCGCCTACCGGGACGACCACGGCTCGGACGCGATCCACAGGCAGAGCCATGCGCGGCTCGTACTCCGCTATCAAGCGCTCAACCTCGCGACGGGACTTTCCACGAATGCGAGAGAGAATGATGTCGACCGTCGCGGGCGTCATCAGTTTCGCCACCATGGAAACCGTGCTCAGGTTGACCTCACCGGCCTCGAGCAAGGCGCCCAGCTGCGGAAACCGCGCCAGGCATCTCGCGGTACGGAGACGCCTTGCCGCCGCCGGCTCCGAAAAATGCAGGCGCGTGGTGCAGTAGTCGAACATCGAGCTGTAGCCGAGCTTCGAGTACAGCTTGCGTCGTTCGATCTCGTGCAGATGCGCAAGAAGTTTCAGTGTAAGTTTTCGGTCCTGGACGGCAATCGTGTCGGCAGCCGAGAGAAGATGTTGATCGGAAACAGAACGAAGCGAATTGAACATGAGCGCGACCTCCGGTGTTGAGCTTGTACAACCCAGCGCGGGAGGAGTGCGCCGTACTTTTAATATAGTCGTGTTCGCTACATGGTCAACACCATGCGCTCACAATTCTGCAGAAATATTTTGTCGCAACGAACATCGATGATATTCTGAGTGCGGCATGAGCAGACCGACTCACACGACACTCGCATTCGTAGTGCGCGCTTTCTTCGCGTTGGTCACGGCGTGCGTCATCGTGGCCATTGTCATCCAGGATCACACGAGCTACCTGCCGCTCGGCGTGTTCAACACGGGCGCGGCAACCCTCCACGAGATCACCGACGCTTTCCTGGCCATGGCGGTGGCCGTGCTGGCCGCGCAGCTGATCGAACTCGTCAACGGCCGGTTGTCGGGGCCGTGCGGTCTCGTGCGCGGTGCGTACATGGCGATCATCATCCTCGAGGTGCTCCTCGTCTTCGCGGATCAATGGTTTGTCACCGGCAATCCGAACAGCCGGTTGGGCCAGTACTACGAAGTCGCGCACTCCGGGAATCCTCCGGTGATCCTGAAGAAGAATTTCGGCGGTCATCGCACGTTTCTTCCCTGCTTCATGGACACAACGGTCGCAGGTCCCGGACCGCGCGTACTGTTTCTCGGCGACTCGTACACAGAAGGAAGCGGCAATTCGCCCGAATGCAACTATCCCGATGTCGTGGAGAAGGTGCTGCGCGAGAGGTGGCGCCCGGACGCGCACGTCGTGCGGGCGGGCGTTTCGGGCTATGGCCCCGTGGAAGCGCTTAGCCTGCTGCGCTGGTACCGCGACCAGCACTGCCCGGTGGATGCCGTGGTCTACAATCTCACCCTGCAGAACGATTTCGCCGACAACTCGCCTCGCAGCGAACGGCGTGTGGTGGCGGGCATCATCTTTCGTTTTCCGCGCTCGTGGTTCCTGCGCACGTTCCATCCGCTCAACACGCGCACATTCCGGTGGGCATTGGTGCTTGTGTTTTTCGGACAAGCCTCCACGCACGAGATGCTGAACGCGGTCACTGTCGCCGGCGGCCCGTGCGATCTCATCGCGAGACCGCTCACGAAGGTGTCACCGTTCCTGCGCGTCACCGTCGAGCGCGACTACGACAACGCCCGCCGCGTGGTCGGGTGCAGCGGCGGCTACCGTGAAGCGACGGACGCCATTGCCGGCATGCGCGCGATCGCCGCGCAGATGAAGGTCCCGTTTTTTCTGGCCGTGTTCCCCGATCGCGTGCTGGCGGACAGTCAGTTGCAGGAACTGATGGGCATGCAGGCGCCCGATGCATCTTCGCAGCTGCACGTGTACGCAACGCAGCTCGAAGCCGATCGCGTGATTGATGTGTATGAGCCGCTGGCGGCCAGGACCGGCATGTACCGGCCGGTCGACACGCATCTCTCCGATCTGGGAAATGTGGTGGCGGGAGAATATGTGGGAAACGCGTTGGCGGAAGCGCTCGCGGCCCTTTCCAAGGACTAGTTCCCCTTTCACCCCTTCGGCCGATTCAATCCGCGGCCGCCTTCCCGTACGCTGTCCAACGAATGAAATTCACCATCCTCCTGGTGAGCGGCGCACTCAGCTTCGCGCCCGGATTGCACGCCACCCAGGCGCAGTCAGGCAGCGCCCCACCCGACTCGGCCTCCACCACGAACATCGCATCCTCGGATTCGACCGCCTCGGCTGACACCATCGCGGCCGGCGTTCCCCAGCGCGACGTATTCGACGTGCTCAAGCATGACATTCTGCGTCGCCCCGAGAAGCCGCCAGGCGCCGCCAAACCGCACACGGGACTCAGGTGGTCCATCCTCCCGACCCTCAGCTATAACCCGGTCTATGGCGTAGCAGTCGGCGCGATGCTCTCCGGCACGGGGCAGCGCGGGGGGCCGGCCGGGCGCTACTCGGCGCTGTCAATCTCCGGAAACTATTCGAGCACCGGACAGATCCAGGCGCAGGTGCGCGGGGACATGTTCACTTCGGGGGGAAACTATCTCGTGAAGGCGGACTTCCGCTACCTGGACACGAATCGCAAGACCTGGGGCCTCGGGCCGTTCTCTACCGATCAGGAAAAATATCCGATGTCGTTCAGGATGTCTCGCCTCTATGCGACGGTGTACCGGCGCGCGATGGGTCCGGTGTTCTTCGGGCTCGGCTTCCACTACGACGAGTTCAATCAAATCGTCGATGAGCGCGCGGCCAAAGGAGAGGAAACACCATTCACGATCTACAGCGGTGGCGCACTGTCGCGCACCGTCGCTTCCGGGGTGTCACTGAACCTGCTCGGTGACACGCGCGACAACGTGGTAAACCCGTCCTCCGGCTACTATGTGAGCACCAGCTACCGCGACTATTTGACCGAGACCGGTTCCAACGCCAATTGGCGGGAACTCTGGCTCGAGTTGCGGCTCTATACCAAACTTCCCCGGACGGCCCGCAACGTGCTGGGATTCTGGCTGTATGCGTGGAATACCTCAGACAAGCCGCCTTATCTCAACCTGCCATCGACCGGGTGGGACACCAACGGGCGCGGCGCACGCGGTTATCTCCACGGGCGAATCCGTGGCGAAGACCAGCTCTACGCCGAGACCGAGTATCGCCGCGTACTCACGGCCAACGGACTCCTGGGGGCGGTTGCATTCGCGAACATGATCAGCACGAAAGAGCCGGCCACGGGCACCTTCGGGGACCCAGACATCGCCGGCGGCGTCGGCCTGCGCTTCAAGCTCAACAAACATTCCAACGCGAATCTCTGCATCGACCATGGTTGGGGACTCAATGGGTCACAGTCCTGGATCCTGGCCATGAACGAGGCGTTCTAGGCGTTACAGCCCGAGGAGCGGCGCGATGATGGTGCGCTGAATCTCCGACGTCCCCGAGTAAAGCGTGCTCGCGAGTGCATCGCGCAGCTCGCGCTCGATACCGTACTCGACCATGTAGCCGTAGCCGCCGTGGACCTGCATGGCATGGCGCGCACACTCGATCCACGATTCGCTGATGTAGAGCTTGGCCATGGCGGCTTCGAGGTAGGTGCTCTTTCCCCGGGACTTCTGCCACGCCGCCTTGTAGAGCAGCGCGCGCGCCGTTTCGAGGCGGATGTTCATGTCGACGATTTTCGACGAGATGAGCTGGAACTTCCCGATCGACTGGCCGAACTGCTCGCGCTCGTTGGCGTACTTGATCGATGTCTCGAGCAGCCGCCTCATGGCACCCACCGCGCTGGCGAGAATGCAGCCTCGCTCCCACGACATCGAATCGGCGAAGAGCATCTTCCCCGCGCCTTCGCGGCCGAGGCGGTTGGCCTCGGGCACGAGGCAGTCCTCGAAGAACACCTCGCACATTGGTGAGGTACGAATGCCCATCTTGTTGGTGTGCTTCCCCAACGTGAGGCCGGGCGTGTTGCGCTCGACCAGAAAGCCGGTGACCCCGTTGGGACCCAGCGCGGGATCGATGGTGGCGAAGGCGAGATAGATGTCGGCCACGGGGCCGTTCGAGACGAACACCTTGCCGCCGTTCAGCACGTAGTGGTCGGCTTTCTTTATAGCAGTGGTCGCAATACTGTATGCGTCTGAGCCAGAATTGGGCTCCGACATGGCATTCGCGCCGATCATCTCTCCGCTCGTGAGCCTCGGGAGATACTTCTTCTTCTGCGCTTCGGTGCCGAAACCCATGAGGGGCGTCTCGAGCGTCCACATGTGCGCGTTGATCGAGAAGCACAGGCCGTTGTCCTGGCAGCCGTAGCCCAGGCTTTCGAGCACGCCCACGGTGGTGAGCGCATCCATGCCGAGACCACCGTATTCAGTGGGCACGGGCAGGCCGTGGATGCCCATCCCGGCGCACTTCATCCAGCCGTCGCGATTGAACTCGCCGGCCTGATCGCGCTCGATGAGGCCCTCGTTCAATTCTTCGCGCGCGAATTTCGCGACACTGTCGCGCAGCTCACTCTGTTCGGGTGACCAGGAAAAGTCCACGGGGCTACTCCATTTTCATGAGCGTTTGATAGTCCGTCTTCTCGGTGGAAGTCTTGGGCAGCTCGGCGTGAAAGCTGAAAACGTCCGGCACCATGTAGATGGGCAGATGCTGCGCGCAAAACGCCTTCAACTGAATGAGCGAAATGCGACCGCCATCGCGCGTGGCGAGGTGCGCGCGTACCTTCATCCCCAGCGTCTCATCGGGCAGTGCCACGACGGCGGCTTCGCGAACGTCGGGATGGCGATACAGGCACGATTCGATTTCGCCCAGCTCCACGCGATAGCCGCGCTTCTTCACCATGCGGTCGCGCCGGCCGGCGTAGGTGTAGTTCCCGTCCGCAGCCTCGGTGACGATGTCACCCGTGCGATACCAGCGCTCGTTGGCGGGCGCGTTGGCCGCGGCCGCGTGCGGCCCCTTGCCCAGGTACGCCTTCGCGGTCTGGTCGGGGAGATTCCAGTACCCCGGCGTCACCGATTCTCCGCGAATGCAGAGCTCTCCGCGCTCACCGCGGGGCACGTCGTTCCCGTCCTCGTCGACCACGATGCCTTCCAGGTGCACACACACCTTCCCGATCGGGAACGGATCCGTACGCTCGGCCGGGATCGTGGGCGGGAGTTCATAGAACGTGCACACGTTGGTCTCGGTCGGGCCGTAGAGGTTGAAGTAGCGCGGCTTCGGCAGAATGGCGTGCAGGGATTTCAGGTGCACGATCGGAAACACCTCGCCCGCGAAGTTCACCACGCGGATGTGCGAGAGATCGCACGCCTCAAGCTTTCCGTACTGCACGAGCAGGCTCAGGATCGACGGCGTCGAGTACCACATGGTGATCCTGGCGTCGTGGATCAACTTCGCGAGCTTCTGCGGCTCCTTCCCCACGTCCTCGGGGATCACCACCAGCGTCGCGCCATGCTTGAGCGGGGTGTAGATGTCGAGAATCGAGAGATCAAAGTGAAACGGCGCGTGCGACGAGAAGGCATCGTCGGGTACGGGTGAAAACGTGTCGCTGCACCAATCGACGAAACTTGTGGCGTTGCGCTGCGAGAGCATCACGCCCTTGGGCTTTCCCGTGGAGCCCGACGTGTAGAGGATGTATGCGAGGTCGTCGGGATCCGTGAAGACAGTCGCGGCACGAAGTGCCGGCGACGGTCCGTCCAGATTGTCCAACAACTCCCCGAGCCCCTTGCCCCCGCCAGATGCGGAAACAACGAGCAGCTCCGGGCTCGCGCGCTCGGCTTCGAGCTGATGGCGCAGCGACGGCTCGAACACCTTCTCCGTGACCACCACCTTCACCGAGCAATTGGCGAGTATGTATCCGTTGCGTACCGGCGGTGCGGAGGGATCGACGGGCACGTACGCGGCACCCGTCTTGAGCACCCCGAAGATGGACGCGACGGTGTCGATCGACTTGCGGAGATAGATCCCCACGCGGTCGCCCGGCGTCACGCCCAGGGCCACGAGACGGTCACGCAACCGGTCGCTCAGAAGGCCGAGCTCGGCGTACGTGATGGTGGCACCATCCGCCTCGCGGACCGCCGTGCGCGCGCCATGTCGGGCGACCGACTCCTCGAGATATCGCTGCAGCGTGGGGTTCACGCTCACCCTATTTCTTCTTCCGCGACACCAGGTCGGTGATCAGCTCGAGTGTGTTGAGATTCTCGGCGTCAGCCTCATGGGCCTCGACGGCGATGTCGAATTTCTCCTCAAGAAACGTGACCAGCTTGAGTGTCGCCAGCGAGTCGAGGATGCCCGTCGTCATGAGCGGGGTGTCGTCCGTCAGCTCGTTGGGGTCCTCGCCGGGGAGGAACTGGTCGAGAATGAACGTCTTCACCGAATCGTGGATAGCCTGTCGATCCATGTCGTGATCCTTTGGTTGCGGGTCAAAGTCCGGCTGCGTTGAGTTTGTCGTAGAGCACCTGTGCCAGCATGCGGTGGCATTGCGCATTGGGGTGTGAATCCCACGGCGCGATCCACAGCTTGGGATAGTCCGCACCGTCATAAGCATGGGTGAGATCGAGGACGGTGAAGCCCGCGTCGTGCGCGATCTGCATCATCCGGTCCACACGCACCTGCACCTCCGGCTCGATGGCCATCGTGTGCGGAATGAACGCTGCCATGGGCACCACGCCGCGTTCCTTGCACCGCTGGACCATCTCGCCGTACACCCACGCGAGCAGCTCTTCCGCGTGCGGCGCCAGCTTCTGGGTGCACTCCGCGTACGAGCTCTTGCTGGTGAGGCCGTTCTCGCTGCCCACGTCGTGCAGGTGCTGGTACGGCATCGGCAGATCATGGGTCGTCACGTCGACCACGTCCTTCACCACCCAGTAGATGTCGTCGATGCCGATGTAAATGAGCGCGCTGAACTCGAACTTCTTGAACACGCGCTTGTCCATATCGGCCAGCTGCTGCACTGGACCGTATCCGCTCACGGAGAAGTTGAGCAGCTCGTAGCGCTCGTGGTCGGTGGAGGCATGGTCGCTCGTGAGACGGTCCTCCACAATGTTGTCGAACACCTGGTCGTCCTCGACGCCCGTGCCCATGGTGTGCGACGCACCCGTGATCGCAATTCGATACGTTCCGGGCGGGGTCTTGAGCTCACAATCGCGGTCGCGCATGCCCCAGCGATTGATGGTCATCATCGCACCCTTGTGCCAGACGTGCTTGTTGGGCATGAACTCGTAGTCCGGGAAGCCCTTTATCGGGTGCAGCGCCCAACAGCGGTCCCAGTTGGGCGGCTTCTGGTTGTAGAGATCGCCCAGCGCGGAGTTGAAACGCACCACGTTGGTAAGATCTTCGTAGTAACCGCGGTCGAGCATCTGCTTGTCGCGCGCGTTGAGGCTCGACGTCTTCAGGTTGTCGACCACGTTGCTCACGGCCGGGTCGACATGGAACTTGAGTGGCGCGTACGCGACAAAGAGAATGACCACGCACGACGCGGCAACCTGGTAGGCGGGCCCCCAGAAGGGAGCGGGCTTCTTGAGCTTCGCAAGCCCGCCGCCCATTTTGGCGCGCTCGTTGCGCGCCACGAGCACCGTGGTGATCCCCAGTGCAACCAGAGACACCACGATCCACGCCAGCGAGCGTGCGTCGAAGCGCACCAGCTTTCCGAGGATCATGCCGAATTCGCGGATCGATTCACTGGACCACATCACCCAGCTGAAGCAGATCACGATGAACGTACCCATGGTGCGCAGCGCGAGCATCACTTCGCTCCGGAGCGACACCTTCTTCTTGAGAGCGCGCTGGCGGCCGTACTTGTTCTCCCACAGCATGTTCCCCAGCACGAGCAGCCCCATGATCGACCAGAACGCGATGTCCTGCCACACCACCGGGAACTTGCCCCGAATCCAGAACCACTGGTACGAGTGCAGCGCCCACGTCACGAAGAACGCGGTCAGCGTGGCGAGAATGAGCGCCGCGGTCCCGTTCATCTTCTTGTTGAGACGGAAGAAGATGGGGTTGAAGAAAATCTTCTGCAGGAAATCCTTCCAGTAGATGTTGATGCGGCGCCAGTAGTCCGTGAAGCTCTCGGAGAGGAAGTAGCGGTTGTTGGCCTGGGTCAGGTTGAAGCCGAACAGGTGCAGCATGCCCACGATCACGTGGAAGCTTCCCGAGATCTTGAGGTACATGAGGTACGCGCTGACGATGAACTTGGCGGCATCGAGCGACGTCACCACCGACTCCGGCCCCACCATGTGCTGGTAGACCCACCGGTACAGGAGCAACTGCACGACGCCGCGGAACATCCACTCTACGCCGGTCTGGTAGATGCGCGTGTCTTCCTGGTCGTAGTACGAGCGGCAGAAGTGCTTGTAGTCGACCACCGGAAAGAGCGGGAAGCACACGTTGGGCAGCATGAAGAAATACGCGAGCGTGCGCCACAATCCCACCGGCGCCGCGTGGGTGTGCAGGTCGTACATGTAGACGATGAGCCGGAACATGAACATGGCTCCGAAGATGGGCCAGATCGCGTTGGAAACCGGCGCGTGCAGCACGTTGATGCGCATCGCGGCATACGCCGCGCCCACGGCCAGGATCAGCGCGACGCGGAGCGCAAAGCGAATAGGCAGGTGCGCGAGGCCGATGAGCACGAGACCCAGCGCGACGATTTGGATCGCGTTGGTGCGTCCCAACACGAGATAGATGCCGGCCAGGGAGACCAGCGCGAACACGGGCAGGCGGAACCGCATCGGCGCGAAGTGGTTCAGAACGAACCCCGCGCACGCCACCGCCATCACGCGGAAGAACGCGGCGCTCTCGATGTCAAAGGTGCGGACGATGAGGGTCAGGAGGGCAAGCTGAGCGCACACCGCGCCGAAGCGCGCCAGCCGGGAAAGCGAAAACTTCCCGGGAGCGCCCGATGGCACGGCGGTCGCGACCCGGTCTGAACGCGCGGCGGACTGACCGGCAGAGGTCGGCGGAACGGTACTGCTCATCCGTCAGAAACGGGGGAAAAAGGACTCTGAGACTTGGGCTTACGAACGCGCTAATTCTATCACAGGGGCCGGGGGGAGCGCCATGTCCGGCCCCGCGCGGGGCTATTCGCGAAAACTGTCGGCAAAGACGCAGTCGAGAATCTCGTACGTGCGCTGCCCGGCGGGCAGCCGGACCTCCACCGTTTCGCCCTTCTTGTGCCCGATGAGCGAACTCGCGAGCGGCGAGTTGTAGGCGATTATCCCCTGGTCTGGATCCGCCTCGCCGTCGCCAAGGATGGTGCACTCGCGCACGGCGCCGGTTTTGGTCTCACGGATCTTGATGCGCTTCCCGAAGGTCACCGCCTCCTCGGGCAGAAGCTCGTCCTTGCGGACCACGTTGGCTCCGCTGTAACGCTCCTGCAGGCTGCGCAGCTTGGCCGCCGTCATGGTCTGCTTCTCCTTGGCGGCGTGATACTCCCCGTTCTCCTTCAGGTCACCATGCGCGGCGGCCGTCGCGATCTCCTTCGCGATGTCATTCTTGAGCAGACGGTCGAGCTTTTCGATCTCTTCCATCAGCTTGATGTAGCCTTTTTCGGTAAAGAAAAACTGCGGCATGCGGCCTTCCCGGCATTACAGGTTCAGGTGAAGGGGATCCAATCGACGCGCCCGGATGGAACTCAACTTTACTATAATCGGGGTCCTGATGCGAGCCGCTTTTCTGCCCGCGACGGGCATCCGTCGAGGTCCGAATGCTCACCGGGGCGTCCGCGGGGACGATCAATACACGATAAATTTACTTGTTCGAGCGGGCTCAGACTCTAGAATGATGTTACGTCCCGGCATCTGAATGCACATCAAGGAAGGTTAACGTGGAACTAAGCATCATTCAGCGCCCGGATGAGTTCACCCAGGTGGAGCTCGCCGGTCGTCTCGACGCCGTGGGCGTGCAGGAAGTTGCTACCCGATTCCAGGGCGCCACGGCCGCACGCGGCAGACCAACCATCATCGACCTGAGCCACCTTGAATTCATCGCATCCCTCGGCCTGGGCATGTTGCTCACCTGCGCGCGTTCGCTGCACAACCGCGGCGCGCGTGTCGTGATCGTGAACCCGCAGCCGCTGGTGGAGAAAGCACTCGAAACCGCCCACATGAACTCCGTGATTCCGGTCGTCAAGAGCGTGCAGGAAGCCGAAGCCGCTCTGACATGAGGAAGCGACGCCTCCGTTGACAGCCACGTTCACGCGCACCCTGCGCAGCGATCCGCGCGAGTTCGAGCAGCTTCTGCCCGAGCTCGCCGCGTTTCTCGCGCTGCACCACGTCGAAGCGAGCGTGACGTACGTGGTACAGCTGGCCGTCGAGGAATTGATTCTGAATGTGATGAAGCACGGTTACCACGGTGAGACGGGCCATTCCGTCACCATGAAGCTCGACCTCGCGGGCGCAAACGAAGCCACGCTCGAAGTGGAGGACGAAGCAGAAGCCTTCGATCCACGAACCACCCCCGAACCCGATTTCGACGACATGCTGCGCGGTGATCGCGTGGGTGGACTCGGTGTCCACCTGGTTCGTTCGCTGTCGGCGTCGCTCGATTACCGGCGCGACAGCAATCGCAATCATGTTCGCGTGCGCATCCTCCCCCTCCCCATGCCGCCGGCCTGACGGCTGCGTGGCCGCATTCTTGCTCTGACCGGCTCCATATCGGAGGCGGACATGAGCTATCTCGTCCACGCTGTATATTTTCCGGCCACCCTCTTCTGTGCGGTGGCTCTATTTCTGCTATCCGGTGGCGCGCTCGCGGTGATCCGCGCGTGGCGCAACCCGGCGCCGCCCACCGCCAACAATGTCATCGCGTTTCGCCGGCCGGTGAAAGCGATCGGAACCTACCAGCGCCGCAGCGTCGAATAGCCCCGCGGCAACATCCCGCAACGATTCCGCGGAGAAGCCCATCCTTCGCCCACCCGGCACCGCCTTACTCCACCACGTTCACGAAGCAGTGGAGCCCTCCCATCATGTAGTGGAGGTACTCCGGCACTTCCACGACCTCGTATCCCAGGCTCTCGTAGAGTTCCTTGTTCGCTTCGTTGAGATGCGCGTCGAAGGCCTCGTTGGGCAGATCGGAGGCATCGAGCGTGATGCGCATCTGGCCGCCCACGTTGTCGACCTCGGTCGTGATGCCGCGCAACGAATCGGGATAGATCGGCATCAGGATGCGGTCCCCGGCCTGGATGATGTTGGTCCATGACATCGAGCCCAGCACGTGGCGCCAGTCCACGGGTGAGCGGTAGACCTCGAGCCCGAGACTGTCGAGGACGGCGGCGTAGTCGTCGTATTCCTGTGCCACCGTGGTGAGGCGGCTCGAGAGCTTCCGGAACAGCGAGTCCCTGGGCACCGACGCAAACGGCGTGATCACGTGATACGTGGTCTCGATGGCGTGCGAGAGCTGACGTTTCTCGCGCTCTCCGAACTCGAGCCGCGAGACCACAGCCCGGTCGTCCTTGAGCACGGCCATCCCCATGTCGATGTGATACTCGAAGTACATGCGCGCCGGCGGCGGTTTGCGAGCACGCCCCACCACCACCACGCTGTCGACCTGGAATGTCTTTGCAATGGCGGCGCGCAGCGCTGTGTCGTCGTAGCCCGGCGCCCACGGGCGCTGCTGGTAGACCCGGTTGTCGAAGACGACCTTCTTCCCGACGATCAGGTAGCGCTTTCCGTTGGATGAGACGAACGCCAGGTTCCCGCCCTCGAATACAAACGGTGCCACCCGGATCGTATAGCCCGGCAGGGCCCCCCTCAGAAAGCCCACGATGGCATTGGCTTCCTCGGGCGAGCGCGCATTCTTGTACGGCGAGGCGATGATAATCCTGTGCTCGCCATCCGTGCCCGCGACGAAAATGTCGCGCGCCCACTGGGTCAGGAAGAGCGAGGAGTGGTTGAGCGGCACTGTTTCCACATTTTCGATGTGGTTGGCCGCGAGCAGCGGATCCAGCGCCTTCTCGAATTGTGGACTGCAGAAGTAGATTTGCCTCGAACCGGGCGAAAGGGTCTGTGCGAGTCGCGCCAGCTCGAGCACATAGTGGTGGTTGAAATAGTCGCCGACGATGGCGAAGGAGAGCTCACCGCTCTTCTCGCTCTCTTCGAACGGATGTGTGTCTGCCTCATTCGTGTGCTTTGAACATCCGTATGTAAGCGAGGCGATCAGGCAAATCCTGACCAGGTGCATCCAGACCGCGCGCTGTCGTGAGCGCGCGACCGGCACATCGGCGACATGGGGGGCAGAATCTACCTTGTCCGGTCTGAGCCCGGACTCCAAGTGTTGCAGCGCCATGTTGTAATAGGAATGGGTTCATGACGACCCCGTACAGGCGTTGAGCCTCGACACACGGTCTCGAGCTTCGGTGTCGTGTCCCCGTTGATGCACGGGGTCGCAGTCGGTTGGACTGCTTTCGGCGTGGAAATGTTGCAGAGAAAATATGTGGAAGGAAACCTGGCGGCCCCGGAAGGACGCAACTGGATCGGTGCTGGCTCCCCTACCGGTACAGCGCCTTGACGGTGCCCCACCTCGTCGGCTGCGTAGCCGCGGAGGTTCCCAACGTCATCATCGTCACCGAATCGATTTTGATCGTACCCGCCGTGCACTGGGTGTAGAAAATGTTCGCACCGTTCATGGCATCGCCAACCTTCAAGTAAGGAGTGGCGTCGTCGCCAACCCAGGTCATTGTCATGCCGGGGTCCCACTGAAGCTGCCACGCGGAGCCGATAGCCCCCAGGGTCTCGTTGGTCTGAACGATGCAGAACGTTAGTTGCTGATCAACGATAGAGCGACTTGATCGCCCCCCAGGTGGTCTGTTCGGTA
>Ga0307281_10000132_pt1 | contig 17126 bp, 16 predicted proteins | sample ER_DNA_120_FD_194486 | JGI IMG/M metagenome (GOLD analysis project Ga0307281, IMG submission 194486) | Bulk soil microbial communities from the East River watershed near Crested Butte, Colorado, United States - ER_DNA_120 | ecosystem: Environmental > Terrestrial > Soil > Floodplain | place...
CAACCGCTCCAGCTCGCCCCGCGCCGAGAGCGCCTCGGCCAGCTCGCGGTCGAGCCGCTGGAATTCCTGCCGCGCGCCCTCCACGGCGTGGTCGCCCATCGCCCGCTCGCTCTCGAGCGAACGGATGCGGTCGCGGCGCGCGTCCCACTCCTTCCAGCGGGGCTCCTCGCGTTTCACCCCCTGCTCCGCGTCGCGCTGGGCTTTCCGAGCGGCCTCCGCGGCCGCCTTGAACTGCGCCAGCCGGGCCTGCGCCTGCTTCCGGTCCGCATCGAGTTGGCCCCGGTCCGGTAAGCCGGCCTCCAGGCCTTTCAGCTCGGCTCCGACCGCGTTGCGTGCTTCGCGCACCATCTGCTGTGCGATCTCCAACCGCTCGTACCCGAGCACGCGTGACAGGAACGCGGCGCGCTCGGTCCGGCCGAGCGCGGCCATCACCGCCAGCTCCTTCTGGCCCGTGAAGTACGTGTTGAAAAACTCGTCGTGCGACATGCCGAGCACGCGGCCGAGCCGTTCCGACACTGCTTTGAGCGAGTTGGCCACCACTTGCCCGTTCTGTCGCAGCTCCGCCCCGTACAGGTTCCGGGTCACGGCGTACTCGTGGGCGCCCAGCCGGAACTCGAGCGTCACCTCGACCCGCGAGCGGCCCGGCGCGCCGTGCCGCCGGATCGACTCCTTGTCGCCGCGCACCGCTTGGACGCCGTAGATCGCCCAGGCGATGGCCTCGAGCAGCGTCGTCTTCCCCGATCCGTTGGGGCCGACGATGCCGGTGATCCCCGGACCGAACTCGATTTCGGTCGTCGCGAACTGCCGGAAGTTTTCGAGGCGCAGGCGCTTGAGCTCCATCAGGCCGGCTCCGCCGGTTCGCCGTCGCGTCCCGCCCGCTCGAGATACTCCACCCCCGCCGCCACGAGCTCGTCGCGCGGGATGTCGGCATCGAGCAGGCGTCGCGACAGGAAGTCGCGCACCGTTTCCCCGAGCGTCTGGCGCCGCGCCGGCGCACCGATCCCCACCTGGTAGCGCGCCTCGGGCCGGCGCAGGTCCAGTTGGAAATGCAGCGCCCGGGCTTTGTAGCCGCGGACCGCCTGGTGATCGAGATCGTGGGCCGTGGCCCGCGCCACGTCCCACACGAGCTGGCGTACCACGTTCCCGTCGATGGGCGGCTTCGCCTGGCGCACCGCTTCCGCGATCCGTTCGTCGATCTGCTTGGCGGTGAGATCCTTGCCGCTGATCGGCTCCAGCTCGATGTGCCGGCGCGCCGGGGCGATCGGCCGGAAATGCACCCGCGCGCCCGGCAGGTCCACCAGCAAATAGCCTTTGCCGGCCCGGCCCCGCTCGGCCTCGTCCTGCAGCTGGCCCCAGGGGTTGGGCGGGAGGTACTCGAGCGCCCCGGCGTACCACGCGTTCGGAAAGACCTCGTGCGCGACGTGGAAATGGCCCAGCGCCACATAGTCCCACTGGGCCGGCGCCAGATCCTCGGGGCCGAGCAGGGCGCCCCCGTACTCCATGGTGCCGCGCGCCTCACCCAGGGCCTGAAATTGAAAGTGGGTGAGCAAGATGTTGAGCGTGGGCCCGCCGCGCTCAGGGCGCAGCGCCGGCCGGTCGGGACTCATGAGCGCCTGATGCGGCACCGCCAGCACGGCGCAGTCGAGCTTGGGGAACACGAGCCGCCGGGGTGCATCGAGCACGACCTCGGCACCGACCGCCTCATACAGCTTCAGGATGCTCCCGGTCTCGCTCGTGCGCGGGGTGTCGTGCGTCCCGGCGAGGAGGATCACCGGTGTCTCCGGCAGAGCGACGCGAATCCGTTGCAGTTGCTGGAAGAGAAAGAGAATCGCGGGATTGGTGGGGCGTACCGAATGAAAGATGTCGCCCGCGATCACCACCAGTTCGGGCCGCTGCTCCAGCAGATCGTCCACCGCGCGCGCGCAGGCGAGCGCCACATCGGCCTCGCGCTGATTCGCGCCGCGAGGCGACTGGCGATCGAACTGGCGGAAGCCGAGGTGCAGGTCGGCGAGGTGCGCGAGCTTCATCGCTTCACCGCGTTTCGACCAGCCGCGTCGCGGCGTGTTGCTCCACCCGCATCGCCATCCCCTGGGGCCCGAAGAACCCGCCGGCGACGTTGAGGTGAATCGTACCGCCCAGCGTCCCGCTGAGCAGCGCACCGCGCGAGAGCGAGAAGACCTGCTCCCCGGTAATGCCGCCCCGCAAGGTGACGGTGACCGTCTGTCCCCCGAAGTTGAATCGCAGCGGCCGCTCGGGCATGGCCGTCTCGACCCCGAGGAGCGCCGTCGTGTCCCCACGGGTCACGGTGATCGCGCGCACGGTGATCGTACTCGTGACCGTGAGCGGCGTCCCGCCCACCAGCTGGGCGAAGGGCAGCTCGGTCTCGTTGGTCCACGTGTCTCCGGAGCCGACCGGCTGAGCGGGAAACGGCAGGGCCGCCGCCCGGAACCCGAGTTGCACCTGCTCGCGTACGAGGACCGGCAGGTGGTTCAGCGCCGAGAGGTCGCTGCGCACCAGTTGGAGCCGGTCGTCGAACAGGGCCGTCACGCGCAACCCGCGCAGCTGGGCAGCCGCCGCGGCCGCGGCCGCCGGGCTGAGCATCGGACTCGCCACCCCCGACGAATCGAGCGTTACCGTGACCGGGACGCCGTCGGCCGCCCGCGCGCCGATCGTCTGCGAGAACGCCAGGGTCATCGACGTGAGCGTGGCGGAGTCCGCCGCGCTCGCCGTGTCGGGTGCGAACCGCGACGTCTGTTCGAGCGCATAGCGGTACACCGCGCCCGCCGGCGGATGGTAACGGAGCGCGATCTTCGTGGTTATGGGAATCACCGCGGGCTGCTCCCGTCCAGTGCAGGCGAGCGCGGCCGCAAGTAGTAGGCACACAACGCGCATGGGTCTCCCTTGAATCAGTAGGGCTCTTCGGGGATCGACGTGAGCGGCGGGACCGCGGCGCGGTCGCGTGCCGCTTCCGGAGCCACTCGGCCACCGAGCCGTTTGCGGAGCGTCGCGAGGAGATCCGCCGGCCGCTCGCGGCGGACCGCGCCCAGGGCGCGCCGCACGTCCGCCTCTTCCCGCCCGGCGATCAGGTCCTTCACCTCGTTGGGACGGACACCGGGATCGAGCCGGGTGAGCTGGCGGGCCACCGCATCCTCGAACGGCAGATCCTGCGCCGGCGGGTAGCGCTCGACGCCGTCCCGTCCCCGCAGCACCGGCGGCCGCGGGAAGCGGACGAAAATCGGCTGCGTGAAATGTGGATGCCGTACCATCAGCTCGCCGACCGGCAGCGTGGCGAGCTTGATCTTCGTCGCCGGCGACAACACCTGATAGCCCGGCGTGGCCAGCTCGTCGCCGTCCATCCGGCCGAACACCTGCGTGGCGGCGTTCCCCACCACTCGCCGGTGCACCTGTGAGCGGAACTGCTCCGCGCCGAACAGCGACAGGCCCAGGTAGCGGCCGCGCTCGGAGATGTCGAGGAGCATCTTCTTCACGTACGTGTCGGCGCCGTCCGCGGGCGCGTACTTGTTCAACTCGTCCACGAAGACGGCCACCGCGTCCACGCCGAGGTCGCGCCGCTCGAGGTGCTCGCGCAGCTTCGAGACGACCCGGGCGAAGACGAGATCCTGTCCGAGCGGATCCACGTTGGCCACGTCGATGACGTACACCGCGCGGTCCTCGAGGCGGCCCCACGGCAGATCGCTCGACGGGCCGTCGTCGGTCACCAACCCCTTACAGCGCGTCGACACGTTGCCGAGCCGGTTACGAACTTTGCGGATCGTGGCGATGTGATGCGTGCGCCAGATGTCGCCTCGGCCGGCGTTCTCGAGGCCATCGAAGATACCGCGGAACAGCCGCTCCAGGTCGGCGAACGTCTCGACCCGGTGCTGCCCCCCGAACCCGTCCTCGAAATCGCGCCGCACTACGCGGTCGGCGAGGAAGTCGATAAACGCGTCGGCCTTGGCGTCGATGTCGTCGCGGTTGAGCAGCACTTCCGCGAAGTCGAGCACCTCGGTGAGACCCCACACGAGCGGCTCCACGGCACCCGCGAGATCGCCGTGCGTGCGGAGCGTATTGAGGTTGACGCCGTCCGCTTTGAACGGAGCGAAGAAGCGCACCCGGTCGAAGGGCACCGGGTCCACGCCGAGCCGGTCGTAGCGGCGGCGGTCCTCCTCTTCCAAGGCCCCGGGCTGGTCCAGAAAGAGCAGGTCCGGCCCCTTCACGTTGAAACACACCGCCGCGATCTTGCCACGGTGCGGCGGGAAGTGCTGGAACAAGGCGCCGAGCAGGAACTCGATCGCACTCGTCTTGGTCGCGAGCCCGGAGACGCCGGAGATGTTGAGGTGCGCGGCTTCCGGTCCGACCAGGAAATCGGCATCGAGATACACCGGCGACTCGAGCCCCCCCGAGGTATACAGCCCGATGGGAATCGCCGTGGGCCGGGCGCCGTGCAGGTAGGCGTCCATCCGCAGCGCCTGGGCGACATCGGCGTCGCTCGCCATGTGCACGTCGCCCAATGGCACGGGCTGCAGCGGCTCTTCGGGGATTTGGCGCAGCACCGCGGCGGTCCACAGCCGGATCTCGGCGCGTGCGGTCGGTGCGCCGGCCGCCCGGGCCGGATCACCCTCGGCGCCGATGACGTCGTGCAACGGCGAGGCGAGATCCGAGTAGGCGAAACCGTCGGTCACGACGCCGTACACCACCCGTCCCTCGTCTCCCTTCCCCCTTCCCCCAGCTCGTCCCGCTTCCCCCTGCACCGGTCCCGGCTCCTGGACTTTGACGATGGCGCCGATCCCGACGCTCGTCTCCTTAGCCGTCCAGAAGTGGAACTGGTGCGGCGTGGCGGGTTTCTGCTCGGTGGCGACGACGCGGCCGATGGGGACCGGGTCGGCTGGGTGCGGCGAGGGTCGCTCGATCACGTACCGGTGCGCGGGAGACGGGATGCCGGCGGGGCCAACAGATCTCTGGGCGCTCGGCTCCGCAGGTAGGTCTCCACGTCGTGTATAGGATACAGCAACCGGTCGAACCGCGCGTCGGGCGCGGCGAGCGTCGCCCGCTCCGCCAACAGCCATCCGCTGATCCCCGGAACCCGGGCCCCGGGATCCGGCGCCGCTGCGATCTCGATGCGTATCAGCCCGTAATACAGGTCGCGACCTTCCCACGGCCACAGTCGCAGGTACCACGAGTCGACCTCGGTGCGGCCATGCCCGCCGCGGACGCGAAACACACTGGTGCGGTGCGCCGCGGGAACGGTGAGCGCGCGCTCGAGGTGCCGGCCCTCGAGAAACTGGGCGCCGTGACTCTTGATCACCCCGAGGGCGCGCGGATGTCGCGCGAGGACGGCGGAGACCGCGAGCTGCCCGTCCACGACGAGCCACTCGGTCTCTCCCATCCCGTCGATCGCGCGACGGCCGAGCTCCCGCTCCAGCCCCTGGCGCGCGCGATGCACTTCGCGGCGCAGCGCCTCCAGCGCCTGCCCCGGTTGGACCGGGCCCTCGACCTCCGCGGTGACCACTTCCAAGCCGGTCTCCGCAATCGCCCGGCGCCGCGCCTCGTCCAGCGTTCCGGCAGGCGCGACGACCAGCTCGCGCGCCTCCCAGTGTGCGGTGCGGAGCCGGCCGTCCCGGCCGCGCCGCCGCACGGCGGCCGCCACGTAGGCGACCGCAATCGGCTGGACGCCGTCGTAGCCCACCACTCGCCACTGCTGGATGCCGTCGAGGAACCCGACGGTGGCGGGTGACGGCTCGAGCGCGACGGGATGTACCCGCAGCTCCTCATCTTCTATCAGCTCGACCGCGGCGCCCGTCTCGTCGTCGGGCTCGCCCAACCGGCCGACGCTCGCATCGGGGAGGAACGAGGCCGGCGTGATGCCCGCGGCGTAGAGCGCAGTGAGCCAGTCGCGCCGCCCGCTCATCCGGCGACCTTCACCCCGATCACCACGCCGTCGCGAATGGGAATGACGGCCGACACCACGCGCGGGTCGGTCGCCGCGAGACGGTTGAAGGCGCGCACGCCCTCGACCGGCGCCGAATGATCGTTGAGGTCGACGACCGATCCGTGGAAGAACGCGTTGTCGCACAAGAGCAGACCCCCGGTGCGGAGCAGCCGCACGCTGTGCTCGAAGTACTGAGCCAAGGGCTCCTTGTCGGCATCCACGAAGACGGCGTCGAAACCGGGGGACAGGGTCGCCAGTACCGTGAGGGCTTCACCTTCGACCAGCCCCACCCGGTCGGCCACACCGGCTTCGGCGTACGCTTGCCGCGCCAGTGCCGCGTGCGCCGGTTGCTTCTCGATCGTCGTGAGCATCCCGCCGGCGGGGAGGGCGCGGGCGAGCCAGATTCCCGAATACCCTGCCAGCGAGCCGATTTCGAGCACGCGGCGCGCGCCCGCGGCCCGCAGCAGCACGTGCAGCAACTTCCCTTCCTCGGGAGAGATGTGGATCGGCGGGAGATCCTGCTCGGCGTGACGATCCCGTACGCGCTTGAGGACCGGATCTTCGACCGCGAACAGCTCCCCCATGTAGCGCCGGAGCCGCTCGTCCTCCACTACGCGGTGGCCTCGACGTTCGGGAACGGCGGGACGTCGAGCAGCCAGATCCCGGCGAGGTGCGACTGCTTGTCCACTTCGACCAGCAGCAGGTCGGCGATGCGTGCGATGCTCGTCGGACGGCTGCGCCCCACCCGGATGTGGAACACCGATTCGGCGGGGTTCTTTTCGACCGTCAGAGCGGTGTCGACTTCCACCGCGGCGACGGAAGGCTGGGAGCGCCGCGAGGGGAACAGTACCCGGGCGTCCTGCGCCCCGGTGGGAGCGATGAGGCCGTCCACCGTGCGGATGTCGTCGGGCCAGGTCACCACGTCGAGTCCGCGCAGCAGTCCGCCGGCTACGTCGAGCAGGACGAACGACCCGTCACTGCCCTCCAAATCCACACTGCCGTCCATGCCGCTCGCTTTGGGCACGCCTTTGCAGGCGGCCGACAGGATGTCGGTCTCCGGATCCCAACGATAGCTCACCTTGGGCAGCTTGCCCTCGAGTGGCTCGATCTTCGTTTGGAATTGCACGCGCGCGCGCCTTCCACGGGTCGGGAGGGGGGCGTAATATAGCGCTATCTCGAAGAGGAGCCAGATGATGGAGCGGCGGGAGTTCGTGACGGCAATGGGAAGCGCCGTGATGGTCGGGCGGACGGGCGGTGAGGCGGTCGGTGCGCCGCTGCGTCCGCCCGACCGCCCGACCGCCCGTTCGCTGCAACAGCCCGCCCTCGGGCCGGAAGTCTTCGCCCGCCGCCTCGACCGGCTGCGCGCCGAGCTCGACCGGCGCAAACTCGATCTGTTCGTCGCCGCCCCCAGCACGAACTTCGCCTACTACACCGGCGTCAACCCCGGGCGGAGCGAACGCCTCATCCTGCTCATCGTCCCCGCGAAGGGCGACCCCGCCATCGTCGCGCCGTCGTTCGAGGTCGAGCGGGTCAAGCGCGGCAGTGCGGTGAACGACGTGCGGGGGTGGAACGAGCAAGACGATCCTTGGAAGCTGGTGCAATCGACGCTGCGCGCGCTGAAGCCGCTCCATCGTGTGGGGCAAGGCGCGATCGAGGCGACTCTCGACTATGGATCGGTACTCGCGCTCTTCGGAGCGGCAGGCGGGGACTGGAAGTGGCAGAACGCGGCCTCGCTCACCGAGCGGCTGCGGCTCATCAAGTATCCGGAGGAGATCGCGCAGATCCGACGCGCCATCGAGATCACCGAAGCGTCGATCGCCGCCACGTTCGCAGCTCTCGTTCCCGGGATCACTGAACGGGACGTCGCTACGAAACTCAGCGACGAAATGCGCTCGCGCGGCTCAGCCGGCGGCGGGCTGGTGCAGTTCGGCCCGGCGAGCGCCCTGCCCCACGGCGGTCCGACGAGCGGCGCCCTCCAGAAGGAAATGGTCGTGCTGGTCGATGCCGGCAGTGACGTCTCGGGGTACACCTCCGACATCACCCGCACCATCTGGTTCGGCGACGCGCCCTCGGACGAGTTCAAGAAGGTGTTCAACCTGGTGCACGACGCCCAGACCGCCGCGATGGACCTGGGGAAGCCGTTTGCCGTGCGGTGCCAGGAACTCGACCGCACTGCGCGGAACGTCATCGGCGACGGCGGCTACGGACCATTCTTTACGCACCGCCTGGGTCACGGCATGGGGATGGACGGCCACGAGCCGCCGTACCTCGTAGAGGGCAACGACGCGCCGCTCGAGCCCGGGATGGTGTTCACCATCGAGCCGGGGATCTATCAACCGGAGAAGTTCGGGGTGCGCATCGAGGACGACAATCTCGTCACGGATACGGGCCTCGAGGTGCTGAGCCATCGCCCAGCGAAACTCTAGAGTCGCCCCGTAAACTCGACGATCCGCTCCAGTGCTTTCTCGATGTCGGACATAGCGGCCGCGTAGGATAGCCGGACCCAGCGATCATCCCCGAACGCCGCCCCCGGGACGAGGGCGACACCCGTGTCGGTGATGAGGCGCGTGCAGAACGACGTCCCCGAGATCCCGCCGAACGAATCGACGCGGAAGAAGAAGTAGAACGCCCCATGCGGCTCCACGAATTCCACCCCCGCAAGCCTGCGGCGGAACGTGTCCACCAGCAGATCGCGGCGCCGGCGGAACTCGGCCACCATGCGCTGCACGTCCTGCTCGACGCGCTCGTCGGCGTACGCGGCCGCCGCGGCGAATTGCGCCATGTGGTTCGCGCCCGAGGTGGTGTGCGATTGCAGCGCCGCCATCGCCTTCGCGATCGGCCCGGGCGCCAGTGCGATGCCTACCCGCCAGCCGGTCATCGCATACGCCTTGCTCACGCCGCTGACCAGCACGACACGCTCCAGCAGGTCGTCGGGGAGATCGAGGAACGATGGCGCCGGGCCGCTGCCGTAATGAATGCTCCGGTAGATCTCGTCGGCCACGATCCACACCTGGCGCGCCGCGGCCCACTGCGCGATGGACCGCAGCTCGGCCAGCGTGTACACCGACCCTGTCGGATTGCACGGGGAGCAGAGAATCAGCCCCTTCGGCGCAGGCAATATGCGCTCCAGCTCGCGCACGCTCACTTTGAGGCCCCACTCGGGGTGCCCGGTGATCAGCACCGGCCTCGCTCGTGTCAGATGCACGATCTGCGGATAGGACACCCAGGCGGGAGCCGGGATCGCCACCACGTCCCCGGAGCCGAACAGAGTGAAACATGCATTGAACAGCGACTGCTTCGACCCGGTGGACACGACGATGTGATCGGCATTGATCGGCCGCCCACCGGAGAGCAGCGCCAGGTGCTTGGCGGCCGAGGCGCGCAGCTCGAGAATGCCCTCGTTGGTCGGATAGCGGGTCTTTCCCTCCTTGATCGCCCTGATCCCCGCCTCGGCGGGGATCGGTGGGGTGGGGAAATCGGGCTCGCCGGCCCCCAGGTCGATCACATCCTCGCCGGCCGCCCGGCGGCGTTTGGCCTCCTGCGAGATGGCGATGGTGGCCGAGGTCTCGAGGTGGGCGATGTTGGGCGACAGGACGTCGCTCATTTGCTGATGGCTCCAGAGGTTAGGGGCTGGTAAACGGCGCCGTGCCAGCATAGCGGCGGAGCGGCTCCACGCGCAACCGGGATACCGGAAGCGGAGCGTGACTTCGGGCAGCCTTGGGCATCTTCATAACGGCCATGTCATCGCTCAACGCACAGCGCCGTCCGCGCCCCCCTGCGGCATCATTCCGCGATCAGCCGGTCCGGCCGCAACACCAGTTCGCCGCTCCCGCCGGCCCCGCATCGCACCTGGCATTGGTGTGTCGCCTGGGCGGGCTGATCGACGCGACCCACCGGTATACGTTCGGGCACTGCGAGCGCGTCGCCGAGTACTCAGTGGACATCGCGCGTCGGTTCGGCTTCCAGGAGCGCCTGCTCACCGCCGTCCGCCTTGGCGCGCACCTCCACGACCTCGGTAAGGTCTGTGTGCCGAGCGAGATCCTGAACAAACCCGGCCCGCTGACGGACGAAGAGATCGAGATCATCCGCACGCATCCGGTCCGGGGAGTCGAGCTCCTCGAGGGGATCCAATTTCCCTGGGACATCAAGCCGATCATCCGCTGGCATCATGAGCGCTACGACGGCAGCGGCTACCCCGATGGGCTGTGCGGCGAGGAGATCCCCATCAGCGCCCAGATTATCGGCATCGCCGACGCTTTTGACGCGCTGACAACCACCCGCAGCTACCGTCCGGCCGTGACCGTCGATGCAGCCGTCCAGGAGATCCGGCGCAAACACCGGCAGTGGCATCCGGAGGTGTACCGGGCGTTTGTAGCGTCGGTGCGCAAACCCGGCGCCTTGACACTCCTGCCCCACTGAAGTCGCACGCCTACCGGCCGATCCGGCCGGTAGCGTAGCTCCAACTCCTCACCCTTGCGGCTCTCCGGTTGCGCTCGTCGCGCCGGGTTACTAGCATCCACCTCGCAGTCCGCCCTTTGACAACCGAGGATCCTGTGACAGGTGTGAGCGACGCGCAGGCCGCGCTGGAGCGCGGCCGCGCCGTGATGCTGGTGACCCCGCCGGCGGTGGAGCAGGCGGAAATGGTGTGGGATCTGCTCGCCCCCGGGGCGCCCGGCCCGAGCACTCTCATCGTGTGTGCCGACAGCGCCGCCGCCGAGGAATGGGCCGACGCCGCGCCCGCGTCGTTCCGGACGCACGCCGTCACGGGTCTCGGCCGCACCGCCCGCCTCCTCCAGGATGGCGCGATCGATGTCCTCGCCGGCTCCCCCGAAGACCTGCAGCAGCTCGCGACTCGCTCGGTCCTGAAGCTGGACACCGTCGCCACGGTTCTCTTCGCCTGGCCCGAATGGTTGATCGCCACGGACCGCCTCACGGCGCTCGAGCAGCTGCTCGGCGAAGTGCGCGAGACGCGCCGCATCGTGCTCGCCTGGAATCCTCCGGTCCTCGACGACTTCCTGGAGCGCTACGCGCGCCGCCCCCATGTGGTCGGCGACCTCCCGATGGGCGAGGACGCGCGCCCATTGCCGCCGGTCGGGCCGGCACGTTTCGCGGTCCTGCCGCGCGCACGCCGCATGGCCGCCCGGCGCGAGGTGCTGGACGCACTCGACCGCCCGCGCGTGCTCGAATGGCGCCGCAGCACGGCACTGGGCGATCCGGCCGATGCGGTGGTGTGCTTCGATTTACCCTCCCGCGAGGAGCTGGCCCGGCTCGCAACCGCCGGCGAGACGATCCTCCTGGTCTCTCCCTCTCAACTTCCGTACGCCCGTTCGATCGCCGCACCGCTCACGCCGCTCCCCTTCGCGGCTACCCGACTCCGCGCTCAGACCGATGCCGACGCGCTGCGCGCCCGCACCGCCGCCCGCATCGAAGCGGGCGGCCTGGAAGCCGAGCTGGGTCTTCTCGAGCCGCTGCTCGAGCGCTACGATGCGGCCGAGATCGCCGCGGCGCTCCTGGCGATCGCTCGCCAGCCTGCCATCGCCGGTGAGCAACCCACATCCAACACCCCACATCCCTCGCCTTCCGACGCCTGGGTGCGCCTCTTCGTCAACGTCGGCAAGAAGGACCGGGCGGCGGCCAAGGACCTCGTCGGCGCGATGACGCGGGAGATCGGGCTGTCCCGGGAGGACATCGGGCGAATCGAGGTGCGTGACGGGTTCACCCTGGTCAGCGTGGCGCCGCACGCGGCGGACACGGCAATCCGGGGACTCTCTCGCGTGGCAATCCGCGGCCGCCGTCTCTCGGCGCGGCGCGATCGCGAGACCTGACGTGGCCGGCGCCCTCGCTCAGCTCCGCGTGGTCGACTGCTCCCGGGTGCTCGCGGGACCGTGGGCCAGCCAGATCCTGGCCGATCTCGGCGCCGACGTCATCAAGATCGAGCGGCCCGGTACGGGAGACGATACGCGGCACTGGGGTCCGCCCTACCTCCGCGACACGGCCGGCCACGACACGGGGGAGGCGGCGTACTTTCTGTGCGCCAACCGCGGCAAGCGGTCGCTCACGGTGGATTTCGCCACGCCCGACGGTCGCGACATCGTGCGGCGCCTGGCGGCCCAATCCGACGTCTTCCTCGAGAATCACAAGGTGGGCGACCTGGCCCGGCACGGGCTGGATTACGAGAGTCTCGGGAAGCTCAATCCGCGCCTCGTCTACTGCTCGATCACCGGGTTCGGCCAAAGCGGTCCGTACGCGCTCCGAGCCGGGTACGACTTCGCGATCCAGGCGCTGGGCGGCTTGATGAGCGTGACGGGCGAGCGAGACGACCGGCCCGGCGGCGGCCCACAGAAGGTCGGGGTGGCGGTGGCGGACGTCATGGCGGGGCTCTACGCCTGCATCGGGGTGCTCGCCGCCATCGCCCAGCGCGAGATTTCTGGTCGAGGGCAGCACATCGACCTGGCATTGCTCGACGTCCAGGTGGCGGCGCTCGCCAACGTGGCGCTCAACTACCTCGTCTCGGGGACCGTGCCGGTGCGGTGGGGGAATGCGCACGCGAACATCGCCCCCTACCAGGTGCTGCCCACCGCCGACCGGCCCATCGTCCTCGCCGTCGGCAACGACGAGCAGTTCCGGAAGTTCTGCGTGGTGGCGGGTGCGCCGCTTCTGGCCGACGATCCCCGTTACGCGACCAACGCCACCCGGGTGCGCCATCGTGAAGCCCTGACCGGTGAGCTCGAGCGCCTGCTCGTGACGCGCTCCGCGGGCGCCTGGCTCACGGCGCTCGAACCGGCGGGCGTGCCGTGCGCGCCGATCAACGATCTCGCGCAGGTGTTTGCCGACCCCCAGGTGCGCCATCGCGGGATACTGCTCGAGGTGCCGCACCCCGTCGCCGGCGCCGTGCCGCTCGTCGCGAACCCCATCCGCCTGTCCGAGACTCCCATCCAGTACGATGCGGCGCCGCCGCTGCTGAGCGAGCACACCGACGCGATCCTGCGCGAGCGGCTCGGGTTCGATCCCGCGACCATCGCCGACCTGCGGCAGCGCGGCGTCGTGTAAAGAGGGTGGGAAACGCTGACGGGCCGCCCAGCGGGGCAGCCCGTAATCAGCATCGCTTCTCTTCGCTCCTGTGCTACTTCTTGTTGACCGCCATCTTCAGCTGCTTGCCGGCGCGGAACGCCGGGGCGATGGTGGCCTTGATCTGAATCTCGGCGCCGGTCTTGGGGTTGCGCCCCACGCGCGCGGCGCGCTTGCGGGCTTCGAAGTTGCCGAACCCCGTGATCTGCACCTTCACACCCTTCTTCAGCTCGCCCGCGATGATGCCCTTGTCGTCGAACAGGGCCTCGACCGCACGGCCGGCATCGGCTTTGGACATCTTCGTCCGCATCGCCAGAGCCGCTATCAGGTCGGCTTTGTTCACGGCGCACTCCTCAATAAGAGGGTTGGTAAGGGGAAAGCCTCGCAAATCAGCCCCTTTCACGGGGGGGCCCCCGAAAAGCCTTGAAATCTCTCAACAATATGGGGACCTACCCCGGAAATCCGCAAGACTCCTGCCCTTTTCCGCCCTCCACCGTCCTGCTCCGTCCTCCGCTTGCCCTCCGACCCACCCCCGGTGAGCTTGCAGCGCCATGTTCCACGGTACCCGCCCCGGTTGGATCGAAGTCATCGCCGGCGTCATGTTCTCCGGCAAGAGCGAGGAGCTGATCCGCCGCGTCCGGCGGGCCGCCATCGCCCGCAAGCAGGTCCAGGTGTTCAAGTCCCATCTCGACGCCCGCTACGCCGGGCTCTACTCGGTGACCAGCCACGACGGCGTCACCGTGGAGGCCGAGCCGGTCGACAGTGCCGAGCAGATTCAGCGCGGCATCCGCACCGGCACGGAGGTGGTAGCGGTGGACGAGGCGCAGTTTCTCGACGAGGGAATCGTCAAGGTTGCGGGCGATCTGGCCGACGGGGGAGTGCGCGTCGTTCTCGCGGGAACCGACGTGGACTTTCGCGGCCTCCCCTTCGGGCCGATGCCCCGCCTCATGTGCGCCGCCGAAGTGGTCGACAAGCTGCACGCCATCTGCGTGGTGTGCGGCGGCCCCGCGAGCCGCAACCAGCGGCTGGTGGACGGCCAGCCGGCGCCCTGGGACAGCCCCACGATCATGGTGGGCGGACGCGAGAGCTACGAAGCGCGCTGCCGGCATTGTCACAAAGTCCCGAGGGCGGATGAAGGTCAGACGGCTCTGCTGTGAAGGCGCTATCGGCTATCAGCTATCGGCTGTCCGCTTGGCCGATGACTGATAGCCGATAGCCGATAGCGCCTTTCGTGCTCAACGTCGCCCTCACCGGCAACATCGCCGCCGGCAAGTCCACCGTGGTCTCCCTGTTCCGGCGGTGGGGGGCCACCATCATCGATGCCGACGAGCTGGTGCGCGAAGTCGAGGCGCCCGGCACGCCGATACTCGCCGCCATCGCCAGGCGATTCGGCCCGGAAGTGCTGGCCCCCGACGGGACCCTCGACCGTGCGGCGTTGCGGACCAAAGTGCTCGCCGATAACACGGCGTTGACGGCGCTCAACGCGTTGGTGCATCCGGCGGTCGAGCGGCGCCGCGAAGCGCTGGTGGACGCCGCCTGGAAGCGCGGCGACCGGATCGTGGTGAACGACATCCCCCTGCTCTTCGAGGCCCTCGACCCGGACCGCTTCGACGTCGTGGTGCTCGTGGATGCGCCGGTCCCAGTGCGGCGCGCGCGCTTGGAGGCGCTGCGGGGGCTCACCACCGAAGACGCAGACCGGATGATCGCGGCACAGCAGGGACCCGAGCGCAAACGAAGGAAGAGTCAGCAGGTGATCGACAACGACGGCACGCTGGAAGACTTGGAGCGCCGCGCGCGCGCGGTGTACAACGACCTGGAGCGGCGGGCGGCGGCCAAAGAGCAAGCTTGACACGGGTTTCGGCCTTCTCTAGCTTCGCCCGCGTTCCCGCCACCTCAGTCGAAAGCGACGCCGGCATGGCCAACGTCCCCAAAGACCTCCGTTATACCCCGGAACATGAATACGTAAAGACCACCGGCGATCCCGCCGTCGTGCAGATCGGGATCACCGACTACGCCCAGGGCGAGCTGGGAGACGTGGTGTTCGTGGAGCTCCCCAAGCCCGGTGCCGCATTCACCAAAATGCAGGTGTTCGGGACGATCGAAGCCGTGAAGGCCGTTTCCGAGCTGTACTGTCCGGTAAGCGGTACGGTGGTGGAATCCAACGGCGGTCTGGACGGCGACCCCGCGCTCGTGAACCGCGATCCCTACGGCGCCGGCTGGATGATCACGCTCAAGGTGAAGGACTCCGGTGAGCTCGCCGGCCTGCTGGATGCGGCGGCGTACGAGAAGCTCACCGGAAGCAAATGAAGCCGTCGGCCATCAGCCGTCAGCAGGCGCGGTTGAATGACTGATGGCTGACTGCTGACGGCTGAATGCTCACACTGACGTTCCACGGCCACGCCTGCTTCATCGCCGAGGGCGACGGCAAGCGCGTCATCTTCGATCCGTTTCTCACCGGTAACCCGAAAGCCGACATCCCGGCCGACCGCGTCCCGATGCTCGACGCGATTTTGTTGTCCCACGGTCACGGCGACCACCTCGGGGATGCCATCCCGCTCGCTCGGCGCGACGGAGCCACGATCGTCGCAACCTCCGAGCTGGCCGCGTTCTGCGAGCAACAAGGCGCCAAGGCGCACGCGATGCACATCGGCGGCAGTCACCGCTTCCCGTTCGGCACGGTGAAGCTCGTCCCCGCCTTTCACGGCGGCGGGATCAAGGGGGACGACGGATCGCACACCACGGCCCCCTGCGGGCTGGTCCTCACGCTCGGCGGCAAGACCGTATACCACGCGGGCGACACCGGGTTGACCCTGGAAATGCAGCTCCTCAAGGGTCGGGTGGACGTGATGCTGGTGCCGATCGGCGACAACTACACCATGGGCGTCGAGGATGCCGCGCGGGCGGTGGAATTCGTCCAGCCCCGCGTCGTGGTGCCGATGCATTACAATACGTGGGACGTCGTCGCCGCCGATCCCGAAGCGTTTCGGTCGCATGTGGGTCGCGCCGCCGGCGTGGTGATTCTCGCCCCCGGCGAGTCCCACACCATCTCCTGAACTCCGGAACCCGGCCACCGCGCATGTCGACCTCTGATCTCGTTCACCCCGATGTCTTCCGCACGCGCCACATCGGGCCCCGCCCCGAAGAGCAGCGGGAGATGCTGGCACTGCTGGGCTACGACTCGCTCGATGCCTTCATCGACGCGGTCGTCCCCGAGGACATCCGCCTGCGCCGGCCGCTCGCGCTGCCGCCCGGCCGCGACGAGCGCGAGGTGCTCCAAGCGCTGCGCCGCATCGCCGGCCAGAACCAGCCGTTCCGCTCCTACCTCGGCATGGGCTATCACGCCTGCTTCACCCCGCAAGTGATCCAACGCAACGTGCTGGAGAACCCCGGCTGGTACACGGCGTACACGCCGTACCAAGCGGAGATTGCTCAGGGCCGGCTCGAAGCCCTGTTGAATTTCCAGACGATGGTCGCGGACCTCACCGGGCTCGAGATCGCGAACGCGTCGTTGCTCGACGAGGCGACGGCGGCGGCTGAAGCCATGCACGTGACCGAGGCGGTCGCCGGGTCGAAGGGCCGGTCGGTCTATTGCGTGGACGAGCAGTGCCACCCGCAGACGATCGCGGTGGTGCGCACCCGGGCCGAGGCGCGGGGCATCGAGATCGTGGTGGGGGACCCGGATACGTTCCGCTTCGGCGATGGGGTGATCGGGGCCCTGGTGCAGTATCCGGGCACCGACGGCCGGCTGCGCGATTTCCGCGCCCTGTGCCAACGGGCCCACGCGACGGGCGCCCTGGTCACCGCGGCGACCGACTTGCTGGCCCTCACACTGCTCGTCCCACCGGGGGAGTGGGGCGCCGACATGGCGGTCGGCAACAGCCAGCGCTTCGGGGTGCCGATGGCCTACGGCGGTCCCCACGCCGCTTTCTTCGCGACCCGCGACGCCTACAAACGCCACCTCCCGGGCCGCATCATCGGCGTGTCCAAAGATCGGGCGGGGCGTCCCGCGCTGCGTATGGCGTTGCAGACCCGCGAGCAGCACATCCGCCGCGAGAAAGCGACGAGCAACATTTGCACGGCGCAGGTCCTGCTCGCGGTGATGGCGGGGATGTACGCCGTCTATCACGGT
>Ga0307281_10000133_pt1 | contig 17093 bp, 15 predicted proteins | sample ER_DNA_120_FD_194486 | JGI IMG/M metagenome (GOLD analysis project Ga0307281, IMG submission 194486) | Bulk soil microbial communities from the East River watershed near Crested Butte, Colorado, United States - ER_DNA_120 | ecosystem: Environmental > Terrestrial > Soil > Floodplain | place...
GAAGGCCGGGAGCAGAAGCGGTGCCGCTCGGAGCGACATCTCCTCGACGATGGCCCACGCGAGGTCGACCTCGGTCGCGTTCGGCCGCTCGTCGGCGACGGCCTTGACCCGATCGCGCCAGTGAGCCGGATCGCCCTTCCAGACGTCGGTGACGATCGTCGGGTTGGCCGTCGCGCCCACCGCGCCGTACGAGATGGCGTACTCGAGCTCGTCGACCGCGCACGAGTCGTTCCAGATGTCGGTGGCGGTCGTCGCGATCGTCCGTCCGAGCGGGCTGTCGGCCAGCGGGAGCAGGCCGCTGGACCGGCTCGCGAGCGTCGCCATCGAACTGCCTCCACTTGCCATCCACGTCGCTCGCGTGCGTTGCGGTCGGGGAGCCATGCTGAGCGCTCCGGTTCCGCGAGCGGATCCGATGCGTTGACAGCACGCCCCACCGTGCTACCCTTCCGCCACCCAAGGGTAATCGATTACATCGAAAGCGCAAGGGGTACGCGTTGACCGAGTCGGAGGGTCGTCGGCGACTGTCCGGGGCGCAGATCGTGGTCGAGTACCTGGTGCGTCAGGGCGTGCCACTCGTGGCAGGCATCCCGGGTCACGGCAGCTGGTCACTGACCGATGCCCTCCTCGACCGGCAGGACGCGATCCGCACCGTGCAGGTCATGCACGAGCAGTCCGCGGTCCACCTGGCCGATGGCTTCTATCGGGCGACCGGCCAGCCGATCCTGGCTTTCACCAGCATCGGTCCGGGGGCGACCAACACGGTCGTCGGGATGGCCACCGCCTACGTCGATTCGACCGCGGTCGCGCTGCTGACCGGCTCGCCCCACACCTATATGCGCGGGGCGGGCCTGCTCCAGGAGCTTGAACGCCGTCACGTCGCCGACAACCCGCGCATCTTCGAGCCGGTCGTCAAGGAATGGTGGCAGCCGTCGCGTGTCGACGAGCTGCCGTTCGTCCTCCACCGTGCCTGGAACCAGATGGTCTCGGGCCGGCCCGGACCGATCCTCCTCGACGTGCCGATGGACGTCCTGGCCGACAGCGCCGAGGTCCTCCTCCCCCACCCCGCCCAGCGCGAGGCACGCGGCCGCATCCGGCCGGCCGCCGACGACATCGAGCGGGCGGCGGCGCTGCTGCGTGATGCCGAACGGCCGGTCATCGTCGCCGGCGGCGGGGCGATCAGCGCCGAGGCATCGGCCGAAGTGACCGCCCTCGCCGAGCGGCTCGGCGCGCCGGTCGTCACGACCTGGAACGGCAAGGGCGCGATCGACGAGACGCACGGGCTGGCCGGCCTGACCATCGGCGACACCGCGTCGTCGTCGGGGAACGAACTGTCCTCGACGGCCGACGTCATCCTCTCGGTCGGCAACCGATTCACCGACTGGTCCGCGTCGTCGTACCGCGCCGGCATCACCTTCGCGATCCCACCGACGAAGCTCATCCAGCTCGACATCGACCCGCGCGAGATCGGCAAGAACTATCCGGTCGAGGTCGGGCTCGTCGGCGACGCGAGGGCCGGCCTCGCGGACCTGCTGGCGGCGCTCGGGCCGGGTGGCGGTCGGTCGGCCTACAGCGACACCCCGTACGCCCGGGAGATCGCGAAGCGGGTGGCGGCGTGGTTCGAGCAGGTGGAGCTCAAGTCGGGCTCGACCGCCGTGCCGATGACGATGGCCCGGGCCGTTCGCGAGATCCAGGCGGCCACCCGCGAGGACGCAATCGTCGTGACGGGCGCGGGCCTTCCGCAGGGAATGGTCAAGCAACGCTGGGTCACCCGCCAGCCGCGGACCCACATCACGTCCGGCGGGTTCTCGACGATGGGCTTCGAGCTGCCGGCCGCGATCGGCGCACAGCTCGCGATGCCCGAACGCCAGGTCATCTCGATCTCGGGCGACGGCAGCTTCCTGCAGTCGATGCAGGAGCTCCAGACGGCGGTCCTGGCAGGCACCCCGGTCTGCGCCGTCGTCCTCGACAACTCGGGCTGGATCAGCATCAAGGGAGGGCAGGAGACCTTCTTCGGTCGCACGGCGTGGACCGATTTCCGGACGCCCGACGGCTCGCTCTTCTCCCCGGCCTTCGACGACATCGGACGCGCCTTCGGCCTCCATTCCGAGCGGGTCGACGACCCGGCCGAGGTCGCACCGGCAGTGCGTCGCGCGCTGGCATCGGGCGGCCCGTCGCTGGTGCACGTGACCGTGGATCGCGATCTGGCGACGGCAGGGCCCGACAAGACAGGCTGGTGGGACGCCCCGAGCCCGGACTACCATCCAGAGCAGCGCGCGCGATGGGAGGCCGGTGTGGCCGAGGAGCAGCACCGATGAGCGCTAGGGACGTGAGCGCGCGACCCGATCTCCGCAGCTCCCTGCGGCGAACCGGCGATGCCCTGCCCGGCGCGTCGATCGGGACGGTGCCGATCCTCTGGAACAACGTGGACCTCGTCGACCTGCGCCACGGGACGGACGCCTCGACGATCCTCGACGAGATCGCCCGGACCGGGTACGAGGGCACGCAGCTCGGCATCGGCTTCCCCGAGGGGGCGGCCCTCCGAGATGCGCTGGCCGAGCGTCGCCTGCGCCTGGCCGAGGTGTACCTGTCGATCCCGGCGACAGTCGACGGACCGACTGCCGAGTCGATGGCCATCGGTCGCGAGCGAGCCCGCCTGCTCCACGATGGCGGTGGCGAGGTCCTGGTCATGGCCCTCGACCTGTCGCCCGGCCGCGAGGAACGTGCGGGTCGGGCGAGCGAACCGGGCACGCCCGTGTTGACCGATGGCGGCTGGGATGCGTTGCTGGCGACGGTCCACGCACTGGCGACCGAGGTCGTCGCGGCAGGCCACCGGGCGGCCTTCCACCCCCATGGCGGGACGTTCGTCGAGACGCCGGCCGAGGTCGAGCGCCTCGTCGCCGGCCTCGATCCGAGCCTGATTGGGATCTGCCTGGACGTCGGCCACTGCACGGTCGGTGGCGGCGACCCGGTGTCCGCACTGCGCGACCTCGGCGATCGCGTGACACACATCCATCTCAAGGACGTCGACCCGGTCGTGCTCGACGGGCTGCGCACCGGCTCCGTCCCGGGCTTCGGGGCCGCGATCCGGGCGCGCCTCTTCACCGAGCTCGGTGCCGGCGTCGTCGACCTCGATGGCGTCCTGGCCGCAGCCGCCGAGCGCGCCTACGACGGCTGGCTGATGGTCGAGCAGGACAGCACCTGGGGCCCGCCATCGGAGAGCGCCGCGATCGGGCGACGGGTCCTTGCGGCGGCCCTGCGCCGGCTCGGCAGCGGCTCGCAGCGCGACGACGAGGAGGGACGATGAAGGTCGCGTTGCTCGGAGCAGGCAGGATCGGACGTCTCCACGGCCGGCTGCTGTCGACCACGCCGGGCGTCGATGGCGTCGTGATCGCCGATGCCGACCCGGCCCGCGCCGCCGAGGTCGCGGCCGAGGTGGGCGCCACGGCCGTACCGACCATCGAGGCCGCCATGGACGCCGCCGAGGCCGTGGTCATCGCCGCCGCCACGACCGCGCATGCCGGCCTCATCCGAGCCTCGATCGGGCGCGGACTGCCGACCTTCTGCGAAAAGCCGCTGGCGGCAGACCTCGACGACACCCTGGCCGTCGCCGATGAGATCGAGCGCAGCGGTGTCCCGTTCCAGCTCGGCTTCCAGCGCCGGTTCGACCCGGGCTACCGCGAGGCGCGCCGGCTGGTCGAGACGGGCGCGCTCGGGACCCTCTACGCGATCCGCCTCGCCGGTCACGATCCGGCGCCGCCGCACGAGTCGTACATCCCCCAGTCCGGCGGCATCTTCCGCGATTTTTCCATCCACGACTTCGATATCCTGCGCTGGCTGACCGACCGCGAGGTGGAGGAGGTCTATGCCGATGGGGGTGTCCGGGGCTTCCCGGTCTTTGCCAAGTACGACGACGTCGACACTGCGGTGGCCAGCCTGCGCATGACCGACGGACCGTTCGTCACCCTGACGTCGGCCCGCCACGATCCGCTCGGCTACGACATCCGGGCCGAGTTGTTCGGCTCGGGCGACAGCGTGTCCGTCGGCTGGGGACCGCGGACGCCGCTCCGCTCGGTCGAACCGGGTGTGCCCGCGCCGGCCGGTCCCGCATGGGCCGACTTCATCGATCGCTTCACGCCGGCGTACGCCGCCGAATTCGCCGCATTCATCAGGGTCGCGCGCGGGGAGGTCCCGAGCCCGTGCACGGCCGGCGATGGTGTTGCCGCGCTGCGCATCGCAGAGGCGGCGACGCGGTCGCTCCATGAGCACCGACCGGTGCGACTCGAGGAGATCCCAGGCTGACGGGAGGGGCCCTGCGGTCCTGCTGAAAGGAGGTGGCGCGGTCGCGCGACGGGATACGGGATCCCGTGTTCGACCGGAGGGGTCCAGGGGAACCTGGCAAACGAGACGTCGTGGACGATCCGCGACGCTCGGGGACGCGCTGGCGCGCGATCGACACGTGAGGAGACAGACAGGATGAACCTTCGAAAGACAGCCGTCCTGCTCGTGGGTGCGATGGTCGTGCTCGGAGCATGTAACGCGGCGACGCCGTCCGGCAGTGGCGGCGGCACGGGCGGTACGCTCGAGGGCGCGCTCGTCCAGAAGAAAGACATCAAGATCGAGGTCGTGACCCACGGCCAGGCGATCGACGGCTTCTGGGGCGTCGTGCGCAACGGCGTCAAGGCCGGCGCCGCAGACATGGGCGTGAGCGTCAACTACAGCGCCCCTGACGCCGAGAGCGACATGGTCAAGATGTCGCAGCTCATCGACGCCGCCGTGGCCAAGAAGCCGACCGGCCTCGTCGTCTCCATCCCCAATGCCGAGGCGCTCTCGCCCTCCATCAAGAAGGCGATCGAGGCGGGGATCCCGGTCGTGTCGATGAACTCGGGTTCCGATGTCTTCCGCGATCTGGGCATCAAGGCCCACGTCGGCCAGACGGAATTCCAGGCCGGACTCGGTGCCGGTGAGCGGTTCAAGGCGGCCGGTGTCAAGAACGCCGTCTGCTTCAACCAGGAAGTCGGCAACCAGGCACTGACCCTGCGCTGCAACGGCTTCTTCACGGGCCTCGGCCTCGCCGACCCGAGCCAGGGCAAGATCCTGACCGGCCAGATCTCCGATCCGGCCGCGATGCAGGCCACGATCGAGGCCGCCATCAAGGCTGACTCAACGATCGACGGCGTCCTCACGCTCGGCCCGTCCGTGGCGGTCCCGGCCCTCAAGGCCCTCGCCTCCACCAGCAGCAAGGCCCACCTCGCCACATTCGACCTGAGCGCGGACGTCCTGACCGCGATCAAGGACGGCAAGATGGACTTCGCCATCGACCAGCAGCAGTTCCTCCAGGGGTACCTGCCGATCGTCATCCTGACGAACTACGCACAGACCCGGAACCTCCCGACCGGCGACGGTACGGGGCTGATCATGACCGGCCCGGGCTTCGTGACCCAGGCCGACGCCGCGGACGTCATCGCGCTCGCCGCGAAGGGCCTCCGCTGACCTAGCCGCCTCGCGCTGGGCGTCACCGGCGCACCGGAGGGGTCGGATCCGTTCCGACCCCTCCACCCCGCTCTCCGGAGGGCAAGATGGCGATGACCCAGGCATCCGGTGCAGCGAGTCCGGCCCCAGAGTCGGATCGCCTCCGCCGGACCTCGTTGACCTCGCGGTTGCTCGCGCGTCCATCGGCGGGTGCCCTGCTCATCACCGTGTTCGTCTGGATCGTCTTCGCGATCCTCTCCACGGTCGCCGGCGGCGGCGTCTTCTACACCGTCGACGGGACCCTCAGCTACCTCGACGTCGCGGCCCAGGTCGGGATCGTCGGCACGGCGGTCGCGCTGCTGATGATCGGCGGCGAGTTCGACCTGTCGATCGGCTCGCTGATCGGCTTCGCCGGGATCGTCATCGGCATCTGCGTGACGACGTACGGGCTGCCGGTCTGGGCCGGGATCCTCATCTCCCTCATCCTGACGACGATCCTGGGCGTCATCAACGGCTTCATCGTTGTCCGAACGGGGCTGCCGTCGTTCATCGTGACCCTCGCGACGCTGTTCATCATCCGCGGCGCGACCCAGGCGCTGACCGCCCAGATCACCCAGATCACCTACATCCCGATCGCCCCGAAAGACATCGCGGCCGACCCGATCGCCGGGTTCTTCAACTGGAGCATCGGCAACTTCAAGGTCTCGATCCTGTGGTGGATCCTGCTCGCGGCGATCGGGGTCTACATCCTCGGCCGGACCAGGTTCGGCAACTGGATCACCGGTGTCGGCGGGTCGCCGAGCGCCGCCCGCAACCTGGGCGTCCCGGTCGACCGGGTCAAGATCATGCTGTTCGCCGGGACCGCCTTCTCGGCAGCCATCCTGGCTGCCGTTCAGAGCATGACCTTCTTCTCCGCGGACGTGCTCCGCGGCCAGGGCTACGAGCTCCGTGCCATCACGACGGCGGTCATCGGCGGTTGCCTGCTGACCGGCGGCTACGGGTCGGTCGCCGGGGCGGCCATCGGGGCGCTCGCCCTGGGCATGGCCCAGATCGGGATCGTGTTCGCGAACATCAACGCGGATTGGTACCTGGTCGCGCTGGGCACGCTGCTGCTCGTCGCAGTCGTCCTGAACAACTGGATCCGGCGTCGCTTCGCCGGCCTCCGCTGAGCGAGGAGCACGAGATGCAGACCACCACCGCTCCTGCCGCCGCGGACGCCCTGCCGCTCCTCGAGGCGCGCAACGTCTCGAAGTACTTCGGCGCAGTCGTCGCCATCGAGGGCGTCTCGCTCGAGGTCCGCGCCGGGCAGATCAACTGCCTCCTCGGCGACAACGGCGCGGGCAAGTCGACGCTCATCAAGATGCTGTCCGGTGTCCACGCGCCCGACGAGGGGACGCTCGCGGTCGACGGCGAGCCGGTCCGCTTCAACGCGCCACGTGACGCGCTCGACGTCGGGATCGCCACCGTCTACCAGGACCTGTCGGTGATGCCGCTGATGAGCATCAGCCGCAACTTCTTCCTCGGCAACGAGCCGACCAAGGGGTTCGCACCGTTCAAGCGCTTCGACGGCGACAAGGCCGCGCGGATCGCCCGCGAGGAGATGAAGAACATCGGGATCGAGGTCCGTGACACGGACCAGCTGGTCGGCACGCTGTCGGGTGGCGAACGCCAGACCCTGGCCATCGCCCGCGCGGAGTACTTCGGCGCCCGGGTCCTGATCCTCGACGAACCGACCTCGGCGCTCGGCGTCAAGGAATCCGCGATCGTGCTGCGCCACGCCATCTCGGCCCGGAACCGGGGCCTCGGCGTGATCTTCATCACCCACAACGTCCAGCACGCCCTGCCGATCGGCGACTCGTTCACGATCCTGACCCGCGGCCGCTCGGGCGGCACATTCAAGCGCGGCGAGCTCAACACCGACGAGCTGCACCGCCTGATGGGCGGTGGGTCCGAGCTCGAGGAACTCCAGGCCGACCTCGAGATCCTGGCCAGGCGCGAGGCCCTCGGCGAGGAGGTCCCGACGGTCCCGATCGGCGAGGCGAACCCGGGCGACGTGTTCAACGAAACAGACGCGTTGTAGGCGCCCGCTGATGGCCGCCACGATCGGCGACGTCGCCGAACGGGCGAAGGTCTCGACCGCCACGGTCAGTCGCGTCCTGTCCGGGGTCGGGCGGGCGCGGCCCGAGACCGAGGCGCGCGTCCTGGCCGCCGCGCGCGACCTCGACTACCGGCCGTCGGGCGTCGCCCGCTCGCTCAAGCGACGCACGACGGAGACGCTCGGGCTGATCGTCACCGACATCGAGAACCCGTACTTCCCGGAGCTGGTCCGGGCGGTCGAGGACGCGGCGCGGGCCGAGGGCTATGCGATCCTGCTGTGCAATGCCAACGACGACCCGGAACGGGAAGCCGGCTACCTCGACCTGCTCGTCGAGCGGCGGGTCGACGGCCTGATCATCGCGGCCAGCAGCCTCGGCGGGCGCCACGTCGAGTGGCTGGCGTCCGCGCCCCTGCCCGTGGTCCTCATCAACACCACGGCCGCCGATGTCGACCTGCCGTCGATCCATTCCGACAACCGAGCGGGCAGCCGTCTCGCGGCGCAGCACCTGCTCGACCTGGGGCATCGGCGCTTCGGATACCTCATGCCACCGCCGCGGAATGTGGACGGGCCGGTCCGGCTGGCCGGTGTCCGCGATGCCCTCGAGGATGCGGGCCTCGACCCGGCTTCGGTCGCGATCGCGGCCGGGGCGCCGCTGGTCGGGGGCGGCGAGGCGGCGATGCTCGAGATGCTCGACCGCGCGCCCGACGTGACCGCGGTCCTCGCCTACAACGACCTGATGGCGATCGGTGCCCTGCGCGCGGTGCGGCGGCGGGGCGGCTCCGTGCCGGAGGACGTGAGTGTGGTCGGGTTCGACGACGTGGCGCTCGCCGCGTACGTTGACCCGCCACTGACGACGCTGAGCCAGAGCACGGCCGAGATGGGCTACTGGGCGGTGGCGAGTCTGGCGGAGCGGTTGCGTCCCCGAGCGGGCTCGGACGATGCGGCCGAGGCGCCGGGTGGCGGTGCGGGTCGCGCTGCGCGATCGGCGCCGGTGGTGATGCTCCCCGTTCGGCTCGAGGTGCGCGGCTCGACGGGGCCGCCGCGGCTCGGCTGAGGGTCAGGGAGCCTCGACCGCGCCCACCTGGCTGACCTCGGTCGGGACGACGGCCCGCCGGATCCGTTCGCGCGCCCTCCGAACGAGGACGGCCGATCGATCCGGCACGCCCTTGAGACCCGGCCCCTCGACGACGAGCGACCCCGCCGCCGCCGCAAAGCGCAGGTCGAGTCGGTGTCGCGTCCTGTTTCGTCCGACGACGGCCGGCCGCAGGATCGAGGATTGCAGCGCGGCCAGGAAGGTGTCACCGGCACCGGTCGGATCGGTCTCCCGGTCCGTGGACGTCGGCAGGTAGCGGAGGGACGCGACCGGCCCATCGGCCCCTAGCCGGATCAGCAGCCCGCCCTCGGCGCCCTGGGTGATCAGCAGGTCCGCGCCTGGATGAAGGAGTCGATAGAGATCGGAGATCGGCGTCTCGGCCGGCACGTCGTGATGGCTGACCCCGACGAGATCGGCGCGGCGCAGGATCGCCGACGCCCGGGGTGGCCGGCGGCGGACCTGCTCCCCGGCCGCAAGGTCGCGCAGGAAGCCCTGCCACGCGACGGCGAGGTGGGCATCGGCCGGGACCGCTTCCACCCAGGCGTCGGTCAGCTCGCCGGCGACGGGGACAAGCGACCAGCCAGGCGCAGCGTGCCACGACTCGGGGACGGCCGGGATCGGCAGCCGTACCCCGGTCTTCACGGACGTCTGCACCCGACCCGCCGGCGTTTCGAGGTTGTGGAAGATGGGGCCCTCGTCGAGCCGCACCAGCAGCAGGTCGACGCCCGCGTCGCGCAGCATGTCGAGTTCGCTCGCCGTGGCCGCGATGGCATCGACCCCCACGATCGCGGCCGTGCGCAGCCCGAGCCGCGCCGTCGTCAGCGAGGCATACGTGACGCCGCCGCCGAGCCGCCAGCCGCGCGGGTCCTCGGGCACGACATCGCGACACGCCGAGCCGACGTGGACGACCTCGACGCGCGGGCGGGCCATGGCACCTCCGACGGTATACTGCCGCCTCGCACCGACCGCACGAGGGCATCGACGTGTTCTTCTACGAGCTACATGAGGGCGACAACGAGGTCTTCTCCGATGTCCTCGTCGTCAGCGAATCCGAATGGGAAGCCGATGAGTTCTTCGAGCTGGTCCAGACCATCCGGAGACGCATCCAGGACGGCTACATCCACGATACGCTGAGCGAGGCGATCGCCGTCGAGCTGGAGCGCGACCACGGCTTCATCCACATCAGCGACGACCGGCTGGTCGCCTCGGTCAACGTCTCGACCGACGACGAGCAGAACTTCCTGGCCGAGCTCGAGGTCGATATCGCGGATGCCGAGGAAGACGAAGACGATGACGACGACGATCCCGAGCAGGATCTCGACGAGGGCAAGGCCTACAGCACGGTCGTCGCCGAGTTCGACCCCGACGGCAGCCGCCTCAACTGATCACTTGCTGAACAGGATCTCCAGCACGTCGCCGTCGTGCACCTTGTAGGTCTTCCCCTCCGAGCGTAGGCGGCCGGCCTTGCGCGCCTCGGCCATCGAACCCAACGACAGGAGGTCCTCGTAGGCCACGGTCTCGGCGCGGATGAAGCCCTTTGCCAGGTCGGTGTGGATGGCCCCAGCGGCGTCGACCGCGGTCGAGCCGTCGGGGATCGGCCAGGCGCGGACCTCGTCCGGCCCGGCGGTCAGGAACGAGATCAGCCCGAGCAGGCGGTACGACAGGTCGATCACGCGTCCCAGCCCTGACTCGGCGATGCCGAGCTCCTCCATGAAGACCGCGGCCTCGTCCGGCTCGAGCTCGCCCAGCTCCATCTCGATCTTGGCCGACAGCGCCTCGACCAGCGCGTGCTGGTGGTCGTAGCCGCCGGCGACCGTCGCGACCATCTCCGGTGCCCTCACCAGGTCGCCCTCGCCCACATTGAGCAGGACGAGGACCGGCTTCTGGGTCAGGAAGCGGAAGCCGCGGATCGCCTTTTCGTCGTCAGGATCGAGATCGAGGTCGCGGATCGGCGCGCCGGTCTCGAGGCCGGTGTGGATCCGGCGCAGGACCGCGTCCTCGCGCTCGGCCGCCTCGCGTTCGGCCGGGTTACCGTGGCGGGCGCTTGTCTTGAGCCGCTCGATCCGCCGCTCGGCCATCGACAGGTCGGCGAGCAGGAATTCGAGGTCGAGCTGCTCGAGGTCGCGGGCCGGGTCGACGCTGCCGGACGGATGTGGGTTGGCCGGGTCCTCGAAGGCGCGCACCACGTGGAGCAGCGCGTCCGAGTCGCGCAGCCGGGCGAGGTGGTCGGCCGGCAGCTCCTCGGTGCCGACGTGACCCTCGGTCGACGGCGGCGGCGCGGGCAGGTCGGCGTAGGTGACGTCGGCCTGGATGATCTTCTTCGGCTTGAAGATGACGGCCAGGGCATCGAGCCGCGGGTCAGGGACCTTGACGACGCCCACGTTGAGGGTGACCCCGCCGTAGCCGCCGGTCTCGGCGTGACCCCCGGTCAGGGTGTTGAAGACGGTGGTCTTGCCCGATCCGGCAAGCCCGACGATAGCGATCTGCATCAGCGGATTGTCGCCGGGATCAGTACCCGGCGTTCGGGTCGACCACGTTGAGCAGCGGTTCGCCGGCCGCGAAGCGGCGGAGGTTCTCGCAGAACAGCTCGACGCTGCGGTCGAGGACCCGGCCGCTCGACCACGCCGTGTGGGGCGTGACGATGACGTTGGGCAGGTCGTAGAACGGCGATGTCGGCACCAGCGGCTCATCACGGAACGTGTCGAGGACGGCGCCACCGAGGTCCCCGTCGACGAGGGCGCGGAGGAGCGCTCGCTCGTCGACCAGCCGGCCCCGGGCGACGTTGATGAGCCACGCCCCGGGCTTGACCATGGCCAGCGTCTCGGCGTTGATCATCTCCTCGGTCTCGGGCGTCAGTGGCGCGGCGAGCACGATGAAATCGGACTCGGCGAGCAGCTCGGGGAGGGTCTCGGGGCCACCCACGCGGGCAAGCATCAGCTCGCCGAGCACCCTGCCCTCGTCATCCGGGCCGCTGGCGGCCGTGCCCTCACCACTGCGGCGCCGCACGGCCACGACCCGGCAGCCGAATGCGGTCGCCAGCGCGCCGACCGCGCGGCCGATCGACCCAAGCCCGACGATGCCCACGGTCACGTCGCGCAGCTCGGCGCCCTCGAGTGGCTGCCATGTGCGCTCTCGCTGCAGTTCGAGGAGCTGCGGCAACCGCCGGCTGACGGCCAGGATCATCATCAGCACGTATTCGGCGATCGGCCGGCTGAAGACGCCCCGGGCGTTGGTGACGACCACACCGCGCTCCCTCGCCGCCGGGGTCAGTGCGCGCTCCACTCCGGACGTCGCCGAGTGGACCCACGACAGGCGCGGGGCGCGGGCCAGGATACGGTCGAAGGCGTCCGAGCTGAGCCAGCCGCGGAGCATCACCTCGACGTCATCGAGCGACGCGTCGGCGAGCCCCTCGGCCGAGACGGTGACGATCCGGGCGCCCGGAGCGGCCGCACGGATGCGCTCGAGATCGCGAGCCCGGTAGCGGGCCGACAGGATCGGGCTCAGGGCGATGGCCGTCGGCGCTCCGTCCGGGCCGGAGCCAGGTCCTGCCCGCCCGATGACCGGTTCCGTCACGCGGGCGATCCGTCAAGCACGCGCGCGATCCAGCGGTCGGGTGCATCGATCTCGCCGTCGCGTGGCAGCGTGTGCGGGCCCTCCCACAGGCGTGCAAGCGCCGCCGACCCGCGGCGGTCCGCGATCGCGCGCACGAACTGCTCCCCTTTCTTGTACTGCTCCATCTTGAGGTCCATGCCTGTCAGCCGGAGCATCGAGCGCTCGAAGGCGGTCCGCTTCGTGCGCCGCTCGTGGAAGCGGGCGCTGATCTGGGCGACCCCGGGCACGAGGTCGCGCCCGACCTCGTCCATGACGTAGTCGCTGAACCCCTCGAGCAGGCTCATCACCGCCTGGACATCGCGGAAGATCGCCTTCTGCTCGGGACCCATCATCGCTTCGATCCAGTGCTCCCCGCCGCTCTCGCCGCGGAGCGAGCGGCCGAGACCGCGGATCGCCTCCCGGCCGAGCCCGCGGGCGTCCTTGCCGAACAACGTCAGCTGGCGCTCGAGGCGTTCGGCGAGATACGGCCGTAGCCACGGATGCGCCTCGAATTCGAAGGCGTGGGTCGTCTCGTGCAGGGCGATCCAGGTGCGGAACGGGCCGATCGGCACGCCCAGCGAGCGGGCCGTCGCGCGGATGTTCTCCTCGACGAACAGCAGCTTGCCCGGCGCGGCCTCGGTCGACAGCAGCGCGAGGTCGTACTGGCCCAGGACGCGCGTCCCCATGAAGCCGAGGAGGAACCCGAGCTGGCGGGTCGTCACCCAGCGGTTGGCGAGGGCCATGGTCGCCTTGGCCAGGCCGCCGCCGGGCGGGATGACCTGGTCGAGCAGGTCGGTCTCGAGCTTGCTCATCAGAGAGCGGAACGAGCCGGTGTTGGCGCGCACCCAGCCCGCCCGGTCGACCACGCCGGCCCGCTCGACCACGCCCGGCAACGGGCTGCCGAGTGCGCTGGTCAACGCCGGGACGATGCTGGCCATGGCCGCGGCGTAGGCCGGTTCCGCGGCACGCAGCTCGGCCGGATCGAGCGTCCCGGGGGCGGCGCGCAAGCGCCCGATGGCGATGCGCTCGACCTCGGGCCAGTCGACCAGGCCGCGACGGGCGGCCTTCTCGGCATGGCGACCGGCGATGGTGGCCGCCGCTCCCAGCGCCGACCCGATGAGGAAGCCGGCCTGCCAGACGCGGTCGTCGCGCCACTTCGGCCCGTGAGTGTTGCGGGCGCGACCGGTCATGTGGCCGCGACCGCCAGCTCGACCTGCTCGACCTCTGGGAAGGCCGACCCAAAGAGCCGGCTGGCGAGGACGTGGAACGTGCCCGCATCCCCTGTGGTCAGCTGGAGGTGCGTGGCATCGGCGTCCGGATCCGCCTCGAGGCCGTTGATCCCGAGCAGTTCCGCCAGCGCCGACGCCGTCGCGGTCGCGGAATCGACGATGGCCACGTGCTCGCCGACCTGCGCCTCGATGATCGAGCGCAGCAGCGGGTAGTGCGTGCAGCCGAGGAGCAGCGTGTCGATGGTTGCCCCCGGCGGCCGCGGGAAGATCGACTCGCCGGCCGCATCGCGTTCGCCGAGCAGCGGCGCGAGCGCATCGGCGACGGCGGCCTCGGCGGTCGGCCCGCTCAGCTCGCCGGCCTCGACGAACGGGACCAGGGTCGGCGTCGCGTGCTCGTAGACCTCGACCGCCGGGTTCTCGTCCTTGATCGCGCTGAAGTAGGCGTGCGACCGGATCGTGGCGGGCGTCGCGATCACCCCGACCCGGCGGTTGCGCGTGGCCAGCGCCGCGGCCGACGCCCCCGGTCGGATGACGCCGAGGATCGGCAGGTCGTAGCGCCGGCGCAGTGCCCCGATCGCGACGGCGGTCGAGGTATTGCAGGCGACGACGATGGCCTTGACCTCGCGCTCGGCCAGCAGGTCGAGCGACTGCGTCGAGAAGGCCAGCACTTCCTCGTCGGAGCGGACGCCGTACGGGGCACGGGCGTTGTCTCCGAGATAGACCGTCGATTCGGCCGGGCTGCGGCGGACGATCTCGCGCAGGACCGTCAACCCGCCGACCCCGGAGTCGAAGACCCCGATCGGGCGAGGGTCCGACATCGTCGTGCTCAGCCCCGTCCCGTCGCCGCCGCGGCGGCGACCCGGCCGGCGTTCAGCAACTCGCCGGCGACGCGCATGATGTCTTTGCTGATGGCAGCGTCCGGGCTGGCCAGAACGAATGGGACGCCCTCGTTGTTCGACTGGACCACGAGCATGCCGTCGGACACGACGCGGTGCTCCGGCACGCGGCCGAGCGCGCGCTCGAGGTCCTGCGGAGCGATCCCGCCCGGCGAATCCGCTCGATTGACGAGGTAGCGGACCTTGGAGGCCGGGTAGCCGATCGAGCGGAACGTGTCGGCGATGGCCACCGTGTTGTGGATCGTCGTCGAGTCGTAGGTGACGATCTCGATGATCGCGTCGCTGGCATCGAGGAACGCGAGGTTGATGTCGTTGAGGTAGCTCGACATGTCGATGACGATCGCGGCGTAGACCCGGCGCAGCAGCGACAGGACCTTGTCGACGTCGCGCGGCGTCAGCATCTCGGCCATCTCGATGCGTGGCGGGGCGAGCAGGATGTCGATCCCCGACGGGTCCCGCCACAGGACGTCGCCCAGGTCCGACTCGGAGATCCGGTCGGTCGGCAGGTCGAGGATGGACGGGGCGTCGACGGGCACCTTGAGCAGCGAGCGCAGGTCGCCGAACTGGAGGCTGCCGTCGATCAGCACAGTTCGCTGCTCGAGCTGGCCGAGAGCGACCGCGAGGTTGAAGGCGATGGTCGTCTTGCCCACCCCGCCCTTCGGGGCGAAGACGCTCATGACCCGGGTGCTGGTGACGGCCTCGAGCTCCTCGAATTCCTTGCGCGCGTTGCCGATCCGGGTCATCAGGTCGAAGCCGGAGAACGGCATCGACAGGACGCCGTGGATGCCCTTCAACGGGTCCGGCTCGATCGGGTTCTGGGGCACGGTCAGGACGATGACCGGGACGCCGAGTTCCGCCGCGTGGATCATCTCGACGAGCTGGAGGCCCTTGATGCGGCCCTGGAGCAGCGCATCGACGAGCACGATGTCGGGACGCATCTCCTTGATCGTCGGGACCGCTCGGCTGCCGTCGCTCAGGACCTCAAGCAGCTTGACGCGTGACTGGGCGTTGAGAAGGCCGCGGATGTACTGGGCGACCTGCGGGACGTCCTCGACGATGAGCAGGCGCGTCTGGTCACTCGGTGGCATCGGGCCGACGATACCACGAGGGTCGGGGGTGGCACCCAGCACGGAGGTCCCCTGTCCGACTGGCCCATCGGACATGGTCCGGAACGAGGTTCATGGCTTGACCGCGAGGAGGATCGCACGCTCGCTGCCGGGGCCTATCGGACCCATGTCGTAGCTGCCCGCCATGGCTTCGACGGTCAGGCCGGCGTCCTCGGCGTAGCCGCGCAGCTCATCGGCCGAGACGAGGCGCAGTCGGTCACGCCGGAGCCAGCGGCGGGCCGGTTCGCCCTGGCCTCCCTCCTCGAAGATCGTGGTCAGCGTGACGGTCCCGCTGGCCGCATCGTGTTGCGCCGAATCGGCCTTGGTGACGATCGCCCCGGTCTCCGGATCGAGACGAGGCCATTCGAGCATGATCCGGCCGTCGAAGCGGGCGAGATCCTCCCCGTCGGGTAGCCACACGTCGACGACAGCCAGACCGCCCGGACCAAGGTGATCGGCAAGGGCGCGCACTGCGGCGCGCTGGGCAGTGCGGGTCGGTAGCACGAGCAGCGAGTTGAGCGCGATGAATGCGAGCCCGAATCGACCGGCGTCGGGGAGTCGCAACCCGACGATGTCGGCCTCGACGAGCGTCAGCCGGTCTTCGGAGGCCGTCCCCTCGGCCCGCCTTCGGGCCCGCTCCAGCATCGCCGGATCGAGATCGACGCCGGTGACCGCGTGGCCGGCTTCGGCCAGCGGGATCGCCAACCGGCCGCTCCCGACACACAGCTCGAGGATCGGGCCATCGGCGCGGTCGGCCAATGCGAGATAGAGGTCGAGATCGCCGGGGTCGTCGGCCAGGTCCAGGTCGTACAAGCGCGCGAGGGCCGCCGCGGTCGCGGCGTCGGGTCGATCCAGCTCGCGCGGGTCGATGGTCAGCCCTCCCAGCGGACGGACCGGCCGGCCTGGCGCTTGACCGCGAGCGCGCTGATCGCCTCGAGCGCGGCGCGGTTGGCCGCCATCGAGGTCGTCTCGGCCTGGTCGTACGGCGGCGAGACCTCGACGATGTCCATCCCGGCCAGGTCGACGGCGGCGACGATCTGGCGGACGGCACGGAGCACCTCGCGGGTCAGCATGCCGCCCGGCTCCGGTGTCCCGGTCCCGGGCGCCATCCCCGGGTCGATGACGTCGATGTCGAGGGAGAGGTAGATCGCGTCCGGGCCATCGAGCGCCTCGGCGATCGCGTCGGCGATGACCGCCTCGGCGCCGCGCTCCTCGATCTCGCGCATGAAATGCCAGCGCAGGCCCTGCTCCTGCATCCAGTCGAAGGTCGCCTGGGGTGGCCAGTAGCCCCGCAAGCCGACCTGGACGAAGTTCTTGCCCTTGACCGCACCCGACTCGATGAGCCGGCGCATCGGCGTGCCGTGGCTGGCCAGGACGCCGAACGTGTCTGTAGCGGTGTCGGCGTGGGCGTCGAAATGGACGATCCCGATGCTGCCCGGCCGGCGCACCTCGGCGATGGCGGTCGCCGCCGGCCAGGTGATCGAATGGTCGCCACCGAGGATGATCGGGATCGCGCCGGTTTCGGCGACTTCTCGGACCTTGCGGTAGATCATCGCGTGGCCGCGCTCGATCCAGGCCGGCACGATGTTCGCGTCGCCGGCATCGACGACG
>Ga0307281_10000134_pt1 | contig 17061 bp, 12 predicted proteins | sample ER_DNA_120_FD_194486 | JGI IMG/M metagenome (GOLD analysis project Ga0307281, IMG submission 194486) | Bulk soil microbial communities from the East River watershed near Crested Butte, Colorado, United States - ER_DNA_120 | ecosystem: Environmental > Terrestrial > Soil > Floodplain | place...
TTGCGACATGTCCGACAGAATCACCAGATCGCCCTTCTCGAGCCCGCGGACGATTTCGATCGCGTTCACCGAGGTCCGGCCCACCTGCACCTGGACGCGCACCGCGTAGCGGCCGCCCTCGGTCACTTTGAACATCCCGATGGTGCTGTTGGGCTGCCCATAGGCGGGGCGGCCTGTATAGAGCACGTTGCGTAACCGCTCGACTTCGATCGTCCCATCTACCGATAGATCCGGGCGCGCCCCGGCCGGGAGCGCCCCGTCCAAAGCCACGTCCACCGTAACGGTCCCGTTGGTGGCGTTGGCGTCGGTGCGGCTCACGTGTCCATGGATGATGCCGTTGCGCGTGTCGATCGCCGCGGGTTGTCCGATGGTGACGTCCTTCGCCATCGTCTCGGGAACCTGCAGCACCGCCTTCAGCTTTCCGGGTTGGACTACCTTCGCGAGGATCGTCCCCTCAGTGACCCACTGGCCGGGCTGCAGCGAGAGATCGGTGAGGATGCCCGGATCGCCCGCGCGTACCTGCAGCGAGCGGACGCGATTCTGTTGGAAGAGCGCGATCGCCCGCAGCCGCTGGATCTGCGAGGCCTGCACCGCGACTTGCGAGTCGATGGTCGAGGCCATGAGCTCGAGGCGCTCCTGCTCGACCCGGAAGCGGGTCGCGAGCTCCTCGGCCCGGTCCTTGGCGAGCGCCGCGTCGTTGCGCGCCAACAGACCGTGCGCCACCAGCGTGTCGGCGCCCAGGGCTTCGCGCTTGGCTCTCTCGAATTCCGTGCGGGTCGTGGCGACCAGGCCTTCCTGGGTCAGCCGCTGGTTCTGGAGGTTGGTTCGCATACTCACGAGCTGCGCCTGCGCCTCGGTGAGCTGCTGCTCGGCCTGCAGGGCCTGGATCTGCACGTCCGGGTTCGACAGCTCGAGCAGCTGCGTCCCGGGCTGCACGATCTGACCAGGCTGCGACAAGATGCGTTCCACGCGCGCCGAAGCGAGCGCCGTGATGTAGCGGATGTGCTCGGGCACGAGCGTACCCGGTCCGCGCACCTCGCGCAGCATTTCGCCTTTGCGCACTGAATCGACCCATGGCGTGCCGCCCTCGATCGACGGCGCGGCGGGGCTCAGACTCGACAGGATCAGCGTGATGAGGATGATGACGCCGCCACCGATCCCGGCTTGCCACAGACGACGGCGATTCTTGACCGGGGCGCGGGCGATGTCCACGACGGACCTCTATTAAAGAAGGAACGGAGCGAGCACCCCTTGCGAAAGCACGGCCTATGCCAGGGAGGCGACAGGCAAACGGTTTGGCGGAAGCGGGTTACGAGGGGGCCGCGGGGCACCGCAGCGGTGTTTTGGCCGGATGTGGGAAGGGGAGTCCCGAAAGCGGACAGGCGCAGGACATCTGGCACCACCACCGCGACTGACAGCCGGGAGGTTCCATTGCCGAATGCTCAACGCCCCGACCGTGAGCACCCACGGCGGGGCGTTGAGTATTCGGGAGTCTCGACCGTCAATAGGCTCCCAGCGCCTGCGCCGCCTGTTTCACATAACGCGGCTCGACCCAGAGCAACCCGGCGAACCGGCCGCTGGTCGTGCAGACGGCTTCTGAGGCGGTGACGTTGATTCCCGCGGCGGCGAGCTTGTCGAGGATCCCCGCCATCGCGCCGACCCGGTCGTCCCCCTCGAAGTGGAAGACGGCCTTCGCCTTGCTGAGCTTGATCTTGGCGGCCTTCGCCGCCGTCACGAATGCGGCGCCGTCCTGGGGCACGAAATCGAGCTGCGTCCGGCGTGCGCTCGGGAACGCGTGGAAGGCCAGCAGGTTGACGCCAGCATCGCGGAACACGCCCAGCATGCGGGCCCCCTCGCCTGGCTTGTCGGGCGCGGTCGTGTAGTAGTAGTCGACTCTGCGGACGGTATCCATCGCGACCTCCTGTCTGAGTTGCCGGAAGAGAATCAAAACGGAGCGGAAAAGGGAAGGGGAGGAATATACAGGACGGCTCGGGGTGCGTTCTCTTGTTACCCCCTGCGCGAATCGGATGACGTTCCCGCACCCGTCGGGGTCGATCCTGGCGGGTGCGCTCTTGCCTCGCTCGGCCCCGAAGGAGCACCTTATGGGCATGCCCGCGTCGTACCCGCCCGTTACCACTATCGAAGCGCTACTCGCCCTCCCCGACGACGGCCTGCGCCACGAGCTGCTCGACGGAGTGCACGTCGTGACCCCGGCGCCCCGCTACCTGCACCAGCGCGCGCTCAGCGAGCTCGCGGCACTCCTCCGCTCCGCCATCGGCGGCCGCGAGGGCCTCGAGGTGCTGCACTCGCCGGCGGACATCCTTCTTGGGACCAAGTCACTCGTCCAGCCTGACCTGTTCGTCATCCCGCGCGCGACCGGAGTGAAGATCGAACGATGGGCGGACGTGGGGGTGCCGTTGATCGTGGTCGAGGTGCTCTCGGAGGCGACGGCCGCCTCGGATCGCGGTGCCAAGCGCCGGATCTACCAGCGTGCTGGCGTGTCGGAGTGCTGGATCGTGGACCTGGACGCCCGGCTCATCGAGCGGTGGCGACCCGATGACGTCCGGCCCGAGATCCTGGATGCGCTCCTGGAATGGCCCCTGCCGGACGGCGCGCAGGGTCAATTGGACGTTCGACGCTTCTTTGAAATAGTCTGGGAGGATGCCACATAGGCTCCCTTCCTCCATCGCGACAGCCACGTCGCTCCTTCAGAACCGATACCCCGCCGCCAGGTTCAGGTGACTCGCCGTGAAATCTCCGCCCTGATAGCGAGTCGACAAACGGCGGTACTCGAACCCGAACGCGAGCGGGCCCGGCGGCCGCCACTCGACGTGTCCTTCACACACGAAGTTGCGCAACCGTCCGGTCGCCGGAAGGTCCGCGTCGTCCGGGTCATCGAGACCACACCCGCCGCCGAACATGACGTGCGGCATCGGATGGATATTCAGCTGCCCCCAGCCCCCCTTGGTGCGGACCGGCACGCCTCCCGCGCCGACGCTCTGGCCGATTCCTCCCCCGCCCAACCCGGCCAGCGCCTGCCCCGTGTACGCCTCGCCGATGAGCTCGGCGAATCCGATCTTGATGCGGGCATCCACCGTCACGGCCTTCGAGACGAGCAGCGTATCCCCGGTCGTCGAGTCCAGTCCCTTGAGCCAGCCCAGGTGTCCGCCGACCGCGATCTCGCTCGGATCGTCGCTCGGGCCCCACCCGATCCGCAGGCGTCCCTCGAACGACGGCCGCTTGCTCCGCTCGGCGGAGTCGAGTTGGGTGGCGAACGCCGTTTGCGCCACCCCGGCCGCCGGGGCGAGGACGGCAGCCTGCAGGGCGAGTCGCAGCGTGTAACCCGTCTCGAACGTGACACGGCCCTGCGGCAACCAGAGCCACAGATTGCCGGCCCCGGCGAAATCGGGAAACCCCACGGACGCGAGCGAGCGCGGCGAGCGTTCGGCCACGAGCGGCGATTCCTGCCCGAACAGCAGCTGCGCATGGGTCCACTGCAGCGTGCCGAGCGCGCGCCGCATCCGCAGCAACGGGAAGGTCCGACCCCCGGAGCTCGGTTGCTGGCCGCCAAAGAAGTCGACGTCCACTTCTCCGGAGAACGTGCTCCCCAGCACATCGGGTTCGCTGACGAAGACGCCCAGCCGGGTCTGACGGATCGTCCCGCCGCTGCCCGCGGCGCCGGTCGTGTCGGCCTCCGCGAGCTGCGGCACGTCACTGTTGTTCGTCCGCGCGTTGCTGTAAAAACCGTTCACCAGGACGAACCCGGAGAATTCGACGGTTCGGCGCGCGGCTGGGTGCGTCGTGTCGGCAGGTGGGTTCTGTCCCGAGGCCGGACGGACGAGGATCGCGAGAGCGACGAACGGCACGAAGCGGCGCATGCGGGTCATACTCCTGGCGAGATCGATGGGATTAGACTAAGCTGAGCGCCCGTGGACGCAACAGGGAGTCGCTGCGTGCGATGGTGGATGGGGGCTTACACCGTCCTCTTGGCAGCCTGGCCGGGTCCCGCCGGCGCCCAGGCGGGGCGGGTGAGCGGCCGGGTTGCGATTCTCGAAAAGGACAACAAGCCGTCCCCCGACCTGGGGGACGCCGTGGTCTATCTCGAGGGACGAGGAATCACCGCCCCCACTGCGCGGTTCCAGGTGACGATCAGCGACAAGACGTTCTCGCCGCACGTGCTGGTCGTCCCGACCGGCTCGACGGTCGCCTTCCCGAATCATGATCCCTTCGACCACAATGTGTTCTCCGTCTCGGATTCGAACAGCTTCGATCTGGGATTGTACGGCCGCGGCGAAGGGAAGTCGGTCACCCTCAAGCACCCGGGGCTGGTGCGCGTGTTCTGCAACGTGCACCCGCGGATGGTCGCCCTGATTCAGGTGATGGGCACGCACCACTTCGGCCAACCGGGTGCCGACGGCCAGTTCACCGTCACCGGTGTCGAGCCCGGGGCCTACCGCCTGCACGTCTGGCACGATCGCGCACCGATCGAGGTCGTCAAGGACGTGACGGTCGGGCCCGGTGGGCTCGCCGATCTCGTCATCACGCTCAACGCGCGCGGCTTTCACCCGCAACCCCACAAGAACAAATTCGGCAAGGACTATCCCACGAATGCGGGACGCGAGCGCTACTAGGGGCGTCCGCTTCGGGCTCGCCGGGAAGATCTTCGTCGCGTCGGCCCTCCTCGTTGCCGTGGTGCTCGGCGTCACCTTCGGCGTCACCTCGTTCCAGGCCAATCGCACCGCGGATGCGTCGATTCAACGCGCCCTCGCCGCTACGCGCACGGCCGTAGAGGACTTTCTGGCGGCCCGCACGCGCACGCTGGGCCGCGCCAGCACCGTCGCCACCGACGTCCCCCAGTACCGCGAGCGGCTCCTGAAGCATGGCCGGGACCGTGCCGAGGCGCTCGACCAGGCGAGCGACGTGCGCGACCTCATCGGCGCCGCCTGGGTGCTGGTCACCGACGACCAGGGGATCCTCGTCGCGCGCACCGACTACCCGGAGCAGTTCGACCTGAACCTGTCGCTCGCTCCGTTGGTGTCGAACGCGCTGTCGGGCGAGTCGTCGAGCGGCGCCTGGCTCGACGACGTCCGCAACAAGCTGTTCATCGCGGTCGGCACGCCGCTCCGGGCGTCGCCCGAGGCGGCGTCGCAGGGGGCGCTCGTCGCGACCTATGAGGTGAACGACAGCCTGGCGCTCGCGATCCACCAGGCCACAGGCTCCGACGTCGTCTTCTTCGCCCTCGACACCCTCAACCATCCCTACGTGGTGGGGACTACTCTACCCGGGGCGGAGATTGCGGCGGCGCTGCAGGCCGGCGTGCAGCCCGAGGAGCTGGCGCGGGACTCGACCGGCGAGGCGATGACGGCGCGTGCCGGCGGCGAGCACCTGATCGGTCTCGCCGGCGCCATCCGCTCCGGCGCGGGCGACCTGCGCGGCGGCTTCGTCGGCTTCCGCTCGCGCGAGGCGGAGCTCGCGTCCTTCCGGACCCTGCAGCGTACGATTTTCGCCGCCATCATCTTCGGGATCGTGCTTGCGCTCGCCTCGGCGTTCGTGCTGGCGCGCAACATCGCCCGCCCGGTGCAGCAGCTGGTCAGCGCCACCCGGCGGGTGCAAGACGGCGACTTCTCCGTCGAGATCCCCATCACCGGTCAAGATGAGATCGGCGTGCTGTCGCAGGCGTTCCGCAACCTGGTGGACGATCTCAAGGAAAAGGCGCAGCTCGTCGACTACATGATGCAGGCCGCGGGAGCCTCTGCCACGCGGCCGCTCGACTCCGCCCCCACCGCCATCCGGCAAGTCGCCGACCGGCCGTCGCTCGGCTCGGGTGGCGACGCGCTACGCCCCGGCTCGGTGTTCGCCGGCCGCTATGAGGTGAAGGAGGTCCTCGGCGCGGGCGGCATGGGCGTCGTGTACCGGGCGTTCGATCGCGAGCTCGGTGAGCCGGTGGCCATCAAGACGCTACGCCCCGATACCATGGCAGGCGATCCGATCGCGCTGGAGCGGTTCAAGCAGGAGATCCGGCTCGCCCGCAAGATCTCGCACCGCAACGTGGTGCGGACCTACGACCTGGGCGAGGTCAACGGCATGTACTACCTGACGATGGAGTTCGTCGAGGGCACGTCGCTCAAGGCGCTTATTCAGAGTCGCGGCCGGCTCCCGGTTCCGGTCACGCTCACGGTGGGGAAGCAGCTGAGCCGCGCGCTCGAGGTGGCGCACGAGCAGGGCGTGATCCACCGCGACATCAAGCCGCAGAACATCGTCGTCGAGCCGAACGGGTTCCTGAAAGTGATGGACTTCGGCATCGCGCGGCTCGCCAACCCGCCGAAGGGGAAGGGGCTCACCGAGGCGGGGATGGCGATCGGCACCCCCGACTACATGTCCCCCGAACAGCTCTCCGGGCTGGAGCTCGATCTCCGCAGCGACCTCTACTCGACCGGCGTCGTGCTGTTCGAATGTCTCACCGGCCGCCTGCCGTTCGAGGCCGAAACTCCCTGGACGCTCATCGCCAAGCACATCGAGGAGGCGCCGCCCGATCCGCGCACGCTGAACAAAGACGTGCCCGAGGCGCTGGCGCAGGTGGTGCTGCGGGCGATGGCGAAGGACCGTGAGGGGCGCTACCAGACGGCATCAGAACTACATGACGCACTGGCGGCGATCGGCTAGTCCTAGATTCCTGCGAACCAGGGATATCCCTGATCCTCCCAGTACCCCCCCGGTCGTTTGTCCGTGAAGGTCATCGACAGCAGGTATTTCGTCATCTTGTAGCCCAGCTTCGTGGGCGAGTAGAGCCGCAGCGGCGCGCCGTGAGCGGGCGGCAGGGGATTGTCGTTCATCGCGTAGGCGAGGATCGTCTGCGGATGGAGCGCGCTCGCCATGTCCCAGCCGTTCGAGTAATCGGCATCGAAGCTCCGGAACATGATGTAGCGCGCCGTGGGCTGCGGCCGCGCCCGCAGCACGATCTCGCTCACGGGGACGCCCGCCCAGGAGGCGATGGCGGTCCAGCCCTCGACGCAGTGGTGCTTCACGGTGTAGCTCGCGCGGGGCATGCGTTTGAGATCATCGAGCGTGAGCGACAGGGGCGTATCGACCAGACCGTCCACCGTCAGGCGCCAGGTTGCGGGATCGCGCAGCATCGGCGTCTGGTGGGAAATGAAATAGCTGGGCAGGGTCTGCGCGCGCTGCGCCGGGTCATACGTGGGCGCCAGCCGCGTGGGGGAATACAACACTTTCTCGCCGATCCAGTCATTGAAGCGGCTGACCGACAGTAACCGCGGGCGGACCAGCGTGCCGCCGTCCCAGCCGCACGCCGCCACGAGCGCCGCCGACCCCGCGCCGGCGGCGAGCCGCAAAAAGGCGCGGCGATCCGTCGTGCTATCCATGGCTCGGAAACCTCCCCCGGTAGCGGCCGGTGAGCATCGCCCGCAGGCTGGCCGGGTCCACGAGGAACACCAGCAGCACGTGCGTAACGCTGAAGGCGACGAAAATCCACACGATCCAGAAGTGCCAATAGCGCGCCGCCTGGAAGCCGCCGAACAGTGCCGTGAGCCAGGAGAACTGCAGCGGCTTGTAGATCGCGAGTCCGGTGAGCAGGGCGAGCGCTCCGAGGATCACCACCGTCGTGTAGGCGAGTTTTTGCAGCGGATTGTGCTTGCCCTGCGGCGGGTGATCCTTGCGCAGCCGCAGGTAGTACTTCGTCATCTCGATCGCGCCCGAGATGTCCCTCGGACGGAACACGAGGGCGCGCCACTCGCCGCTGCCTACGAGGTAGGAGGCATACAGGAGGCCGAACGTCAGGAGCGGCCACATCAGCGCGAAGTGCCAGTTCAAGGCGCCGGCGAGCCAACCTCCCAGGCGGATCGTAGAGGAAAAGCGGGCCCCCTCGAACGGATTGGGGTAGCTCGGCGACCCCCGGTTCCCGAATCGAGCATAGGCCTCGTAGATCTGGAGTCCGCTCGTGACCATTCCCGCCAGCACGAGCGCCGTGCCCCAGTGGGTCAGGCGGACGATCCAGTGGTGGCGGCGCACAGCGGATGGGGCGGTCGCGGCGGTCAGGGCGGTCGGCGGCTCGTTCATGACCGCCAATGTATCAATTATCTTCCTTGCTGTGCGACTCCGCGGTTGGCTTTGCTTCCTCGCCCTGGCGGCCTGCCGCCCGTCGGCCCGTCCCGTGCGGCGCGCCACGGCGCATCCCGCCGACACTTCCTCTCTGACGTTCCTGTGGCACGCCCCGCACGATTCGATACACGATCGCCTGCTGCTCTCGCCGCGCGTCGTGACCGAGCCCAGCGTGGTCGTGTTCTGGCTGCGCTCGGGGGATAGCCTGAACCGAGATTCGGCGCTGTCGGTTTCGCGGGACCTCGACTTCTACACCGAGCAAGTGGCGCAGACCCTGGCCCGGAACGGCATCGCGCTCGTGCCGACCAACGCCGACACGGTGTACGTGGAGCAGTCCGACCACACGCGGCGCGCCATCGTGCTGTCGGGTCTGGACTATCCCTACGGATACCTGCTCATCGATCCCGGGACGCCGGAGCGCATTCTCACGGGCGTGTACAACGACGATGACCTGCGGGACGAGTTGAACGCCTACTTCGACCTGACCGACGAACCGGACAGCACGCACGTCACCCCGCGTGTGATCACCTAGCACCCGGGGTCCGCGGACGCTCGCCGCACGCGCTGGCGCTCCGCACCGGCCGGGAGATATTGGACGCCCGTGCCCGCCTCCGCTTCCCGATCCCTGTGGCTCACCGGCGCCCATGTCGTGACGATGGACGCGACCCGCCGCGTGCTCGATGCCGACGTCGAAGTCCGCGTTGGTCGGATCGCCGCGCTCCGCCCCAGGGGGAGACGCCAGCGCCCGGGTCCGCGGACGGGAGCAGTCGATTGCTCCGGCCTGATTCTCATCCCGGGTCTCGTCCAGGCGCACATCCACCTGTGCCAGACGTTGTTTCGCGGCCTCGCCGACGACCTCTCTCTGGAAGACTGGCTGGCGAAGCGCATCTGGCCGCTGGAAGCGGCGCACACGCCCGACAGCGTCTACTGGTCGGCCCTGCTCGGGGCCGCGGAGCTCCTGCTCGGCGGCACCACGGCGATCCTCGATATGGAGACGGTGCGGCACACCGACGCCGCCTTCCGGGCGCTCGAGGAAATCGGCCTGCGGGCGACGGCGGGGAAATGCCTGATGGACGCGGCGTCGAACCCCGCCGGGCTGCGAGAGTCCACCGACCGCGCCATGCAGGAAGCCGCCGACTTGTGCGCGCGCTGGCACGGGGCGGCGCAGGGGCGCCTGCGGTACTGCTTCGCGCCCCGCTTCGCGCCCAGCTGCACCGGGCCGCTACTCCGCGCGGTGAGCGACGCGGCCGAGCGGGCGGGCGCCGTGATCCACACCCACGCGGCGGAGACACCGGTCGAGCTGGAGCTCGTCAAACGCACCACCGGTCACGACGAGATCGCCTACCTCGATTCGGTCGGGATCGCCGGCCCCCGTGCCGCGCTCGCCCACTGCGTCTGGGCGGATCAGGACGCGGTCGGGAGGCTGGCCCGCGCCGGGACCAACGTCGTGCACTGTCCCAGCTCCAACCTCAAACTGGGGAGCGGAATCGCCCCGATCCCTGAAATGCTCGCCGCGGGCTGCCACGTGGCGCTGGGCGCCGACGGAGCGCCGTGCAACAACCGGCTGGATGGATTCGAGGAGATGCGGCTCGCCGCGTTGATCCAGAAACCTCGGCTCGGTCCCGAGGCGTTGCCGGCGGCGAAGGTACTGGAGCTCGCGACATTGGGCGGCGCCCGGGCCCTGGGACTCGAGCACGAGATCGGGTCGATCGAGGTCGGGAAGCGCGCGGACCTCGTCGCGCTCGATCTGTCGGGCCCCCACGGCCAGCCCGACTCGGCCGACCTCGCCTCGCGGCTCGTCTATGCCGCCCGCGCGGCCGACGTGCGCCACGTGCTGGTGGACGGTCGCCTCGTGGTGCGAGGCGGCCGTCTGCTCACCGCCGATCTCGGGGAGATCCGTGTCAAGGCGAACGCCGCGGCTCGCCGGCTGCGTCGCGCCGTGGGTCTGTAACGCCCTCGGCGCCGGCCTTCATGTTCCTCTCATACTCGCGCCGCATGCAGAGTGTCCGGGAGTGGAACTCTGCGTCCCAAGAGCGCCCGTCCGTACGGGGGAAGGCGACGCAGCATCGGCTCGCCCGAGGGAACGGAAGTTGCCTTCAGGCGTGGTGCGCTTTCTCGGATAGGACCTCGTGAACAGCCTGATCGCCGATCTCCGCTTCGGTATTCGCCAGCTGCTGCGCCGTCCAGGCTTCTCGCTCGTCGCCGTGCTGACCCTCGCGCTCGGCAGCGGCGCTGCCGCGGCGATGTTCGGCATCGTCGACCGCGTGCTGCTGCGCCCCCTGCCGTTCTTCGAGTCGGATCGCCTCGTGTCGCTGTGCGAAACCAATCCGTCTCTGGAAGGGTTCTGCGTGGCTTCGCCGCCCAACGTCGAGGACTGGTCACGCCGGTCCCGCGCGCTCACCTCCTTCGGGCTCGGCCGGACCTGGTCCTTCTCGTTACGCACCGAAACCGGGAGCCAGGGCGTCGCGGGCGGTCTCGCCACACCGGGGCTGTTCCGAACGTTGCGCGTCACGCCGATGCTCGGCCGGATGCTTGCGCCGGAGGACCTGACGCCCTCGGGCCGCCATGTCGCGGTATTGAGCGCGGGATTCTGGGCGACCCACTTTGGCGGCGATCGCTCCGTCCTCGGGCGGGCCATCGTGCTCGACGGAGAGCCATACGAGATCGTCGGCGTCCTGGGCGCCGAGGCCGACGTCCCACATCTCTCATCGGTCCAGGTGTGGGTGCCGTTGCCGTTCGATCCGCGCGACGAGGAGAACCGGCGCTGGCGGGGGTTCGAGACCTTCGGCCGGCTGGCCGCGGGCGTCACCGTCGCGGCGGCGCAAAGAGAGCTGGAGGCCTTGCAGCGGGACCTCGCCCTGAGCCATCCGGAGACGAACCGCGGGTGGGGAGCGCGGGTGGTGCCGCTGCTGGACAGCGTGGTCGGGCCCGTTCGACCCACTCTGCTCGTGTTCATGGCCGCCGTGGTGATCCTCCTCGTGGTCGCGGGCGCCAACGTGACGAACCTGCTTGTGGCGCGGAGCGCGGCGCGAGAACGGGAGCTGGCCGTGCGCGCCGCGATCGGGGCGAGCCGCGGCGCGCTGTTCCGGTTGGTCGCCGTGGAGGGCTTCGTGCTCGCCGCCGTTGGCGGCGTGCTCGGCCTCGTCGTCGCCGCGTGGGCGGCCGACGCGCTGTTGCGGTTGATGCCGAACGGCCTGCCCCGGGTCACTCACGTCGCCCTGGACCAGCGTCAGGTCGCATTCACCCTGCTCCTCACGTGCGCGATCGGCGCCCTTGCGCCGCTCGCGCCGGCCCTCCGGGCGATGCGGTTGGACCTCACGACTGCGCTCAAGCAGGGTCACCAGCCGGCGGGGTGGCGCACGGCGCTCGGGCTGCGCGGGGGGCTGGTGGTGGCCGAGGTGGCCACGGCGTTTCTCCTGGCGATCGGCGCGGGTTTGCTGGCGCGCGGTTTCACCACCTTGCTCGCGTGGCAGCCGGGCTTCGAGCGCGCGCACCTGCTCACCTTTTGGACGCTCGCTTCCCCCGGCACCTACAAGGACGCGCCGGGCGTGGCGGCCCTGTTCGAGCGCCTCGAAGGCGGGCTGCGCAGGCTTCCCGGTGTGACGGGGGTCGGGATGGCGTCCAGCGGGCCGTTGTTCGGGGGCGAGGAAACCGGCGAGTTCGCACCCGATGGCGCGGGAGGTGACGACCGTCTCCTCGGGGCCCGCTGGTACGACGTGAGTGCCACCTACTTTCCCACCCTCGGGGTGGGGCTGCGTCGCGGTCGGCTGTTCGGGGCGGCCGACCGCGCGGGCGCCCCGCCCGTCGCGCTGATCAACGAGACGATGGCGCGGCGCCTGTTCGGGAACGCCGACCCCGTGGGCCGCCGCCTGCGGCAACGGAATTTCGACCGCCCGATCGAGGTCGTGGGCGTCGTAGCGGACATTCCTCCGTTCACGCCGGGGGTGGCCACCCAGCCGGAGATCTACTGGCCGTATCAACAGCAACCACGGTGGGGCAGCTACTTCGTTCTGCGCACGAGCGGCGAGCCCGCGGCTCTGGCCCAGGCGGTGGAGCGCACGCTGGCCGGCGTCGATCCCGACCTGCGGCCTGTCAGAATGCAGACCATGGCCGACCTGGTCTCGGCGCGGCTGGCGCGGCCGCGGTTCCAGATGATCCTCATCGGCGTGTTCGCGGCAGTGGCTCTGACGCTCGCCCTGGTGGGAGTCTACGGCGTCCTCGCGGCATCGGTGGCGGCGCGCACCCGGGAGCTCGGGGTCCGGCTGGCCCTCGGAGCCAGTGCGCGTCAGGTGCTCGGGCTCGTGCTGCATCAGGGGATGGTGCTGGCCGGTGTGGGAGTCGCTGTCGGTGCGCTCGCGGCGCTCGGCGTGTCGCGCTTCGCGTCTACCCTGTTGTACGGGGTGCGGGCGACGGACCCCCTGACCTATGGACTGGTGGCCGCCCTGGTGCTCCTCGCCGCCGCGATGGCGTGCCTGATCCCGGCCCGTCGCGCGGCGCGGGTCGATCCGATGACCTCCCTGCGCGGCGAGTGAGCGGGGAGATCGCCTACCGCGTCGTCGCGGCGCCGTCCACCCGGAATCTCCGCGTCGACTGGTTCAGCTGGGTGGCAGCGGCGGTGAGCCGCTCGGCCGCATCCGCCAGCTCCGCGAGCGAGATGAGCTGGCCTTTGGTCGCGCCGGACGTACGGTGCGCTCCGGCCGCCGCTTCCTCGCCGATCCCCGCCAGGTCGCTCATGCGCCGCACCACGACATCGATCTGGCGGGCCTGATCCTCGGTCTCGGCGGAAAAGGTCGTGGCGAACTGCGTCGTTTCGTTGAGCGTGCCAAAGATCGCGTTGAGCGCCTCGCGGGCCGCCCCCGAGACCGTGCCGGCATCCTGCGCAGCGATCCGTCCCTGTCGCAGCGCCGCCACCACGCTGTCGATCTGCTCCTGGGTGAGGCGCATGCGTGCGCGGATTTCCTCCACCGCGTGGCTCGACTGCTCGGCCAGCTTGCGCACTTCGGCGGCCACCACGCGGAACCCCGCGCCGGAGGCCCCGGCGCGAGCCGCCTCGATGGCCGCGTTCAACGCCAGCAGCTCGGTCTGACTCGCGATGCGCGTGATGCCGTCCATCAGCTTCCCGATGGCGCGCGATCCCTGCTCGAGCGTCCCCGCGGCCCGGCTCGCCTGGTCGATGTGGCTCACGAGCGACTCCAGCAGCTCGCGGGCGTGTGCGATTTCCTCGCCGTGGCGCCGGGCCTCCTGCGCCGCCGCGCCGACCTGCCGCTCGGCCTGTTGGAACCGTTGCCGCAACGCCGCGGTGATGCGGGCGGCGGCGTCGCTGGCGCTCCGCCCGCTCTCGATCGAGCGCCGCTGTCGCTCGGTTCCATCCGTCAAGAGATCCGTGGTGGACGCAATCTGCTGAGTGGAGGTCTGCAGCTCACCGGCCGCGGCGCCGAGGCGCCGGGCCAGCTGCAACAGCCCCTGGGCCTGCTGCTGGACTTCGCGCAACGCGCCGGCCACCGCCGCGGTCGTCTTGTCGACGCTGGCGCTGAGATACCCGAGCTCGTCGGAGGCCGGGTCGTTGAGCCGCACGGCGAGATCGCCGCGCTCCACCTGCGCCAGCAGTTTACGGGTCCGCCGCAGCCGCCGGGCGATCTCGGCGAGCAGCGGGATCAGCGCCACTCCGCTGAACAGCAGCGTGAGCCCCGTCTGGAGATACATGTCCCACCCCCAGGCATGCGGCCCCGCCCGAGCAGCGGTGGCGAGGGCGAAGCCGGCGAGGTTGATCCCGAGGGCGGTCCAGGCGGCGCGACGGCCGAGCTGCAGCGCCGCCTGCAACGGAGCGATGAGGTATGCGGCGTACAGCAGGTAGCCGGAGCGGTCGAGGGCGTACAAGACCGCCGAGATCATCGCCGCTCCCAACGCAAGTGTGAGCAGGAGGTACGCCGGCCGGAACGTGGCCCCCCGCACCAGGCGCGACATGCCGGCGTTCGCGGCCACACTCGTGACCGTAAACGCCGCCAGGAATACCCAGGATACCTGCACCAGGTCGAACAGCCGGACGGTGGCGAGCAGCAGGACGCCCAGGAGGATCAGCCGCCAGCGCGCCTGGACGCCGTCGAGGACGAACTGCCGTTGTTTGGTCCGATGCTCCGCGGTGAACTGCTCGGAGAGCTCGAGGAGGGGGGCGGGGCCGGTCATCGTTCGCAATAATGGCCGGCCCGTGCGGAGAAAGGTAGAGCCTCAGGGGTCGAGCGAGCCCGCCCCGGCGACTCGGACCGGGCGCTGCTCGCTGAGCAGCGAGCCGTCCCCCAACTGTCCGGCGCTATTCCTCCCCCAGCACAGAATCGCGCCGTCCGCACGGAGCGCGCAGGTGTGCGCATCCCCCGCGCTCACCTGGGTATAGGGGCCCAGCACGTTGCGCCCCAGCTGGTCGTCCAGGTTCGCGCCCCAGCACGCCACCGCAGTGGCGCCCTGTGTCCGGACGATGCAGGTGTGGAAGCGGCCCGCGCTGACCAGCTGGAGATTCAGCGGGTCGCCGGCGAACGCCGGTGCCCAGAGGATCGGATCGCCGAGGTTCACCACTGCGTTCCGCGGGTTGATCTGCTGGTGAAAATTGTCACCCCAGCAGAACAGGGCGGGGCGGGGCGGGTCGGCGGTGACCCCGCACGTGTGCCGCGCGCCGGCGCTCAGCATGCGCCAGTGTCGTTGATGCGCGACCGGCTGCGGGCCGTGCCGCTCACCGGACGTCCCGACGCCGAGCTGGCCGCGCCGGTTGCTGCCCCAGCAATAGGCCAGGCTGTCGAGCGTCACCCCGCAGGTGTGAGCGTCCCCCGCCGTGAGCGAGCGAAACCGCAAGTCGCCCGCCACCGGCAGCGGCCGGGCACCGGCGAGCGTATCGCTGGTCCCAAGCTGTCCCGCGTCGTTCGCTCCCCAACAGTACGCCCGACCGTCTTCGGCTACCCCACAGGCATGATCGGCCCCCGTGGCGACCGTACGAAACAAGAGCCCGCCGGTGACCGGCACCGGGACGAAGCTTCGCTCCATGGCGGCGTTTCCGAGCGCACCCGTGGAGTTGCGGCCCCAGCAATACGCCTCACCGGTAGTCGTCACCCCGCACGTGAACTCGACGCCGGCATCGATGGTGAGAAACCTGAGGCCTCCGGCGACAAGGATGGGGGCGGGGGAATCATTGCGCCCGCCGCTGCCCAGATCGCCTTCACTATTGTCGCCCCAACAGTATGCCCGCTGCCCGGTCGTGAGCGCGCACGTGTGACGCGCGCCGGCACTCACTGTGGCGAAGCTCAGCGAGTCCTGGGACTGCGCGGCGACCGCGGCAGGCTCGGCGCCCGCGATGCAGACGAGTACGGCAGGGACGATCAAGCGAGCGCGCATGGGGACCTCCAGGGGGTTCCTGATGCATAATACCCGTTGCCGGGCGCCCGGTCAGGGTCGGTCTTCGCCTTACAAGCGGAAGAGGTAACTCCCCTTGATGAAGAACCCGTCTCCCGTGCGCCGCAGGTTCTGGAACCGGAAGGCGTCTTGCTCGACCAGCGACGTCCCGTACCCGAGGAAGAGGACCGTGCCGGGCGTGGGGCGATAGGAGAACAGGAAGTCGCTTCGAAAGCTGTTGACCACACTGCCGGCCGCCGGCCCGACGCGCTGTTGGGCGGCGGAATCGAGCACCAGCGGCTGGCCGGACCGAGGATCGACGAGCGCGTACCGCCGCTGGGCAAAGTACTGCCCCACGTACCGGAAGAAGATCGCACGGTTCAGCTGGTACTCGAGCTTCACGCGGGGGATGTCGGTCGTGGAGAAACGACTCCGATCGCGCGATCGGGTGATGCGCTGGTGGGTCCAGAGCGCCTCGATCCGCACCGATTGCGTCGGGCGCCAGGTCACCGTTGCCTGAGCGTCGAGCTCCCGGCCTGCGGCGGCCTCGGCGAAGATCGGCGCGGCGCCGAACCCCGCGTTCACCGCGAAGGTGAGCGGGCGATTGGGCGTGTTCAGGCCCGCGTTCCCGCCGAGCAGGTTGTACAGGCCGTGCGGTGTGACGAAAGGCGTTCCCGCGCTGTCGGTGGCGTAGCCGGCATAGGCCGCCCGGTCGAAGCGCTGCTGATTGTCGCTGAAGTTCACCGTGACACCCCAGCCGCCACGCAGGCTGGCGGTCCAGGTGTTGCCCAGGCCGCCTTCGATCGTGCTGCGCAGGTGCAGGAAGTCGTCGTAGTGCCAGAGCGGAGAAACCAAAATGAACGTCGAGAGCTGCTCGACCAGCGCCCCGGGGCGACCGTACCAGGTGAAGCGGTTGAACAGCCGCGCCTGTACGAAGTCGGTGCGCGGGACAAAGCCCGAGCCGGCCACGAAGTTCGGGCTGACCCCCACGATCTCGCCGTGATTGCCGTAGGCGCGGCCGGTGCGGTCGTAAAACGTGAGATCCCACAGCGTCCCGGCCCGCGCGCCCGCCGCGTCCTGGGTCCAGGAGCCGACCACCTGGGCCTGCGAGAACCAGAGCTTGCGCCAGACGGCGCGCAGGTCCGCGCCGGCGACCCGGTTGTAGTCGCTCCCGTCGACGCGGTCGGTGTAGACGAGGCCGGCGGTGGAGCTCGCGCCCAGATCGCGCCGCACGCGCAGCAGGTTGTAGATGGGATTGCTCCCCGTGAAGGACTGGTCCCGGTCATCCACGGCGGCGAGGTAGGCGACGTTGGTGCCGCCGAGCTTGCCCGTCAGCTTCGCGCCCCCCAACGGCTGCACCACCCGCCGCGTGTAAATCAACCGGTTGGGCGTGTCGTACTGCTCCAGCCCCTCGAGAAAGAAGGGCCGCTTCTCGGGGAAAAACAACGGGAATCGTGCGTTTGCGGTGACCTGACCGACGTCCGCCTCCACCTGGGAGAAATCCGGGTTGGCCGCAGCGGTGAGGCTGAGGTTCTCCGTGACCCCCCAGCGCAGCGTGGCGCCGACGTCCGG
>Ga0307281_10000135_pt1 | contig 17027 bp, 18 predicted proteins | sample ER_DNA_120_FD_194486 | JGI IMG/M metagenome (GOLD analysis project Ga0307281, IMG submission 194486) | Bulk soil microbial communities from the East River watershed near Crested Butte, Colorado, United States - ER_DNA_120 | ecosystem: Environmental > Terrestrial > Soil > Floodplain | place...
GCCCTTGTGCCGGAGGACCTTGTACTGCTCGGGGGTCAGGACCGCTCGCCATTCGGCGTCGGTCCGGTTCGCGATCGATGAGGTGGGGGACGACTTGGTCTGGGGGGTGTCGGTGTCACGCATGTCGGAAGCCTACGTCGCGCCCGTGTCGGGACGATGACGGCGAGGGCCACGCTACCGTAGTGACATGGCAGGCCGGCTCGATCCGTTGACGCGGCCGTTCGTCGCCGCCGACTTCGAGCCTCCGCTCGCACTCGACCAGGCGGCGTTTCGCCTGCGACCCCTCGGCCCCGAGCACAACGACAGCGACTACGCGGCCTGGACCTCGAGCATCGACCACATCCACGCGACGCCCGGGTTCAGGCGGGCGTCCTGGCCGCACCCGATGACGCTCGAGGACAACCACGGCGACCTGGTCCGCCACGCCGCCGACTTCGCCGCGCGAGTCGGGTTCACGTTCACGGTCCTCGAACAGACGAGTGAGACCGTCATCGGGTGCGTCTATCTCTATCCGAGCAAGACCCCCGACTTCGACGTCGAGGTCCGCTCATGGGTGCGCGCCGCCCACGCCGAGCTCGATCCCGTGCTGCACGCGACGGTCGTCGCCTGGCTGGCGGCGGCGTGGCCGTTCGAGCGGATCGACTACGCGGCGAGGCCCGCTGTCTAGCGCGGCAGGCGCTCCCAGTCGACCCAGCGCGCCCCGTCCCACCAACGGTGCCAGGTCATGCCGTCGCGGCCGGCGGCCCAGACGTCGATCCGGTCTGCGCTCCATGACGAAGCGGCCGGATCGCCGGCGAGTTCTCCGCCGAGCGATTCCCAGCCATGCCATGAGGCGCCGTCCCAGTAGCGGTTCCACAGGGCGCCGTCGGGAAAGACGGCGAAGACCTGGAGCTGGTCGGCCGCCCAGGCCGCGGCCGCCGGCGCCGAGGCCAGGTTCCCGCCGAGCGATTCGGGGTCGGTCCATGCGCCGCCCTGGAACGAGCGATGGGTGAGCGCCCTGTCGGCGCCCACCCAGAAGAGGTCGATGCGGTCGTCGCCCCACGAGACCGCGGCGGTTCCTTCGCTCATCGGATCCTCCCGTTCGAGGGGAGGCTACTCCGTCGGGGCGAGGGCTCGCCCGAGATCATCGGCGACGCAATCGTCGAGCCGCCGAACCGCGGCGGCCGAGCCGCGACTCAGCGCGGCGAGCGCGAGCGCCATGGACCGACGGATCGGCGAGGGGCCACCGGCCTGGAGCGCGCTCGCCTCGGCGAGCATGCGACGCTCCTCGGATTCGTATCCGCGTTCGCGATCGCGCTGGATTGCCTGGACGTACAGGAAAGTCGGATGCATGTGGGTCAGATCTCCCGCGGGTTTCGTCTAGTAATGGTGCTCTGGTGGGAAGTGGCGTCGGTCGGGCGGGAGGTGCTCCCGCGAGTCGGCTCCCCACCGCATGGCAGCAAGGTCGAACACGACGAATCCGAAGGCCACGATGGCGATGATGATCAGGACGCTCATGTCGTTCTCCTTGCTGCTAACCCGTATCGTGCGGTCATTCGGTTACCTGGGTACTGTATCCGCTTGCGCGTAACCTGTCAAGCGTTGTAGAGTGGTTATCGACATGAACACCCAGCCCCTCGAACAGCCGTATCGGGGTCACGCGCACGACGTCGACCTCGAGGACACCTTCGACTTCCTGAACACCGACGACACCGACAATGGTTTCCCGGTCGAGAAGCTCCCGACGCTCGACGACGCGCTCACCTGGTTCGTCGATCGCGGCGTGATCCACCGCGAGGGCGCCGACCGCGTGCGCGCACAGGTCGCCGCGGAGCAGCTCGCAGCCCGCGAGCTCGGCCGCGTGCATCGGGTGCGGACCGCACTACGCGATGTCGCCCATTCGCTGTCCGAGCACCGGGCGCCCGACACCGGCTCGCTCGAGACCATCAACCGAGCGCTCCACGCCCGCCAGATCATCGAGCTCGTCCCGGCGCCCGATGGCTGCAGCGTCGACCACCGTCATGTGGGCGATCCGATCGACGACGCCCTTGCGCGCCTCACCGAACCGCTCGTGCTCGAGCTGACCGAAGGTCACCCGGAGCGGATCAAGACCTGCGCCAGCGACACCTGCGACTGGATCTTCTACGACGCCTCACGCACGAGCCGACGGCGCTGGTGCGACATGGCGACCTGCGGGAACCGGGCCAAGGCCGCCCGCCACCGCGCCCGAGGGCGGGCGGCGCACGACGCCGACGCCGCGGCCGGCGAGACGACGCCCCCGGCCTGACGCCTATTCCGCGGCCGGGACCTGGGCGAGCACCGACTGGATCGCCTGGGCGGCGCCGAGCAACGCCGACGATTCCGCCGGGATCACGATCTTGGTGTTCGGGCTCAGCGCGAACTTGCTCAACGTGTCGAGCTGGAGGATGGCGACGAGGGTCGGGTTCGGGTTCTGAGCGGTGATGGCGCCATAGACCGTCTCGATCGCGCGGGCCCGGCCTTCCGCTTCGAGGATCGCCGCCTGCCGGTTGCCCTCGGCGATGAGGATCGCCGCCTGCCGCTCGCCTTCGGCGCTCTTGATCGCCGCCTGCCGCTCGCCGTCGGCGACGTTGACCGCCGACTGCTGGAGTCCCTCCGACTGGAGGATCTTCGCGCGCTTCTCCTGGTCGGCCTGCTTCTGGAGGGCGAGCGCCTGGAGGATCTGCGGCGGCGGGGTGATCTCGACGATCTCGATCCGGTTGATCCGGATGCCCCACTTGTCGGTGACCGCCTCCATCTGCTCCTGGACGTCGACGTTGATCCGCTCGCGTTCGGAGAGCGCCTCATCGAGCGACAGCGTGCCGATGACCGAGCGGAGGGCGGTCCGCGCCAGTGCGTCGATGGCGATGTCGAAGTTGGCGATCGAGAAGAGGGCCTGCTTGGCGTCTACGACCTGGGTGAAGATCGTGGCGTTGACCGACACGACGACGTTGTCCTTGGTGATGACCTCCTGGCGATCGCCGGGGCGCGGGTATTCGCGCATGTCGACGCTGACCAGCTTGTCGATGAACGGCGCGATGATCGCCAGCCCCGGCTCGTGGATGGCCCGGAACTCACCCAATCGCGTGGTCACGCCGACGAACCCCTGCTGGACGAGGTTGACCGTGTTTCGCAGCAGGTAGAACGCGAACAGGACGAACAGGATGGCGATGATGAAGGCGACGACCAGCGGGATCAGGTCCCCGTTCATGTCAACTCTCCGATGTGGCGGACCCGGACGCGGGTCGAACGGCGAGGGTCGTCCCGCGGACCGCGGTGACGATGACGGGTTCGCCCGTCGGGATAGGCCGATGATCCTCGGCGAAGGCCAGCCAGGTCTCGCCGGCCAATCGGACATGACCCGGATGGAGCTCGTCGCCGATCTCGTCGAGGCCGAGTGCACGCTGGCCGACGAAGCCGCCGTGGACGCCCGGGGTCAGCGGTGGCTCGCCCTGGCGGCGCAGCCGCTGGCGCAGCAACGGGCGGCCGACGACGACCCCGAGCATCGCGACGGCGATGGCGACGACCGCCTGGATCCAGATCGCGGTGTCGGGCAGGACGAAGGCCAGCAGGCCGGCCGCGAAGGCCCCCACCGCGAGGAAGATCGAGAAGAAGGTCGTACTGGCGAGCTCGAGCACGAGCAGCGCCAGCGCGGCGACGAACCAGTAGGCGTAGATCGGCATGGATGGAGTCTAGGACGTTCGCATCAGCGCGTCGTCGGTGTCTTCGCACCCCGGTAGGCGAGCTGCGCGGCGACAACGGCCCGCACCCACGGCGCGCCGGCCTCATCGACCGAGCGGACCTTGACATGGCGGATGCGCTTGCCCGTCCCCTCGATCCGGCCGTTCGGGTCCGGGAGGTCCACGCCGTCCGCGAGCTGGAGGTTGACGTGCGCCCTGTGCGGGATGATCGCGAACAGGAAGTCGCGCATCGAGCGGCCCGTCCCGAAGACCAGGATGCCGTCGCCCTCGTCGAAGACTTCGATCGCGGCCGGGAAGCCGTCGAGGACCGTCCGCCGGAGCGCCCGCGCGATGTCGGCGACCGACGGGGCGGTGGCGTCGAGATGCAGGTCGAACGCGAGGGCGTCGGCCGATGTCTCGGTCATCGGATGACGAGGTTCACCAGCTTGCCGCCACCGGCCACCACGATCCGGTCGGGCGCGCGTCCGTCGAGGATCGCCCGGATCCGATCGCGGGCCAGCACCGCGGCCTCGATGTCCGCGGTCGTGGCATCGGCCGCAACGACCACTTTGTCGCGCAGTTTGCCGTTGACCTGGACCGGGATCTCGCGAGTCGACTCGACGACCGCGGTCGGGTCGACCTCCGGCCACGGCTGGTTGTGGATCGAGACCCACGGCGCGCCGGCTGCGGCCAGGCGCCGGGTCCACAGCTCCTCCGCGATGTGGGGTGCGGCGGGGGCCAGCATCAGCAGCAGCAGCCGGATGGTCTCGTCCCACTCGGGAGCGTCGGCGACCGGGGTGCCGCGGAAGCGGAACAGCGTGTTGGCCAGCTCCATGAGCTTGGCGATCATCGTGTTGAAGTGGAACGCCGCGTAGTCGGCGGTGACGTCGCGCAGGGTCCGGTGAACAGCGGAGCGGAGGGCAGACCGTGCCTCCGACTCGGTCTGGCCGGCGGGTAGCGCGCCCGACTCGGGGTCGCCCGGCTCGCGCCCGTGCGCGTCGAGGACGAGCGTCCAGACCCGGTTGAGGAAGCGATGGACGCCGCCGATCCCGGTCGGGCTCCACGGTCCGCCCTGGTCCCACGGGCCCATGAACATCAGGAACAGTCGGACGGTGTCGGCGCCGTAGCGGGCGACCAGCTCGTCGGGGTCCTGGACGTTGCCGCGCGACTTCGACATCCGCTCGCCGTCGGCGCCCAGGATCTGGCCCTGATTGAACAGCCGCAGGAACGGTTCACGGTCGCGGACCAGGCCGCAGTCGGCCATCGCCTTGGTGAAGAAGCGGCTGTAGAGCAGATGCATGACCGCGTGCTCCGCGCCGCCGGTGTACTGGTCGACAGGTGTCCAGCGATCGGTCATCTCGCGATCCACCGGGCCGCCGGGCTCGTCCGGCGACAGGTAGCGGAACCAGTACCACGACGAATCCATGAACGTGTCCATGGTGTCGGTCTCACGCCTGGCCGGACCGCCACAGCGTGGGCACTCGACGTGCAGGAATGCCTCGTCATGGTTCAGCGGGTTGTCGCCGCTGCCCGCGTAGTCCACGGTCTCGGGCAGGCGGACCGGGAGCTGGTCGTCGGGGACCGGCACGACCCCATCGACCGGACAGTAGATGATCGGGATCGGCGTCCCCCAGTAGCGCTGCCGGCTCACCAGCCAGTCGCGTAACCGGTAGGTGACCTTGGGCTCGGCCCGGCCGCTCTCCGCCAGCCACGCAACGATCGCGCGCCCGCCCTCGTCGGCGTCGAGGCCGTCGAATCGGCCGCTGTTGACCAGTCGCTCGCCGGCCGCGTGCGCGATGTACGCGTCGTCCATCGTCGCGTCCGCCTCGACGCCGGGCGGCGCCACGACCCGCCGGATCGGCAGCCCGAAGCGGACCGCGAACGCGAAGTCCCGCTCGTCGTGGGCGGGGACGGCCATGATCGCCCCGGTGCCGTACGTCGCCAGGACATAGTCGGCGACGAAGATCGGGATCCGCTCGCCGTTGACCGGGTTGATGGCGTCGGCGCCGATCGCTACGCCGGTCTTCTCACGGTCCGCCGCGAGGCGATCGATCTCGGTCCGCCGCCGCGCCTGCCCGACGTATGCCTCGACCTCGGCCAGGCGGTCGCGATGGGTCAGCTTGGGGACCAGGGGATGTTCGGGTGCGAGGACCATGAACGTCGCACCGAACAGCGTGTCCGGCCGCGTCGTGAAGACGCGGATCAGGTCGCCGCCTGGCTGGTGGTCGTCGGGCGCGACCTCGAAGTCGATCTCGGCGCCCTCCGACCGGCCGATCCAGTTGGTCTGCATGATGCGCACCGGCTCGGGCCAGTCAAGGCCCGTGAAATCGAGCAGCTCGTCGGCATACGCGGTCGTGCGCAGGAACCATTGCTCGAGGTCGCGCTTCTCGACGAGCGCGCCGCAGCGCCAGCAGTGCCGGTCGGCACCCTCGACCTGCTCGCGCGCCAGGGTGCCGTCGTTGGGGCACCAGTCGACCGACGACAGGGCGCGGTATGCCAGCCCAGCCTCGAGCAGGCGCAGGAACAGCCACTGGTTCCACATGTAGTACGACGGGTCGGCCGTGACGACCTCGTGCTTCCAGTCGAACGTCGCGCCCATCGTCCGGAACTGGCGGCGCATGTTCTCGATGTTCTGCAGCGTCCAGGTGAACGGGTGGCCACCGTTCTTGATCGCGGCGTTCTCGGCCGGCAGGCCGAACGCGTCGAAGCCGATGGGGAAGAACACGTTGAAGCCATGCATCCGCCGGAACCGGGCCAGCGCATCGCTCGGGGTCACGATGTACCAGTGCCCGATGTGCAGGTCGCCCGACGGGTACGGGTACATGGTCAGGAGGTAGTACTTGGGCCGGGACTCGTCGAGCAGGTCGGTCTCGTACATCTCGAGCTCGGCCCAGCGCGCCTGCCAGCGCGGTTCGATGGCGCTCGGGTCGTAGCGCTCGATCCGGGTGCGGGTCCCGGTCGGCTCCGTGGTGGCGGTGTCGGCGGTGTCGGCGGTGTCGGTCACGTTGGTCCTCGGAGACGGGACACCCCCCGCCGCGCCGGCGAGGGGTGAGAGGTCGGCGGTCTCGTCGCGGTTGGTGGAGCTACGGGGACTCGAACCCCGGACCCCCTGCATGCCATGCAGGTGCTCTTCCAGCTGAGCTATAGCCCCACGGAAGGCGGAGTCTACCAGAGGCCGTCGTCCGGACCGGGTCGCCGCCGGGCTCGGGCCGTCGCGGACGTGTCACCATCCGGGCATGACCGGGTTCGATCTCCTCCTCCGCGGCGGGACCGTGGTCGACGGCACCGGGCGGCCGGGGCGTCGCGCCGACGTCGGGGTCCTGGGCGACCGTATCCTGGCGGTCGGCGACCTGTCGGCGACCGACGATAAGGAGGTCGCGACCGTGCTCGAGGTCGGCGGGCACGTCGTGGCTCCCGGGTTCATCGACCCGCACGGGCATTCGGACGGCTCGCTCTTCGTCGACGGCGCGCTCGCCAGCCACCTCCACCAGGGCTACACGACCCAGCTGTCGGGGAACTGTGGCGATACGCTCGCGCCGCTGACCGCGCTCGGGCGAGAGATCGTCGAGCTCTCGCTCCGCCCGAACGAGCTGACCGCCCGGTGGCGGACGTTCGGGGAGTACCTCGAGGCCGTCGAGGAACAGCAGCTCGGCCCCAACGTGGCCTTCCTCGCCGGTCACGGGACGATCCGGGCGGCCGTCGTGGGCACCGAGGCGCGACTGCCGACACCCGACGAGCTGGCCGCGATGGTCGTCGAGGTCGAGGCGGCGCTCGACGCCGGGGCGATCGGGATGTCCTCGGGGCTCATCTATGCCCCCGGGATGCACGCGTCGCCGGCCGAAGTCGTGACGCTGGTGTCCGCCGTGGCTCGACGGAGCGGCCTCTATGCGACGCATATGCGCAACGAAGCCGATGAGCTGTTCGCGTCGCTCGACGAATCGATCGCCGCGGTCCGGGCCGTCGGGTCGGGCGGCCGGCTGCAGGTCTCGCACCTGAAGTGCGGTTCGCGGGCCGTCTGGGGTCGCGCCGGCGAGGCGATCGCCCGGCTCGATGCGGCTCGGTCCGATGGCCTCGATGTCGCGGCCGACCAGTACCCGTACACCGCCGCCGCGACGACCCTCGCGACCATCCTTCCACCCGCACTCCAGGGCCTTGGGGTCGATGCCTGCGTCGCCGCCCTCGCCGACCCGCACGTCCGCGACCTCGTCCGCGGCGAGATCGCGCGCGGGATCTCGGGCTGGGAGAACGTGGCCACCGATCCCGGCTGGGCCGGCCTCCGCATCTCGTTCGCCCCGAGCTTCCCGGAGTGGTCGGGACGCTCACTTGCCGACCTCTCGGACGAGCTGCACGTGGATCCGGGGGACCTCGCCTTCGAGGCGCTCGTCGCCGACCGGCTCGATGTCTCGGTGGTCATCGACTGCATGGACGAGACCGACGTCGAGACGATCATGGCCGTGCCCTGGATCGCGGTCTGCACCGACGCCGAGGGCCGCCGGCCAGGTCATCCGATCCTCGACGCCGGCCGGCCGCATCCGCGGACGTACGGGAGCGCGGCCCGCGTCCTCGGCAGGTACGCCCGCGACCGCGCGATCCTGGCGCTCGAGACCGCGGTCGCCAAGCTCAGCGGCGTGCCGGCGGCGCGGCTCGGTCTGCACGATCGGGGAGTGGTCCGCGAGGGGGCCTTCGCCGACCTCGTGGTATTCGACCCGGCGACGGTCGCGGAGGTGGCCACCTACGCGGCGCCAGTCCGCTATCCGATCGGTATCGACCATGTCATCGTCAACGGCCGGCCGGCGATCCTCGACGGCGCCGAGACCGGTGAGCGGCCCGGTCGCCTGCTCCGGCGGTCGTGACCATCCGGCGACCGTCGAACTCGTCGCGCGGTGGCTCAGCCCAACGAGCCGTGGTCGCCGCGACCGAGACCCCGGCTGTCGTCCGGTTGCCAGGCGGTCCCCTCGCCTACACGCTCCGCCGCTCGCCGCGGTCGCGCGGGCTGCGGGTCGTCATCCACCCCGACCGCGGTGTGGTGGTGACCGTCCCGGCCGCCGGTCGGCGCGGCTGGTCGGATCCGGAACCCCACGTCCACGACTTCCTGGTCGACCGCGAGCCGTGGCTCCGTCGCCATCTCGCCCGTCAGGCGACCGACCGCGCGGAACTGGCCGCCCGCGGAGGGCTGCGCGACGGGGCCACGATCCGCTTCCGCGGTGACCTGCACCGCCTCCGGCTGGTGCCGGCGCCGCCCGGACGCCGGCGCTCGTCGGTCGAGCGGATCGGGGGAGCGGACATGGATGAGATCGTGGTCCACGTCGCTCGCGCGGACCGGCGCTCGACCGGCGCCGTCCTCGAGGCGTGGCTCAAGCCACGGGCCCGGGCCGCCATCGAGCGCGAGATCCGCCGCCACTCGGCCGAGCTTCGCGTGACCCCGGCGGCGGTCTCCATCCGCGACCAGCGGACGCGCTGGGGGAGCGCCTCGCGCCAGGGCCGGCTGGCCTTCTCGTGGCGCCTAATCCTGGCACCGCCCGAAGCGCTCGAGACCGTCGTCGTCCACGAGCTCGCGCACCTGCGCGTCTTCGGTCACGGGCCGCGCTTCTGGGCCGTCGTCGCATCGCGACGTCCCGACCACAAGGCCTGGCGACGCTGGCTGCACGATCATTCGACCGAACTCCACACGGCCCTCGACGACCCCGACGACCAGCCCTGACCGCACCGCTCCGGACGGGTCCCGTCGCAGCGTCCCGGATTCGCACAGGACCTCCGGCCGATGGTTGCGCCGCGGCAGCTCGCGCACGCTCGAGGCGATGCCTCCACGCCATCCCGGTCGGCTCTCCTTCGTCTGCGTCGCGACGCTGATCGTCGGGACGCTGGTCGCCCCGGTCGGTGCGAGCGCGGCCGACACGGCCCATCGGATCCTGGCCGAGTCCTCGCCCGACGGCCCGACGGTCGACCTCCTGATCGGTGCCCGGCCGGGGAGGGGCGACGGCGTGACCACGCTGACCGCCGGGTTCGGGTCGCGCGACAAGGGCGCGGTCCGTGGCCTCAAGGTCCGCCGACTCCGCGTCCCGGCCGAGGCCGCCGCGGCACTCGAACGGACGCTCGCCGCGGACCCGTCGGTCGCCTATGTCGAGGTCGATGCCGCGGTCCACGCGACGCTCGTGCCCGACGACCCGTTCTACGGGCCGTCGACCGAGTGGGGCCTGCCGCTGATCGGCGCCCCGACCGCATGGGACACCTCGACCGGTGCGGACGGCCCGATCCTCGCGGTCGTCGACACCGGGGTCGACGCGACGCACCCCGACTTCGACGGGCGCGTCCTGCCGGGGGTCGACCTCGTCAACGCCGACGACGACGCGAGTGACGACAACGGGCACGGCACCCACGTGGCGGGCATCATCGCCGCGACCGGGAACAACGGCATCGGTGGGGCCGGCGTGTGCTGGGGCTGCCGGATCCTGCCGGTCAAGGCGCTCGACGCGGCCGGATCCGGCGTCTACTCGACGCTTGCCTCGGGCATCACCTGGGCGGCCGATCGCGGCGTGAAGGTGATCAACCTGTCGCTCGGCGGCATGATGGATTCGGTCACCTTGCGCGCCGCCGTGGCGTATGCCCAGGAGCAGGGCGCGGTGGTGGTGGCGGCAGCCGGCAACGGCGGGGTGGCGACGCCGCTCTATCCGGCCGGTTTCGATGGCGTGATCGCCGTGGGTGCCGTCGACGATGCCGACGCCCGATCCGACTTCTCCAACTACGGCCGGGACTGGGTCGATGTCGCCGCCGGCGGCTGCTCCGAGTCGACCTGGCCGGACGGCCTTTACGCGTCGCGGTGCGGGACTTCGATGGCGGCCCCGTTCGTGTCGGGCGGCCTCGGTCTGCTACTGGCGGCCGATCCGGCGGCGTCGCCGACTGACGCCGAGGCCGCCCTCGAGTCGACCGCCGGACCCGACGGCGCAGCCTGGACGGCCTTCGGGGTCATCCACCTCGATCGCGCGCTGGCCTCGCTGCTTGGCGTCGGCTCGCCGTATCCGAGCCCGCCCCCCGCGCCGACCCCGACCCCGCCGCCGGCGCCGGTGCCCGCGCCGCTGGTCCTGACCCGCTCCGTGTCGCTGTCGACGGTCCCGAAGTCGCTGTCGGTCGCGGCGCTTGCCGGGTCCGGGCGGATCAGCCTGTCAAACCCCCGTCGCGAATACCTCGTAGTGACCCTGCGACGTCGCAACACGGTCGTCTGGCGCGGTGCGACCCGATCGGGCGTGGTCCGATGGGCGGTCCACCTGCGGACCGCCGTCTACACGCTGACGGTGACGCGCCCGGGCTCGCACGATGCCAAGGGGACGGTCGCGTTCACGTACCACCGGCGCTGAGGGGCTGCCGCCCAGCCCCGGCCTCGCGAGCTCTCCGTCCGGCGTCTAGGCGGGCAGATCCGCTGGACCGCGCAACGCGATGACGTTGAAGGCCGTGACCGGCCGTTGAAAGCCGGCGAGTTCGAGCTCGCCGATCGGGTCGACCTCGACGTCGTCCTCGACCTCGGCGTAGAGACGCTGTGTGATCAGGATCTGCCCGCCCATCGCCCTGTCGGCGAGTCGCGAGGCGAGGTTGGTCACCGCTCCGATCGCCGCATAGTCGGAGCGCGCCTCGAAGCCGACCTCGCCGCAGGTCGCGTAGCCCAGCGCGATCCCGATCCCCAGATCGAGGTCATGGCCCCGCTTGCGCCATCGCGGTGTCAGCTGACCCGTCTCCTCGCGAAGGGCACAGCTCAGCCGCACGGCTCGCAGCGGTGCGTCTGGGATCTCGATCGGGTCGTTGAAGAAGAGCTGGACGCCGTCGCCTTCGAGGAAGCCGACCGTTGCGTCGAAGCGGGTCACGAGGCGACCGATCGTCTCGTGGAATTCCCCGAGCACTCGCATCAGCTCCTCGGGCTCGACTGCGTCGACGAACTTCGTCCAGCCGCGCAGGTCGGCGAAGATCATCGACACCTGCCGGCGGTGGCTGGCCAGGATCGATTCGCCACCCGACGTGATGATCGCCTCGGCGAGCTGTGGCGAGAGGAACCGCTGGAGGCGCCGCGCCCGCGCGAGTTCCGCGACCTGTTGCTGCACCCGCTCATCGAGCGTCCGGTTCAGGTCCGTGATCGTGTCGTGGTAGCGCTTGATCCGGAGCAGCGACTGGACCCGCGCGAAAAGCTCGTCGTGATCGAACGGTTTCGCGATGAAGTCGTCGGCGCCGGCTACGAGCCCCCGCGCCTTCTCTGGCCCGAGGGCCGCCGTCAGCATGATCACCGGCAGCACGGCCGTCTCCTCGTTCTCGCGAAGCTGTCGGCAGACGGCGTAGCCATCGGGCGGCGGCATCAAGACGTCGAGGAGGACGAGATCGGGTTTCCCTGTCGCGATCAGCTCGAGCGCGGAGGCGCCGTCGTTGGTCGACAGGACGTCGTAGCCGCGGGAGGTGAGCAATGCCTCCAGCAAGCGCACGTTCTCCTGGACGTCGTCGACGACGAGGATCCGGGCGGGCCCGTCGTGCGTCAAGCGTCGCCTCCCTCGCAGTGCTGCCTGACGACCTCTAGGAGCTCGTCGACGTCGACTGGCTTCGAGAGATACCCATCGAAGCCCGCCGCCATGAACCGCTCGCGGTCTCCGCGCATCGCCTGGGCGGTCACGGCGAGTACCGGGATGGCGGCGGTGCGTTCGTCCATCCGCAACCGGCCCAGGGCCTCGAGGCCGTCCATGTCAGGCAGCTGGATGTCCATCAATATGAGAGTGGGTCGATGCTCACTCGCCAGCGTCAGCGCCTGTCCCCCGGTCGATGCCTCAAGCGTGTGATACCCGGTCGCCTGGAGCACGTCGCGAAACAGCTTCACGTTCTTCTCGTTGTCTTCGACCACCAGGATCTGCTCGCCTGCCACGGCTATGCGGGTCGCGCCGGGAGGGTGAACACGAACGTGCTGCCCTGTCCGCGCTCGCTGTCGACCCAGATCCGCCCGCCGTGCAGTTCGACGAGGCGCTTGGACAGCGCCAGGCCGAGGCCCGTCCCCTCCGAGTGCTCCTTGCCCGCGTCGGCCTGCTGGAACTCCTCGAAGATCCGGTCCTGGTCCTCCCGGGCGATGCCCGGCCCCGTGTCGGTGACCGAAACCCGCACCTCGCCATCGCGTTGCACCGCGGCGACGTCCACGGTCCCGCCCGCCGGCGTGAACTTCACCGCGTTCGAGAGCAGATTGAAGATCACCTGCACGATCCGGCGCTCGTCGCCGATGACGGTCTCGACCCCGGGCTCCGACGACAGCGACACGCGGACGCCTCCCCTGGTCGCCCGCTCGCGCACGATCACGACTCCGCGCTCGAGGGCCTCGGGCAGCGAGAAGGGCGCGACCTGGAGATCGATCTGGCCGGCCTCGACCTTCGAGAGGTCGAGGACGTCGTCGATGAGCGACTGCAGGTGGCGTGCGGAGCCGAGGATATCGTCGAGGTATTCGGACTGCTTCTCGTTGATCTCGCCGAACAGCTGTTTGCGCAGCACCTGTGAGAAGCCGCTGATCGCGTTCAATGGGGTCCGCAGTTCGTGCGACATGTTGGCCAGGAATTCCGACTTGTGGCGACTGGCAGCCTCGAGCTCGCGGGTCTTCCCATCCAGCTCGTCAAGTGCCGTCGCGAGCTCCCGGGTCCGGTCCTGGACCTCCTGCTCGAGTCCGGCATAGGACGCCTGCAGGCGAGCCGCCATGCGGTTGAACTCGTCTGCCAGTGCGCCGAGCTCGTCGCGGCTCGTGATCTCGATCCGCTCAGTGAGGGCACCTGAGCCGATATTCGCTGCCGCGGTCTGGATCGACTCGATCGGCCGGACCAGATTGCGCGCCAGCAGCACGCTCGTCACGACCGCCACTACCAGGAACACGACCAGCAGCACAACGTTGCGCGAGATCGCCGCCTCGATCGGCGCGAACGCCTCGCTGAGCGGAACCTCGACGAAGACCCACCAACCGGACCGCTCGACGTTATGGAAGGCGCTCAGCACCTCTGTCCCGTCGGGATCGCGCCCCGTGGTCACCACGTTCGCCGGGGCCGCTCCAGTGCCTGTCAGCGCGGCTCGCACCTGCGGAAGCTCTGCGAGGTTCGTATGTCTGAGGACGAGGTTCTTATCCGGATGGGCGATGAGCTCGCCATTGGCGTCGACGGCATATGCATACCCCGCGGTGCCGATCTGTGCGCGGTCGAGCGCCTCGATGACGGATCTCAGGTCGACGACGGCGACGATCGCGCCCTTCCCGGGCGCGGCCTCGGCCACCGCGACCGTCATGGACGGTCTCGACGTGCGCTCGTCGAAGGCGACACTGCCGAAGTACTGCTGATCGGCCCTGGCGCGGATGAACTCCTGACTGGTCGAGCGATCGTTCCCGCACGCTGGGCCGCCGATCTCATCGGTCTTGTCGATCTCGAGGGAGTAGGCGCAGACCTTTTCTCTCCCGCTCGCATCCAGGTATGTCAGCTGGTTCACCGACTTCTGGTGCCCGAAGAGGCCGCGAAACGCCTGAAGTCGATCCGCACCCTCTTCGTCGGCGATCGGGTCCGCCACGCTCCCCAGATCCCCCAGGATCTCCTGCATGAACTGATCGATCGATATGGCGGCCGACGAAGCCTTGTCCGCCTCCGCGATGGTCACGGCCCGCTTGCTGTCCTGGTACGTGAAGAAGGATTCGGTCACTCCGACCGTGACCATGGCCGCGGCGACTAGCGTCACGACGACCGCCGTGTACTTCCAGATCAAGCGGTGACGTGGGCGTGCAGGCGCTTCCACTACGGCTCCAGTGTTGGGCCGGGCTATCGGTAGACGACGTCGGCCCGGGTGGTGACGTCCTGTGGCACCTGGATGCCGAGCTCCATGGCTCTCTTGAGACTGATCGCGAACTGGATCTTGGGTACCTCCTCGACGGGCAGATCAGCAGGCGCCGTGCCCTTCAGGATGCCATCGACGAAACGCGCTCCAGCGGCTCCGACGGGTCCCACATCGACTCCCAGCGAAAAGAGCGCTCCCAGCTCGACCCATTCCTTGCGGTGGGCCTGCACAGGCAAGTTCGCTTCTGCTGCAAGCTCGATCGTCCGCTTCGAGAAATTCAGCCGCAGGCTCGGCGACAGCAGGAATGCGCCGCCGACCTCTCCAGGGGCGATCGAGTGAAAGGCACGCTCGAGACCCGACTCGTCGGAGGCTTCCCGGATGACCAGCTCGAGTCCAAGTCGCCCTGCGGCATCTTGCGCCTCCGTCAGGAGGGGTGGCGTCGCCGCGTCGGTCGGGTCCACGAGCGTCAGCAACGTCTGCAACCTTGGCATGATCTGCTGATACAGCTCCAGCTGCTTGACGACAGGATCCCTCGCTCCGAAGACCCCCGTCAGGTTCCCGCCCGGATGGGACAGGCTCTCCACCAGGCCGGACCGGACAGGATCGGACGGGTGGAGGAAGACGATCGGGATCCGATCCTCTGGCTTCGCGGTTGCGTCCTGCGCGGCGCGGATCGACTTGTCCTCGAACGCGACGATGACGTCGACGCGCTCGCGGACGAATTCCCTGGCCTGCTCCTCGACCTCCTTCGGTTCGAGATTGCGCCAGATGAGCACGATCTTCGGGGTGTCGATCTGTCGCAGATGGACGAGACGGTTCGTGAGCTCGTCCGTGGGACCCTCGAGCCAGCCCAGCTCACCAAGGCCTGCGACCAGCGTGCCCAAGGAAGGCGGGACGTGGTCCGTTCCGACATGCATCAGGCCGACACGTGGGATGGTCGGGGAGGCAGGGCTCCTGCCGATGCCGATCGACCACGCTCCGACGAGACCCGTGAAAAGGATGACGCCGATCAGCACCAGCGCAAGTCGCAAAGCCTTCATCAGGTATCTACCCTTCCTGACCGGTCGCCCAGCCAGAGCACTCGATCCGGCCAAGGGCCGATCCGGCTCTGGCGAGTCGACATGGATCTTCTCACCGGGTGACGAGCGGCAAGCGTGGGACATCTGCCTTGCTGGAATCCCATCGGCCGCCGACGGGACGCCGGCGGCCGAGTCGACATACTGACCAGCAGTAAGGCGTACGTCCAGGCGATCAGAAGCTGCAGTTGCCCGGATCGGGCTCGTCGATCCGAGGGGCCGAGCCCGCAGGGATCAGCCTGGTCACGATCACGATCGCGTCGACCGTCCCTTCGTTCCGGGCGGTGTGCACGTCGGTCCCTTCGTCGACGTAGGCGTCACCGGCGGTGTGGACAGATGGCGTGCAGGTTGGGTCGCTCGCTTCGTAGAAGGTCAGCGTTCCGGCCTTGACGATCACGAGGCTTGGGCCCGGGTGGCTGTGCCAGCCGAACGAACCACCCGGCGCCACTCGGTTCTCGACCACTGTCAGGCTGCTCTGGCCCTTGGTCCGGATCTCGGTCTTCCAGTCGCCGTTCTTGATGTTGAGGTTGATCGGATCGAGGCTCCCGGTCGCAAGCGTGGTGGTGGTCACCAGCGATGCTGGCGTGGCGAGCGCGATCCCGCCGAATGCCACGACCCCGAGCGCTGCCGCGGCGATGGCGATCAAGAATCGGTTACGCATTGGAGGTCGTCCTTTCCCGTCTCGGCGGAACGTCTGCCCGCTTCCGAGGAACGTACGAGGACGTCGATCACGTGCCAACCGTGCCTGCCTGCATGTGCTGGGGGATGCTGGCACCCCGGATGACGCCGGGGACATCCCGAACCGCGAAAGGAGTCAGTCCGGCCAGCGCGCGCAGAACCGTCGAACGAGATCCGGGAACGCATCGGTGTCGATGGGCTTGACGATGTAGCCGGCAAAGCCGGCGTCGGACAACCACTCGTCACGGGCATCGAGTGGCAGCGCCGTCACCGCCACGACCGGGATGTCGGACGTCCGCGGCTCGGCCCGGAGCATCCGCGCAGCCTCCGTGCCGTCGAGGTCCGGAAGGCGCAGGTCCATCAGGATGACGTCGGGCAGGTGCTCGGACGCGAGTGCGATACCCTCCGCGGCTGTCGCGGCCTCGAGCGTCCGAAACTGGGCCGAGCGGAGCACATCGCGGGCCAGCTTCCGGTTCCGGTCGCTGTCATCCACGATCAGGACGAGCGGGTGGTACGACATCACGGGCGTATTCTCCGCCCGTGCCCATCCGCATCGTGCTCGCCGAAGACCATTACCTCGTCCGTGAAGGCGTCCGGCGCCTGCTCGACGCGCAGTCCGGGTTCGAAGTCGCCGCGGTGTGCGGGGACCTCGACTCGCTGCTCGAGGCCGTCGATCGCGAGGCCCCGGACGTGGTGGTCACCGACGTCCGCATGCCACCGGGTCACTCGGATGAGGGGATCCAGGCCGCCAAACGCTTGCGAGAGACGAACCCAGGCCTGGGCG
>Ga0307281_10000136_pt1 | contig 17026 bp, 19 predicted proteins | sample ER_DNA_120_FD_194486 | JGI IMG/M metagenome (GOLD analysis project Ga0307281, IMG submission 194486) | Bulk soil microbial communities from the East River watershed near Crested Butte, Colorado, United States - ER_DNA_120 | ecosystem: Environmental > Terrestrial > Soil > Floodplain | place...
GGTCATCGACTCGCACGAGACGAAGGCGGTGAGGGCGGGGGGTGGCCGCGGCAAGAAGCGCTCGTTCGTGCCGCTGTTCGTGGGGGTGGTGGTGGTGCTCGGCCTGGGCGGCGGCGGGTGGGCGATCTTCGGCGGCCCGGCGTCGCCGCCGGCCGACAGCACGACGCACCTGGCAGGGACGCCACCCGACACGATGCAGACGGTGGCGACCTCCGATACGGCGAAGGCTCCCGTGACCCATACCACGAACCCCGGGCGGCAAACCGGACGCGACACAATGAAGTCGACGCCGCCGGTCAACCCGGGTGGAGGTATCAATGTGGGTCGAGCGTCCGACCTGTTGGACGATCTGTTGACCGTGCTCGGCGCACACACGGTCTCGGCCGCGGTCGTGAGAGATTCGGCGGAGCACATCTTCAATGCTTCCGGTGTTGCGCGGGCAGACCAGGCATTCGCGGCGTACGTCACGGCCAACGCCTTCGCCCTGCTGGACGATCAGGAGCCCGGTCGCGGGCACAAGAGCAGCGCCCTCCGCTGGGCTCGCCAAGCCGTGACGATGAGTCCGACGAGCCAGGCCTACCTACAGCTGGTACACGACTTGAGCGGACAACCCTAGACCCATGTTCGGACGCGCCAAGCCGATCACGATCCGGGTATTCGCTAAGAGCGACCTCGGCAAGACCCGCGACCACAACGAGGACAACTTCCTCATCGCGGATCTGTCGAAGCGCGACATTACCGCGCCCGTCTCCGAGCGCGAGTACGAGCTGGGCGAGCGCGGCCTGCTGCTCGTCGTGGCCGACGGCATGGGCGGCGCCGCCGCCGGCGAGCTGGCGAGCGAGATGGCCACCGACACGATCTACAAGCAGATCCTCGGCTCGTGGCTGCGGGAGCAGGAAGTGACGGGCCAGCGCTTCGCGTTGCGTCTGAAGGAAGCGGTCGAGACCGCGAACCTGGAGATCCACAACTACGCGAAGGCGCACCCCGAAAACCGCGGCATGGGCACCACCGCGACCTCCGTCGGCATCCTGGGCGAGCACCTCTACATCACCCAGGTGGGGGACAGCCGCGCCTATCTGGTGCGCGACGGCGAAGCCCACCAGCTGACCAAGGACCAGTCGCTGATGCAGCGCCTCGTTGAGGCGGGCGAGCTCACCGAAGAAGAAGCGGCGCAGAGCGAGCGCCGCAACATCATCCTGCAAGCGCTCGGTCCCGACGCGAAGGTGAAGGTCGATCTCACCCACCAGGAGATCCGCCGCGGCGACATCCTGGTGATCTGCTCCGACGGGCTCTCGGGCCAGGTCAAGTAGGAGGAAATCGCGCGCATCGCGAGCGAGACGCCGAGCCTCACCGCGGTGTGCGACCGCCTGATCGCGCTGGCGAACGAGCGCGGGGGGCCGGACAACATCACCGTCGTCGCAGCGCGACTGGCCGGCGACGGGCTGCGGCCCGCCGTCTCGGCCGACGAAGTGGGCCACCAGGTGTATCCGCTGATCGACACCGAGGCCAGTACCGATCCGGTTCCCGTGTACCGCGGCAGCAAGCCGCCGGTGCCCGCGGCCCACCAGGCGCGCCAGAGCCGCTGGAAGCTGCTGCTCCTCCTCATCGGCATGGCCCTCGTCGTCGGCGCCGTGGTCTGGGCGTCCGGCACGCCGTGAAAGCTCAGTTCAAATTTCTGTCCGGCTCGCGCGCCGGACAGGTCGAGACATTCCAGAAGGGGTACCTCGGACTCGGCCGCCACCCGCTGTCCGACGTGCGCTTCGACGCCGAGCGTGACCTCGACGTGTCGTCGCGCCACGCGGCGATCATGGCCAAGCCCGACGGCTACGTGCTGCAGGACCTGGGGAGCAAGAACGGCACCTACGTCAACGGCCAACGGATCGACGGCGATCGCGTCCTGAAGGACGGTGACGTCATCGGATTCGGCGCCAAGGGTCCGGCCCTCGAATTTCACGCCCTCGTGGGCGAGGGCGACGATCGCGCGACCGCGACCGCCGAGGCCGCCGCCGGTCGGATGTCGCAGCCGAGGCGGTCGGTGCCCGCGGCGGCGGCGCCGCCGCCGACCCGCAACCCCCCGCCGCGCTCCCGCTCCACCACCGCGATCATCGAGCTGGCGACGCGGCAATGGCGCCGCACGACGAAAGTGCTGTTCGGCGCGCTGTTCCTCGTCGTGGCACTCGCCGGGTTCGTCCTCTGGAAGGGGGCGCACGACCGCCGGTCCGACATCGCGCGCATCATGGCGTGGGCCGACAGCGTGGCGGATCAGTCGCAGCGCACCGCGCGGCAGTTCCAGTCGGAAATCGAGGGGCTGCGCCAGGCGAATCAGCAGTCGGTGGTGGAGATCGAGCGGTTGCGTCGCGAGCTCAGCGACGCCGGGAGCGACGCCGGCACGGTCGCCCGGCTGCGCGGACAGATCGAGCAGGCCCAGGCCCGGCAGCAGCTCATCGCCGGCGCCGGTGCGGTGGACTATCGCGCGATCTCGGCGCGCAACCAGGACGCCGTGGCGCTCGTCCTGGTCGAATTCTCCGAGACGGAGCGCTTCTCCGGCACCGCCTTCGCCGTGGACTCCCAGGGCACGTTGATCACCAACAAACACGTGCTGGTCGGCGTGAACGGGGACAAGACGCCGCGCCGCATCGCGGTCAAGTTCTCGGGCAGCCGCCAGTGGTTCCAGGGGCGCTACATCGGCGTGGCCGACGGCGCCGACATCGGCGTGCTGCGCGTCATCATCGCCGGCGGTACGCCGCGCGTGCTGGGCCTGCAACGCGACGTGCGCAGCCTGCAGCGCGGCGATCCCGTCGCCATCATCGGCTACCCGCTCGGCCTCGACTTGCCGATGGAGGGCCAGGGCACCGACGTCGTCGCCTCCCCCACCCTCACCGTCGGCACCGTGAGCAAGGTGCTCCCCACCGTGGACCAGGTGGACGGCTACGGGGCGCCGGGATCCTCGGGCAGCCCGATTTTCGACCACGACGGCCGCGTCGTCGCCGTGCTGTACGGCGGCAACCAGGAATCGAACGGGAAGATCATCTACGCCGTGCCCGTCAGCTTCGTGACCGATTACCTCACGAGACTCGGCATCCGCGTCCGTTAGGCGGGGGTGACGTGTCCCAGCACCCTTGGCCCCCTCGCCCCCGTCGCGCCCGGCAGGTTGCCGGGTTTGCCCAGCAGCGTCAGCAGTCCCAGGAACGCGAACGCCACTGCTTCCTTCGCTTCGCCATCGAAAAACAGCTCGTCGAACGACCGCACCGGCCGCGGCCGCACCCGGGCAGCGAGCTGCTCCACCAGCGCGGGGTTCTTCGCCCCGCCGCCCGAGATGACCAGCTCGTCCCCCGCCGCCGCCGGCGTCCAGCGCTCGAGCGCGCGCGCCACCGACTCGACCGTGAGCGCCGTGGCCGTGGCGACGGCGTCGTTCCCCACCCCGGCGAGCTCGACCACGCGATCGGCGAAGGCCTGGCCGAAACGCTCGCGGCCGGTGCTCTTGGGCGGCGCCTGCTCGAAATAGGGATCGGCGAGCAGCGCCGCCAGCGCCTTGGCTGAGACGCGCCCGCGGCGGGCACGCTCCCCGTCGCGATCGTAGCTCGCGTCGGGGTCGAGGCGTCGCGTGACCGCATCGATCACCGCGACCCCCGGGCCCGTGTCGAACGCGAGCGCGCCCTGCGTCTCGCCACGGCGCGGGACCCAGGTGACGTTCGCCATCCCGCCCAGGTTCAGGAGCAGCCGGCCCCGCTCGGGGTGCCCGAACAGCATCACGTCGGCGAGCGGGACCAGGGGAGCGCCCTGCCCGCCCGCCGCCACGTCTCGCGAACGGAAGTCGCTCACCACCCGGACCCCGAGCCGCTCGGCGAGGACGGCGGGATCGCCGAGCTGCAAGGTGGCCCGGCCGGGCTCGTGCCACACCGTCTGGCCGTGCGAGGCCACGAAGGAGAGATGCGCCGGCGCCACCTTTGCGGCAGCCAGCAGCTGCAACGCCGCGCCGGCGAAGCGCTCGGCCAGCGCGACGTGCAGCAGCGACAGGTCCTTCGCCCCACCCCGGGCGATCGCATCGATGATGGCGCCGCGCTCCGGCGCCGAGTAGGGCTCCTGGCGGAACGCGACGAGCTGCGCCGAGCTGGCGTCGTCGTCGAGCCGGACCAGGGCGGTCGAGACGCCGTCGAGCGATGTCCCCGACATGAGTCCGACGGCCAGGTGCGAGCTCATGGTGCGGGAGAAACCGGCGGCGGATCGCCGATCGCCTTCCGCACGAAGCCGCCGGCCGCCTCGAGCCGCCGCCGGGCTTCGTCCTGCTTCACGCCGGCGTGCACCATCACGATCGCGAGCTTCACGCTCCCCTCCGCCGCCTCGATCGCGGCGCGCGCCTGCTCGCGGCTCACGCTGCACGCTTCCATCACGATGCGCTCGCCCCGGTCCACCAGCTTCGCGCTCACCGCCATCAGGTCCACCATCAGGTTGCCGTAGGCCCGGCCCATGCGAATCATGGCGCCGGTCGAGATGGTGTTGAGCACCAGTTTCGTCGCGGTCCCCGCCTTCATCCGGGTGGACCCGGTGACGGCTTCGGGCCCCACCAGCGGGACGATCGCCACGTCGCAGGTGTCGGCCAGGAGCTTGGGCGGCGGCGAACAGGAGAGGATGATCGTGCGCGCGCCGATCGTCTGCGCGCGCGACAGGGCGGCGCGCACGTAGGGCGTGGTGCCGCTCGCGGCGATCCCCACCACCACGTCGCGCGCGGTCACGGCGACGGTATCCATCGCCGCCATCCCGGCGTTGACGTCGTCCTCGGCGCCTTCGGCGCTCCTCACGAGCGCGGGATACCCGCCCGCGATCACGCCGACCACGAGCGTGGGCGGCGTACCGAACGTCGGCGGACACTCCGCCGCATCGAGCACGCCCAGCCGCCCCGACGTGCCGGCGCCGACGTACACGAGCCGTCCACCGGCGCGTAATGCCTCGACCACGAGATCGATGGCGCGGGCGATCGCTGCGCGCTGGCCGTGCACCGCCAGCGGCACGGTGCGGTCCTCGGCGTTCAAGAGCTCCACGATCTCGAGGCTCGACGCGACGTCGATCCGCTCGGTGCGCGGGTTACGCTGCTCGGTGAGGCGGGGGTCCTGGAACGCGGGAGTGTCGGGCATGACGCGTGGCCGCAAAACTAGGGCGTGGCCGCCCGGCCGGTAAGGGTTTATCGTCGCTGCATGAACGACGAACGGAAGAACTGGCCCGTCGGCATCGCCGTCCTCTCCGTGCTGGCCGTGTTCTACACGCTCTACTTCGCCCGCACGTTCCTCCTTCCGATCGTGTTCGCCCTGCTGCTCGATTTCCTCCTCAGCCCGGTTGTCCGCACGCTGGTCCGGTGGCGCGTGCCGCTGCCGCTGGCCGCGGGAATCGTCGTGCTCGCCATGCTGGGCGTGGGCGGCTTGTGCGTCTACAACCTCTCCGGCCCAGTGCAGACCTGGGCGGAGCACGCCCCGGAGACGCTGGCCACGGCGCAGACCCGGCTGCGGCGGCTGTTGCGGCCACTGCAACGGGTGACCAAGACCGCCGAGCAGGTCGAGAGCGCGGCCGGCGGGGTCGCGGGGGCGGGGACGACGGGAGCCGCGAAGCCCACCGAAGTGGTGGTGCGCGGTCCCACCGCCGTGTCGCGGCTGTTCGGCTCGACACAGCGGTTTCTCGCCGCGCTGCTCGAGGTCACGATCCTGCTCTATTTCCTGCTCGCCGCGGGCGACCTCTTCCTCCAGAAGCTGATCAAGGGCCTGCCGAACGTGCACGACCGGAACAAGGCGATCGAGATCGCGCGGGCCACCGAGTCGTCGATCTCGACCTACCTCCTCACTACGCTGACGGTGAACGCGATCGAGGGTGGCGTCGTCGCGGCCGCCTTGTACGGACTCGGGATGCCGAATCCCATGTTGTGGGGTGCGCTCGTCACGCTGCTCGAATTCATTCCGTATCTCGGAGCGCTCGGCCTCGTGGTCATCCTCACCCTCGGAGCGTTTGCGACCTTCGACGACACCGGGCACGCACTCCTCATTCCCGGCGCCTTTCTCGCCATCAACTTGATCCAGGCGAACCTGCTCAGCCCGCTCCTGCTGGGCCACCGGCTCGCCTTGAACCCCGTGGCTCTGCTCGTGAGTCTCGCCTTCTGGTTCTGGATCTGGGGCATTCCCGGTGCCTTTCTGGGTGTCCCGTTGCTGGCGACGCTCAAGATCTTCTGCGACCACATCGAGCGGCTCGCCCCGCTGGGCGAGTTCCTGGGGCGGCGCGAGGGCAAGCTCAAGGCGCTGATCCGGTAGCGATGTTGACCACATGACCCGGCGCGCTGCACAATTGATCATGCGACTGCGACACTTCGGCTTCCTCGCCCTCCTCGCCGCCTGCGCCCCCGCGGGCGGCCCGGCTCCTGCCCCACTCCCGGTCGCGACCCGTCCGGTCACCTGGCCCGCCACCTGGGCGCTCGCCGGACGGGCCGTGGCCGTGACCGCGCCCCACGCCATGGTCACGACGGGCCAGCCGCTGGCCACCGAAGTCGGACGGACGATTCTGCAGCAAGGCGGCAACGCGATCGATGCCGCGGTGGCGATCGCCTTCGCGCTGACCGCGGTGCTGCCGGACGCGGGCAACATCGGTGGCGGCGGTTTCATCGTCTACCGGGATGCCAGCGGACAGGTGAGTGCGCTCGACTACCGCGAAGCCGCGCCGGCGGCTGCGACCCGCGACATGTACCTCGACAGCGCGGGCAACCCGACCGACCGGAGCATCACCGGTCACCTCGCGGCAGGCGTGCCGGGGAGCGTCGCCGGCTTGTACGAAGCGTGGAAGCGGTACGGCAAGCTCCCGTGGGCGACGCTGGTGGAGCCGGCCGTCGCTCTCGCGGCCGGGCACCCGATCGACGCGGATCGCAGCCACAGCCTCGCGGGTGACGCCGAGCGGTTGCGCCGCTATCCGGCTTCGGCGGCGCAGTTCCTCGTCAACGGCCAGGCGCCGGCGGCGGGCTCGATGTTCCGCCAACCGGACCTCGCCCGGACGCTGCGGCTGATCGCCGACTCGGGCCCCGATGTGTTCTACCGGGGCCGCATCGCCGAATTGATCGTGGCCGAGATGGCGCGCGGCCACGGTCTCATCACCCGGGCGGACCTCGCGGCCTACCGTCCCAAGTGGCGCGCGCCGATCCGGGTGGACTATCGCGGTTACGCCGTGTACTCGATGCCGCCCGCCAGCTCGGGCGGCGTGACGCTGGGCGAGATCCTGAACATCCTCGGCGGGTACGACTCGCTGCCGCCGTTCGGCAGCACGGCCCTGCTGCACGTCGAGACAGAGGCGATGCGGCGCGCCTTCGAGGACCGCAACCGCTGGCTGGGCGATCCCGACTTCGTCCAGATGCCGCTCGACCGCCTGCTCTCGAAGGGCTACGCGGCGCAGCTACGGGGGGAGATCGATCCCGCCCGGGCGACGCCCACACCGCCCTTCGAGCCGGGGCCTCCGGGCGGGACGGAAACCACCCATTACTCCATCGTGGACGCGGCCGGCAACGCGGCAGCGGTGACCACCACCCTGAACAACAGTTTCGGGAGCTCGGTCACCGTCACCGGGGCCGGCTTCCTGCTGAACGACGAGATGGACGATTTTGCCACGGCGCCCGGCAAACCCAACATGTACGGCCTGGTCCAAGGGGAGAACAATGCCGTCGGCCCGGGCAAGCGCATGCTCTCGGCGATGACGCCGACCATCGTGCTCGATCCGCAGGGCCAGCTGTTTCTCGTCGCCGGAGCCCCCGGCGGCCCCCGCATCATCACCGCCGTGTACCACGCGATCAGCAACGTGATCGACCACCACATGAGCCTCGCCCAGGCGATCGAAGCGCCGCGGCTGCACCACCAGGCGCTGCCCGACACGGTGCTGCTCGAGCGGGGCGGCTTCGCACCGGCGGTGCTGGATTCGCTCCGCGCCATGGGGCACGCGTTGCGCGAGTGGGGCTACCACGCGCTCGTGATGGGCATCGAGCGCGGACCCGCCGGATGGATTGGAGTGGCGGACCCGCGCTCGGGAGGCTCGGCGGCGGGCTACTAGCTCACCTTTACCGTCAGCGCGCTCACCAACGACGCGTTGATGTGTGCGCCCTTGGGCAGCACGATGTCCGAATCCTTCCCCTGGACGGCGACACCCGCTCCCACGACGCCGCCCACGATGCCGCCGATGACCGCGCCTTTGGTGTTCTTGCCCAGGACCCGCCCGAGGATCGCGCCCGCGGCAGCACCCGCGCCGACCTTGGCCGCGTCCCCGCCCGTGACGCCGCGGCCCTGCCGCACCGTCTCCAGCGAGTCGATCCGCGCCTCGATCGGATAGCTCGCTCCACCGACCGTGACGCTCGTGAGGGAGAGGGTGAGCGTACCGGGGGTGCTGGGGTTGGGGGCGGGCTTCACGTCCGTCACGGTGCCATGGACGGTGGAGCCCGCCGGAATGACGACCCGTCCGCTGGCGTCCTTGACGTCGTCCACGACCGACGCCGTAAACCCGTCCCCTGCCTTCGTGAAGTGGGACGACAATGTGTCGCTGACTGCCAGGTCCACGAACGTGCCCGCCGCGGCGGTCCGCGTGGCGGGGGCCGCGGGCGCCGGTTTCGGCTTCGGTGCGGGCGGGCGGGACGGCGGCGGCGACGCCGGGGGTGTGACGGGCGGCTGCGCGGTCGGCGCCGGCACGTCGTGCAGGGCCGCGGAAGAATCCGTCGGCGCCAGGGTCAGGTTCCGCGCGGTCGAATCGGCCGGCTGCTGAGCCGCGTTGTCCCCCTTGGCGCACGCCGCGGCGGCGACCACGGCGACCGCCAGGGCCCATGACTGTATTCGCATCGTTCCTCCGATTCTCTTGTGAAGCGAGACACCCCCGACCGCTCCAGACGGCCGCGGGGTTTCTAGTCGTAATGTAAGCTCGTCTGCGCTGTGACCCCAGCAGGTGGAAAAAGGTCGTACCCGCGGTGACCCAATCCTCATATCGGAGGGGGATCGGTCATCGTCGTCCTCCTGCGCAATGAATCCTGCAGTGGACGGTCATCGCCTCCTACCAACTGGAGCGCCGTCGCGCCGAGCCCATCAGGGCGCCCAGAATACCCCGTGTCAACTGTCCCGCCACCGTCCGCACCACTGGGGATCGGAGGATCTGCTCGAACGCGCCGGGCGGCTGCCGCGCGGCGCCGCCCGATGGCGCCCGCGACGGAGGAGGACCCGGAGCCGGCGCCGGGGCCGGGGCGGCGGGGCCGACGCGGGTCACGCGGGCGGCGAGTCGCTCGCGGGCGCTCTCCCGGTCCACGTCCTCGGCGTACTTCCGGATCTGGGCCGAGGCCCCGAGCCGCTGCGCCATTTCCGCGTCCGACAGCGGTCCCATCCGCGATACGGGTGGAATGAGCCGTGTGGCGAACGGCGGGGTCGGCACGCCCCGCGGAGTGAGCGCGGTGACGAGCGCCTCGCCGATGCCGAGCGATTGGAGTGTCTGCTGGACGTCGTAGAACTCGGTCTTGGGGAAGGTGCGGGCGGCCGCCTTGAGCGCCGCATCGTCCTCCGGCGTAAACGCGCGCAGGGCGTGCTGCACCTTGTGCCCCAGCTGGCCCAGGATGTCGGACGGGACGTCTTTGGGGCTCTGCGTCACGAAGAAGATGCCGACGCCCTTGGAGCGGATCAGTCGCACCACCTGCTGCACCTGCTCGAGGAACTCCTTGCTGGCGTTGTCGAACAGCAGGTGGGCTTCGTCGAAGAAGAAGACCAGCTTCGGCTTGTCCGGGTCCCCGATTTCCGGCAGATCGTGGTACAGTCGCGCCAGCATCCACATCATGAACGTGGAGAAGAGCGCGGGCCGGTCCTGGACGTCGGTCAGCTCCAGCACGCTGACGAGCCCACGCCCGTCGGGGGACGTCTGCATGAGGTCGTCGAGGTCGAACTCCGGCTCCCCGAAGAACCCCTCGGCGCCCTGCTGCTCCAGCTGGACCATGTCGCGCAGCAACACGCCGACGGTGGTATCCGACATCCCCCCATAGTCCCGCAGCTCGCCCTTGCCGTCGCCGGTGAGGTACTGCAGCACCGCCCGCAGATCGGGGAAGTCCAGCAGCAAGAGGCCCTTGTCGTCGCAGTATTTGAAGACGAGGCTCACGACGCTCGCCTGGGTCTCGTTCAAGCCCAGCACCTTGGCGAGCAGCAGCGGCCCGAACGACGACACGGTCGCGCGCAGCTGGGCCCCGCGCCGGCCGGTGAGGCTCAGGAATTCCACGGGGAAGCCGTTCGGCTTCCAAACGAACCCCGTGTCTTTGGCGCGCTGGGCGATCTTGTCGTTCGACTCGCCCGGCACGGCGATGCCGGAGACGTCGCCCTTGATGTCGGCGACGCACACCGGGACCCCGGCCGCCGAGAGCTGCTCGCTCATGAGCTGCAGCGTCTTGGTCTTGCCGGTGCCCGTGGCCCCGGCGATGAGGCCATGGCGGTTCATCATGCCGAGCGGCACGGTCACGACGGGACCGGGAGTGCACACGCCCTCGTGCACCACCGCGCCGAGGGTGACGGCGGGGCCCTGAGACGCGAATGCGGCCTTGGCCGCCGCGACGCACTGCTCTGACACTCGGATCTCCCGTGGAGCGTGTGCCACTAATTGTGACTCGGGCCGCACGGGAGGGCAATGTGCGCGTTGGTTGCTCACCCGGATGGCGATCGATATGATTGGGCGACCATAACCCGACGGAACCGATGACCACTCCCGCTGCAAATCCGGCGATGGGCGAGGTGCGCACGGCGATCCTGACGATGGCGCAGCGCCTCGCGGAGGCCCCCGAGATTCCTCAAGAGGGTATCGCGGACCTGAAGCAGGCGGTCGACGACATCCGGATCCGCCTGTGGGGCGTCCTCATGGCCGGCGACTCGAGCGACTACCAGGGATTCGTGGGGCGGTTTCGCATGCGGCGGGCAGCGGAGTGTTGCCGCGGGATCGAGGTGGATGTGACGGCCGGGAAAATCCACGCGGACTCGCTCGAGTCCAAAATACTCTTCGCTGCGGCGCGTCAGCTCGCTAACCGGCTCGACCCGGGGGTGTGAGGGACGGCGCCTACCACCGGTGCCGCAGGACCTCGAGGTCGGAAGTGGGAAGACCGTCCGGGATCCGCCACCTGGATCCCGTCACCCATCGTGCCCACCACCCCGTGCTGATCTCGCTCGGTACACCGCCGGCTTCGCTCGCCAGGGTGGCCCAGAACCGCTGGTTGAAGGTGCGATTCTCGGCGTCGTCGCGGGCGGCCGCCCGGAGCGCCTGACTGCGCCGGAACTCGGGGAGGGACGTCAGCGCTCGGGTGTACGCGGGGGCGTCGAGACTCTCGTCCGGAAGGGGTCTCATGGGGCAGACCTCCGCTGGTCGTCACCCAGCAGCAAGAGGAAACTGAAAAGCAGAATCACCAGGAAGGCGATCATGAGGCGCCGTCCTCGGGCGAGACCTTCAGCAGCGCCCCGGGGAGCGCGTCATCCGCGAGAGTGACCGGTTGAGCGGCGTGGATCGCGAGGTCGATCGGCTGGATGAAGCGCACCAGCGCCTCGTCGTCGCCGGCCGCCTTGAGCGCGGCGATCACGCGGGCGCACCGACGGGCGAGGCTCATCGGCCCTTCGAGCGCGACTCGAGCCCCGCGGCGGGACGTGTCGAGCACCCGCGCCGTCGCGGAGAGGGCATCCACTTTCGCCCTCCTTGGCTCGATGCGCAGGCGACTCGCGATCACCTTCTCGGCAATGACGAGCGGCTTCATCTCTGCCTCCCGGCTACCGCGGGCGTTGGCGCTCGCCCGGGCATATAAAATGTCAGCGACCGCGCGACGCGGAAATCCGTCCGCCGGAGGAGAGAGGGCTGAGTCTCGATGGGCCGACCGAACTAGATCCTTTGGGGCAGGAAGCGCAGGGAGCAGCAGTCTAGGGGGGCGGGATAGGCCCGGTCTTGTGGGTGAACGCCGCGATCTGCAGCCGGGTATGCAGGGCCAGCTTTTCCAGGATGTTGTGCACGTGGCTCTTGACCGTGTAGGTCGCGATGCTGAGTCGCTGGCCGATCTCCCTGTTGCTCAAGCCCTCGGCGATCAGGTTCATGATCTCCCGCTCGCGCTTCGTCATCTGCACCGATTCTGCCACGCCCGGCGTGCGACGAATCGCCGCCGCTTGTTCGGCGATGTGGGAGAGCAGTGTCCGGGTCAAGGCGGCGGGAACCACATCCCTCCCCTGGGCGACCGACCGAACCGTGCTCATGAGATCCGCGACCGTCGCGTCTTTCATGACAAATCCGTTCGCCCCGGCCTTGACGAACTCGATCAGGTCCTCGGGCTCGGGCAGCAGGTCCATCACGATCACTTTGGACGCAGGCGCGGTGCTGCGCAGGGCTTCCACGAAGGCGTACCCGTCGCCATTGTCCAACGCCGCGTCGACGAGCACGATGTGGGGCGCGAACTCCGGCAGATCGCGCAGCCCGGTGGTCCGGTCATCCGCGGTCGCAACGACTTTCAGGTCCGGCTCCGCATCAAGCAGGGCTGCGAGCCCCTCCCGGACCAGCCGATTGTCGTCGATGACCATCACCCGAGTGCGTTTTACCATGGCCTGTGGTCGCAGAAGCCAACTCACCACGCCACAAAAAGTTGCGATCCGGCCTCCCCGTGTCAAGAATCGCCTGCTGGGGGGGGCCGGATCGCTCTTGATGGAGGTTTGGGACGACCTAACGGATGTAGGCCGGCGACTTAACTCCTTGGTACAGTCAGCCGGCCGACGTCTTCCGCCCCAGGATTCCCGACACCCAGCGTGCCACCTTCGCCAAGATGATGCCGCTCGGCACGCCGCCGGATTCGCTCGCCATGGTGGTCAAGAAACGCTGGTTGAACGAGCGGTTGCCGGCGTCGTTTCGAGCGGACGCCTGGACCGCCTGCCCCTGCTGGAAATCGTGGAGGGACGTCAGCCCACGCGTGTAGGCCGGGGCGTCGAGGTTCTCATCCAGCGTGCTGCCGGGCGGGACCAGACAGGTGGGTCTCATCGAATACCTCGCGAACGTGTCAAGACAAAAGGTGCGATCGTCAGGCGCGGTTACGCGCGGTCTCGCCGGGTGCCTCGTGGCGGGGATTGAGGCACCTGGCGCAAAACCACAGGACCCGCGCGCCGTCCCCGACTCGCTCGGCGTGACAATGCATATGGTCGCCGGACGTGCCGCACCGGGCACACACCTGCGCCCCAGACTGGGCCGGCTCACCCACGACGCTTCCCCGCCCCGACGCCGACCAACACCAACCCGCCGACGATCGCGAGGCCGCCGACCCACGGCGGGATCATGCGATGCTCCTCGGCGGTGACTTGAAGATCGCCGACCTTGAGGACGTTGCTCCGGGAGCTATAGGTGAGTCCCTTCACCAGCACAAACGCCCCCAGAGCGGCGATCACGATTCCGGCAAGGACCATCGGCTTCATGTGACGGTCAGGTGTCTCGACAACGTGACCAGCACGTGCGTTCCAGCCGGGAGAACGATGTCCGCGTCCTTGGATTGGACCGCGATGCCGGCGCCCACGATGCCACCCATGATCCCGCCGATCACCGCGCCCTTGGTGTTCTTGCCGATGACCCGGCCCAGGATCGCTCCCGCGGCCGCGCCTGCCCCAACTTTGGCGACGTCGCCACCGGAGACGCCGGCGTGGCGTTCGGTATCCAGCGAATCGATGCTGACCTCGAGCGGATAGCTCCGACCGCGCACGCTCACGCTGTTCACCGCCAGGGTCAACGTGCCCGGGCTGCGTGGGTTCGGCGCGGACTTGACGTCGGTGATCGTCCCCGACACCACGGAGCCCGAGGGAATGGCCACGCGGCCCGCCTCATCCTTCACGTCCGCCACGACCGTCGCGGTGAACGAGTCACCGGCCTTCGCGCTGTGCGAGCTGATGGTCTCCGTCGTGGCCATGGAGAACTGACGCCCGGCGTCGAGCGTCCGGGAGGTGTTCGCTGCTGGAGCGCTCGCGGCTTCCGCCGCCTGCCCCGTCGGCTTGCAGGCCACGAGGGCCGCAACGCTCAAAGCCGTCATCGCACTCATCCAGTATTTCGGTTTCATGATGCGTCTCCGTTGTGCTGCGAGAACCTGCTGCCTCCGGCGCGCGACTATTGGCCGCTTGCGCGCGAAGACGTCTGTGAGGGAAGCGCTTGTCCGACGACCCACTTCACGAGCCGGCCCGCCTCGAGCGGCGTCTGGCGCTCGACCTGATTGATGAGGGCCAGCGTCTCGGCGGAAATGGGCGAGGACCGTTGCTGCACGAGCGCATCGATCGTGGTCCGCTGGCTGATCGGCACGATGGTCACGCGTTGCGGCTGCGCGTTCAGCGCCGCAGGATCGGTGAGCCGCTGGAAGCTCTGCAGCGTGCGCTGCGCCGTCGCTTGATAGGTCGGCCACCGCGTGGCCGGCGCGTAGCCGACGAGCTGGTACACACTGCCACCGTACTCCACGAACTCCACCGTCCCCCGGAGCTCGCCGTTCGCGGTCGCGGCCGCAAACGGCGCGCTCACCGCGGGGAGCCCGCTCACGCTGGCGCGGGCGGCCGTGCCGCCCGTGATCCCCTGCTGCGACAGGAACGCCCGGACCGCCGCGTCCGCGCTCTGCGCGGGTGCCTGGGACAGCTCGATGGCGGCATCGCCCTGCGGGCTGACCCCGATCACCGCCTGCGCCCCATTGTTGGTGTTCCAGCCATCGGGAAAGGTCACCCGGAAGGCCAGATCGGGATGCGAGAACTGGGGGCCCACGAAATACCCCTGGCGCGGATTGATCCCGAACACCAGGCCCTCCAGCAGCCGCTCGTAGGCGTTGCGGTTGACGCTGGCCCCGGAGAAGTCCTGCGGCAACGCCGCGATCTGTGTGGTGATGGCGGCGACGCGGTTCGCCGGACTGGGGTGCGTTTCGAGCCACGTGGGGAGTCGGCTGCCGCCCTCGGCCGCGCTCAGCCGATCGAGCATGCGGAACACCTCGGGCATCTCGCGGGGATCGAAGTTGGCTCGGGTCATGTAGCGCAGGCCGAGACGGTCCGCCTGGCTCTCGTCGTCGCGGGAGAACTTGAGGTACAGGATCCCGAGGGCCTGGTTCGCAGTACCCGCGTATTTCGCGACCTGGGAATTCGCCATACTGCCGACCGCGAGTCCCAGCCCGATGAGTTGTTGCTTGCTCATCTCGGCGGCCGTGTGCCGGGCCGTCACGTGGCCGATCTCGTGGCCCACGACGGAGGCGAGCTCGGCCTCGGAGGTGAGATGGGTGAGGAGTCCCCGCGTCACGTAGACGAAGCCGCCGGGGAGGGCGAAGGCGTTCACCGCGGGGTCGTCCACCACCCGGAACGTCCAGGGGAGGTTGGGGCGCTCCGAGGTGGCCGCGAGCCGCGCGCCGAACTGCTGGATGTAGCGCTGCCAGGCGGGGTCGGGGTAGAGCCCGATGGTCGCGATGACCGCGGTGTCGGCCTGTCGCCCCATCGCGATTTCCTGATCTACGCTGACCAGCATGAGCTGGTTCGAGCCGGTGGCCGGGTTGACGGCGCAGCCGCTCGCGGTGATACCGGTAAAGACACACACCAGGCCGAGTGACCGGCCGCGCGTGAGGAAAGACGCTCGTGACATTGGACTAACACTCCTCTAGGAGGTTCTCGAACTGGCCGACTGCTTGGTGCAGGTGGCCGGATTCGAACCGCTGATACCCCAAAGACAACTTGCACGCACGTGCCCGTGCGAAACATCACTCAGCGGGATGAAATGCGACTTAGCGATCCGGGGGGGCTTAACGGTCCGCGGTGCATCGAACGAACTAGCTCTTTAGGTCGCGCGGGATCCGCGTGCCCCGCACGGTCCGAGAAAAACCCGGGCGCGGTTGTTCCGCGCCCGCAACCAACCTACGGGAGGCTGATCGTGTTGTTGCTCCCCAAGGTGACGGCACCGTTGCGTGCCAACGCCCGGCCGAGCAGCGTTGCATTGTCATTCAGCGTGACGCTCGTGAGGGCGAGAATGTTGCCTTTCATCCCACTCCCGGTCGCGATTGTGGCGGAGCTGCCCACCTGCCACCACACGTTCTTCGCCTGGGCGCTGCCGATCAGGGTGACCGCCCCGGCGACGGTGAGTCCGGATCCTGACTGGATAATGAACGTTGCGTTGGAGTTGCCCTGGCCGTCGAGCGTGACCGTGCCGGTCAGCCCCACTGTCGACGCGGAGCAATAGACACCCGGCGCGAGCGTCGTTCCGCCGAGATCGGCGGAGATGGTGGTGCCGCACGCCTTGCCGGCCAGCGCGTTGTACGCCGTGGTGAGGTCACCTTGCGCCGCGGCGGCGGTCGGGTCAGCGAAGTGCTGCGTGCCTGAGATCGTGCACGTCGGAAAGCCCGTGATGGCGCTCCCCGGGCTGATCCCCACGCTTGCGCTGATGGTGCCCACGGGACCGACACAACTCACCGCCGTACCAGCCAAGAGCCCGTACGTTTGCGCCGAACCCAGCGACGGGCCTGCGAGACCGGTACCTGGACCGGTGGACGAGGCGCACGCCACAATCAGCAGCATCGCGAACGGGATCACTAGGATCAATCGTGAGGTACTTCTGCGGAAACCGAACATGATCTACCCCTAACACTGCATATGCCAACCAAGCGGCTCGGGATCCATTTCTCGATGTCTGAACACCCTACCGCTGTACGCAAACCTGCCACGGCGCGCGCGCAAACAACATCGCTTCATGGGATGAGGAGACGTAACGCCAGGTGGTCTATTGACAGGACGTCGCCCCGCGCAGAAAGTTGGGCTCGTTCGGTGGCAACGAGGCAGCGTCGACCATCAGAAAGAGGAGATCGCGATCATGGCGAAGAAAAGCAGAGGCGGCAGAATGACCGCGGCCAAACGGCGCGCGGCGAAGGCGCCGGGTGGACGCGGTCCCGTGAAAGAGCGGAAGGCCGGTCGCAAGATCATGAAAACCTGAGGACCGCAGGGTACGTCTCTTTCCATCCCTCCGGAGGATACCGGCGGGAGCGGTGGCGGACCATTCTCCA
>Ga0307281_10000137_pt1 | contig 17005 bp, 17 predicted proteins | sample ER_DNA_120_FD_194486 | JGI IMG/M metagenome (GOLD analysis project Ga0307281, IMG submission 194486) | Bulk soil microbial communities from the East River watershed near Crested Butte, Colorado, United States - ER_DNA_120 | ecosystem: Environmental > Terrestrial > Soil > Floodplain | place...
GACGTCGCCGGCGTGAAGCCAGACGCGATCCGCAGTCGCGAAGACCTCGCGCCGATCCCGTTCATGGAGAAGGCCGACATCGCGGATTCACAGGCCGACGGGACGCTGCTCGGCGTCAACCAGTGCGCCCCGCTCGACCGGATCGTCCGGATCCAGGCGACCGGCGGCACGACGGGCCAGCCGATGCGCATCGGGCTCACCCGGCGCGACATCGCCGACTACGGCGAGATGGGAGCTCGGGCGCTGTGGACCATGGGCTGCCGCCCCGGCGACATCGTCTTCGAATGCATGAACTACAATCTATATTCGGGCGGGCTGAGCGACCACCTGACCTTCGAGACACTGGGCGCGGCGACCATCCCGTTCGGCGTCGGTCACAGCGAGCGCCTCCTCGCGATGATGGCCGGACTCACCGACTCGGTCGGGATCTGGGCCACGCCGTCGTACGCCGTCCGGCTCGCAGAGGTCGCCGCGGGGCTCGGGATCGAGCCGCGCTCGGTCGGGCTGCGGCGCGGGTACTTCTCCGGCGAGGCGGGGCTGCAGGTACCCGGCTACCGCGAGCGGATCGAGGACACCTGGGGCATGGTCGCGCGCGACCAGTACGGGACCGGCGAGCTCGGCCTCCACTCCGGCGAGTGCGACGAGCGTGACGGCGTCCATTTCGGCGGCATAGGGATCGCCATCGCCGAGCTGATCGACCCCGACAGCGGCGACGTCCTGCCGTTCGTCGACGGCCAGCAGGGCGAGGTCGTCTATACCTCGATCCATCGCGAGGCCTGTCCGTTGCTGCGGATGCGATCGCACGACCTGATGCAGGTGTGGACCGACCCCTGCCCGTGCGGGCGGACGAGCTTCCGCTTCCGGATCCTCGGGCGGTCGGATGACATGTTCATCGTCAAGGGCGTCAATGTCTTCCCGCTGTCGATCCAGGCGGTCCTGATGGGGCTCGCCCCGCGCATCACCGGCGAGTTCCGGGTCGTCATCGACCGGCCGCCGCCGATCGACTACCCCGTGCCGATCACCGTCGAGGTCGCCCGTGAGATGCCGGCGGCGAGCCACGCTGCGCTCGCTCGCGAGGTCGAGACACGGCTCAGGGCCGAGCTCAACTTCACGGCCGCCGTCACGCCCGTGGCGCCGGGCGGCATCGCCACCGAACGCAAGACCCGGCGGGTCATCCGCAGCTATCGCGGGGAGGTCGACTGATGGCGATCGTGGGGCTCGAGACCCGGGGCGACGTTGCGGTCATCACGCTCGATCGGGCGGCGAAGCTGAACGCGATCGACGACGAGATGCTCGACGGCCTGCGCGACGCGGTCGAGGCGGTCGGCCGGTCCGAGGCGATCGGCGCGGCGGTCCTGACGGGGCGAGGCCGGGCATTCTCGGCCGGGGGCGACATCACCGCGATGGCCGGCATGGACGAGCGTGTCTTCGCCGCGACGATCGCCAAGTACATGACCCTGTCGGCCGCCTTCCGGGCCTGTCCCAAGCCGTTCGCGGCCGCGGTCCACGGCTACGCCCTGGCCGGTGGGTTCGAGCTCGCGCTCATGTGCGACGTCCGGTTCGCCGCGACCGGGACGCAGTTCGGCCTGCCCGACACGCCGCTCGGCCTGAGCCCGACGAGCGGCATGACCTGGCTCCTGCCACGGGTCGTCGGCCTCGGCCGGGCGATGTACCTGGCGCTCTCGGCGACGAACATCGACGCCGAGGAGGCCCTGGCGATCGGCCTCGTCAGCCGCGTGGTCGAGCCCGACGCGCTGCTCAGCGAGGCCGAGGCCTTCGCGCATCGGGTCGCCGCGTATCCGCGACTCGGCGTGGTCGGGACCAAGCGCGGCTTCCTCGACGCCCTCGAGACGGGGTTCGAGGCGGCGACCACGGCCGAGGCGGCCGCCGAACTCGCCTGCTTCCGGACGCCCGAGACGCGTCAGCGGTTGCTCGGATTCGCCGAACGGAAGCGGTCCTAGCCGGCGGTCGCGGTCGCAGCCGAGGTCGCGGCGGCGGCCCTTGCCGCGCCGGGGACGTGCCGGTAGAACGGCGTGTGCTCGGCGGGCAGCGGCGTGTTGCCGAGGATCAAGTCGGCGGCCTTTTCGGCCACCATCATCACCGGGGCGTAGATGTTGCCGTTGGTGACGTATGGCATCGCCGACGCGTCCACGACCCGCAGACCATCGAGCCCGTGGACGCGCATCGTGAGGGGATCGAGCACGGACCCGTCGTCCGCGCCCATCCGTACGGTGCAGGACGGATGGAGCGCGGTCTCCGCGTCGCGGGCGACCCAGTCGCGGATCTCGTCGTCGGTCGTGACGACCGCCCCTGGGGACGTCTCTCCGCCGTTGAACGGGTCCATCGCCGCCTGGTTGAGGATGTGCCGGGCGACCCGGATCGCCTCGACCCATTCGCGCCGGTCCTGATCGGTCGAGAGGTAGTTGAAGCGCAGGGCGGGATGGTCGTGCGGATCGCTGGTCTTGAGCGTCACGGAGCCGCGTGCGTCGGAGTACATCGGCCCGACGTGGACCTGGTAGCCGTGGCCCGGGGCCCCGGCGCTGCCGTCGTATCGGATCGCCAGCGGCAGGAAGTGGAGCATTAGGTTCGGGTAGGCGACCTCGTCGTTGGAGCGCGCGAACCCGCCGCCCTCGAAGTGGTTGGTCGCACCCGGACCGCGCCGCAGGAACAGCCACTCGGCACCGATGAACGGCCGGCGCCAGGTCTCGGTCGCAGTCGGCTGCATCGAGACCGGCTGGAGCGACTTGTACTGGATGTAGACCTCGAGATGATCCTGGAGATTTGCGCCCACTCCCGGAAGGTCGGCCACGACCGGGATCCCGAGTGCCGCCAGATCGGCGGCCCGCCCGACCCCCGAGAGCTGGAGCAGCTGCGGCGTGTTGATCGCGCCGCCGGCCAGGATGATCTCGCCGCCCTCGATCCGCTCGGTGCCGCCGCCTTGCCGCTCGATGTCCACAGCTACCGCGCGACGCCCCTCGAACACGACCCCGGTCACGAACGTCCGCGTCCGCACGGTCAGGTTCTTCCGGCCTCGCACCGGCTTCAGGTACGCCTGCGCGGCCGACAGCCGCCGTCCGTCGTGGATGTTGCGGTCGAACGGCGCGAAGCCCTCCTGGCGGTAGCCGTTGACGTCTTCGGTCAGGTGGTAGCCGGCCTCCTGGCAGGCGGCGAAGAAGGCGGTGAACAGCGGGTTCGTGGCCGGTCCGCGCTCCAGGATCAGCGGCCCGGTGTGGCCGTGCCACGGATCGTCGGGCGCCGCGGCCAGGCAGGTCTCCATCTTCTTGAAGTACGGCAGGCAGTGGGCGTAGTCCCACGATGCCATCCCCGGGTCGGCGGCCCAGCGCTCGTAGTCGAGCGGGTTGCCGCGTTGGAAGATCTGGCCGTTGATGCTCGATGAGCCGCCCAGGACCTTGCCGCGCGCGTGGTAGATGCGACGGCCGCCCATGAACGGCTCAGGCTCCGACTCGTACATCCAGTCGTAGTAACGACTGCCGATCGGGAAGGTCAGCGCCGCGGGCATGTGGATGAAGACGTCGAACCGATAGTCGGGCCGCCCGGCTTCGAGGACCAGGACCCGGGTGGACGGATCGACCGACAGCCGGTTGGCGAGCGCGCACCCTGCGGACCCGCCGCCGACGATGATGAAGTCGTGCTTCGGGGCGGTCATCGGCTCCGATGCTAGCAGCCTCGGAACGACGAACGGCGGCGGGTCGAATGGACCCGCCGCCGTCGTGCCGCCAGTCCGGACCTGCCCTTGGCCCGGCTCCTCCCGGCAGCTGAGGCGTATCAGCCGCTGACGGCCAGCCAGACGCCGCTGGCTGTGGTGAAGAAGATCGTCGGCGCGAGGCACTGCCGCGGAAGCGTCAGGAACTGGTTGACGTGGGCGTCGCCACTCGGGTCGAATGGGACGACGTCCGACTGGACGATGTCTGCGCCGCCGTTGCAGGAGACGATCGCCCGACCGCTCGTGACGGGATTGTTGCCCTCGGGGAAGAGGACCAGGCCGTGCACGTTCAGGTCGAGGTGACCGTCACGGCCCAACCTGGCGTTGCCCTCCTCGAGGGCCCAGGGATGCCCGCCACCTTTGACGCCGACGAGGAACTGGTTGACGAACGCCTGCGGCAACCCCGTCAGGCTGGCGTTGACGAGCTTGTTGTTGTCGCCCGGTCCGGCGAACACCGTGCCGGTCCCGATGACGAGCGCGGCCAGGAGGCCGGTCAGGACCGCGAGGCGAATGGAACGAGCCATGCGAGGCACCTCTCCTGCAGAGACCGAGTTGTCAGTTCAATCGGTACCCCCGCCGATACGCCGGGGCGTCGGCGGCGGTTTCGGGAGGTGCGTGGGCCGGCCAGTCCGCCATCATGGCCTGCACAGGAGGCTTCCCCGGTGACCGAACTCGACTACGGGCGCTTCGAGGCGCTCACCTTCGACTGCTACGGCACCCTCATCGATTGGGAGGCGGGGATCGTTGCGGCGCTCCGGCCGGTCCTGGGTCCGCGCGGCGCGGAGGCGCCGGACGACGGCCTGCTCGGGGCGTTCGCCGCCATCGAGGCGGCGGCCGAAGCGGGCCCGTATCTCCGCTACCGCGAGATCCTCGCCCGTGCGGCCCGCGGGATCGCCGCCCGCTACGGTGTCGAGCCGGATGAGGCGGCCGTAGCGGCGTTCGGCGATTCGGTGGGCGACTGGCCGCCGTTCCCCGATTCGGCGGCGGCGCTGGCGCGGCTCCACGAGCGGTTCCGCCTGGGCGTGATCACGAACTGCGACGACGACCTGTTCGCCCGCTCCGCGGCCCGGCTCGAAACGACCTTCGACTGGGTCGTCACCGCCCAGTCGGTCGGCAGCTACAAGCCCGACCAGCGCAACTTCGAGGCGGCATTCCAGCGGATCGGGCTCCCCCGCGAGCGCATCCTCCATGTCGCCCAGAGCCTCTTCCACGACCACGTCCCGGCGGCGCGCCTCGGCCTCACCACCGTCTGGATCGACCGCCGCGCCGGCCGCACCGGCGGCGCCACCCCGGCCGCTGAGGCGTCGCCCGACGCGACCTTCGCGGACATGGCGTCATTCGCCGAGGCGGCCACCCCGGTCTGACCGCGCTCACGCCGCCCTGTCAGCGGCGGCGACGTACCGGGGAAGGAGGGTGGCCCAACCGCCGACGTTCCGGTCGCGCCACGACTCGGCGTCTGTGCCAAGGGCCTCCCAGCCGCGATGCTCGATCTCGACGAGCGTCGCCGTTCCGCGCTCGACGAAGCGGATCTCGACCTCGGTCGCGTCCGCACGGTCGCGGCCCAGGTGCCAGACGTAGGCGAACCGGCTGGGCGGTTCCCAGGTCGTGACCTCACCCCAATCTTGCTCTACCCCGCCGACCGTCCGTTCGAAGATCCGGCCGCCGCGGCGCGGTTCGAGCACGACGGCGACCCCGGGTTCGCCGGACACCGTATGGTCGACCGGCCACCACTGGCCGATCCGCCCGGTCCACACCTTGAACGCATGGTCGGGACGACACGCGACCTCGAACGAGAGGCGGATCGGCTCGATCACCGCTCGGGCGTCGTGTTCTCGGCGACGAGCCGGAACCGTGCCGCGGCGTCGCCCCAGACGCGCTCGAGGTAGGCACGGACCGCCTCGACACCCTGGTCGTGGAGCCGGTAGATGCGCCGCGTCCCACGCGGTTCCTCGACGACCAATCCGGCATCTTTGAGCAGCCGGAGATGACGCGAGACGGCGGGTCGGCTGATCGGCAGGGCGTCGGCAAGCTCCCGGACGGATCGGTCGCCCGAGCCCAGGAGTTCCACGATCGCCCGCCGATTCGGATCGCCGAGCGCTTCGAACGGATCGCCCGCCCGCGCCGCAACGGCGGCCGACGCGTCGCGAGGCACGGCCTAGCGGGCCCGCATCCTGTTGTTCTTGGCGTCGTGGGTGAGCTCGGCGAGACCGAGCGCCTCCATCAGTGGCGGCATGTACACGCCGAACCGGCCGCGCAGGCCCTTCTTCAGCCCGTACCAGCCACCGATCGGATTGTCCGCTGAGCGACCCCACGCCTCGACCGAACCCTCCGGTGCCGGCTTCTGCTCGTCGGCGCCACCGAGCGGCATCCAGTCGCCGTGCCTTTTGAGCATCGCATGGAGGTCGTCGATCGCCCGCTTGTCGTACTTCAGCTGTGTCCCGCCGACCTGGCAGATGATCGCCGGCGGGTCACCCGCGTCATCGAGGTACATCTGGTACTCGGACGTCCCGGGCGGGGTCTTGAGCACCCATGGGTCCGACTTCGTGCCGCTGCCGGTGTGGTTCGCCATGTCGGGTCCTCCCCCTTCCAGTGCCCTTATCGGTAACCTGGACGTTACGGTAGCACGAACGGGACCGCGAGTGTCCCACTCGCGCCGGTGCGCGGACGCACCACCGATTGGAGCGTGCCGGCGACATTGGGATGGACTTTCGGTCGCGGCCGGGTGGAGACTTCGCGGCACGACATGGCGCCGGAATCTGACTGACGTCTCTGGCCAGCCCTCCCTCGACCGAGCTCGGACCTATCCGAGCGCTGGACGTAGGTGACCGACCGCGCACCAGCCGTCCGAGCGCATGGGCCCGGACGCGCGCGCCGGGCGGAGCAGACGGGTCCCCCCCGAGATCCACTGGAAGGAGAGCCATCGTGAGACGACGAACCGTCGGCGCGTTCGCCATACCGGTGATCGCGATCGTGGCGATCGTGATCGCCGCGCAGGTCTTCTCGACGGGCAGCAGCACGACGAAGCAGCCCGTCGGCGACGCGACAACGGCGAACCCAGGCAGCGCACAGACGACCCCCGACGCCGACGCGAACGGCGAACATGGCCAGGAGCCGGGCGCGGACGCGAACAGCGATACGGGAGAGCCGCTCCACGCGTCGAAGTACGGCTCTGGTGATCCCGACTACGCGCAGGCCCCCGGCAGCGACGCGGACTCGAACGAGACGACCGCCGGCGAAGGTCCGCTCGGCGGGTTCGAAGCCTATCTCTCCGCCCAGCGGACGTACCCGGCGACCGACATCCCGCCGGCCCTCCCAGGGAAATCGGCGACCACGTTCGAGAAGATCGCCGGCCAGGACGCCAAGAGTGGTGACCCGAAGAGCAAGGGCCACCAGTGGAAGCTCTACGGGCCGACCGAGAACGCCACCCAGCCGGGCGTCACGGCGTTCTCCGGGGCGACGAACAACACCGCGAGTCGTACGACCGCGCTCCTCGTCTCGCCCGCCTGCGGGTCCGGGGGGTCGGCCTGCCGCGTGTGGGCAGGGGTCTCGGGCGGCGGCGTCTGGCGCACCGACGACGCGCTGGATGCCAACCCCACTTGGAGGCAGCTCAAGCCGAACCAGCTCGACCAGAACTCGGTCGGGGCACTGACGCTCGACCCGACCGACCCGAATGGCAACACGATCTATCTCGGGACCGGCGAGGGGCATCGCTGCTCGTCCGGGTGCGAAGCCGGCGTCGGCGTCTACAAGTCGACCAATGGCGGTGAGAAGTGGACGAAGCTGGGCGACGTCTGCGTCAGCAACGGCACGTATCCGTGCGTGACCCCTGGCACGGACGCGTTCCTCGGCCGCGGCATCAACTCGATCGTGATCGACCCCAGCAACGCGAACCACATCTTCGTGGGCTCCGCGCAGGGTGTTCGCGGCCTCTCGCATGTCATCGGCAACGGCGGGACGAGCCGCCTCGAGCCGGCGGCGAACCTCCCGGGACTCTACGAGTCGACGGACGGCGGCGCCACGTTCACGATGGTCTGGGACGGCACCAAGCCGGACAACATCGGTGGGGTGCAGCAGTCATTCGGCGTCACCGACGTCGGTCTCGATCCGACCAACCCGGCCGTCGTCTATGTGGCGGCATTCGACGCGGGCCTGTGGCGGCGCGATGCCGGGGCGGGGCAGACCGCGTTCAGCCAGGTCTTCAAGCCCCAGTTCAACCAGGGTGCGGGCATCGACCGATTGATGTTCGCGCTGACACCGAAGAACGGGCACACGCGAGCCTACCTGACCGAAGGCACACAGCCGCCGACCGCCAACATCAACGACCCGCTCGCCGCCAACTTCTGGCGGACGGACAACGCCGACCAATCGGCGGCGGCGCTGCTCGCGACGCAGGGCGCGAGCTGCACCCCGCCCGACGCGGCGACGCACACGTTCCCCGCGACATACACCGGCTGGCAGTGCCTGACGTCGCAGGCGACGGGCGACCCATACATGGCGACCACCGCGTTCTGCACCCAGCAATGCTGGTACGACCAGGACGTCTACTCGCCGGCCGGGATGCCCGACACCGTCTACGTGATCGGGTCGATGGTGTACGGCGAACAGCCGTGCAACACGAACGGCGTCGGCTGCGGCAACGGCCGCTCGAACGGCCGCACCGTGCTCTACTCGACCACCGCGGGCGACCCCGACGGGGCCGCCACAGGCACCGCGAACTTGCGGACCTTCACCGACCTGACCTACGACGCGACGATCAACCATCCGTCGTGGTGCGCCTATGCGCCGTACTTCGACAACGGCTGCGAGAACGCTCCGAACGGGATCCATCCCGATGAGCACGCGATCGCGATCAACCCGTCCAACCCGACCCAGATCTTCGAGGGTTCGGACGGCGGGCTGATCCGGACGAGCGGCCAGTTCGCCGATATCTCGTCGCAGTGCGACTCGGCGTTCCGCAACGGCGGCAATCCGCTTCCGACCACCTCCGGCAGCTATCTCTCGTGCAAGCGGCTGTTGTCCCGGGCGCCGACCCTGCTCGAGCATATCGACAAGAAGTTCTCCAGCACGCTCCAGTTCATCAACGTGGCCATCAACCCCTCCAACAGCTGCCAGGTGCTCGGTGGCACCCAGGACAACGGCACCTGGTCGAACCTCGATGGCTGCACCAACAAGACCTACAGCCAGGTCATCTACGGAGACGGCGGCAACGCCGGCTACGACGCGACCAACCCGTCGTGGGCGTTCAACGAGTTCACCGGCGGGTTCAGCGACTCGAACTTCGAGAACTTCGACCCCGAGCGGTGGGTGATCTCGTCGGCTCCACTCGTGAACAGCGGTGAAGCGTTCGCGTTCTACTGGCCGCAGGTCGGCGATCCGAACCCGACCCCGGGGACGCACCCCATCTACTCGGGCGGCCAGAGCGTCTGGCGGACCCTGGCGTTCGGTGCCGGGGTCGCGGGGCACGTGCCACAGGACACGACGCCGGACATCGCCGGCTATGAAGCGAACTGCCCAGAGTTCGTGACCTTTGGCGGACAGGACGGCTGCGGCGACTACAGGCCGCTCGGCGGCCCGTTCTGCGACGGTCTCGCGAGCACGACGACGATCCCGCCTTGCACCAACCAGACCAGCCAGCTCACCGGTACGGCCTACGGGGCCGACCGCTCGGGCGGCTCCCTCTCGTGGATCGCCCGTGACAGCGTCGACCACGGGACGATCTGGGCGGCCACCTCGGCCGGACGGATCTTCGTGACACACAACGCCGACGCATCCGACCCGGCGACGGTCGCCTGGCACCGGATCGACAGCTCGACCTCCGGCGCATCGCCGACCCGGTTCCCAAGCGCGATCTACGTTGACCCGGCGAACACGGGTCACGCATGGATCACCTATTCCGGCTACAACGCCGTGACGCCCAGCACCCAGGGTCACGTCTTCGACGTGACCGAGGGGACGGGCCCCGGCTCCGGCACGTTCACCAACCTCAACGTGGAGAGCGGGACTTCCGCCTTCCCGACCCCGACCTCCGACGGCGACCTGCCGGTCAGCGACGTCGTCCGTGACGACCTCAACAAGACGCTGTACGTGTCGACGGACTTCGGCGTCCTCCGTGGGGACAACGATGGCACCGGTGGCTGGCACGTCACGGCGGGCATGCCTCGGTTCGAGGTCATGCATCTAGAGATCCAGCCGTCGTCGCGCGTCCCGACGTGCACGCCCGGCGGGAGCTGCAAGCGCGTGCTCTACGCGGCCACGCATTCGCAGGGCATCTGGTCGATGAAGCTCGACAACTGACCTCGATCCACGAGCATCGAACGGGAGGCCGTCCACCGGACGGCCTCCCCACATGTCCGGATAGGTCAAGCGCCGTATGGACGGCCGGTGGACCGGCCTACTACAGTCCCGGCCCTGTCACGCCGGTTCCGCCAGGGTCCGGTCCGAAGCCCCGGGAGGCGACGGAAGATGGATTGGCCCGAAGCCGGGCAGCTTGTCTTCTTCGTGCTGCTCGTGTCCGTACCGCTGCTGTTCCTGGAAGCCGCGATGCGACGCTCCACGCGTCAGGGTCGCGGCCCCGGTCGGCGAGGCTAGCCCGCCCGATCCGCTCGCGCCGAATGTCGTTCAGGCGATGAACGCGGTGGCCAGGTAGCCGACGGTGCGCTCCGCAGGCCCGCCCGCATCGAAGGACGTGGCGGCGGCCAGGGAGATGCCTCGGCTCGCGCCGAACGCCCGCGTCGCGGCCAGCCCCAGGATGGCCGGCGCGATGCCGCACATGCCGCAGAGGAGCCCGGGTGTGCCGGCGTCCACGACCTCGCGCTCCGTCCGGGCGAGCCCGGCCGCGTCAAGGCGCTCGATCGACGGCACCAGCGCAGCGGTCACGCGGTCGCATGCCGCGGCGGACGGGTAGTGGGCCATGTCCGAGCTGATGACGAGGACGATCCGCTGGCCGGCCGCTCGCCGTCGTGCCAGCAGGGCGCCCAGCGTTTCCCCGGCGGTCACGGCCGGGGCGGCGGGACCCACGGACACCGCCAGCGGGACGATCGTGGCCTCGGGCGCGACGACCTGGACGAGGGGCAGCTGGACCTCGATCGCGTGCTCGCCGGAATGTGCGCGCCGATCGACCGTGAATGGCCGGCCGAGCTCGACGATCGCGCCCGCGAGGTCGGCGTCGACCGCGAGGTCGCCCAGCGGCGTCCGCCACGCACCGGCATCCCAGGCCGCCACACCCTCGAGCCCGGCCGCCACGTGGTTCGTCCCGAGCACGACGATCGTCGGCGGAACTTCACCCGATCCGGACCTGAGCAAGCGCCACGCCGCGGCGGCCACGACGCCGGAATACTCGAGCCCGGCATGCGGCACAAGCAGCCCCAGCACGGTTCGCTCGAGGGGCTCGGCGCCGGCTGCGAGCCGATCGGCTCGCACCAGGAGCTCGTCGACGAGGACGGCCAACGACGCCGGGTCGGCCGGGTAGAACGATCCTGCCACCGACGGCCGGCGGATCGCGGCGCCCGACGCCACGCCTGAGGACCAGATCGCCATCGGTCACCTCACCCGCAGTGCACCGCGGGGAGCATCGGCGCGGCCGACCGCGCCAGGTCGCGACCCGCCAGCGGGCGACCGCAATGGGGACACGCCCCCTCGGCGGTCAGGTGCGAACGCACGCGATATCCGTGCCGCTCGATCAGCCGGCGCCCACACCCGGCGCACCGCGTGTCCTCGAGGCCGAGCTCCGGTGCGTTCCCGACGTAGACGTGCACGAGCCCCGCTTCCCGACCGAGGTCGGCGGCGCGCGCGAGCGTCGCCAGCGGTGTCGGCACGACGTCGAGCATCCGGTACGCCGGGAAGAACCGGCTGACGTGCCACGGCGTCTCCGGACCGAGGGTTTCGACGATCCAGCGGGTCAAGGCCCGGAGCTCGGTGACGTCGTCGTTCCGACCGGGGATGACCAGCGTCGTCAGCTCGAGCCAGATTCCCGCCCGGTGCATGGCGACGATCGAATCGAGGACGGCCGCCAGGCGACCGCCGCATACCTTGCGATAGAAGGCGTCGTCGAACGACTTGAGGTCGACATTCGCGGCATCGAGGACCGGAGCGAGCAGGTCGACGGCCTCCGGCGTGGCGTACCCGTCGGTGATGAACAGGTTGCGCAGGCCGGCGGCGCGGGCGAGCGTCGCGCTGTCGAGTGCGTACTCGAGGAAGACCGTCGGCTCGACGTACGTGTAGGCGATCGATCCGGCGCCGTGTCGGCGTGCCTGCTCGACGACGCCGGCCGGCGGCAGCGGGTTGGTCGGGAGGTCGAGCCCGAGGCGCGGACCCTGGGCGATCTCCCAGTTCTGACAGAACGTGCAGTGGAACGGGCAACCGGCCGTGGCGATCGAGTACGCCGTCGAGCCGGGTGCGACGTGGTAAAGCGGCTTCTTCTCGATCGGATCGAGGCCGATCGCCACGACCGCGCCGTAGGCGAGGCTGAATAGCTCGCCGTCCCGGTTCTCGCGGACGCCGCAGATCCCGCGGCGTCCCGGCCGGACGAGGCAGCGATGGGCGCACACCCCGCATCGGACGCTGCCGTCGGGCAGCGTCGTCGCCAGGATCGTGGGGACCGCCGCGGGTGGTGGCTCGGTCGCGGACTGCATGGACGCCTCCAGCGTGGAGTGTCGTCCTGATCGAGACACCGGCCGTAGGGCCGCTCGGCCCCAGCATCAGGCGGTCCAGCACTGGTGGCGCGGACCAACCGGGACCAATGTGGTGGCCCAGGCAGTGTCAGGACAGGATCCACGCAGAGCCATGCGACAGGTCGACCAGGCTGAGCTCCCAGTCGCGTCCCGCGCTTCGGCGTGCCCGCCGCTCGTCGGCCTGGACGTGCAGGAGGCCCTCCTCGCACTTGCCCGCGTGGCCCTTGCTGCGGCGACGGGACGGTCCGACGTGGCGACCCTCGACCGGGCGCTCCGGACGTGCCGCGATGGGGGCGGCCGCGGCGCGGTCTTCGTGACCCTGTTCGACCACGACGAGCTGCGCGGGTGCATCGGTAGCCTGGACACCCATCGGCGCCTGCGCGGCGCCGTCGTCAGCGCCACCGTCGACGCGGCGCTCGACGACCCGAGGTTCGTCCCGGTCGATGCCGCGGAGGTGCCGGCGATGCGGATCGCTGTCTCCGTGCTCGGTCCGTGCGTCCGGCTGACCGATCCCGCCGACCTGGAGCCCGGGCTCGACGGCGTCGTCGTCGATCGCGGTGGTCGGCGCGGGCTCCTGCTCCCGGAAGTCGCGACCGAGTACGGCTGGGGCGCATCCCAGTTGCTCGCCGCCGCGTGCGGCAAGGCCGGCCTGCCGGCCGACGCGTGGCGGGATCGCCGAACGGGTGTGCGGACGTTCCGGACGGTCCGGTTCGGCGGACCCGCGATCATCACCCACTAAGCCCAGAACGCCAGCAGCAGGAGGTCGCACAGATGGTCACGCAGGTCGGAGACCGGATCGTCATCGAGTCGGAGAAGGTCGGCCAGCCCGAACGCGAGGGGATGATCCTCGAGGTCATCGAGGCGCCCTACGGGACGCGCTACCGGGTCATCTGGGAGGACGGCCACGAGAGCACGATCCATCCGGGTGCCGGCAGCGCGCGCATCGTCCCCGCGGCGGAGGCAGCGACGCGGTCCAAGGCTCACGGCTGACTCTGACCGCCGTCAGGCTGACCAACGCGGCCGTCGAGCGTCGGGCTCCCGCCGCCGATCTCGGGCCGCGCCGATCGCATCCGCACGCCAGGCGGCGTGCGGCAGACTAGGCCGAGCATGACCGTCACGACCCCAGCCCCGGCGGGATCCGACGCGGATGCGCTCCCAGCCGTCCGGGCGATCGGCCTGGTCAAGGTCTTCGGGACCATCCGGGCCGTCGACGACGTGTCGTTCGACCTCGCCCCGGGCCGGATCTACGGCCTGCTCGGCCCGAACGGTTCGGGCAAGACGACGCTCATCCGCCTGCTGACCGGCCTGACCCGCACGACCGCCGGACGGGCCGAGGTGCTGGGCACGGCGATGCCATCCCGGCCGACGCTCGGCCGGATCGGCTACATGACCCAGAGCGACGGGATCTACCCGGCGCTGACCGCCGGCGAGAATGCGCGCTTCTTCGCCGCGACCTACGGCGTCGAGGGGCCGGCGGCCGTGGCCGATGCGCTCCGCGTGGTCGACCTCGGTGACCGTGTCGATTCGATCGCCGGCACGCTCTCTGGCGGCCAGCGGCGCCGGCTGTCACTGGCATGCGCGCTCGTCCACCGGCCGCCGGTCCTCTTCCTCGACGAGCCGACCGTCGGGGTCGATCCCCTCCTCCGGGTCGAGTTCTGGGCGCACTTCCGGGCGCTCGCGGATGGCGGGGCCACGATCATCGTGTCGAGCCACGTCATGGACGAGGCCGACCGCTGCGACGAATTGTTGTTCGTCCGCTCGGGCAAGATCATCGCCCGCGGGACCGGCCTCGAGATCCGCACGCAGGCCGGGACCGACGACCTCGAGCAGGCCTTCCTCCGCCTCGGCGGCGATGCCGCGGTCAACCGATGAGCGGCCGCCGGGTCCGGGCGCTCTTCCGCCGGGTGGTCCAGGAGATCCGCCGCGACCGGCCCTCCCTGGCGCTGCTGTTCATCGCCCCGATCCTCGTGACCGGGCTCGTGACGTTCATCCTGCGCGAGGGGCAGACGCCCCCGGTCGACGCGGTCATCGTCAACGGGGCGGGGGCGCCCGGCATCGCGGCTGCGGGCGTCATCAAGACGGCGCTCGAGGCCGACGGCGGGACGGCCAGGATCGTCCCCGACGCGGCCACCGCCGAGGAGCAGGTCCGCGACGGCTCGGCGATGCTCGCGATCACGCTGCCGGCCGGCCTCGGGTCGGGCGGCGCCACGATCACGGTCCTGACCGACGGCCTCGATCCGTCCGGCGAGGCGAGCCAGGTCGCCGCCCTGCAGCGGGCGCTCATCGGCGCGGCGACCGCGATCACCGGCGCAAGTCCGCCGACGATCGAGCACACGACCCTGTACGGGACACCGAGCCGCGATCCGATCTCGAGCTTCGCGCCGGCCATCGTCGGGTTCTTCGCCTACTTCTTCGTCTACATCCTCACCGGGGTGAGCTTCCTGCGAGAGCGCACGGGCGGGACGCTCGAGCGGCTGATGGCGACACCGGTCACCCGTGGCGAGATCGTCACCGGCTACATCCTCGGCTTCGGGCTGTTCGCGACCATCCAGGTCGCGCTGCTCATGACGTGGGCCCTGTCGAGCCTGCACGTTCCGGCCATCGGGCCGCTCCCCGACTTCTGGGTCGGCCTCGGGATCCCGATCGCGGGGAGCCCGGTCTACGCCTTCCTCGTCGTCGTCCTGACCGCGCTCGGTGCGGTCAGCCTCGGGATCTTCCTGTCGACCTTCGCCCGCACCGAACTCCAGATCATCCAGTTCATCCCGCTGGTACTTGTCCCGCAGTTCCTCCTGTCGGGCGTCCTCTTCCCGGTCAGCAGCCTGCCGGCCATCGTCCAGCCGATCGCCCGGATCATGCCCCTGACCTACACCGTGGAAGGGCTCCGCCAGGTGTTCATCGCCGGAGCCGACCTGGCCAGCGCGGCCCTGCGGTTCGACCTCCTGGTGCTCGCCGGTTTCGCCGTGTTCTTTGCTACCATCGCGTCGCTGACGATCCGGCGCGACGTCGTCTGACCCCGATCGAGCGCCGTCGGTGGCCCATCGGGCCGCGATGCGTCTGTCAGGACCGAGCCCGATACCAGACGAGCCCGCCCAGATAGGCGATCGCGAAGACGACGCCGAGCCACGCGTACGGGGTCGAGTCGCCGCCGCTGAAGGCGAGCACCAGGAAGGCGCCGACGAGGGCGACCGCCAGCACCTGCGCGGCCAGCGACAGTGCCCGCAGGTTGATCGACTCCCAGCGTTCGTCGCGGGGCAGGCCAGAGAGGACGCTAGCCACGTCCGAGCGCGACTGGAGGAGGCGCAGCGCGATCCCGTAGCCGGCGACGAAGAGGAACGCGACGGCGGCCTCGATCGGGGTCGCGTCGTTGCCGAGGAGCGCCGCAGCGATCAGCAGGCCGAGCACAAGGCCGACGGCCGGCACGATCCACCTAGACATCATCGTCGTGGTCATGGAAGACCTCCTCGATCCGCCGGCCGAAGAACCGTGCGATCGCGAAGGCCAGCGGCAGCGACGGAAGGTAGCGGCCGGTCTCGATCGCGTTCACGGTCTGGCGTGACACGTGCAACTCGCTGGCGAGCTGGCCCTGGCTCAGGCCTCGTCGCTCGCGGAGCTGGCGTACGTCGTTCGTCACGCTGTAAAGGTACCTTGTCATCCAAGGTGGTGTCAAGGACCTTTGTCACCTCTCGGCGGGACGGATGGCCCGTCCGGGGGAGGTGGCCGGACGGTCAGGCGTTCACGTCGCGGCGCGCGAAGCCCCAGGCACCCAATGCGATGCCACCGACCGCGATGACGACGCACGCGACGACGCCCACCGGGTCCCAGGCACCGGTCATCGGCTGACCCATGTGCGCCGTGAGCGCGAGCTGGTGCACCCAGTCCGGCACCTTGAGGGCCGGTGCGATGAGGTCGATGAGGTAGGTCGCGACCACGACGAGGGCCGTGACCTCGGCTGCCAGCGACGTCCGCCACAGGCCGCCGACCGCGAAGCCCACACCGATCATCGCCACGGCGTACAGACCGAGGGCGCTCGAGCCGAGCATGGCGTCGGTCGCGGACACATCGCCCGATGCCGCGCCGAGCCCGATCCCCGCCGCGAAGACCACGGTCATCACGACGACCCCGACGATCGCTGCGATGCCGCCGGCGATCACCCAGCGGGCACGCCCCATCGGCGTCGCCAGGACCATCTCGAGCCGGCCGTCGGTCTCGTCCGACGCCCACTTCGAGACGAGCGTGGCGGCCGCGAACCCGGCCGCGATGTAGAAGAGCTCCACGTAGAGCTGGAGGAAGCCGCTGGCCGACCCGAGGTCGAAGTCGGGGAAGATCTGGGAGAAGACCTTCAGCAGGTCCGCGCTGTCCCTGATGGACGTGGCCATCGGCCCGACCAGCGACGCCAGGAGCGCGCCCATCACGCCGAGGCCGATCCCCCAGGACAACGCGCGTGGCAGCTGGTCCCCGAACGCCCGGCTGATGGGTCCCCTGACGCCCAGGACCGCGCCCGGGAGGGCGGGTAGCGACAGGCCGGCGGTGATGCCGACGTCACGGCGCGTGAAGGCTACGACCCCGATCGCAAGGAAGGCCGCGGCGACGACACCGACAAGCGCCAGGCCGG
>Ga0307281_10000138_pt1 | contig 16981 bp, 6 predicted proteins | sample ER_DNA_120_FD_194486 | JGI IMG/M metagenome (GOLD analysis project Ga0307281, IMG submission 194486) | Bulk soil microbial communities from the East River watershed near Crested Butte, Colorado, United States - ER_DNA_120 | ecosystem: Environmental > Terrestrial > Soil > Floodplain | place: USA...
CGTCATGCCGTTCATCGACGGCGAAACGCTCCGGAGCAAGCTCGACCGCGAGACCCAGTTGGGTATCGAGGAGGCCATCCGCATCACGACCCAAGTGGCCGACGCGCTGGATTACGCGCATCGGCACGGCGTGATCCACCGCGACATCAAGCCCGAGAACATATTGCTCCACGACGGCCGGCCGATGGTAGCCGATTTCGGCATCGCGCTCGCGCTGAGCGCGGCGGCCGGTGGGCGGATGACCGAAACCGGCCTGTCGCTGGGGACCCCACACTACATGAGTCCCGAGCAGGCAACAGCTGAGAAGGAGCTGACGAACCGGTCGGACATCTACTCGCTCGGCTCCGTGCTCTACGAGATGCTCACCGGCAACCCACCCCATGTGGGCGCCTCGGCACAGCAGATCATCATGAAGATCGTGACCGACGAGGCGCGCCCGGTGACGGAGCTGCGCAAGTCGGTCCCGCCCAACGTCGGCGCGGCGGTGGCCAAGGCGCTCGAGAAGTTGCCGGCGGATCGGTTCGAGAGCGCGAAGGACTTCGGCGACGCGCTGACGAATCCGGCGTTCGCGACTACGGGCATCACCACGGTCCGCACCGGGAAACGGACGTCGCATTGGCAGGCGGCCCTGGCGGTCGGCCTGTTGCTCGGCATCGTCACGGGAGCGGCGGGCGCGCGACTGCTGTTCCGCACGGCCGACGCCGTCGAGCAGCGCCGGGAACAGCTCACCTTCAACGGCCAAGCGAAGCGTCCCGCGATCTCGCCGGCGGGCGATTATGTGTCTTACGTGCAGGTGAGCTGCGAGCACGGACAGACCGGTGGGTGCCGGTCGTCACTCATGCTGCAGGAACCCGGCAGCACCCAACCCCGCGTGCTCATCAGCGACGCGCTCTTACTCGACGCGCCGCGGTGGACCCACGACGGCCGGACGGTCGTCGTGGGTGGGCAACTCGACGAGGCCCGCGAGGGGCTCTTCGCGGTACCGCGTCTCAGCGGAACCGCCCAGCTGATCGGCCCGCGCGGGGCGTACGATACCCATCCCAGCGCCGACAGCGTTCTGCTCGTGCCACCGCGTGATGCCGGTGCTGGCGTGGGCCTCGTCATCAGCCTGGCCGATGCCGCCGTCGTGGACAGCATCCGCCTCCCCTTCGCGTCCGCTAGCGAGATCAGTTGGGCGCCCGACGGTCGCCATGTCGCCGCGAGCACCGGAGGAGGCCTGCAGATCGTCGATCGCCGTGGCCGGTCGACCGCCAGCTTGACGACCAGCAACCGCCCGGCGCTCCGCTGGACCGTCGACGGCAACGGCCTGTTGTTCTTCCGTACCGGCCCGGTCAAGGAGGACGCGCTCATTCGCATTCCGGTGGATCGGGACGGCAGGATTGTCGGCCCCCCCGAGGTGGTCCTGGATCGGGTCCAGACCCTGTATCGGGGAGAGTTCGACGTCGCACGGGGCACCGGCCGCATGGTGATCGCGACCGGGGACGCCATCACCGACGTCTGGTCCTTCGACATGACGGCCCGGCCGGTGCCAGGACGCCGGGAGACGAGCGGCACGACGTGGTATGGCCAACCGGAGCTGTCTCATGACGGTCGGCGCCTCTACTACTACCGCGGCGATGCGCTGGGGGACAACGTCTACGTCCTCGATCGTGCGATGGGCCGAGAGACGGCGCTCACGGCGCAACATCTTCCCGGCGGCAACGCGCTGCGACTCTCCGCGGATGGCCGGCGGCTCGCGTACGTGCATAAGTCGGAAAGCACGCCGCGGTTGGAGTACCTCGAGTTTCCGTCCGGCCGGGCTGCCGGCGGCAGCGCCGAGATCGACGACGACGTGGTTGTGCCCGTGCCCCCACGGGGATTCCTCGCCCGGTCCAGCGCGGGGTCGCTCGCAGCGCTCGATTCGCTCGGTGGCGCCTGGCACGTCCTCCCTATTCCCGACTCGTTACAGGTGTCGCGCTTCGATGTCTCACCCGACGGGACCAAGGCCGCGTTCGTCGCTGCGACCAGCCGGGCGTCCGTCGAAACCAACAGCACGGACCGGACAATGGTCGGAAGGCGCACGCTGCTCGTTGGCGTAGTCGCGCTGACCGGTGATGAGGTCAGCATCGTCGGCGCGTTGGATCCTGCGGAGCCGACACCCGGGTTGACCTGGTCCCGCGATGGTGCGGTCTACATGGGGCGCTGGCTACCGACGGATGGCATGCCGAGCGTCTGGCGGCTCTCGCTCGATACCCGTCGCCTCAGCCGGGTGGTGGACCTGCCGGCCGCCTGCACGCCGGAGTCCATCCGCATCGCGGCCGAGGGGCGGGCCTCCGCCTGTGCAGTCCACGACTTTCGTAGCGACATCTGGCTGCTCGACATCGCTGGAGTGACGCGATGACGACCGATCCTGCCCGTCTCACCGCCGCCCTGGCCGACCGTTACCGCATCGAGCGCGAGCTGGGGCAGGGCGGGATGGCCACCGTGTATCTCGCGCAGGACCTGAAACACGACCGCCGAGTCGCTGTCAAAGTGCTCAAGCCGGAGCTCGCGGCGGTGCTCGGCGCCGAGCGGTTTGTCGTGGAGATCAAGACGACGGCGGCGCTGCAACATCCGCACATCCTGCCGCTGTTCGACTCGGGCACGGCGGACGGCTTCCTCTATTACGTGATGCCCTACATCGACGGCGAAACGCTGCGCAGCAAGCTCGACCGCGAGACCCAGCTCAGTATCGAGGAAGCCGTCCGCATCACGACGCAGGTCGCCGACGCCCTGGATTACGCGCACCGCCGCGGCGTGATCCACCGCGATATCAAACCCGAGAATATCCTGCTGCATGACGGGCGGCCGATGGTGGCGGACTTCGGCATTGCGCTCGCCGTGAGCGCGGCCGCGGGCGGACGCATGACCGAGACCGGGCTCTCGCTGGGCACGCCGCACTACATGTCGCCCGAGCAGGCGACGGCGGAGAAAGAGATCACCGGCCGCTCCGACATCTACTCGCTCGCGTCGGTGCTGTACGAGATGCTCGCCGGCCAACCGCCGCACATGGGCGGCAGTGCGCAGCAGATCATCATGAAGATCATCGCCGAGCCGGCGCAGGCGGTGACGCAGATGCGGAAGTCCGTGCCGCCGAACGTCGCGTCGGCGCTGGCCAAGGCCCTGGAGAAACTTCCGGCTGACCGATTCGCCACCGCGAAGGAATTCGCCGACGCACTCGGCAATGCCACCTTCACCGTGGCCCGTACCGGCGTGGCCGCCGTCAGGCCGGCTCCCCTCCAGCGAAGCGCCGCACTAGCCTGGGCCGTCGCCGGCGTTGCGACGATCGTCGTGGCTTGGCTCGCGTTCCGAGCGCCGTCCGCAGCGCCGGCCCCCGTGCAGTTCGTCCTTTCGTCGCCCACCGCGCGTCCTGTGATGACGTACACGTGGCCCGCGACCGTCTCGCCCGACGGGCGGCAGATCGTGTACGCGGGCGAAGCGGGCGCTGGACAGTACCAGCTGTATCTGCGCCCGGTGGATCAACTCGAGGCGCGCGCGTTGCCCGGCAGCGTCGGAGCAACGCAGCCCGTGTTCTCGCTGGACGGAAAGTGGATCGCCTATCTGGCCGGCGGCCAGCTGCTCAAGACACAGACGAGCGGTGGCGTTTCCACGGCCCTGACTTCCGGAAACGCCAACAACGGAATGACGTGGGCGCGGGGAGAGCTCATCCTCGGCTCCGAGGGAGAAATGCATGGATTGGGGCGTGTTCCGGAAGGTGGTGGCTCGCTCAAGGCGCTGACGCGCACGGATCCAACAAAACCCGACGTGTTGCATGTGTGGCCCATCACGCTCGACGATGGTGTCACAATCGTGTTTTCCATCTGGGCCGGCACGGGCCAGACGCTGGATGCGTCGCGGCTCGCGACAACGTCCACCCGGGACGGAGTGATCAACCCACTGGGCATCGCCGGCGTTCGACCACTGGGGGTCACGGACGGCCAACTGGTGTACCTGCGGGCCGACGGCGTCGTCTTGGCCGTTCCGTTCGACGGCCGTCGCGTGCAGGGCAACCCCGTGCCCCTGCTGGACTCCATCTCGTTGTGTCGCACGTGCAACGGCGACGCGCCGATCAATCTTTCCTCGAGTGGCGCGCTCGCGTACATCCGGGGCGCCATTCCCAGCAGGCTCGTGTGGGTGGACTCGTCCGGCGCGTCGCGTGTCATCAATGCGCGCGAGGACGCGTTCATCCTGCCGCGTCTCTCGCCAGACGGTCGCCGGATCGCCGTCACCATCGCGAATCGATTCCTGGATGTCTGGGTGTACGAGATTGCCTCGTCGACGTGGACCAGGCTGACGCGCGGCGGCAACAACTACAACCCGGAGTGGAGCCCGGACGGCTCACGCATCTTGTTCGTGTCCGACCGCGAGGCAAAGACCCGGCCAATGCGCATGGCCACGAGCGGCGCCGGCATGCCCGAAGTGCTCGGAGACGGCTTCGACGGCCTCAAGCAGGTGATGTTGTCGCCTGACGGTTCCACCTTCTTGCTCAACGGCTTCCGTGACAACGTATCGTCGATCTGGTTCCAGGCCGGCAAGGCCGCCATGGCGCCCTTCGTGCACAACCCGACCTGGGCTGGTCAGGCGCGTTTCTCGCCAGACGGGAGACTCGTTGCCTACTCCTCGTACGAGTCCGGTATCAACGAGGTGTATGTGAAGCCGTTCGCTGGGCGCGACGCGGCGCTGCAGGTGTCTGTGGGCGGTGGCGGCGAGCCGGTGTGGTCGCGTGACGGGCGCCGCTTGTTCTATGCGGCGGGGCGCCGGCTGATGGTGGCGACGCTGTCGACGTCGCCCACTCCACGCGTCGTTTCGCGTGACGCGCTCTTTGTGTGGGACGGCTTCGGCGACTTCAGCGGTGCGACGTTCGACGTCGCGCCGGGCGGAAAGCAATTCCTCATGCTCCAAGCCGACGCGCGCAGCGTGCAGCTCGTCATCGCCCTCCACTGGGCATCAACACTGCGCGCACGGATGGCGGGCCAATGAGCGGCAACACCGAGCGGCTCAACGCCGCGCTCTCTGGCCGCTATGAGATCGAGAAACAACTCGGTCAGGGCGGCATGGCCACGGTGTATCTCGCCCAGGACCTGAAGCACGACCGCAAGGTCGCGCTCAAGGTGCTGAAGCCGGAGCTGGCCGCCGTCCTGGGCGCCGACCGCTTCGTGGTCGAGATCAAGACCACCGCCGCGCTCCAGCACCCGCACATCCTGCCCCTGTTCGACTCGGGCACGGCGGACGGCTTCCTCTATTACGTGATGCCGTACATCGAGGGCGAGACACTACGCGACAAGCTCAACCGGGAAACGCAGCTCGGCATCGAGGAGTCGGTCCGCATCGCGCGCGAAGTGGCCGACGCGCTGGACTATGCCCATCGCCGCGGCGTGATCCACCGCGACATCAAACCCGAGAACATCCTGTTGCATGACGGGCGGCCGATGGTGGCGGACTTCGGTATCGCGTTGGCGCTCTCCGCGGCGGCGGGCGGGCGGATGACCGAAACGGGCCTCTCGCTCGGCACGCCGCACTATATGAGCCCCGAGCAGGCGACGGCCGAGAAGGACCTGACGAACCGATCGGACATCTATTCGCTGGGAAGCGTGTTGTACGAGATGTTGACGGGGAACCCGCCGCACACGGGTGCCTCGGCGCAGCAGATCATCATGAAGATCGTGACGGAAGACGCCGCCCCGGTCACGAAACTCCGGAAGTCGGTGCCATCGAACATCGCGGCCGCGGTGGCCCAGTCGCTCGAAAAGCTGCCGGCGGATCGGTTCGAGAGCGCCAAGGCGTTCGCGGAAGCGTTGGCGAATCCGGGATTCACGTCGGCACGGATGGTGGCGGACCGGGCGCCCGCAGCCGACGGCCGCGTCTGGATTCGCGACCCGCGCACCATCGGCACCATGACGGTTGCCATGGGGGCCCTGGTCGCGCTCGCGTGGATGACCGCCCGTCCCGCGGGGGAACGTGGCCCGCGCGAGTACGACGTCGCGCTGCCCGATAGCGCGCCGGCTGACATGCGCTACAAGGCCAACTTCGTCGTCGCGCCGGGCGGAGCATTCGTGATCTACGAGCGGGGGAGCCGGGATGCGTCCGAGCTCTGGTACCGCAGCCTGCGCGACGCGACCGTCCAGCGGTTCGAGGCGACCGAACGCGCGTTCTTCCCGACGATCTCGCCCGAGGGCACCCGCTTCGCCTTCCTGCGGCGGGGCAGCGCGGAAAGCACCGTCGAGGTAATGTCCGTGGATGGTGGTGCGGCCACGGTCATCGCCCGAAGCCGCGCGCCGAATTCCCTGGAGTGGCTGGCGGACGGTCGCATCCTTCTGACCGAAGGTGACGGCCTCCGGGCGCGGTCCCTCGACCCGAGTGGCGGCTCCTCCACGGATGTGCCGATCCGCTACTGCATCAATCCAAGTCCGTTGCCCGACCCCACCACCATCCTCTGCGGGGGAGGCGGCGACAAACTGGCGAGCTGGAGCAGTCTCGTGGATAGCGGCGCTGGGGGAAACTTCCGGACCAACGGCCCGGATTCCAGCTTCGCATTCGGCGGCGACTTCCGCGTCATTGATGGCCGGTACCTGGTTTGGGTTTCCAACGATGGTGACCTTTTGGCCGCGCCGGTCGACCTTGCGGTCAGGAGGGTCGGCAGGCCGGTGCGGTTGGTCACAGGCCTGGGGCGCGACGCATACACGGGCTCCGGATCGTACACGGTGTCCGCGACCGGCACCCTGGTCTATGCGAACGGAATCAATGGGGTGGTCGGGAACCTGGTCCGGACCGACGGACGGACGTGGGACACGCTCCCGGTCGGGCGCGATGCGTTCCTACAGTTCGCCGTGAGTCCGGACGGTGGCCGGCTCGCCGCCGTGGTCGAGCGAACGGACGGTCAGGAACTGCGACTGTACGACCTCAGCAGCGGCGGGCAAATCGTCTGGATCCGACGGCCCAAGCTCACGCAGCCCGTGTGGAGCGCGAGCGGCGACCGACTCGTCGTCTCCACACCGGACTCGGTCTTCGCGGGGCCCCCCGATGCGACGCGTCCCCCCGAGGTCTTGTTCACGTCGCCGATGTACTTTGAAGCGTTTTCCTGGTTGCGTGACGGCCGTCTCATCGGCACGGCCTGGACCGACCACCTTGTCGTCGCCGCCCGTCTCGACCGACGACCGCCGTCATTCGACACCCTGGCGACCTTCGCCGCGATAGGACGGTTCTCTCCTGACGGGCGATGGCATGCCTACGACGCAGCCGATTTCCGGGCCCTGTGGATCGAACCGGTTCCTCAGACCGGCCAGCGGTACGCGGCAGGAATAGGCAATTACCCGCAGTGGCTCACAGCATCGGAGTTCGTGGCGAGCACCAATGAAAGCCAGTTCGACCGTATCCGGGTCGACGCGTCGGTGCAGCCGCCGAGGATCACGCGCCGGCACTGGTTCGACGCTCCGCGATTCGTCAGCATTGCCGCCGGAGGTTTCGGCCTCACGCCTGACGGACGGGTGGTCTACAAGCAGGGTGCGGAGATCGAGCCGGCCCGGTACCTGCGGGTCGTGCCGAACTGGGTGGAACGGATGAAGCGAGCCGTCGCCGAGGCGAACCCGTGACCGATCTCGTCCGCCTTGCTTCCGCCCTCGCCGACCGCTACCGCATCGAGCGCGAGCTGGGCGCGGGCGGTATGGCCACGGTGTACTTGGCGCACGATGTCCGCCACGATCGCAAGGTGGCCCTCAAGGTCCTGCGGCCGGAGCTCGCCGCCGTGATCGGCGCCGACCGGTTTTTGAAGGAGATCAAAGTCACCGCCAACCTCCAGCATCCCCACATCCTCGGCCTCATCGACTCCGGCGAGGTGGACAGCCTCCTCTATTACGTCATGCCCTACGTCGCGGGCGAATCGCTGCGCGACCGGCTCACCCGCGAGAAGCAGCTCCCCGTGGACGACGCCGTCCGTATCGCCCGCGAAGTGGCGAGCGCGCTGGACTACGCCCACCGCCACCACGTGATCCACCGCGACATCAAGCCGGAGAACATCCTGCTGCACGAGGGGCAGGCGCTGGTGGCGGACTTCGGGATCGCGCTGGCGGTGAGCGCCGCGGGCGGGACGCGGATGACCGAGACGGGGATGTCGCTCGGCACGCCGCACTACATGAGTCCCGAACAGGCGATGGGGGAGCGGGAGATCACGGCCCGCTCGGACGTGTATGCCCTCGGCTGCGTGCTGTACGAGATGCTGGTGGGCGAGCCACCCTTCACGGGTCCTACCGCGCAGTCGATTGTCGCCAAGGTGCTGACGGAGGTGCCGCGGCCGCTCCTGCCGCAACGCCACACGATCCCGCCGCATGTCGAGGCGGCCGTGCTTCAGGCGCTGGAAAAGCTCCCGGCCGACCGGTTCGCCACCGCAGCGCTATTCGCTGACGCTTTGGCGAATGCCTCATTTGCCACACACGCGACCGCGTCGGGCCGAGCCACGGCGGCGGTGCAGGCAGATCGGCGGCTGGGGCTGCCCGCCGCGGCGCTGCTGGGTTTGGGAGCGCTGGTGCTCGGGGTTGCGGGAGCGAAGCTGGTCTGGCGGGACCGCGCCCAGGCGGCGACCACGACAAGGCTGATGCTGGAATTTCCGGCAAGCCAGCAGCCCCGTCTCCCGACGTTCAATCGGCCCATCCTGGCTCAGCTCCCCGATGGCAGTGGCTTCCTCTACTCGGGTCCCGGCGCCAACACGCGGACCCAGCTCTGGATCCGGCGCTGGGACCGGTTCGAGGCTACACGGCTCTCGCAGACCCTCGACGATGGCTGCTGCACCGTGTTCTCGCCGCACGGTGATTCACTGGCCTACCTCACACCGCCCCATCTGCTCCACGTGGTGCCGCTCTCGGGAGGCCTTCCGATCACCGTGGCGGACTCGGGACTCACCCCAGTGACTGACTACGGCGGCGGAGTGGACTGGGGGTCCGATGGGATGCTCTACGCGAGCGGCCTGGATGGACTCCTCCGCATCTCGCCGAGGGGCGGGAAGGCCGAGTTGGTCGCTGCGTTGGACGCCGGTCGTGGCGACCTCCGGTACCTGTGGCCGGCGGTCTTGCCGGGCGCCCGCGGGGCGTTGGTAACGGTGGTCCCGAGGGCGGATCCCACCAATCCCGAGCGGGCCTCCATCGGTGTGGTGGACTTCCGGACGGGCAAAGTGACAGTCATGCTGCAAGGGACACGCGCCATCTATGCACCGACCGGGAGGGTGATTTTTTCCAAGCCGAACGGGGTTCTCTGGGTGGTTCCATTCGACCTGCGGTCGCTCGTTCTTAAGGGGAGCGCGCGCGAGCTGACCGATACGATCGCGATCGGGGTCGGCGGTTTCGGGGACTTCTCGCTGTCTCCTGGCGGGGCGCTCGCGTACACCAAGGGAGTGGTGCAGTCGTACCAGGCGGTTTGGGTGAGCCGGAACGGGGAGTCACGGCCGGTCGCCGCAGACGTGAGCGACTACGGGTTGGATACCCCCGCCCTCTCGCTGGACGGGAGGCGGCTCGCGATCTCGATGAGCGGACTCGATGGCAAGAGCACCCTCTGGGTGAAGCCGCTCGACGGCGGCCCCAAGGTACGGTTGACCTTCGACGGGAGTTACAACGCGCGCGCCGCCTGGCGGCCCGGCACCCGGGCGATCTCGTTCACTTCCGATCGCGAGCAGGCCGGGGTCCCCACCCGTCTGTTCGAAGTGGCCGCCGATGGGTCGGGCCGACTGACGAGACCCGAGCTGTACGACCGTCGGGCGATCGGCGCCCACACCTGGTCGCCGGATGGGAAGTGGCTCGTGTTTCGCACCGACGACCAGGAAGCGGGCAACGGAGACATCATGGGCATCCGACCCGGAGTGGACACCGTTCCCCGGGCCCTGGTCGCTACGCCGGCCGAGGAGCTCTCGCCCGCCGTATCGTTCGACGGGCGATGGATCGCTTATAGCTCCAATGAGACGGGACGGCGGGAAGTGTTCGTCCGCCCTTTCCCCCAAACGGGTGACGCTCGCTATCAGATCTCCTCCAGCGGCGGCACCAATCCGACCTGGAACCGAAACGGCCGGGAGCTCTTCTACCTCGACGCCGAGGGAAACATGGTCGCCGTGCCGGTAATCGCGGGGGCGACGTTTCAGACCGGTCAGCCGAGCGTGCTCTTCCGGGCCGCCCCATATGAATCGAACCCGTGGGGGCGGATGTACGACGTGGCGCCGGACGGTCAACGCTTCGTGATGATTCGCGGGGAGACCGACGCGGCGGTGCATGTCGTGATCGTCTTCAATTTCCTCGCGGAGCTGCAGCAACAGATGGCGCGGCCTTGATCGACCCGCGCACGCACCTGGCCAGCGCCCTTGCCGACCGCTACCGCATCGAGCGGGAGCTGGGTCAGGGGGGCATGGCGACCGTCTACCTCGCCCAAGATCTGAAGCACGACCGCAGGGTCGCGGTGAAGGTCCTCAGGCCCGAGCTGGCCGCGGTGCTTGGCGCCGATCGGTTTCTGGCCGAGATCAGGGTCACCGCCAAGCTGCAGCATCCCAACCTGCTGCCGCTGTTCGACTCTGGGGAAGCAGGTGGCTTCCTGTATTACGTCATGCCCTTTGTGGAGGGCGAAACCCTGCGCGCCCGGCTGGAACGCGAGCGGCAGCTGCCGGTGGACGAGACGGTCCGACTGGTGACGCTGCTGGCCAATGCGCTCGACTACGCGCACGCGCAGGGCGTCATCCATCGCGACCTGAAGCCGGAGAACATCCTGTTGCAGGCCGGCCAACCGGTGATTGCCGACTTCGGCATCGCGCTGGCCGTGGCCCACGCCGGAGGTTCCCGCGTGACGGAGACCGGGCTCTCGCTTGGCACCCCGCACTACATGAGCCCGGAGCAGGCAGCAGGAGACCGCGAGCTCGACGCGAAGTCCGACCAGTACGCCCTGGGCGCCGTGACCTACGAGATGCTCACCGGCGAACCGCCGCACACGGGCCCGACGGCGCAGGCCATCATCGCGCGGCTCATGACCGAGAAACCCCGAAGTGTGCGTGCGACCCGGCCCGGCGTGCCGGTGGCGATGGATCTCGCCATCGGACGGGCGCTGGCCAAGCCACCGGCCGACCGGTTCCCGACCTGCGGGGCATTTGCCCGCGCGCTCGTCACGAGTCCCACACGTCGCAACCGCGGCGTCCTGATTGGCGCGGCGGCAGCCGGTCTGGTCGTCATGGCTGGTGTGGCATGGTTGGCAACCAGCCGGAACTCTTCCGTTCACGGTGAGGACGCCAAGTCCATCGCGGTCCTACCGCTCGCCAATCTGAGCGGCGACCAGGCCGACGATTACTTCGGCATCGGGCTCTCGGAGGAAATTACCCGGGCGCTGGCTAAGGCCGGCGTGCGCGTGATCGGGCGGGTGAGCGCCGGTGCGCTCCAGGCCAAGGGACTCGACGAGCGCGCCATTGCCCGGGAGCTCGGCGTCAATTCGCTGCTCACCGGCACGGTCCAGCGCGCCGCCGGCCAGATACGGATCAACGTCACGCTGGTCTCGGCCGCGGACGGGGCGGTTCGCTGGACCGAGAAGTACGACCGGCCGCTGGCCAACGTGTTCGCGGTGCAGGATGAGATCGCGCGAACCGTAGCGGACACCCTGCTCGGGTCGCTGGGTCGCCCGGCGTCCGCCGCGGCGTCGAGAGCGGAAACCAATGACCCTGAGGCCCACGCCCTGTTCCTGCAAGGGCAGGTGCTGTTCAACCGGCGGACGGCCCGGACGCTGAACCAGGCGATCGCGCTGTTCGAGCGCGCCGCGGCGCGGGATCCGACGTACGCCCGCGCAGAAGCCTCGTTGGCGATGGCCCTGGCCGTGCTCCCCGCGTACGTGCAGGACAGCACCACACCAATCGTGACCCGAGCCGTCGCCGCGGCCGAGCGCGCCATCGCGATGGACTCGACCATCGCCGAATCGTACACCGCCCTGGGCTACGGATACTCCTTGCTGGGCGAGGTGAGCCGGGCTGAGGAGAGCTTCCGTCGCGCCGTGGCGCTCGACTCCACGGTGGCCACAGCTTGGGGCTGGTACGGACTACTCGCCAACCGGTTGGGCGACTTCCGCGCCGCGCACGAGCGGATTGCGCGGGCGCGACGGCTCGAGCCTGCCTCGCTCATCGCACGGCAGTGGGAAGCCCAGGTCTATTTGCTGGAGCGCAACTTCCCAGCCGCGGATTCAGAGGCCAGTGCCACCATGGCGCTCGATTCGACGTTCATGCTGGCGTGGCAACAGCGGGAGAATGTCCTGCTGGCCCGGGGGCAGGTCGCGCAGGCCCTGGCGCTGCTCGAGCGCCATGTCGCAGCGCTTCCCGCGGGTCGCCCGGAGGAGGCCCACGGCATGCTCGCGTACGCGTATGCACGAGCGGGCCGGACCAGGGAATCGCGCGCCGTGCTCGAGGCCATGCGGCTGCAATCGGGCGGCCGGATTCCGGCCACGGGAGCCATCGCCGTGGCGCTCGAGGAGCTGGGCGACCACGAGGCGGCGGTGGCGCTCCTCGGCGAGGCCGTCGGCCGGCATGACGTCTGGCTGGTGCAGTTCCCGATGGCCCCGCGATACGACCGGCTGCGGAAGGACCCGCGAGCCGCTGCGATGCTGGCCAGGCTCGGGACGAGGTGACATGACCGACGGCATGCCGCGCCTTGCCACTGCATTGGCCGACCGCTACCGCATCGCCGCGCCCAGCCCCGCCGCCCGGCCCGTCGCCCAGGCCCACAGGAAGTTGTAACCGCCGATCGGCCCAAACGCGTCGAGCACTTCGCCACACAGATACAACCCGGGCAGCTTCCGGCTCTCCATCGTACGCGGATCGATCTCTGAGAGGCTGACGCCCCCGCCCGTCACTTCCGCCTTCGCATAGCCGCCGTGGCCGGTCCAGGGCAGCTCGCACCGCGCGAGCCCCTCCACCAGCCGGGCGCGATCCGCGCGCCGCAGTTGCGACAGTTGCGTCTCCGGGTCGACGCCGGCGCGTCGGACCAGCAGGTCGGCCAGCCGTGCCGGCATCTCGCCGCGCACCACACCGGCCACCGCGCGCGCACCGTCGCTGCGCAGCGCCCGCTCCCACCCAGCGGCGTCCAACACCGCCCACTGCGCGATGAGACGCGCAGCGCCGCCCGAGCGTACCAGCACGTGCGACACGTCCAGCACCGCCGGGCCGCTGTAGCCCCGGTGCGTGAACAGGAACCCCCCGCGCGCCTGCGCCCCGCGCTGCGCATCGCGCGCCACGAGCGACACGGTGAGCGACACGCCCGCCAGCACCGCGAATGGTGCGGGCTCGGCGGTGACCGGTGTGAGCGCCGCGTACGGCTCGTGTATCGTATGCCCGAGCGCCGCGAGTAGCGCGAGGCCGACCCCATCGCTGCCGGTCTTGGGCACCGACAGTCCGCCGGTCGCCACGATGACCCGGTCGGCGTCCAGCGTCCGTTCGTCCGTACACGCGATGCGCCACCCGTCGCCGGCGCGCGTCAGGCCCGAGACGGTAGTGGAGGGCATCCACCGCGCACCCCGGGCGACGGCGTACGCCAGCAGCCCGTCGCGCACGTCGCGCGCCCGCTGGGAAGCCGGAAACAGCTTCGCCGACTCGACCTCTTCGACGAGGGGCTGCCCGAGGAGCTGCTCGAAAAACGCGCGCTGCTCGAGCAGCGGCCAGGAGCGCAGGATGTTGCGCAGCGTGTGCGGCGAGGAATCGGTGACGAACCGCGTTTCGTCGAGGCGGGCGGGGAGGATGTTGCAGCGGCCGCCGCCCGAGATCAGGATCTTGCGGCCGCCGTCTGGCGTGTGCTCGAGCAGCAGCGTCTCGGCGCCGCCTGACGCGGCGAAGGCGGCGGCCATCATGCCCGCCGCCCCGCCGCCGATCACCGCCACACGCGTCATCGCAGGGAGCATAGCCCGCGGCTGGCGCATGCGCTCGATGCGCCGCATCTTCGCCGATCCAATGACTCGTCCTCCTCGATGAAAGTCGGCCTGGTAGGCTTCGCCGGCTCCGGTAAGACGACCGTGTTCAACACGATGACCGGCCTGGCCGTCCCCACCGGCTACGGCGGTGAGCTGCGCCTCGGCACCGTCCGGGTGCCCGACGAGCGCATCGATGCGCTGAGCAAGATCTATTCGCCCAAGAAGACGACGTTCGCCGAGATCGTGTTCTGCGACGTGCCGGGCGAGCACGGCGCCGAGCGGAAGGGACTGTCGCGCAAAGCGCTGCAGCAGATCCGCGACCAGGAGGTCATCTGTCTCGTGCTGCGGGCGTTCCCCAACCCCGCGCTCGAGACCGACGCGAACCCGCTCGGCGACCTCGAGGCGTTTCACACCGAATGCGTGCTGGCCGACCTCGACATCGTGGAGAAACGGATCGAGCGGGCGAAGAAGGACAAGCCCGACCCCCACGAGCTGGCGGCGTTCGAGTTCATGAAAACCACGCTGGAGCACGAGCTGCCGCTCCGCTCGCTCCCGGCGGCGGCGTTGAACCGCGACTACCTCAAGGGGTATGGACTGCTCACCGATCGCCCCCTGATGATCGCGCTGAATCGCAGCGAGCAGGAGGCCGCCCAGCCGATGCCGCCCGCCCTGGTCGAACGGCTGGCCCAGCTGCACGCCGCCGGACTCGTGATCTCGGCCAGTGTGGAAGCCGAGATCGCGGCGATGGACCCGGCCGATCGCGCCGCGTTCCTGGAAGACCTGGGGCTCAAGGAATCGGCGCTGACCCGGTTCATCCGCACCGCCTACGGCCTGCTCGACCTCATCTCGTTCTTCACTGTCGGCGAAGACGAGGTGCGGGCCTGGCCGATCCGGCGCGGCACGACCGCACGGCCGGCCGCGGGTCGGATCCACTCGGACCTGGAGCGCGGATTTATCCGCGCGGAGGTGATCCCCTACAAGGTCTTCCTGGAGCTCGGCACCGAGCATGCCGTCAAGGAGGCGGGCCGGCTGCAGGTCGAAGGGAAGGACTACGTGGTTGGGGACGGAGATATCATGCACATCCGGTTCAACGTGTAAGGAGCGCTCGTGCATCCAGATCCGACGATCACTCGGCGGAACTTTCTGATTCGGAGCGGGGTCGGCGGCGCGATGGTCGCCTTCCCGCCCGAGCTGTGGCATGTGTTCCCCACCCCGCCACTCGCAGGGAAGCTGGGTCCCCAATCCGAGGCGCTCTTCTCCGGCCTCCAATGGCGCATGCTCGGGCCGTTCCGCGGCGGGCGCGTCGACGCCGCCAGCGGCATGCCCGGCCGGCCGAACGAGTTCTACTTCGGCCACGTCAACGGCGGCGTGTGGAAGACGATCGACGGGGGCCGCACGTGGGAACCGGTCTTCGACGCGCAGCCGGTCGCCTCGATCGGCGCGCTCGCGGTGGCGCCCTCGGCGCCGGACGTGATCTACGTCGGGAGCGGCGAATCGACGCTGCGCGATTCGACGGGCTACGGCGACGGCATGTACAAGTCGACCGACGCGGGCAAGACGTGGACGCACATCGGGCTCGCCGACTCGCAGCACATCGGCAAGATCGCCGTGCATCCCTCGAACCCCGACATCGTGTTCGTTGCATGCATCGGCCACTACTATGGACCGAGCACCGAGCGCGGGGTGTTCCGCTCGACCGACGGCGGCAAGAGCTGGCGGAAGGTGCTGTACAAGAACGAGCACGTCGGGGCGATCGAGGTCGTGATCGACCCGACCAACCCGCAGGTGCTCTACGCCGGCCTCTGGAACACCAAGCGGCCGCCCTGGTTCGTCTACGCGCCGACCAACGGGCCCGGCGGCGGCATCTATAAGTCCACCGACGGAGGCGATACCTGGCAGCAGCTCACCCAGGGGTTGCCGCCCGAGGGGATCGGGCGCACCGGCATCGCGGTGGCCCCGGGCCAACCGCAACGCGTCTACGCCTGCGTCGATTGCCTGTTGCCCGAGCCCGGCGCGCCGCCTCCGCCGCCTCCGACTCCAGGTGGCCCGCCGCAGCGCGACACGACGCCGCGCCAGGGAGGGTTCTTCCGCTCCGATGACGGCGGGGCCACCTGGACGCGCACGTCGTCGGACTCGGCGCTGTGGGGCCGCGGCTGGTACTTCGAGCACGTCGTGGTGGACCCACACGATCCCGACCTCGTCTACGTGTCCAACGTGTCCGTGTCGCGCTCGAGCGACGGCGGCAAGACATGGGTGCCGCTGCGCGGCTCTCCGGGCGGCGACGACTACCATCAGGCCTGGATCTCGGCCGAGGATCCCGACACGATGATCGTGGCGAGCGATCAGGGCTGCATCATCACGCGCAACGCCAAGACCGCCGACCCACGGGAGGTCACTTGGAGCTCGTGGCTCAACCAGCCCACGGCGCAGCTCTATCACCTCTCGGTGGATTACCGGTTCCCCTACTGGGTGACCGGGGCGCAGCAGGACAGCGGCGCCGTCGCGGTGCGCTCGCGCGGCAAGTTCGGCGAGATCTCGCTGCGCGACTGGGAGCCGATCGGGGCGGGCGGCGAGAGCGGCTACACCGCGGGCGATCCGCTGCATCCGGGGATCGTCTACGGCGGCACGGGCGAGCGCTGGGATCTGGAGCAGAACCGCATCATCCGAGGCAGCGCCGACCCGAAGGCAGCCGGCACGGAGACCGTGCGGCGCGATTGGACGCAGCCGCTCGTCATCTCGAAGGCCGATCCCCACGCGCTGTATTACGCCGACCAGTTCCTGTTCAAGTCCACCGACCGCGCGCGCTCGTGGCGGCAGATCAGTCCCGATCTGACCCGGCTCGATCCCGGCACGCCCGCGACGCTCGACGCCGCGGCCGCCGCCGACTTGGGCGACAACGGCCGGCGCGGCGTGATCTACACGATCGCGCCGTCCCCGATCCTCGTGCCGCAGGTATGGATCGGCACCGATGATGGCGTCATCCAGCTCTCCATGAACGACGGGAAGGCGTGGCAGAACGTGACCCCGCCGGCGATCGGTCCCTGGAGCCGGGTGACGATGACCACCG
>Ga0307281_10000139_pt1 | contig 16977 bp, 9 predicted proteins | sample ER_DNA_120_FD_194486 | JGI IMG/M metagenome (GOLD analysis project Ga0307281, IMG submission 194486) | Bulk soil microbial communities from the East River watershed near Crested Butte, Colorado, United States - ER_DNA_120 | ecosystem: Environmental > Terrestrial > Soil > Floodplain | place: USA...
TGAGGTCAAGAAGACCCTGCCCGCGGGCATCGAGGTCGCCACCGTCTACGATCGCACGGAGCTCGTGGACCGGGTGCTCCACACGGTCAAGACGAATCTCTTCGAGGGCGCGCTGCTCGTCGTCGCTGTCCTGTTCGTCTTCCTCGGCAACGTTCGCGCCGGACTCCTCGTGGCGGCTGCGATTCCGCTCTCCATGCTGTTCGCGTTCGATCTCATGCTGCGGGCCGGCATTGCCGGCAGCCTCATGAGCCTGGGAGCGATCGATTTCGGGCTCATCGTGGACAGCTCCGTGATCATGGTCGAGAACGCGGTGCGGCGGCTGGCGGAGGATCGCACCGACCGGCCGCAGCCGGAGATCGTGCGGGAGGCCGCCCTCGAGATGCGGCGCCCGGCGTTGTTCGGAGTCCTCATCATCCTCATGGTCTACCTGCCGATCCTGGCCCTCGAAGGGGTCGAGGGAAAGCTCTTCCGGCCCATGGCGCTCACGGTCATGTTCGCGCTGCTGGGCTCCCTCATCCTCTCGCTCACCCTGGTGCCGGCTCTGTGCGCCACGTTCCTCTCCCGCACCGCCGGGGACAAGCGGACCCGCGTCGTGGAGTTCCTCCAGGGGGCATACCGGCCCTCGCTCCAGTTCGCGCTGCGACGCGGCAAGCTCGTGCTCGGCGGTGCCGCCTTTCTGCTCCTCACTGCGCTGATTCTGGCGACGCGCCTCGGATCGGAGTTCGTGCCGCGCCTGGCAGAAGGAGCGCTGGTCATCAATACCGTGCGCCTGGCGGGGGTGTCGGTCGACGAGTCGGTGCGCTACGGGCTCCAGATCGAGCGCACGCTCCTGCACAAGTTTCCCGACGAGGTCGAGCACGTGTGGACACGCACCGGCACGGCGGAGGTGGCGACCGACCCGATGGGGCTCGAGCTCTCCGATGTCTTCATCACCCTCAAGCCCCGCGGGAAGTGGAAGCGCGCCAGAACGCAGGAGCAGCTGGTTCGAGTCATGGAGGCCGAGCTGTCGTCGTTTCCGGGGATGCGGATGATCTTCACGCAACCGATCGAGATGCGCGTAAACGAGATGATCGCCGGCGTGCGGTCGGATGTCGCGGTCAAGCTCTTCGGCGACGACTTCGAGACCCTGAGGGCCAAGACGCGGGAGATCGAAGGCGTCATGCGCGGCATCCGGGGAGCGGCGGACGTGGTCACCGAGCAGGTGACCGGACAACCGATTCTCCAGATCGAGGTGGACCGTGAGGCCATCGCCCGCCACGGCATTCCGGCCCGCGACGTTCTCGACGCCATCGCAGCGCTCGGCACCCGGGAGGTCGGCACCCTCCAGGAAGGCGATCGCCGGTTCCCGATCACCGTGCGCCTGGACGAGCGCTACCGGACCGACGCAGCTTCGGTGGGCCAGATTCCCATCGGCACGGAGGGCGGCGATCGCGTGGGGCTTGCGGCGCTCGCCCATATCCGGATGACCGAAGGGCCCTCCACGATCAACCGCGAGTGGGCCAAGCGCCGGGTCGTCGTGCAGGGGAACGTCCGCGGCCGCGACGTCGGGAGCTACGTCGCCGAGCTGCGCCGGACGCTCGACCGCCGGGTCGCGTTGCCACCCGGCTATTACGTCCGCATCGGCGGACAGTTCGAGCACCTCGAGCGCGCGCGGGCGAGACTCCTGCTGGTCGTGCCGCTGGCCTTGGCGCTCATCGCCGTCCTGCTGTACCTCACGTTCCGGCGCTGGCTGGATGCCGCGATCGTGTTCACGGCGGTCCCGTTGGCCACGGTCGGCGGTGTGTTTGCCCTCTGGATGCGCGGCCTGCCCTTCTCCATCTCGGCGGCCGTGGGATTCATCGCGCTCTTCGGGGTGGCGGTCCTCAACGGACTCGTGCTGGTCTCGACCATCCGTCAGAACCTCACGGCCGGGATGCCCAAAGGCCAGGCCATCGAGCAGGCCGCCGAGCGCCGCCTGCGGCCGGTCCTCATGACCGCGCTCGTGGCGAGCCTCGGGTTCGTCCCCATGGCGCTCAATACCGGGATTGGCGCCGAGGTCCAGCGGCCACTCGCCACCGTGGTGATCGGCGGGATCGTGTCCTCGACCCTGCTGACGTTGCTCGTGCTGCCCGTGCTCTACGGCATGATCGGGAGCCGGCGACGGATGGAAACGACCGGAGTCGAAAGCAAGCTGGAGTCGGTGGCCTGATGGAACTCAGGTTGACGACCGCCATCGTGCCCCGTAGGGTGCCCCGCTTATGCGCCTCATTCACACGCTGACCACAGTCTTCCTGGTCGCCACCACCGCGTGGACCCAGCGGAGCGTCGCTGTGCTCTGCATCGCCCCGGGCGGGCACATCGCCATCGAGTCCGGCGCGATGCGGTGCATGGCCCCTGCCGACCTCGGTGAACAGAATCCAGGCGCCTGCAGCGCAGCCCTGGAACACATGGATGCGTGCTGCGCGCCGTGCGCCGATCTGCCTCTCGGATCCTCTTTCTTTGTCCGGGGGAGCGGGTCGAGGGACGACGTGCAACAACTGAAGGCTCCCGCCACGCTCGCCGCGTCTGCGCTTCCGCTCGTCGTCGATTCTCGAGTCGCGGAGTCCCCCTGTGGCCCCGCACTCGGCAGCGCGGCATCTCTCTCCAGGCTCACCCACCAGACCATCGTTCTTCGCTGCTGATCCTTCGCTGACGCGCTGCCTCGCCGATGCGCAGCGCGTGACCGGGCACATCCTCGCAACGTTCCCGATCGTCCAGTGAAGGAGTCACTCCGTGCGATTTCGCGATTGCCTGGGCGGCGCTCCAGCGCCTGGCCCAACCGTCGTCCTCACGATATTCCTGTGTGTCGCCGCCGCGCCGGGTTTCGCCGCCGCGCCGGCCGCTGAGGTTCTCTCTCTCGACTCCTGCCTGACCGTCGCTGCGCGCCGCAACCCGCAGATCACGGCCGCGGACCGCGAGGTGGAGGCGGCGAAAGCGCGGCTCCGTCAGGCGCTGGCGATGGAGCCACCGACGTTGGCCTATGACTCCGGCAAGCTCGCTTCGTCGGCCAGCCCCGAGAGGGGGGAGTCCTCGCTTCGCCTGTCGCAGGGGCTGCCCCTGCCGACGCAGAGAAGCCGCGCCGGCCAGGTCTCGCGCCTCGAGGTGGCGCTGGTGGAGGCCTCCCGGGAGTCGCGGCTCCTGCGTTTGCGGGCCGATGTGACCCGGGCCTACCGGCGGCTCCAGGCCGATCGGGCGACGCTTCGGGCGCTCTCGAGTTTGCGGAGCACGGTCGCCGATCTCGAGGAAGCGACGAAGGTCCGGTTGCGCGCCGGCGGAGCCCGGTACCTCGATGTCCTGCGCGCGCGATCCGAGCGCGCCCGCCTCGAGATCGATCTGGTCGAGACCGAGCGCGCCCTGCGGAGCGACACGCGCGCGCTCAACGCCCTGATGGCTCGGGGAGCCGAAGAGGCTCTGGAGCCCGTCGATTCCCTGGCGTTCGTCGCCCTCGGGGACACTCTCCCCGCCATCCTCGCCCGTGCTCGCGAGACGAGGCCCGGCCTGCGCTCGGCGCGGTTGAGCGTCGAGCGGGAGCAAGCCGCCGCGAGCCTCGCCCGAAGCGCGCGCCTCCCGTCCCCCGAGGTCTCCCTGGGCCTCGATCGGATCGGCGATGGCCCGCCGGGCATCGCCGGTTCCATCGCCATCAGCCTGCCCTTTGCTCCCTGGACCGACCGCGGGGCGCGCATCCAGGAAGCCGAGTCACTGCGAGGTGCAGCGGAGGCGACGCTGGACGCTTCAGAGCGGAGTCTCGACCTGGCGCTGCGGAACGCATACCAGGAGGCCAGCGCCACAGCCGCCCAGGTGGCCAGCTTCGAGCGCCAGCTGCTGCCCGACGTCACGGACGCCATCCAGTCGGCCATGCGCGGCTACCAGTTCGGGCAGATCGATGGGCTCGAGCTGTTCGAAACCCTCCGGACCTACCGCAGCGTGCAGCTGGAGCACATCCGGGCGCTGCTCAATTACCACCTCGCCCTCACCGACCTCGGCACCGTGGAGTGATGCCCTCATGTCGAAGATGAATCTCGTTCGTCTACTCGCGTCCGCCATGGCGCTGCTCCTGGCGGCGGTCTCGATGGGGTGCGGCAAGGCGAAGGATGCCGAGTCGGCGGGCAGCCACGCGCCGGATTCGGTGGTGCACGTTCCCGCCGCGGCGGTGGGCGCCGGCGAGATCCGCATCGATGTTGTCCTGCTGCGCTCCCTGGCCGACACCCTGGCCGTATCCGGGGAGATCCAGGCGAACCCGCTCAAGGTGGCTCACGTCTCCGCGCGCGTTTCCGGAACGGTCCAGAGCATCACGGTCGTCGCCGGCGACCGTGTCCACCAGGGCCAGATCCTGGCCACGCTCTACAGCCCGGAGTTCCTGGCCGCGCAATCCGACTTCCTGCTCGCCCATGAGCGGGCGGAGCGCGCGAAGCTCGCCGGCAACACCGACGCCGGGGCCCTGCAGAGCATCGCTCAATCCTCCGGCCATCGGCTGGAGGTGCTCGGCGCCGCTGCGACTGACTTGGAGGCCCTCCACCGCAGCCACGAGCCCATTCCCTATCTTCCCTTGCGGAGTCCGATCGCGGGCGTGTTGACGGAGGTCGAGGCGGCCGCCGGAAAGCAGGTCACGGCGGGCACCGACCTCTTCGGCACCTCCGACCTCTCCGAGGTCTGGGCGGTCGTCGATGCCTACGAGCGCGACATCGGCACACTCAGCGTCGGGCAGCCCGCCGAGATCATCGCCACCGCCTATCCGGGGCGGAGGTTTGCGGGGCGCCTCAGCAGCCTCGAAGGCGCCATGCGAGAGGAGACGCGCACGTTGAGCGTTCGCCTCCGTGTGGACAACCCGGGACTCGCCTTGAAGCCCGGGATGTTCGTCACGGCCCGCATCGCGACAGGCAGGACTCGGCAGGCGCTCGTCATCAGCGAGGCCGGGGTCCAGGAGCTAGGAGACCGCAAGGTCGTGTTCGTGGCGCTCTCGGACTCAGAGTTCGTCGCCCGCCCCGTGGAGGTGCGCCCGCTCGGCGGCGATCTGGTGGAAATCACCAGCGGGGTTCGACCGGGCGAGCGGGTCGCGGTCCACGGGGCGTTCCTGATCAAGTCGCAAGCCCTCAAGGGCGAGCTCGGAGAAGAGTGAGCATGGAACGGATCGTCTCGTTCGCGCTGCGCCAGCGACTGCTCGTCATCCTGGGCTGCCTGGGCCTGCTCTTCCTCGGCGTCCAGGCCGTGCGCCAGGTGCCGATCGACGCCTTCCCCGACGTCACCAACATCCAGGTCCAGATCCTGGCCGAAGCACCGGGCATGGCGCCGGTCGAGGTCGAGCAGCTCGTCACGTACCCCATCGAGGTCGCGATGGGAGGCCTGCCCGATATCGAGCAGGTTCGGTCGCTCTCGAAACTCGGCCTGTGCGTGGTGACGGTCGCCTTCAAGGATCACGTCAACATCTACTTCGCCCGGCAGCTCGTCTTCGAGCGTCTCCAGCAAGCCCGTGGGAAGCTACCCCCCGGCGTGGACGTCCAACTCGGCCCGATCTCCACCGGGCTCGGCGAGATCTACCAGTACACCCTCGAGAGCCCGACGCGGGACGCGATGGAGCTCCGCACCCTTCAAGATTGGGTGGTCCGTCCCATCCTCCGCTCCGTGCCCGGGGTCACCGACGTCAACAGCTTCGGCGGCTTCGTGAAGCAGTACCAGGTGCTGGTCCGGCCCGAGCAGCTCACGAGCCACCGGCTCACCCTCCGGCAGGTGCTCGAAGCACTGGCCGCCAACAACACCAACGCCAGCGGTGGATACATCGAGCACCACGGCGAGCAATACGTCGTGCGCGGCCTGGGTCTGGCACAATCGGCCGAAGACTTGGGCAGCATCGTCGTGGCCACCCACGACGGAACGCCTGTCTACGTGCGCAACCTTGCGGACGTCGTCCTGGGCCCGGAGCCCCGCCAGGGGTTCGTCACCCGCGATGGCAAGGGCGAGGCCGTGGCCGGAATCGTGCTCATGCTGAAAGGTGCGAGCGGACGCGACGTGGTCGCGGCGGTCAAGGAGAAGGCCAAGACGGTGCGGAAGGCGCTGCCGCCGGACGTTCGCATCGTCCCTTTCTACGATCGCACCGACCTCGTCAACCGGGCGTTGCACACCGTGACGAGCGCGCTTGGAGAGGGTGCCCTTCTGGTCGTGATTACGCTCATCCTCTTCCTCGGGAATCTCCGCAGCGCCCTGATCGTGACCATGGTGCTGCCGCTCGCGGCGCTGATCGCGTTCATCTTCCTGAAGGCCGCCGGTTACTCGGCGAACCTCATGTCCCTGGGCGGGCTCGCGATCGGGGTCGGCATGATCGTGGACGGCGCCGTGGTGATGACGGAGAACATCTATCGGCACCTCGTGGAAGCCCGTGGAAGCCGCAATACCATCGAAGTGGTCCGCGACGCGGCGCGCGAGGTGGCACGGCCGATCGTCTTCGGCATCTCGATCATCGCGGTGGTGTTCCTTCCGCTCTTCACCCTGGAGGGCTTCGAAGGGAAGATGTTCGCCCCGCTCGCCTTCACGATCACCGCGGCGCTTGCGGGCTCACTCGTGCTCTCGCTGACGCTGGTCCCGGTCGCGGCCAGCCTGCTCCTGCGCGGCAAGCTCTCCGAACGGGACACGCCGGTGGTCCGGTGGTCCAAACGGGCCTATGTCGCCGGCCTGCGCTGGGCGCTCGCGCACTGGCGAATCCCCGTCGGACTCACGCTGGGCGCCATGGTCCTCAGCCTCGTCCTGTTCACCCGGCTGGGTCGCGAGTTCCTGCCGCCGCTCGACGAAGGCGCGATCGGGCTCCAGACCTTCCGCCTGCCCAGCATCTCGCTGTCCATGTCCCGCAGCATCGAGCTGCAGGTGGAACAGGTGCTCCGGTCGTTCCCTGAAGTCGAGACCGTGGTCTCGAAGACCGGCCGCGCCGAGAGCGCGTCGGATCCCATGGGACTCGAGGTCAGCGACGTGATCGCCAATCTCCGGCCCCGCCGGTCCTGGCGCACCGCGCGGACCAGCGAGGAGCTCGTCGAGAAGGTCCGGGAGCGTCTCGAGCGAGTCCCGGGAGCGACCTTCAGTTTCTCCCAGCCCATCCAGCTGCGCGTGGACGAGCTGATCTCCGGGGTCAAGGCCCAGCTTGCCGTCAAGATCTTCGGCGACGACCTCGCCGTCCTGCGCGAGAAGGGCGAGGCCGTGCGCCAGGCAATCGGCCGTGTGCGCGGGGTCGCCGACCTCAACGTCGAACGGGTGGCGGGCACGGCCTACCTCGAGATTCAGATCGACCGCCATCGGATCGCGCGCTACGGCATCAACGTCGCGGACGTCCAGGACATCATCGAAACAGCGCTCGGGGGCACGGAAGCCACGCAGATGCGCGAGGGCCAGCGTCTCTTCGCCGTGGTCGTGAAGTTCCCCGAGGCGGTTCGCTCGGACCCGGCCGGCCTGTCCAATCTCCTCGTCACCGCGAGCGACGGCACCCGGGTGCCCCTCGGCCAGCTCGCCACGATCCAGGTGGTCGAGGGCCCTGCCCAGGTGAGCCGCGAGAACGGGCAGCGGCGGATCGTCGTCGAGTGCAACATCGTGGGCCGGGACATCGGGTCGTTCGTCGCCGACGCCCAGCGCGCCGTGGCCCGGGACGTGCAGTTTCCGTCCGGGTACTTCGTGACCTGGGGCGGCCAGTTCGAGAATCAGCAGCGGGCCATGGCGCGGCTCTCGGTCGTCGTGCCGATCGTGGTCCTGCTCATCTTCGTCCTGCTGTTCACGAGCTTCGGGTCCCTCCGGAATGCGTTTCTCATCATCTTGAACCTTCCCTTCGCGCTGGTGGGCGGGGTCATCGGGCTCTTCCTCTCGGGGCAGAACCTGAGCGTCGCGGCCTCCGTGGGGTTCATCGCCCTGTTCGGCGTGGCGGTCCTCAACGGCGTGGTCATGGTCTCGTACTTCAACCAGCTGCGGCGCGAGGGTGCGAGCCTCGAGGAGGCGATCCTCAAGGGTGGCGTCCTGCGTCTGCGGCCGGTGCTCATGACGGCCCTCGTCGCCAGCCTGGGCCTGATCCCCCTGCTCTTCGCGACCGGGCCTGGCTCGGAGGTCCAGCGCCCGCTCGCGGTGGTGGTGATCGGTGGGCTCGTGTCCTCGACCCTGCTCACCTTGTTCGTGCTGCCCATCCTCTACCGGTGGTTCGAGCGCCGCGAGGTCGAGTTCTAATGGAGGACTCATGAAGCGAGTCGAAGCCTACATCCAGCCGTTCATGCTCACGCGCGTCCTGCACGAACTGCGCGACGTCCACGCTCACGGCCTCACGGTCATGGACGTGCGGGGCTTCGGCCGCGAGAAGGACGAGAGCTTCCCCCATCACTCGGACGACTACGTCGTGGATTTCACGCCCAAGGTGAAGCTCGAGCTCCTCTGCCAGGACGGCCAGGTGGGGGCCGTCGTCGAGGCGATTCTCAAGGGCGCACACACGGGCCGGCGCGGAGACGGCAAGGTCTTCGTGACCGACGTCGAGCGCATGGTGAGCGTGCGAAGCCGGGAGACCGGCGACGCCGCGATCTAGTTTCGAACGGTCGGCCCGGGCATTCATCGGCCATGCGCACTGACCCGTCGCGCATGAGCCGAGGTCTTGAGTTACAGTGTCGGGATGCCCCTCGCCCCCGGCACGCGCCTCGGCCCCTACGAGATCGCCGCGCCTCTCGGCGCGGGCGGGATGGGGGAGGTGTACCGCGCGCGCGACACGCGGCTCGGACGCGACGTCGCGGTCAAGGTGCTGCCCGGGCACCGGTCGTCCTCCGCGGAGGTTCGGTCGCGCTTCGAGCGCGAGGCGCGGACCGTCTCGAGCCTCAACCACCCGCACATCTGCACGCTCCACGACGTGGGACGCGAGGGCGACACCGACTACCTGGTGATGGAGCTGATCGAGGGCGAGACGCTTGGCACAAGGCTGGGCCGCGGCGCCCTGCCGATCGCGGAAGTCCTCAAGCTCGGCGCCCAGATCGCCGACGCGCTCGATCGCGCGCATCGCGCCGGCGTCGTGCACCGCGATCTCAAGCCCGGGAACGTGATGCTCACGAAGGGCGGGGCGAAGCTCATGGACTTCGGGCTCGCCCGCGTCACGGGGCTCGCCGCTCCGCCGGGCAGCGGCGTTTCGGCGGCGGCGCTCACCCAGTCGCCGACGATGGCGCAGCCGCTGACGGCCGAAGGCACGATCGTCGGCACGTTCCAGTACATGGCGCCAGAGCAGCTCGAGGGGAAGGAAGCGGACGCACGCAGCGACCTGTGGGCGCTGGGCTGCGTCCTGTACGAGATGGCGACCGGCAAGCGTGCCTTCGCGGGCGCGAGCCAGGCTTCGCTGATCGGCGCGATCATGAACGTCGAGCCCCCTCCGATCTCCCAGATCGCGCCGCTCACGCCGCCCGCGCTCGACCGGGTGGTGCGCGCCTGCCTTGCCAAGGATCCCGACGAGCGCATCCAGACCGCCCACGACGTGAAGCTCCAGCTCCAGTGGGTCGCGGGGGACGGCTCGCAGGCCGGTGTGGCGGCACCAGTCGCGGCGAAGAGCCGCGGCGGGCGCGAGAGGATTGCGTGGGGGATCGCGGCGGGTTTCGCGGTGGTAACGCTGCTCACGATGCTTCCGCGGCCCGGCGGCCACGAGACCCTCCGGCCCATCTACGTTTCAGTGCCGCCGCCCGAGAACGTGATCATCGACGACGAGCTGCTGCACACCGCGGTGTCGCCGGACGGCGGCGCCATCGTGTTCGTGGGCACGGACAGCAGCGGGCAGTCGCAGCTCTGGGTGCGCGATCTCGACGCGACCGAGGCCCGGCCGCTCCCGGGAACCGAGGGCGCGATCCTTCCGTTCTGGTCTCCGGACAGCCGCTCGATCGGTTTCTTCGCGGCCGGCAAGCTCCGGAAGATCGCCGCCGCCGGACGGGACCCGCAGATCCTGTGCGATGCGCCGGACGGGCGCGGCGCCGCATGGAGCACCCGCCGCCTGATCCTGTTCGCCCCGTCGTCGGCGAGCGCGCTCTACCGCGTGCCCGAAGCGGGGGGACGCCCCGAGCCGGTCACAACGCTCGACACCGCGAGGAAGGAGATCGCCCACCGCTTCCCATCCTTCCTTCCGGACGGGCGGAGGTTCCTGTACGTGACGCTCACCGATGGCGACACCGCCCAGACCCGGCTCGGGGCGCTCGATTCACCTGCGACATCCGCGGTCCTGACCTCGACCGTCGGCGCCCTCTACGCCCCGCCCGGATACCTGCTCTACTCGCGCAACGAGGCCCTCCTCGCCCAGCGCTTCGACGACCGGCGGGGGCGCCTGATCGGCGAGCCGCGCGCCCTGGGCGCGGATCCTTCGGACGCGAGCCGGTACACCGGCCGGCCCCCCGCATCGGTCTCGGCGAACGGAACGCTCATTCAGCGGCGCAGGACGCCGCGGGACGCGCGGCTCGTGTGGTTCGACCGCGAGGGCCGGCGGATCGCGACCGTCCCCGGGTCCCCGGCTCACTACCTGGCGTTCTCCCTTTCACCGGAGGACGACCGCTTCTCCTGCATTCGCGCCACCGGAAGCTCCCAGGACGTCTGGGTCGTCGAGCTTTCGAGCGGCCTCGCGAGCCGGCTGACTTCGGACCAGAAGTTCTCCGAGAGCCCGGTCTGGACACCCGACGGGCGCTGGATCTACTTCTCCGCCCTGGACGACCGTGGCCGCGTGCTCTGTCGCAAGCTCGCGAGCGGAGCCGGCGACGTCGAGCTGGTCGTGAGGCTCGAGGGCGCTTTCGACAATCCGTCGACCTGGACGCCGGATGGCCGCACGCTGCTGCTCCGCGTCCTCAACGCGAAGACCGGCGAGGACGTGTGGTCGATGCCGGGGGCGGGGGACCCGAAGAGGTCTCCCGTGCTCCGCAGCTCGTTCCACGAGGAGAATCCGAAGATCTCCCCGGACGGCCGCTGGATCGCCTACCGCTCCGACGAGTCGGGCCGGACGGAGCTGTACGTGCAGAGCTTTCCGCAGCCGGATGCCCGGTACCGGGTTTCCAAGGAAGGCGCGGGGCCGGGCACGCGATCGAACTTCGGACAGCCGTTCTGGCGCCGGGACGGGCGCGAGCTGTTGTTCGTCGCGGGTGACGGGGTGACCATGATGTCGGCTGCAGTCGAAACCGGCACGACGTTTCGCGCCGGCACGCCCCGGGCGCTGTTCCGGGTCCCGCCCGAGTGCTCGGGGATCGAGGCCACCTCCGACGCGCAGCGCTTCCTCGTGCTCGAGGACGTGAGCACGAGCGAGAGCGCCTCGATCCAGATGGTGCTCCACTGGCCCGCGAAGCTGGAGAAGCCATGACGCTCGCTGCCGGCACCCGCATCGGTTCCTTCGAGATCGTCGCCCCGCTCGGGGCGGGCGGCATGGGCGAGGTGTATCGCGCGCGCGACACGCGGCTCGGCCGCAGCGTCGCGATCAAGGCGCTGCCGCCGGGCTTCGCGAGCGACCCCGAGCGGCGCGCGCGTCTCGAGCGCGAAGCGCGGCTCCTCGCCTCGCTCAGCCATCCGAACATCGCGACCATCCACGGGCTCGAGGACGTCTCCGGCTCGCCCTACCTGGTGCTGGAGTTCGTGGAGGGCGAGACCCTCGCCCAGCGGCTCGCGCGCGGCCCGCTCACGGTGCGCGAGACGCTCGAGTTCGGCGGACAGATCGCATCCGCGATCGAGGCCGCGCACGAGCGGGGTATCGTGCACCGGGACCTGAAGCCCGGGAACGTCATGCTGACCCCGGCGGGCGCCGTGAAGGTGCTCGATTTCGGCCTCGCCAAGGGCGACGCGCGGGAGGAGGCATCCGCCTCCGCGCTCTCGAACTCCCCGACCCAGGCGCTCTCGGCGACCGCTGCTGGCGTGATCCTCGGCACGGCGCCCTACATGAGCCCCGAGCAGGCACGCGGCCGCGGCGCGGAACGCAGCGCGGACGTGTGGGCGTTCGGCTGCATCCTCTACGAGTGCCTGTCGGGGCGGCAGACGTTCGCGGGGGAGACGATCTCGGACGTGATCGCGCGCATCCTCGAACGCGAGCCGGACTGGAGCGCGATCCCTGCCGCTGTGCCTCCGCGGCTGCGCGATCTCGTCCGCCGCTGCCTCACCAAGGACGCGAACGAGCGTCCGCGCGACATCGGCGATCTGCGCCGCGAGCTGAGCGGCATCGCGCTGGAGATGTCGTCGCCGCAGCGAGCGCCTTCGCACGCGAGCGCCACGCTGCCCTCGCTCGCCGTGCTCTACTTCGAGAACCTGGCGCGCGACCCGGAGAGCGAGTACTTCTGTGCCGGGATCACCGAGGACATCCTCACCGACCTCTCGAAGATCAAGGCCCTGCGCGTCGCGTCGCGCAACGCCGTCCTGCGCTACCGCGGATCGGCCGTCGACATCCCGAAGGTGGCCGCGGATCTGGGCGTCGGCGCCGTGCTCGAGGGCAGCGTGCGCCGCGCCGGCGACCGCGTGCGCATCACCGCGCAGCTCATCAACGCGGCCGACGGCTTTCACCTGTGGGCCGAGCGCTACGACCGGACGCTCCAGGACGTGTTCGCGGTGCAGGAGGAGATCGCGACCTCGATCGCGGAGGCATTGCGCGTCGCGCTCACGCCCGCAGAGTCGAAGAACCTGGTGCGCGACCGCCCCAACGACGCGCGGGCCTACGATCTCTACCTCAAGGGCCGCGAGCACTACGGGCGTTACAACGTCGAATCCCTGCGGCAGGCGCTCGCGCTCTTCCAGGAGGCGATCGGCGTCGACCCGGAGTACGCGCTGGCCTGGGCCGGCGTCGCCGACTGCCACGGGCAGCTGATCCAGTGGGGCGGCGCCGCCGACGTGAAGGAGGCCGCGCGCCTCGGGCTCGAGGCGGCGCGGCGCGCGATCGAGATCAACCCGCGGCTCGCGGAGGCCTACAAGGCCGAATCGCTGGTGAAGATGTCCTCGGGGGACATGGAGGGGGCGCGGGCGGCGCTCGCGAAGGCGATCGAGGTGAATCCGCGCTTCATCCCGGCGGTCATCAATTTCGCGATCCATCTCTTCCGCGGCGGAGACGTCGCGGGCGCGGAGCGGCACATCCGCCGCTCGCTCGAGATCGATCCGCAGGAGGCCTTCGCGGCCACCTGGCTCTCGTTCCTGACGAAGCTCACCCGGCGCGACGACGAGATGCTCGCGGTCGCGAGCCACCTGTGGCAGATGACTTCCGCGCCGTTCTACATCACAGCTGCGTGCACGATGCGGGCCTGGGTGCACGTGAGCCGCCGGGATCTGGCGGCCTCGGAACAGGAGCTGCGCGACGGCCGCGCCGCGGGGGCGCTTGGCCCCGAGTTGCGTGCGGTCGAGGCCATGAACGCGATCCTCGCGGGGCGCATGGACGAGGCCCGGAGGCTGGTGGCCGAGGCGGAGAGCGGACCCGCCGTCGGTGCGGGCGGGCTCATGCTCGCCGCCTCGGCCGCGACGCGCCTCGGAGAGCCGGAGCGGGCGCAGCGCTTTCTCGGCCGGCCCCTCGTGCGGGACATGGCCGGAGTTCTCGCGCGGCTGGAGCCCGAGCTGCACCCGCTCCTCGATCGCGCGCCGTTCGCGCCGCGGCGCTGCAGCCTCACGCTGGTGTGGCCGCTCGAGGCGCCGATGATCGATCCCGCGCGCCACGCGCTGTTCCGCGAGGTCCGCATCGAGTCGGGGCTCGCGCCCGGGAGCGAAGCGCGGGTGACGTAGGCCCGCCGGTGACGGCGGTCGGAGAGACGGCCGATAAACCCAGCATGTCGGCCGTGGGATCGGAACGCACCGCAGAGCCTCGCGGCCCCCTCGCGCGACGGCTCGCGAATCAGGCGCTGCTCTGGGCCGGGCCGCTCGGCCTCGGGCTCGCGGCGCTGGTGCTCCTCCTGAGCGCGCCGTTCTTCCGCAGCGGACCGGGGGTGCCCACCGCCGGGGACGAGCGCGCGTGGAACGCGATGTGGGGCGCGCTGGGGCTCGTAGCGCTGGGAACCGCCGCCGGGTTCATCGCGAGCCTCGTGTGGCTCGCGATCGCGATCCGCGGGAAGCGGCGCCCGAGCCCGCTCGAGTGGTTCCGCACTGCGACCGGCCTCGTTCTCGGTGTGGCGTCCGCGGTGATGTGGTTCCGATCCTGAGGGCAGCCTTGCGGCGATGCGCTGGCCTCAGGCGGCCGGCCGGCGTTCGTTCGCCTCGATGCGACAGGGCCACGCGCCGCGGCGCGATGCCACGATGTTGACGATCAGGCAGGCGAGCGCGGCGAGGCCGAAGCCCCACGGAATGCGGACGTCGACCGGTGTCACATTGCGCCGCAGCTCGAGCGAAGCCGCGCGCAGATCGTCCATGCTCGCCCCCGACATCCGCGCCCGCACGAAGAACTCGCCGGTCCGCTCGAGACGGAAGACACCGAGGCTCGCGGTCGTCTTCACGATCGAGGCGTCGTCGTCGCTGCTGCCGAAGGCGCCCCGCTTCTCCAGCACGCGGCGCTCTGCGGCGTCCACGATCGCGACCTCGTAGCGGATGCGCGTCGAGCCGACGGGGGCGTAGGCCGCGCGCAGGACCGCGCGCACCGGGTTCATCTCCGGCTCGAGCCGGATCGGGCCGAGCGCGCCGGGAGTACCGCCCGGACCCTCGGGCGCGGTCGTCGAGGCTCCCGGGTTCCCCGCGCTGAGGTCGAGGAGCGCGACGCGTGCGCCCGAGCCGTAGAGCGTCCAGAGTCCGTACCCGATCGCCACGGCCGCGCAGATCACGAATCCCCAGCCGCTCCACGCGACGAGCGATCCGGCGGGCGGGCCGCTCGCCATGGCCGCCCGCGCCGCGCGCATGCGCTCGGTGAACCCGGGCTCCGGACTTCCGGGTGCGTCCGTCATGGCCGGGGTGTCGGCAGTCGGCGCCACAGGCTGGAGGCCGGAAGCTGCACGGGTCCGCCCCCACGGCCTCCATGATAGGATTCGGCGCTTCGCACCGCAGTACATCGCGCGCCGACCGGCCGCCGGCGCCTCATGGGCTCAGCGCCCGATCCGGGAGGTTCCTTCGTGCACGTCTCCGGCATTCTCAGGCCGCGCCACGGCGTTTCGGCCTGGTTCACCGCGGTCGCCCTGATCCTCGCAACCGCGGCCGCCGCCGATCCGCAGCCGCCCCCGCCCATGGACGCCGCGCGCATACGCCTCGCGCTCGAGCGGCTCGAGGTCACGGGCAGCGCGCTCATGATCGCGGCGCACCCGGACGACGAGAACACCGCCGTCCTCTCCTGGCTCTCGAGCGGCCGCAAGGTGCGCACCGCGTACCTCTCGATGACGCGCGGCGACGGCGGGCAGAACCTGATCGGGAGCGAGAGCGGTGTCGCGCTCGGCCTGATCCGCACGCAGGAGCTGCTGGCCGCGCGCCGGCTGGACGGGGCGGAGCAGATGTTCACCTCGGCGCTCGACTTCGGCTACTCGAAGAACACCGAGGAGACGCTCAAGTTCTGGGAGAAGGAGAGGATCCTCGCCGATGTCGTGCGCGCGATCCGGACCTTCCAGCCCGACGTGATCGTGACGCGCTTCACGCCCAAGCTCGGCGGACACGGGCACCACACCGCCTCGGGAGCGCTGGCGGAGGAGGCGTTCGCCGCCGCCGCCGACCCCGCGCGCTTCCCGGAACAGCATCTCGGTCCCTGGCGCGCGAAGCGGCTGGTGTGGAACGCGTTTCGATTCGGAGGCTCCGGGCCGGACACGACGCCCGGCCGCATCCCGGTGGATCTCGGCGCCTACGATCCGCTGCTCGGCCGCTCGTACGCGGAGCTGGCGGGCGAGAGCCGCAGCATGCACAAGAGCCAGGGCTTCGGCGCGCCCGAGCGCCGCGGCGCGTGGACGAACGCGTTCGAGGTGCGGCTCGGCGAGCCGGCGTCGAAGGACCTGTTCGAGGGCGTGGACCTGACGTGGAAGCGCTTCCCGGGAGGCGAAGCCGTCATGCGCGCGCTCGCCGATGCGAAGAAGGCTTGGGACCCGCAGGCGCCGCATCTCATGCTCCCGGCACTGGCGCGGGCGCGCCACGCGATGGAGGCGGCCGGCGACGCTCCGGTCGTGCGGCACCGGCGCGAGGAGATCGACGACCTGATGCGCGCGTGCGCGGGGCTCTGGCTCGAGGCGATCGCCGAGTCGCCGACCGTCTCTCCGGGCTCGACCGCGACGATCGCGACCGCCGCGATCCGGCGTTCGCCGGCCGAGGTCGTGCTCGAATCGGTGCAGATCCTGCCAGGTGCGGTGAGCCGCGCCGCGGCCCGGACGCTCGGCTACAACGAGCCCGCCGCCGATACGCTCCGCGTTCCCGTGCCGCAGGGGCGGAAGCCCTCCCAGCCCTTCTGGCTGCGCTCGTCCCCGCGCGCAGGATCGTTCCGGATCGACGATCCGGCCGAGACGCTGCGACCCGAGAACCCGCCCGCATTCACCGCGCGCTTCACCGTTCGCATCGCGGGCGAGCGCCTGGCCTGCGACGTGCCGGTCGCCCATCGCTGGGTCGATCGCGTGCAGGGCGAGCGTTACCGCGACCTCGCGATCGTGCCGCCCGCCACCCTGCGCTTCGAGGAGGAGATCTACGTGTTCCCGCTGCCGGGCGCTGCGGCGAAGGACGTGCGCGTGACGGTCGAGAGCGCGGATCGCGCGATCGCCGGCTCGCTCCGGCTGGCGCTGCCCGCCGGGTGGTCGGCCACACCGGCGGCGCAGGACATCCGGCTCGCGCGCGCCGCGCAGGAGACGACGGTGACGTTCCGCGTGACGCCGGGCGCCGGGCCCGGCGCCGCAGCGATGCGCGCGGAATTCCTCGCCGAAGGGGAGACGTGGAGCACGCGCCGCGTGGTGATCGATCACGAGCACATCCCGGTCCAGATCCTGTTCCCCGAAGCGGAGGCGAGGCTGGTGCGGGACGAAGTGGCGTGCGCCGCGCGTGAAGTCGGCTTCCTCGAGGGCTCGGGCGACGCGATCCCGCAGGCGCTCCGCGCCATGGGCG
>Ga0307281_10000140_pt1 | contig 16964 bp, 17 predicted proteins | sample ER_DNA_120_FD_194486 | JGI IMG/M metagenome (GOLD analysis project Ga0307281, IMG submission 194486) | Bulk soil microbial communities from the East River watershed near Crested Butte, Colorado, United States - ER_DNA_120 | ecosystem: Environmental > Terrestrial > Soil > Floodplain | place...
TGTCGACCTCCAGTCGGTGGCGCGCGGCCGCCGCGATAGCGTCGTCGAGCCGCTCGAGGCCGATCCCGAACTTGGTCGGCCGGTCGCCGGCGTACTCGAGGTGCTCGTTGTAGCCGGCCCCGGCACCCGGGTCGATCCGGATCCCGATTGCCGTCCCGGGCGCCCGTCTGCCGTAGCGCTCGATCTGGCTGATCGAGTCGAGGTTGAGGTGGATGCCACGGGCGAGCAGGACGTCGAGGTCGCGCTCGGAGACGTTCGTGCCGGTGTAGCTGATCTCGTCCGGCCGCCAGCCGCACTCCATCGCGCGCTCGACCTCGCCCGGCGAGCAGGCATCGATCCCGACACTCTCCGGGGTCCCGGGTGTGCCGAGCCCGCGGAACACCGCGAGGATCTCGGGGAGCGGGTTGGCCTTGAGGGCGAAACGGACCCGGAACGGCAAGCCGGTCCCGGCCAGCGCGGCCTGGAGACGCCGGGCGTTCTCGGCGAACCGAGCGCGGTCGTAGACGAACAGCGGCGTGCCGCGCTCGCGGGCGAGCGACTCGGCGTCCACGCCGGCGATCCGCAGACGGCCGGCGTCGTCGATGTCCAGTCCAGGGCGGACCCACCACGGTGCCGCCGGGGCAGTTGAGGCGACGGTCGACTCGGTCAGCGGATGCATGCCCGCAGCGTAACGGGCGCCCGGGTCAGACGCCGACGCCCTCGCGACGGTCGCGCATCGGGCGTACGGTCGGTGGCCCGGAGCGGCGAGCCCCACTCGGGACCCAGCGATCCGGCCCCTCCTCGACCTCGACGCCGAGCGTCTCCAGCAGCCGGTTCGTCGCCGCCGCGATCTCAGCGATGGCGCCGTCGAAAGCCTCGGCGTTGCGCGCCGAGGGCGTGCGATAGCCGCTGATCTTGCGGACGTACTGGCGGGCGGCGGCCTCCAGTTCGCCGGTGGTCGCCGCCCCGTCGGCGCGACGCAGGGTCTTGATGCTTCTGCACATGCAAGGAGGGTACACAGGAGCCCCGACGTCCGCCACCGCGCGAACGCCGAGGCTCCGAGGATCAGTGGGCCGTGACCGGGATGTTCAACTCCCGCTGGGCCGAAAGCTTGCGCGCGGCCATCCGCTCGCCAAGGTCGACGAGCTCGGCTCGATCGAACACCTGGTGCGCCTTGGCGAACATGTCGCCCTCCTCTTCCTCGATGTGGTGCTCGATGTTCTCCTTCATGACGATGGCCTTGGCGCCCCATCGCTCGTCGGAGACATCCATCCCTTCGAGCTCGCTCATGAGCACGTCGACGACGTGGTGCTCCTCGTAGCCCTCGAGCACGATGTCGCGGGCCTTTGGATGCGCCTTGAGCTCGGGGTAGAAGATCTCCTCCTCGATGATCTCGTGGACGGTCAGCTCGCCCTTGATCGTGGCGAACAGTTCCGAGCGGGTCTTGACCCCGCGCTCGGTTGTCGACTCGAGCTCGGTGAGAAGCTTCTTTACCTTGTCGTGATCGGCCTTGAGCAGGGAAATGGCGTCCATGATGGTGTGCTCCTCTGTTGGCGACTCGGGGGCTTGGTCCCGGAACCGTAACGGCCGCGGTCCGCCACGCCGCTCGCGACCGAACGGCCGAACCTTGCAGGCGCCTGTCAGAGAGGGACCGAGACCGTTCCTCGTGACAGGCGTACTACCATCGGTCAGGCGCGCAGCTCGCAGCCGGAGGACGACATGCCGTCTTCGCGTCCAGCCCCAGCGACCGAACCGCCCGGCCCGGGCCCCGCACCGGCGGTTCCCGATCCCGCGCCGGTCATCGGCGATCCCGCGCCGGTGGCCACTCCTGCGGCGCAACCCGTTGCGCGACCGCGCAGCTCATCGACCGGCTACCTCGGGGCGCTCTGGATCATCGCCCCGCTGATGCCCGGGCTGGCTGCGATCGTCACGGTCGCGACCTACCTGTTCCTTCCCACGGTCGCCGATTCGGTGGCACCGGCGCCGGCGTATCCGACGACCGCGATCGTCGTCGGTCTGGTCGTCACCGCGATGGCCTGGCTCGGGGGCGCCTTCGTCGGACGAGCCCTGGTGTCCGCGCCCCGTGCCCAGCTCAGGCTCTACGCCGAGCTTCTCGAGCGAACCCGCTCGTTGCTCGACCGAGCGGAGACGGTCGAAGCCGTCTCGCCGCAGGAACGGGCGGCCGCCGATGAGGCACGAACCCACATCTACTACGCGACCGAGGAGCTCCAGGGCGTGGGTTCCGGTCCCGCTCTGCGCTGGGCGATGGCGAGCGGATACATGAGCGTGCTGCGCTCGCTCCATCGCGCCGACGAGGCGCTGATCATCGTCGAGCCGGCCGATGCCGCCGTTGGCGACGCGCTGCACGACGCCCTCTCGCTGGAAGGGTCGGCGGTCGGAAACCGCGAACGGCTCATCGACATCGTGCGAATCGCGATGCACCGGCTCAGTCCGGGCTCGGCGGCGGCGTTCATGGCCGCGGTCACGGATCGGGCCGACGACGACAAGGAGCGGCTCAACGAGAACCAGGCGCGCGAGGCGCTCCGGGAAGTCCGTCACGCCATCAACGAATTCCGCGACGATCGCCACGACGGCCTGATCCGGGCGCGCAACCGCCTCGTCTGGACGATGCTCGCCGTCGGCGTCACGACCTACATGCTCTTGAGCCTCGCGCTCGTCGCCGGGGTCTCGGTCAGGTACGTCCAGACCGTCGCGGTCCTCTACCTGGTGGGCGCAACCGTCGGGCTGTTCAATCGGTTGCGGATCGAGGCCGGCCAGTCGTCCGCGGTCGAGGACTTCGGGCTGTCGCAGGCACGGCTGGTGGTCACTCCACTGGTCTCCGGTCTTGCCGCGGTCGCCGGCGTCTACCTGATCGCCGCCGCGCCGGTCCTGCTCCCGACCGCCGCCACGGTCGTGGCCAAGCCGCCGGGCCTCGAGACGGTCTTCGACCTGACCGTCAACCCGATCGCGCTCATCTACGCGGCGATCTTCGGACTTGCTCCAGGAGCCCTGACCAGCCGCCTGGCGCTCGCCTCGGCGCGGCTCGAGAAGGACCTCCAGTCGACCGAGGCGGCGAGTCCCGGCACGGACGGGGCGGATACGGGAGGCAACGGATGACGACGGTACGTGTCCCGAACTTCACCCCGAGCCAGCGCGGCTTCCATTTCAGCAACGCCTGGCCGCCGAACCCGCTCCGCTCGTTCAAGCTGGGCGACATCGCGACCCTCAACATCGGCACAGCGGCCAACGGACTCTGTGGCGGGATGTCGTTCGCGGTCCGCGACATGCTCGAATTCGGCATCATCCCGCCGCCGGACGGGACGCCGCCGCCCGGCGCGAGCGCCCGCTACGACTACATCGTGGCGCGCCAGATCGACAGCTTCGAGGAGGGCATCGTCCCGTTGCGGTTCTACAAGCTGATGGACCCCAATCGGCCGGCCAAGGAGCCATTCTGGGCCGAGTTCCTCGGCCGTGTCGGGATCGACCGCCATAGCCGGACGTGGGTGACCACCAAGGTCGAGTGGCCGGCCATCCAGAAAGACCTCGATGGCGGGAAGCTCGCCCCGATCGGCCTCGTCAAGATCGTCGGCCTCGACCCGAAACTGCTCGGCCACAACCACCAGGTCCTGGGCTACGGCTACGACCTGGACGGCACGAAGGTCACGATCCGGATCTACGACCCCAACTACCCCAATGACGACAACGTTACGCTCAGTTTCGACACCGCCGATCCGCGCGCCGCGGCAACGCCCGTCTGGTCCAAGGCCGGCGAATCGGTCTTCTGCATCTTCCACGCGCCGTACACCAAGCACGATCCGACCCCCTTCCGCTAGGGCCGCCGGTCAGTCGAGCGGCGCGAACCGTGCCGTGAAGTGGCGCAGGGCTCGCGGCTCTTCGACGATCCGCAGCCCGCGCAGGTCGGCGCCGCGCTCCGCGACCCAGCGGACGACCTCGATGACGTAATCGATGTGGCTCTGCGTGTAGGTCCGCCGCGGGATCGCCAGCCGGACGAGGTCCATCGAAGCCTCGGTCTCCGTGCCGTCCGGATGGCGACCGAACATGACGGTCCCGATCTCGCAGCCGCGGATCCCGCCCTCGCGGAAGAGCGCCACGGCCAGCGCCTGGCCCGGGTACTCGAGCGGCCGGATGTGAGGCAGCAGCGCCCGGGCATCGATGTAGACCGCGTGGCCACCGACCGGCCGTACCGTGGGGATGCCGACCTCATCCAGGGCGTCGCCGAGGTAGGCCGTCGAGCGGATCCGATAGCGCAGGTAATCCTCGTCGACGACCTCGCGCAATCCCTGCGCGATCGCCTCGAGGTCGCGCCCGGCGAGGCCGCCGTAGGTCGGAAAGCCCTCGGTCAGGATCAGCAGGTTGCGGCAGCGCTCGGCCAGGTCGTCGTCGTCGAGTGCCAGCCAGCCACCGATGTTGGCCAGGCCGTCCTTCTTGGCGCTCATCGTCATGCCGTCGGCCAGCGACGCCATCTCGCGCACGATGTCGGGGATCGGCCGGTCTCCCTGGCCCTCCTCGCGCTCGTGGATGAACCAGGCGTTCTCGGCGAACCGGCAGGCATCCAGGAAGAGCGGGATGCCGAACCGGTCGCACACCGCGCGGACCGCGCGCAGGTTGGCGAGCGAGACGGGCTGGCCGCCGCCGCTGTTGTTGGTGATCGTGACGAAGACCGCGGGGACGTTCCCAGCGCCACGCTCGGTCAAGAAGGCTTCGAGGACCGCCACGTCCATGTTGCCCTTGAACGGATGGAGCGTGGACGGGACGCGGCCCTCCGGGATGACGAGGTCGACGGCCTCGGCGCCGGTGTACTCGACGTTCGCCCGGGTCGTGTCGAAATGGGTGTTGTTGGGGATGGCTTTCCCGGGGCCGCCGATGGCCGAGAACAGGATCTTCTCGGCGGCGCGGCCCTGGTGCGTCGGGATGACGTGCTTGAACGGGAAGAGCGCCTGGACCGACTCGAGGAACGCATACCATGACGGCGAACCAGCGTACGACTCGTCGCCGCGCTGGATGCCGGCCCACTGGTCGCGCGACATCGCGCCGGTCCCCGAATCGGTCAGGAGATCGACCATGACGTCATCGGCATGGACGTTGAACAGGTTCCAGCCGGCCTCGCGGAGGGCGGCCTCGCGCTCCTCGACACTCCTCAGCCGGATCGGCTCGACCGAGTGGATGCGGAATGGCTCGATGATCGTCTTCCAGCGCTCCACCCGATGAGCATAGGGCCGCCGGCCATCATCGAAGCGCTCGAGATGCGCCCCCATCCCGAGGGCGGGTGGTATGCCGAGACGTGGCGGGCAGCTGCACACGGCGGCGAGCGCCCTCGTGGCAGCGCGATCGTCTACCTGTTGGCGGCCGGCGAGTGGTCGCACTGGCATCGCGTCGATGCCGACGAGGTCTGGCAGTACTCGGCGGGGGATCCGCTCGAGCTACGGGTCTGGGCCGTAGGCGACGCGGCGATCACGGTCCATCGGCTCGGCGGCGACATCGAGGGTGGCGCGGCGGTCCAGGCGGTCGTGGCCGCAGGTGCCTGGCAGGCGGCTCGACCGCTCGGGGAGTGGACCCTGGTCGGCTGCATCGTGACCCCGGCGTTCGACTACGCGGGCTTCGAGCTCGCGGCGCCAGGATGGGTGCCGCCAGTCGATCCCGTCGGCTCCTAGCCGGCTCTCGACTGCCGATCGACCCGCCAGATCGTGCACCCAAGGAACTTTAGGGCCGATCGGGTGCAGCTCAGGCCATCGGATGTGTACGGCCCACGCTCGAATGAGGTCCCCTCAGTGGCCCTGAGACCGAGATGAAGGCATCGGGCCGAGTCCGTCAGCCATTAGGCCCCTCGCGTGCAACATTCGCCATGTCCGCGCGGCTAGACGAACCTCGCCGGCTTGCGCTGAACCCGACCATCGCGTTCAGCCGCCTTCGCGCAGGCCCCAGGGCGACCCGTACTCGGTCAGCAGGTCGAGGAACGGCACTGCGTCGAACGCCTCCGGCCCGAGCACGCCGGCTCCGGACCAGACGCCGGTCGCCAGCAACTCCAGCGCCACGACCGGGTTGATCGCCGTCTGCCAGACCACCGCCTGCGACTCGTCTTCGCGCATCGTCACTTCGTTATCGACCACGTGGTAGAGGTAAACCTCGCGGGGCTGCCCGTCCACACCCGTGCCCTTGACCCAGGTTCCGGCGCATGTCTTTCCGCGCATCCGGTCGCCGAGCGCGGCGGGATCCGGGAGAACGGCGGCCACGACGTCCCGTGGCGAGACCTCGACCCCGCCCACTCGGACCTTCTCGGTCCGATCGAGACCCAGCATGTGCAGCACCTTGAGGACGGTGATGAACTCGTCGCCGAGGCCGTACTTGAAGGTGACCCGCTTGGCCTTGACCCAGCGTGGGATGAGCAGGACCTCTTCGTGCTCGACGTTGACGCACTCCACCGGTCCGATCCCCTCCGGGAAGTCGAATACCTCGGGCTCGCTGAACGGCGCCGTCGTATACCAGCCGCCGTCCGCCTCCCAGATGACCGGCGGGTTGAGGCACTCCTCGATCGTGGTCCAGATCGAGAACGACGGCGCGAAGTCGTACCCCTCGACCACGAGATTCGCACCGTCGCGGACGCCGATCTCGTCGATCTCGCTGAACAGGTGGTCCTGCGCGTACCGGGCGAAGATGTCGGACAGCCCAGGCTCGACGCCGACGCCCACCAGCGCGAGCCGGCCCGCTCTCTCCCACGCGTCCGCCCGGGCGAATTGCTCGTCGCCGAGCTTGAGCCCAGGCCGCTCGTAGGGCGCCTCGGCATCCGGGTGCGAGAGCGACATCGCCATGTCGAGGTAGTCGGCGCCGGCGCCGAACGCCCCCTCGAAGATCGGCATCACGAAGCGCGGATCGACCGCGTTCAGGACATGGGTGATCGCGTGCTGCCGGCAGAGGGCGGCCACGTCATCAGGCTTTGATGCGTCGACCTGCGCGGCCGCGAACCGTTCGTCGCCGGCGAACCGGGCGATCGCGCGCTCAGCCCGGCCGGGGTCGTAGTCGGCGACGACCATCGTCTCGAAGAACCCGCGGCGAGCCGCGATCGGGACCACCGCGCTCCCGACTCCACCTGCACCGATGACGAGGATCCGCACGCGTACTCCTTGTTGTTTGGCGGTCAGCTGCCGGGAAACTTCCAGTCGATGGTGCCGGTGAAGCAGTGATGGAGCTTGGCACATGCGCCGTGGCTCAGGTCCCACGTGCGACCGCTCACGTAGGGACCGCGATCGATGACCGGGACCGTCAGCGTGACGCCGTTGTAGCGGAAGGTCACCAGCGTGCCGCACGGCAGCGTCCGATGGGCGACCCCGACCAGGTCCTTCGTCAACTTCTGGCCGCACGCCGTGCCGTTGCCGTAGAGGCCCGGGCCGTACCACGAGATGTTGAGGTCGTGGCGCCACACGTTCTTGCTGATCGAGCCCGCGGTCGGCCTCTTCTGGGCGGGTCGAACCGGGGCCTGCGGCGCCTCCGTTCGAAGAGCCGGGTCCACTAGCGCTGTGGTCTCGTCCAGGGTTCCGGCGGACCGGTGCTCTGGATCCTGGGGCAGGATCGTCACCGCCGTCCCGCGCGCGAGCGCCGCGACCTCCGCTTGCTGGAAGAGATCGGGGTCCAGGCTGGCGAGTGGGCTGGGACCCATCGAACCGACCGGACCGGGAACGGCGACCATGACGAGCAGGGCGATGAGCGCCACGCTCGCGACGACGTTTGTGGGTCGCACGTCTGCCTGGACGGTAGCACGGATGGGTCGCTCCGTGGGTTTTGGTGCGGTTCGCGACGAAACCCAGCCTCTGTCACGATCGGGGCCACATGGCCGTCCGCTCGTTCCCCATCCGTCACCCGCTGGACCTCGTGCGGACGCTCGCGCCACTGGCGCGGGGCCCCTACGACCCCACGATCCGCCTCTCGACCGGGCGCGCCTGGCGAGCCACGCGCACGCCCGATGGACCGGCCACGGTGGCGCTCGTCCATACCGGCGATGCGCTGCGAGCCGAGGCCTGGGGTCCGGGTGCCGACCGGGCGCTCGCCGACATCCCGGTCCTCCTCGGTCTGGACCTCGAGCCCGCGCCGATCCCGAGCGGCCATCCTCTGATCGCCCGTCTCGCGCGCCGGGACACGGGGATCCGCATCCCGCGGACCGCCGCGGTGCTCGAATCGCTCATCCCGGCCATCCTCGAGCAGAAAGTGACCGGCGAGGAGGCCCATCGAGCATGGACCGGGCTGATCCGGGCCCATGGCGAAGCGGCCCCCGGACCGACCGATCGGCGGCTCCGCCTCGGGCCGACGCCGGCCACGCTGGCCGCTCTTCCCTACTACGCGTACCACCCGTTCGGCATCGAACGCCGCCGGGCCGAGCTGATCCGGCGCGTCGCTTCGCGCGCCTCATGGTTCGAGGCGATCGTCGGCCTGCCGCTCCCCGAGGCCTATGCCCGGCTGACGGCCGTCCCGGGGATCGGGCCGTGGACGGCCGCGGAGGTCGGCGTCCGGGCGCTCGGCGACCCGGATGCGGTCAGCATCGGCGACTTCCACCTGCCGAACCTGGTCGCATACGCACTGGCGGGCGAGCCCCGCGGGAACGACGCGCGGATGCTCGAGCTGCTCGAGCCCTATCGCGGCCAGCGGGCGAGGGTCATGCGCCTCCTCGAACTCAGTGGGATCCGGCCGCCGCGTTATGGGCCACGCCTCTCACCACGCCGGATCGAGGCGTTCTAGCGCGGCCGCGGCCGCGTGGGTCGCCCGGCGCCGGTCAACCGGCACGGAACCGCGCGACGGCTTCGGCGAAGTCCGCCAACGTCTCCTCCGTACATGGGTCGAGTGACGCGATGAGGTGATCCGCGCCAGCCTCCGCATGCGCCCGCAGGCCCGCCGCGATCTCGTCGGGCGTGCCGGTCAGCGCCGGGCTCGGTTCGTCGCGGGTCGCGTCGGGTCCGGGATCCGCCGCGGCGTAGCGGACCGTGACCCCGACCGTTTCAGTCAGGCTGGACTGCTCGCGGCCCACGCGAGCGCAGGCTGCCGCCAGCTCCCCGCGCACGCGTGCCAACCGCTCATCGGGGAGCCCGAACCAGGCGAGGTTCCAGGCGTCCGCGTGGCGCGCCGTCAGCTCCAGCATGCGCGGCCCCTTCGCCGCGACCAGGATCGGCAGGTCCGGTCGCGCCGCCGGGATCAGGACCGCGTCGCGTGCCGTGACGTATCGGCCGTCGAGATCGGCCCGGCCCTCGCGGATCAGGCCGGTGATGATCGCCAGCGATTCCTCGAACCGGCCGACCTTGTGGTCGGTCGGGTAGCCGAAGGCCTTGTACTCCGGATCGTGCCAGCCCGCCCCGATTCCCAGGATCAGTCGGCCGCCACTGACGTGGTCGAGAGTGGCCGCCATCTTGGCCAGCAGGCCCGGGTTCCGAAACGCCGTGCACATCACGAGGGCCCCGAGCTCCACCCTGCGAGTGGCCTCGGCGATCGCGGCAAGGATCGTCCAGCACTCGTGGATGCCGCTGGTCTCGCCGTCACCGCGGAAGAGCAGGTGGTCGAAGACCCAGACTGAATCGAACCCGGCGCCCTCGGCCGCGACGGCGATCGCCCGGAGGGTCGCGTACGAGGCGATCTGGCCGTCGGCGTCTTCGTCAGCGATCGGTAGCACGACCCCGATGCGCATCCGTCCGTCGGTCATCGCGATCCTCCTCGTCGGCGTCGCTCGGGCCCGCGACGGTCAGGCGTACCGTACGACGAGGAGGTGGCCGATGCCCAAGATGGAGAAATCCCCGCCCGAGCTCGTCGAGCGATTCGACACCGTTGCGGCCGAGTTCCCGGAGGCGACGCGTCGACTGACGTTCGGCTATCCGTGCCTGTACGTCGGCGGCAACATGGTCAGCGGTCTGTTCGAATCGAGCTGGCACGTCAAGCTCGGAGCCGAGGAGCGCCGGGAGCTCGAGTCGATCCCCGGCAGCGCACCGTTCGAGCCGATGCCCGGCCGGCCGATGACCGGCTTCACCTTGCTGCCGTCGTCGATCATCGATGACGACGAGGCGATCCGGGCGTGGGTCCGACGGGCGGTCGATTTTGGCGCCACGCTGCCACCCAAGGTGCCGAAGTCGAAGAAGGCGTAAGACGCGGAGGCGCCCCGACCCTGCGGGAGGCAGGATCGAGGCGCCGTAGTCGCCACGCGCGGAGCAGAACGCCCCCAGGCGTTCAGCCCATCGCGGCGGGCCGGATGTTCTGGTTCATGCGGAACAGGTTGGACGGGTCGTAGCGGCGCTTGATCTCGGACAGGCGCTCGTAGGTACGGCCCGGATAGGCCGACCGGATCCGTTCCTCGCCTTCGACCTCGAGGAAGTTGGAGTAGACGCCGGCATCGTTCGCGCCGAGGGCCTCGTGGAGCGCGTCGGTCCAGGCGCGATGGGTCGCCTCGGTCGAGGGATCATCGAAGTTGGTGATGATCAGCGCCATGATCGCCGCATCGCGCTGGGCGAATGCCGTGGCATCGGCTGGAACGCGGGCCATCGCGCCTCCGAGGACCCGCAGCTGGATCATCGCTCCGGGTGAGCTCGGAGCGGCCATCGCGGCGAGGATGGCGTCGACTGCGTCATCATCAAGTGCGCTCAGGAAACGCGACCGGTGGAACGAAAGGGACCGCTGCTCGGCAGCGGCGAGCATCGCGTAGATGCCCGGGTACGGCATCGGCATCGCCATGTCGACGAGCGGCGTCGCGACGTCGCGGAACGGCTGGAGCGCGGCCTGACCATCGGCCGGATCGTCGCCGCTCCACACGAACATGATGGCCAGCGACATCGTGCCGACCAGCTCGGCCGGGACGAAGGGAGCGGGCGGGAGGGTCATCAGAAACGAGATCGTGCTGAGTTCCTCCGGCGCGCTCGCGGCGATCGGCACGAGGCTGCGCAGGACCTCCTTGGTCGCCGGCATGAACAGGGCGCCGCCCAGGATCTGGCCGACCGGGTAGAGGCGGAACTGGAACCGCGTGACGACACCGAAGTTGCCACCGCCGCCACGGACCGCCCAGAAGAGGTCGGGGTGCGAATCCTCGCTCGCGGTGACTTCGCGGCCGTCGGCCGTCACGATCTCCACCGCTTCGAGGGCGTCGATGGACAGGCCGTACTTGCGCACCAGCCAGCCGATCCCGCCACCGAGCGTCAGGCCGGAGATACCGACCGAGCCCGTGTCGCCGAACGGCGTCGCAAGGCCATGTGCGGCCGCCGCGTTCGTGTACTCGCCAGCGGTCAGGCCGGGCTGCGCCCAGGCGACCCTTCGATCGGGGTCGATGTGGAGGCCCTTCATGGCGCCGAGGTCGAGGACGATCCCGCCGTCATTGGTGCCAAAGCCGGCCAGGCTGTGCCCGCCGCCGCGGACCGACAGGGTCAGGCCGGATTCGCGGGCCAGGATGACAGTCCTGGCGACGTCGTGCGCATCGGCCGCACGGACGATCAGCGCGGGACGCCGGTCGTTGATCGCGCTGTGAACCTGGCGGGCGACGTCGTAGTCGAGGCTGCCGGGCAGGATGATCGAGCCGTGCAGGCCGGCCTCGAAGGCTTCGAGGTCGAGGGCGTCATCGAAGTCGGGGCGGGCGGTGCGGAAGGCTTCCATGCGGGGGCTCCTTGGATGTCGTGACTTGGGGGGAGGTCGCGCTCATGTTCGGGGTCGCTCGGGTCCCCGGGCAGCCGACGGCCGACAGGTCGAGGGCATGGACATGCGTCCAGTGCGAGGACGACAGTCGAGTACCGTGCGTCAGGAAGTCGGGCGGGTCTCGCGCATCCGGACGGCGACGATGAGGCCCGACGCCGCGGTCAGCACGGCGACGGCGAGGATCGCCAGCCGGGCATCGAACCTGTCGGCGAGGAGCCCGACCAGGATCGCTCCAGCCGCGAAGCCGAGGTCCCGCCAGAAGCGGTAGACGCCGGTGACCGCGCCACGGCGGCGTGGCTCGGCGACGTCCGCCACGACTGCGAGGAGCGTCGGGTAGACCATCGCGGTGCCGAGGCCGAGTCCGATCGCGGCGAGGAGCCACGGCACGAACCCTGTCGTCGCCGCGATCAGCGCGATGGCCAGCGCCTGGGCGAGCATCCCGGCGACGATCAGCCGCTTCCGCCCGATCCGATCGGAGAGGGCCCCCGTGGCCACCTGGGCGAGACCCCAGGTGGCCGGGTACGCACCGGCGAGCAGGCCGATCTGCGCGATCGGGATCCCGGCGGCGGCCTGGACGATGGGCAGCAGGCCCCAGGCCATCGCGTCGTTCAGGTTGTTGACGAGTCCGGCCTGGCAGGCCGCCGAGAGCGAACGGTCCGAGACGGTGCTGTGCCATGCCAGGCGCAGCCAGTGATGGTCGGCATCCAGTTTGGCGGCGCCCGACTCGAGCTCCGCGTGACCCCGCGTCTCGTGCACGAACAGCACCGACACCCCGAACCCGAGGCCGACGATCGCGATCCCGAGGAAGAACGGCGCCGGGCGGAGACCAGCCGCCTCGGCGATGAGCCCCGTCAGGAACGCGATCAGCGCGACCGCGAGATAGCCGGAGGCCTCGTTCAGGCCGAGGGCGAGCCCCCGGTTGCGCGGGCCGACGAGGTCGATCTTCATCAGGACCGTGGTCGACCAGGTCAGGCCCTGGTTGATCCCGAGCAGGACGTTGGCCGCGACGACCCAGCTCCAATCGGGCGCCAGGATCAGCACGAACGGAACGGGCAGACCCACGAGCCAGCCGGCCACCAGGACCGGCTTCCGCCCGACCCGATCCGCCATCGCCCCGGCGACCAGGTTGGTGACGGCCTTGGTCAGGCCGAACGCGACCAGGAAGGAGAGCGCCGCTGTCGCCGTCGACAGGCCGAAAAACTGGACCCCGAGCAGCGGGACGATCGTCCGCTCCTGACCGACCATCCCGCCGACGAGCGCGCTGACCCCGACGAGCAGCGCGAACTGGCCGGCGTTCTCACGCAGGCCGAGCGTGATCTCCGATCCCGAATGTGTTGCCACGCGGCGAGGCTACCATCGGTCTCCAACTTGGCGATGAAGCCTGATCCATAGCGCGGTATGATGCGCCTCTTGCCTCACTATCAACTGGTATCTTGCATCTGAGGTATAGAGATGGCAGACAGGCCCGAGGCGGGCAGCGGTCGCATCCGCGTCGGCCAGGCCGCCGAGATGCTGGGCGTCACGGTCGAGACGATGCGTCGCTGGGAGACCGAGGGTCGACTCCACATGGAGCGCTCGAGCGGCGGCCAGCGCCTCGTCGCGCTCACCGACGTCACGCGTCTCCTGGCTGACCGCCGCAAGACAGGAACCGAACGCTCGATCGTCGGCGGATCGGCGCGAAATCGCTTTCCTGGGATCGTGACGAGGATCGAAAAGGACAAGATCGCCGCCGTCGTCGAGATCCTTGCCGGGCCGCACCGGATCGTCAGCCTGATGACGGCGGAGGCGGTCGACGAGATGGGCCTCAAGGTCGGCGACGAGGCGGTCGGGGTGGTCAAGGCGACGACGGTCATCGTGGAGATCCCGTCATCCAAGGAGTCGAAGGGATGACCGGACGTCGTCTGGCGACGCTCCTGGTCGTCGTCGCGTTCGTCACGGGATGCACCGGCGCGGCTCTCAGCGGTTCGGTCGGCCCGGCCAGTGCCGTCGCACCTTCTGCGACGCGGACTCCGGCGGCCTCCGCCGAAGCGGTCGAGTTGACCGTGTACGGCGCGGCGTCGCTCAAAGGCGCCCTCGACGCCATCAAGTCGGCCTACGCGACAGCCGCCCCCGACGTCACCCTGACCGTGGCGACCGACGCATCCTCGACGCTGCGGACCCAGATCGAGCAGGGCGCCCCCGCCGACGTCTTCCTGTCGGCCGACCAGACAAACCCCAAGACGCTCGTGGACAAGGGTTTGGCAGACGGTGCGGCTGTGGATTTCGCCGGCAACACCCTCACGGTCATCGTCCCGGCCGCGAACCGCGCAGGGATCGCCAAGCCGGCCGACTTGGCCAGATCGGGGGTCAAGGTCATCGCCGCCGGCGATGACGTCCCGATCGCCAAGTACACCACACAGGTCGTCGCGAACCTTGCCGGACTGGGGGGTTACCCGGCGGGGTTCGCGGCGGCCTACGACGCGAACGTCGTGTCGAAGGAGGACAACGTCAAGGCGGCCGTGGCCAAGATCGAACTCGGAGAGGGTGACGCGGCGATCGTCTACTCGACCGATGCGAAGGCGTCGACGAAGGTCACGACCGTCTCGATCCCGACCGAGGCCAACGTCCCTGCAACATACGCCGGTGTGGTGGTCAAGGCATCGCCGAACGTCGCGATCGCGCACGCGTTCCTGAGCTGGCTCGCGGGTCCTGACGGCCAGGCCGTCCTCAGCACCTTCGGGTTCCTGCCGCCGTCGTGACATGACCGCCGTGCCGCGTCACAGCCGAGGGCTGGTCGCCCTCACGCTGCCGCTCGTCCTGTTCCTCGCGGTCCCGGTCATCGGGCTCGTGGCGCGGGCGCTGTTCGGTCGCGGACTGCTGGCCGCGCTGGCGAGTCCCGTCGTCCTTGACGCGCTACGCCTGAGCCTGGTCACGACCGCGATCAGCCTCGGGCTCACGCTCGCGTTCGGGACGCCGCTTGCGTACGTGCTGGCGCGACGGTCGTTCCGTGGATCGTCCCTGGTCGAGACTGCGGTCGATCTGCCGATCGTCCTGCCGCCGTCGGTCGCCGGGCTGGCGCTGCTCTTCGTGTTCGGACGAACGGGCTATATCGGCGGAGCGTTGGCGGTCGCCGGGATCTCCATCCCGTTCACGACGTTCGCGGTCGTCCTGGCCCAGCTGTTCGTGGCTGCACCGTTCTATGTCCGATCGGCGCGAGCCGGGATCGCCGGTGTGGACCGCGACATCGAGGACGCGGCCCGCGTTGACGGCGCGTCGGAACGCCAGGTCTTCCGCTGGGTCACGGCATCCCTGGCCGGGCCTGCGCTCGCGGCCGGCGCGGTGATGAGCTGGTCGCGAGCGCTCGGCGAGTTCGGCGCGACGATCATGTTCGCCGGCAACATCGAGGGCCGCACCCAGACATTGCCGCTGGTCGTCTACTCGGAATTCGGGGGCGGTGACCTTGATGCGGCCGTGGCAGCGGCGGCGATCCTGGTGTTGGCGGCGTTCGGCGTGCTCGTGTCGGTCCGATTCCTGCGATGGGGTCGGGCGCTCGACGTGCGAGGCGGTTAGGTCACTACGCCCTGTTGTCGAAGACCTTGCCGCCGTCCGTCACGAAGACCTTGCCCCCGTTCGTGTCGCTGAAGACCTTCCCGCCCTCCTGAGCGCCCTTGGTCCCCCCTTCGTCGACGAAGGCCTTCTTCGCATCTTTGATCTTCTGGTTGTCGCCACTCGCTGCTTCGATCTTTTTCGCTAGCTCTTCAGCGGTCACCTACGTGTCCTCCACTCAAACACTCTCCCGGCGGTCGACAGAACTACACCGCCGATGTCATGGCCGCGTCTCCACTCCGTGCCGGTAGAACGGCGTGTGCTCCGCCAGCAGAGGCGTGTTGCCCAGGATCAGGTCGGCGGCCTTCTCGGCCAACATCATCACCGGTGCGTAGATGTTGCCGTTGGTCACGTATGGCATCGACGAGGCATCGACGACCCGCAGCCCGTCCAGCCCGTGGACGCGCATGGTCAGCGGATCGAGAACGGAATCCTCGTCGACACCCATCCGCGCCGTGCACGACGGATGGAGCGCGGTCTCGGCGTCGCGGGCGACCCACTCGCGGATCTCGTCATCGGTCGTGACGACCGGTCCGGGTGACGTCTCGCCGCCGTTGAACGGGCCCATCGCCGGCTGGTTGAGGATGTGGCGGGCGACGCGAACGGCCTCGACCCACTCGCGCCGGTCCTGGTCGGTCGAAAGGTAGTTGAAGCGCAGCGCCGGATGGTCGTGCGGGTCGGTCGTCTTCAGCGACACGGACCCGCGCGCGTCGGAGTACATCGGCCCGACATGGACCTGGTAGCCATGGCCGGCAGCCCCGGCGCTGCCGTCGTAGCGGATCGCCAGCGGCAGGAAGTGGAACATCAGGTTCGGGTAGGCGACGTCCTCGTTCGACCGGGCGAACCCGCCACCCTCGAAGTGGTTGGTGGCTCCCGGACCGTTGCGCAGGAACAGCCATTGCGCCCCGATGAACGGCCGGCGCCACAGCTGTGTGGCCGACGGCTGCATCGACACCGGCTGGAGCGACGTGTACTGGATGTAGACCTCGAGGTGGTCCTGGAGGTGTGCGCCGACCCCCGGCAGGTCGGCTACGACCGGGATACCGAGGGCGTCGAGATCCGCCGCGCGCCCGACCCCACTCAGTTGGAGCAATTGCGGCGTGTTGATCGCCCCGCCGGCGAGGATGATCTCGCCGCCTTCGATGCGCTCGGTCCCCCCACCCTGCCGTTCGATGTCGACGGCGACGGCGCGCCGGCCCTCGAACACGACCGCGGTCACGAACGTCCGGGTCCGGACGGTCAGGTTCTTCCGGCCACGGACCGGCTTGAGGTACGCCTGCGAGGCCGACAGACGCCGGCCGTCGTGGATGTTGCGGTCGAACGGGGCGAAGCCCTCCTGGCGGTAGCCGTTGACGTCCTCGGTCAGGTGGTAGCCCGCCTCCTGGCACGCGGCGAAAAAGGCCAGGAAGAGCGGGTTGGTGGCAGGACCACGTTCCAGGACCAGCGGGCCGCCATGGCCGCGCCACGGATCGTCGGGTGCGGCCGCCAGGCAGTTCTCCATCTTCTTGAAGTAGGGCAGGCAGTGGGCGTAGTCCCATGTCGCCATGCCGGGATCCGCCGCCCAGCGCTCGTAGTCGAGCGGGTTGCCACGCTGGAAGATCTGGCCGTTGATGCTCGATGAGCCGCCGAGCACCTTGCCGCGCGCGTGATAGATCCGCCGGCCGTTCATGAACGGCTCGGGTTCCGACTCGTACATCCAGTCGTAGTACCGGCTGCCGATCGGGAAGGTCAGCGCC